>Ga0255344_1001691_pt1 | contig 28602 bp, 25 predicted proteins | sample wastewater_treat_5_FD_192414 | JGI IMG/M metagenome (GOLD analysis project Ga0255344, IMG submission 192414) | Wastewater microbial communities from Lulu Island WWTP, Vancouver, Canada - plant18 | ecosystem: Engineered > WWTP > Wastewater > Unclassified | place: Canada: Vancouver, British... | reverse complement strand
ACAATAAATCCCGCAGCTTCATTAACCTTTACTGGCGTTTTGCCCAGATCGCGCGCGATCTCCGATACCTTATCAACCACTTCTTCTGGAGTGGAAAGTCCGGGAATCACTTCTACCAATTTCATAACTGGGGCGGGGTTGAAGAAGTGCATACCAACCAAAGGATGATTCAATCCTCGGGCTATTTCGGTGATGGAGAGAGATGAGGTATTGCTGGCAAAAATACATTCAGGCTTGGCAATCGCGTCTAGCGCTTTGAAAGTTTCTTTTTTGACGACCACTTCTTCAAGCACAGCTTCAACAACCAGATCGCAATCCCCACAGTCCTCGAGTACGCCGGTTTTGATGCGGGCGTTTATTTGGTCTGCAGCGGCTTGTTCCATCTTTCCGCGGTCCACCCGGCTTTGTAAGCCCTTGGCAACACGCTGCTGCCCTCTTTGGGCTAATTCGAGATTTATATCTGTGAGAATGACTTCGTAACCTTCGGTTTGAGCGAACGCCTGAGCGATTCCACTACCCATTGTTCCTGCACCAATTACTGCTACTTTCATGGATCCTCCAAAAATGATTTAATACAGCCTGGGCTTGTGATATCCAGGCTGTTTCTAACAACTTTATAGGTTTTTGAACGATTTTTCTTTACGCTTCTCCAAGAATGCTTGCATGCCTTCCTTCTGGTCTTCCGTCGTAAAGCAATGAGCGAATAAACCAATTTCAAGCGCGATCGCCTCATCGATGGGCAAATCAAGCCCCTCATTGACAGCTTTTTTGATATTTCTGATTGCGATGGGAGCATTCCCCGCGATCCGTTCAGCCATCTTTAGAGCTTGCGGCAGCAAGTCTGCTTGTGGGTATACCGCGCTTACCAGACCGATGCGCAGCGCTTCTTCGGCTTTTACGTTCCGGCAGGTGTAGAGCAATTCCTTTGCAACTGAAACTGAACCGATTACCCGGGCAAGTCTCTGCGTGCCTCCGAAACCCGGCGTGATGCCCAATCCAGCTTCGGGTTGACCAAACACCGCGTTTTCGCTGCAGATGCGGATATCGCAGCTTAGCGCCAGTTCGTTGCCGCCGCCCAGGGCATAGCCATTGACGGCTGCAACAACGGGAATCGGAAAAGCTTCGATCTTTCTGAACACAGCATTGCCACTTCCACCAAACGCGGTGGCTTCGCTTTCGGTCATAACGCTCATCTCAGCTACGTCCGCGCCGGCAACAAAGGCTTTTTCGCCCGCGCCTGTGATCACGACGCAGCGAATGGTTTTGATGTCAATTGAATCCAATACTTCGTTGAGTTCCGAAAGCACCGTGCTGCTGAGCGCGTTGAGGGCTTCGGGTCGGTTGATGGTGATCAGCCCAATAGTTTCTCTTGATTCATATTGTATGAAAGCCATTTCTATACCTCCGGTTTCGCGATGGCTGTGGCGCAGCCCATGCCACCGCCAATACACAGGGTCGCCAGACCCAGTTTTGCTGTTTCTTGCCGTTTCATTTCGTGGATCAAAGATACGAGAATGCGGCAGCCGGAAGCGCCAATGGGATGACCCAGTGCGACCGCGCCTCCGTTGATATTCACTTTATCGGGATCAAATCCTAAATCACGCATGACCGCAACGGACTGCGCGGCAAAGGCTTCATTTGCCTCGATAACGTCAAAATCCGCGATGGTCTTTCCCAGTTTTTCCATCAGCTTTTTAGTCGCCGAAATGGGACCAATCCCCATGATAGCGGGATCTACGCCTTCCAGGGCGCTGTCAAGCCAGATCGCTTCAGGAGTCACACCGAGTTCGCGCGCCTTTTCCTCGCTCATCACGACCACGGCAGCCGCGCCGTCATTGATTGTGGAGGCATTGCCGGCTGTGACCATACCGTCCTGCTTGAAGGCGGGTTTCAGCTTCGCCAGCCCTTCAACGGTCGTGTCAGGACGGATACCTTCATCTTCTTTGAAATCAATAACATCGCGCTTGATACGCACCGGAACCGGCACAATCTCGTCCACAAATTTACCGTCAGCCTGGGCTTTGGCTGCCTTTTGCTGTGAGGTTGCCGAGAATTCATCCAGCTCCTCACGGGTCAGGTGCCATTGTTCCGCCACATTCTCGGCAGTGATGCCCATGTGCAGTTGGCTGAAAGCATCCGTCAGACCATCATTGACCATTGTGTCGACCAGTTTGCCGTCGCCAAGGCGGTAACCAGCCCGCGCTTGTGGAAGCGCATAAGCCGCAGCCGACATGTTTTCCATGCCCCCCGCAACCACTACGTCCGCCTCACCCAGCAAAATCATCCTTGCCGCCATGTTGACCGCTTCAAGACCGGAGCCGCAGACCACATTGATTGTTATCGCCGGGGACTCAACGGGAATGCCCGCGTTTACAGCCGCCTGACGGGCAACGTTCTGCCCTTGCGCCGCCTGCAGCACACAGCCCATGTAAACCATATCGACATCACCAGGTTGAATTCCTGCCCTTTGGATGGATTCTCGAATGACGATTTCGCCAAGTTTCGCTACGGGAACAGTCGCGAGCATTCCGCTCATCTTCCCAATCGCAGTACGGCAAGACCCAGCTATAACAACTTTCTTACTCATAAAGATTCCCTTTCTCTGAGGATCTGGGGATGAGATTCGGCAGAAAACAAACACAGCTTAAGTCGCGGCACGTTGCAATCTGCCACCCAGACCGTATTGTTTGCCTGTATTATCCCATAAAATTTCTTTCCTGTCATCATTTTTTCGATTTTTTGTCATGCTTTTATCTGCCATCAATGCTTGACATTAGAACTGTTGTTCTATATACTTGGAGCATGGATAATGCACTGACACCTTTCAGCACGTCCCTGCCCTCCCGGCGCTTTTTGGCAATCGGCGCACACGCGCTTTCTGACAAGATGTTGGAATTGATCGCGAAATTAAGCCTGATGCAGCGTGTAACCGTGCTGGATTGCGGCAACCGCTCCAACATGTATTCAGTCGCGAAACTTATCCGTCCTCACAGCTCCGACCCCGTCCGGGTGATGTGCAACATCCGCCTTTCGCGCGCCTTCACCTGTTACCAGGTGGCAGCCATGCTGGATGCTGCGGCTGCCAACCCGTCGCGAGAACCGCTGGTGGTGCTGGACCTGCTGGCGACCTTCCTTGACGAAGACGTCAAACTGAAAGACGCACAGCGCCTCCTGGAGCACAGTCTCGGCTTTCTGGCACAGTTAAGCGCCTCGGCGCCTGTAGTCATCAGCGCACGACCAATCCCCCCGATCGCCCAACCGCGTGCCGTTTTGCTCGAACAACTCAAAAACAACGTAGATGTTTGCTGGGAGGAGCCACCTGCACTGCAAGCCGCGCAGCACGCGCAAATGCCGCTTTTCGGGTAAGGTTTTCATGGGACGCACCATTGCTTCAATCACCCAGACCTGGCGGGAAGAAGAAGCCGCGCTCAACCGCTTTAAGCGCGCTCTTCGCAAAGATGACCAGACACTTTTGGACGAGCTTTTGGTGATGTCGCGCCTGCACCTGGCAGAAGCCTCTTACGCTTCCAATCTTTATCCGTTGGACATGTATCTGATTGCCATCCTTTTGGAGCTCTACAAACAGCTCAAATCCATGCAAAAAGAAATGCCCAACGCGGACCCCTTCAAAGCCGAGCGCGTCGAGGCAAAAAAGGAAGACGCGTTCATTCAACTGCTGAATGCAGCCGCCTCAGCCCTGTTTGACGCCCCCGCCGAGAAGCCGGCAGCAGACCTGGAAGAAATTCCCGCGGAAGCACAGGCGGAACCCGCCAACGCCTTGAACTATGCCGACTTTGAGGAGGCGCCCTGATGACCTTCCGCGGATGGCTGCTGGACCTTTACCTCAACCGGCAGGAAGGACTGACGCTCTGGTTCATCGGGGAGGATGACCGCCGCGTTTGTTTCAGACAGACCTTCCCGGTCACATTCTATGCCGTCGGGCAAAAGGAACAACTCCGCGCGTTCTGGAAGTATGTAAGCGGTAAACCAGGCGTGCTAAGCCTCAGCCGCAAGCAAAAACAGGATGTATTCGCGGCTGATCCGGTAGATGTAATGCAGATAGATATGGACTCACCCGCCAGCCAGGTCAGCCTTTTTCACGATATAGAAGCGAATTTTCCTGACCTGACTTACTATGACGCGGATATCAGCATCGGCACCCGCTACATGGCGCGTCACGGTATCTTCCCGCTGGCACTCTGCGAACTGGAGGCGGACGAAAACCAGGTCATCCAGTCCATCCGCGCCCTCAACACCCGCTGGGACCTGATGCCCAACCTGCCGCCACTGCGCATTTTTGAGCTGCAGCCAGATTGCGACCCAACCCGCGCGATGCCGGGTTCGCTGCTCATGCGTACGGACCGCTTCGCGCGGAGCTTGCCGCTTGACCCCGCCGGCGATTATCTGCGGCAAATCAACGAAGCGCTGGCAAGCTATGACCCCGACATTTTCGTCACCGATTGGGGCGATATCTGGCTGATCCCATTCCTTGACGCACAGTCTGAAGAAAAAGGCATCCCCCTGCAACTCAACCGCGATACCGCGCGCCCAGTGCGCTGGCAGAAAGAAACAAGCTACTTTTCGTATGGTCACATCATCTACCGCCCAGAAGAAGCTCACCTCTTCGGTCGCTGCCACGTGGACCGCAAGTCATCGATGATGTGGTCGGACTACAGCCTAGCTGGCACGCTTGAAATGGCCCGTATCACCACGCTGTCCATCGAAAAAGCCGCGCGCGTTTCGCCAGGGCAGGGCATCTCCGCCATGCAGGTCATCACGGCGCTTGAAAAAGATGTGCTGGTGCCTTATCAAAAACGCCAGGTGGAAGCATTCAAAAGCGGCATGCAACTGATCCAGTCCGACCGCGGCGGGATGGTCTACCAGCCCAAAGTGGGGCTGCACATGGACGTGGCACAGGTGGACTTCGTCTCGATGTACCCGGCGGTAATCATCAAAGGCAACATTTCGCCCGAAGTCCCCCTGCCGAACCTGCTTGAACCTGCCCGGGAGGAGCTGGGCGTGGTGCCGCTGACGTTGAAACCTCTCTATGAAAAGCGCGTTGAGATCAAGAAAAAGATTCGCCAATATCCGCCGGACCATCCGCTTGTCGGGACGCTGAAGGAACGCGCCAATGCGCTTAAGTGGCTGCTGGTAGTTTGCTTTGGCTTTTTGGGTTACAAAAACGCGCGCTACGGGCGGATTGAAGCCCACGAAGCGGTCACGAAAGGCGGAAGAGAAGTGTTGCTGCGTGCCAAGGAAGTGGCAGAATCAGAGGGCTTTGAGGTGCTACACATGTACGTGGACGCACTCTGGATCAAAAAGAAAGGCTGCAATAGACCGGAACACTTCACCGATCTGATCCGCAAGATCAACCTGCACACCGGGTTGACCATCAACCTGGACGGTATCTATCGCTGGGTGGCTTTTTTGCCGTCCAAAACCGACGCGCGCATCCCGATTGCCAACCGCTATTTTGGTGTTTTTCAGAGCGGTGAAATAAAAATACGCGGGCTGGAGGCGCGCCGGCGCGACACGCCCCGTTGGATCGCAGCCGTACAGCAGCAGATGATCGCTCTGCTCGGTCAGGCACGCAGCAGCGCTGAACTTACCGATTGTGTCCATGAAGCGTTCCGCTTCTACTGCCGCGCTCTGCGGAAACTGGAAGAAAACCTGGTGCCGTTGGATCAGTTGGTCGTCAATGGCAAGGTCAGTTACGCGCTCGAAGCCTATAAAGCCAGCACACCGTCAGTGCGAGCCGCGCGGCAGATGGAAGCTGCCGGCATACCGATCAAACCGGGAATGCGTATCCGCTTTCTATACCGTGAGGGGGAGCCGGATGTGTTCGCCTGGGATTTGGGCAAGGCGCTCAACCCGCGCGAAGTGAACAAAGCAAAGTACATCGAACTGCTGGCAAAGGCTGGCAGCGCGGTGCTGGCGCCTTTCGGGATCTCGGAAACGCTGTTTCGGGAGTGGAGTCAAAACCGCTCGATCCAACTTAACATTAACCATGTTCTATTCGAATAACATTCTGTGAATTCAGGAGGAATTCAATTAAAAAGTGCCTCACATTAAAAAGTGCCGGAATGTTTGACGGGTTATTGTCACTCATTTATAATAATTTTTTTGAGGGGAAGTGCTGGAATTGGCAGACAGGCATGACTTAGGATCATGTGCGGTGACGCGTGAGGGTTCGAGCCCCTCTTTCCCCACTTCTATACAAAATAACTTGTTGAGGTATGCATTGAAAACCGAGAAAACTTTCACCGATGACCATCAGGTAAATCTTAAGACCGAGATCGAGAATGATTTGGTCGAACAATTTAAGCGCAGAGCTGCCCGGAAGATAAACCGCCAAACCCGCATTCCGGGTTTCAGACCCGGTAAAGCTCCCTACAACATGGTGCTGAGCTATGTTGGCGAGGCTCAAATTTTCCACGAGGCAGTTGACTTGCTGGTTGAGGATGTCTATCCAAAAATCCTGGACGCAGAGGAAATCAAGCCTTGGGGACCAGGATCATTGAATAACATCTCGGATGGCGACCCGCTTGTGCTGGAGTTTACTGTCCCTCTGCAGCCCTACGCGGAGTTGAAGGGCATCGAGTCGCTCGACAAAAAATACGAACTTGAGTCCGTTTCTGACCAGGAAGTTGAAGACTTCGTGACGACCTTGCGGAGGAAGTATGCCAGCATCGTCCCGCAGGATACCCCAGCTGTGGAAGGAAACCTGATCTACATGACAGTGGAAGCGGTTGACAAAAACGCCAAACCGGATGAGGACGGCATTATTATCAAATCCAGTCCGCAGCAGGCAATCATCCCGACCCTTGAGGAAGACCGTCCTTCCGAGTGGCCCTTCAACGGCTTCGCGCGTTCTTTTATTGGCAAGAATGAAGGCGACACATTCAGCCTTGAACACCAATACCCAGAGGATGGTAATTTTGAAGACTTTGACGGTAAGACGGTCGTATTCAACATCAATCTTCAATCCGTGAAAACCCTTCAATTACCTGAAATCGATGAGGAGTTTCTCAAGGAAATTGGCGGTTTCGCTACCAGGGAGGAATTTTATGAAAGCGTTCGTAAGAATCTTAATGAAAAACGCAAGGAAGAATACGACGACGCTTACTACCTCGGGCTCATTGATCAGCTCCGCCAGGAATCCGTCCTGAAGTACCCTCCCCAGATGCTTGAGGAAGAAGAGGAAAGCGTGCTGCACAGAATTGAGCATGACCTCGAGCACCGGAACCTCAACCTGGATCTCTATTTGAAACTTCGTAAGCTTGACCGCGACCAGTTTATCGCGGAGGAAGTAAAGCCAACCGCCAAGAACCGGATTGAACGCTCTCTCGTAATGCAGGCGATCAGCGATACATACGGCGTAAAAGTTGAGGATAAAGACTTGGAAGCTGAGATTTCCGCTATCGTGAACAGCCTGTTCATGAGCGGCGAACTTGCCGAAGTGCAAAAATCGCTGGGTTCCAAAAATTTTTCCGAAACGGTATCAATGCAGGCAGCTAATCAGGCGTTTGAAAAGGCAATCCGCAAGCAACTTCGCGCTCTCGCTGACCCAGAGGAAGTCATTGAGATCAAAACTGACGAGGAACGGGAAGCCTCTGTTGAGGAAAGCGCAAAAGAAGAAGCAGAAACCACCGAAGAGGAACCTGCCAAAGAGTAATAAAACTCTAACAGTCTGCAGTTATGCTGATGCAAAACAAGGAAAGGATAATTATGGACAAAAAACCATTCGAATCTGTCATTCCCATGGTTGTGGAACGCACAGCCAGCGGTGAGCGCGCTTACGATATTTATTCCCTGCTTCTCAAGGAACGCATCGTATTCGTTGGCTCAGCAATCAATGACCAGGTTGCCAATGTGATCGTTGCCCAACTGCTCTATTTGAGCCAAATAGATCCGGATAAAAGTATCCAGATGTACATTAATTCCCCCGGCGGTTCAATTTACGCGGGTCTTGCCATTCTGGATACGATGCAGATGATTCAAAATCCCATCAGCACCGTTGCTGTCGGCGTTACAGCAAGCTTCGGCACCGTCCTGCTTGCCGGTGGCACCAAGGGTCAGCGTTACGCCCTGCCGCATGCGACGATCCACCTCCACCAACCGCTTGGCGGTGCGGAAGGTCAGGCGAGCGATATTGAAATCATGGCGCGGGAAGTCATACGGTTGAAATCCGAACTCAATCAATTCTTCGCCAATGTCACCGGTCAACCCTTGGATGTGATCCAAAGGGATACTGACCGCGACTTCTACATGACCGCGGAACAGGCGGTTGCGTACGGTCTGATCGATAAGGTGCTCCAACCGCCCGCAAAATCCGGCATTCCAGCATAACTCTCGAATGCTTAAAGATCATTACCCACAAGTCAGAGGACTCATCCTGGATATGGATGGGGTCCTCTGGCAGGATAGCCGCCCCAATGGCGATCTGCCACAGATATTCGCGGATATTAGCGCAATGGGGCTCAGTTTCTGCTTCGCTACCAACAACGCTACGAGAAGTCGCGAGGAAGTCCTTGAAAAGCTGGCGGGGTTTGGCGTTGTCGCGCAACTGGATCAAATCCTTACCTCAGCAACTGCCAGCCTGAAGTACCTTTCAAAGCGATTTGCTCCGAACAGCCAGATTTACGTCGTCGGCACCGACTCCCTCAGGCAGGAAGTCCGCGCGAAGGGTTTCGAAATTGTCACTGACGAGCATCCAAGCGGGGCAGATGTGGTTTTGGTTGCTTTGGATCCACAAATCACTTATCAGAAACTCAGCAACGCGTCTACCCTGATCCGCTCCGGCGCTCGATTCATCGCCACCAATACAGACCGCACTTTTCCGACACCCAACGGCTTGATTCCTGGCGCGGGCGCGTTGGTTGCTGCCATTGCAGCTGCATCCGATCAGGAACCTTTTGTCATTGGTAAACCGCAGACTCCCTTGTTTGAACAAGCGATGGATTTTTTGGGCACTAAACCCAACGAGACCCTCTGTGTTGGAGATCGGCTCGAGACCGATATCTTAGGCGGTCAAAATGCGGGCTGCCTTACCGCCCTGGTGCTTAGCGGCGTAAGCACATTGGAACAGGCGCAGGCCTGGAATCCACAGCCGACGATTATTGCCAGAGATCTCACCCACCTGATTTATGACTAAGCCTATCCTCTACGACCAAACCAGCGAAACGCTTCAGACCGTCCTGCGTGAGTTGGGTCAGCCCGCGTTCAGAGTAAAACAGCTTGAAGAAGGGCTCTACCAACACCGCTACCTCAGTTTTTTGGAATTTTCAACGCTGCCAAAGTCGCTTCTGGAAAATCTTGGAGAGAATTTCACGCTTTTTCCCCTCGAATTAAGCAAGACAATTACCTCCCGAGATAAACAGACTCAAAAGTTTCTCTTCGAACTCCATGATGGCAGCTACATCGAGTCCGTCCTGATGCATTATGAAGGGCGACATACGGTTTGTATCTCCACACAGGTGGGTTGTCCGATGGGCTGTGTTTTCTGCGCGACCGGCGGAATGGGTTTCATTCGAAATCTCACGGCGGGCGAAATCCTCGCGCAGATCATTTTCGCGATGCGGCAGCTTGAGCGTGAGGGAATGAACCTGACCAATGTCGTTTACATGGGGATGGGCGAACCTTTCCTCAACTACGATCATGTGATGAGCTCGATTGCCAGGCTGACTGATCAAAAAGGGCTCAACTTTGGCGCCCGCAGGCTAACGATCAGCACGGTTGGCATCCTTCCCCGCATCCACCAGTTCACTGAGGCAAAATCCCAGGTGAATCTGGCGCTCAGTCTGCATGCGCCTAACAACGCACTGCGTTCTCAGCTTATCCCATCCAATGAGTTTTACCCCCTCCACGCGTTGATCGATGCGGCGAAAAAATACACGGATTACACTCACCGCCGTGTTCTGATCGAATACGCGCTGATTGACGGAGTGAATGACTCGCTCGAGCTTGCGGACGAATTAGCCACCCTCCTGCACGGGATGCTTTGCCTGGTCAATCTGATTGCGCTAAACCCAGGCAGTAACGATACCCTCAAGGGTTCCCCGCGCGAAAAGGTGGAAGCCTTTCGCGACCGATTAATGAAACGCGGTATGCAAACGACTATCCGCTTGAAGCGCGGGATCGAGATCAATGCCGGCTGCGGTCAGTTGGCGACTACACAAAAAAGCAGATGATATAATCGCAATATGGCAAATATATTTGATAAATGGCGCGAGAGCCTCGCGAAAACACGGGATGTAACCTTCGGCAAGATCGCTACTTTCTTTGGAGCGACTGAAATTGAAGACGATACCTGGGATCATCTGGAAGAGCTTCTTATCCAGGCAGACGTGGGTGTACGCACCACCCTTTATTTGATCGATACCTGTCAGGAAAAGGTAGACGAGCTCGGTCTGACGAAGACGGAACAACTGCGAAGCCTCATCAAGGCTGAAATGTCGGATTTGTTGATTCAACCTGAAGAACCGGATTTGAATGATCACCCAACGGTTATTATGGTCACGGGCGTGAATGGGTCCGGGAAGACAACTTCCATCGGTAAACTTGCCGCGCGCTATAAACGTATGGGAAAATCCGTGATGTTAGTTGCCGCCGACACCTATCGTGCTGCAGCGATCGACCAGCTTGAAGTTTGGGCTGATCGGGTGAACGTCCCGATCATTACTTCGCAGCAGGGCAGCGATCCCGGCGCCGTGACCTATGATGGAATCAAATCCGCCATCTCCAAAGGCATCGACGTCGTCCTGATCGATACCGCCGGCAGGCTGCACACCCGCTATAATCTCATGGAAGAGATAAAAAAAGTTTATCGAGTGGCGGAAAAAGCGCTGCCTGGCGCCCCGCACCACAGTTGGATCGTCCTGGATACCACTACCGGACAAAACGCGCTGCAGCAAGCTGAAGCCTTTGGTAAGGCTGTGGACCTAAACGGCACGATACTGGCGAAACTTGATACCTCTGCCAAGGGCGGGATGGTCTTCGCCATCAAGGACCAACTCGGTTTACCAGTAATTTACGCTGGCTTGGGCGAAAAGGTTGAAGACCTGCAGCTTTTTGACCGGGATTCTTTTATCGCGGGTATTTTTGAATAATTTATTGGAGCAGAAATGACAGACCTGACAGAACGAATCAGCGCAATTGAGTCAACTTACCACTCGCTCCAGGAGCATCTTTGACTTCGCCTCGAAGAAACAAGAATTAATTTCCCTCAAGCAGGAAAGCGAAAACCAGGAGTTCTGGAATAATCCCGATTCCGCGCAAAAGACGATGAAACGCATCGCCCGACTCGAGGATCAACTCAACGAATGGGAAAGAATAGCCGCGGAACTTGATGGGCTGAAATCCCTGCTCGAGTTGGATGACGGCAGCCTGACTGAAGAGCTCGATGCGAGCGTCACAAAGCTCGAAGCCACGCTTGCTGAGAAGGAAGTCAGTATCCTGCTTTCGGGCAGATATGACCCGGGCAACGCCCTGCTGGCAATTCACGCTGGCGCCGGCGGTACTGATTCTCAGGACTGGGCGGCGATGCTCGAACGCATGTACCTGCGTTGGGCGGAACTGAAAGGATACAAGACCGAAATCCTCGATCGCACCGCAGGAGAAGAAGCGGGACTGAAATCGGTCACCATCTCTGTGCAGGGCAACCTCGCCTATGGATACCTGCGCTGCGAAAAAGGTGTTCACAGGTTAGTGCGGCTCTCCCCCTTTGATGCCGCGCACCGGCGTCATACTTCTTTTGCACTTGTTGAGGTGCTTCCGGAAATTGAAGAGAACGATGAAGTTATCATTCATCCGGAAGACATCGAAATTGAGGTCTATAAATCTTCCGGTGCGGGTGGGCAGAACGTCCAGAAGAACATGACCGCGGTGCGCATCATTCACCTGGCAACCGGTTTGGTGGTCACTTGCCAGAATGAACGTTCGCAAACCCAAAACCGCGAGAGCGCGCTCAAAGTTCTGCGCGCCCGCCTCTTTGAGATTCAACAGCAGGAGAGGGATGAAGAAGTTTCGGAATTAAAAGGTGAGTTCAAAAAGGTCGAATGGGGCAGCCAGATACGCTCCTATGTGCTTCATCCCTACCAGATGGTCAAAGACCATCGCAGTGAATTTGAAACAGGAAACACCCAATCCGTATTGGATGGACATATCGATGGGTTTATTGAAGCTTATCTAAAAATGAAGAAGCCTAATCCAGTATCTTAGCCAGCTTCAGCAATTCCTCGTCCAGAGGTTTGGACTTTCCGATCACGTCGGCGAATGGAGTTGTAACGATATGGTTATCAATTGTGCCAACCAACACTCCAAACTCACCGCGTTCAATCGCCTCGACAGCCCCTAATCCAAGTTTACTGCCCAAAACACGATCCGCGGCGGTTGGTCCGCCGCCTCTCTGAACGTGCCCTAAAATGGTCGAACGGACACTGAAGCCAAGCCGTTCGCGATTATCTTTGAAATACTCTGTCAAAGCAGCAGCGTTGTACTTCGCGCCTTCCGCTGCAACGATAATGGCATGAGATTTCCCATGCTCATAAGCCAACCGCAACGTTTCTGCCAATTCCTCGATGTCGGTTTCACGTTCAGGCACAGTGATCGCTTCTGCGCCCCCTGCCAGTCCGGACATAAGCGCAATATAACCGCAATTCCTTCCCATCACTTCAACGATAAAGGCACGTTGGTGAGAAGAAGCAGTCACTTTTAGTCGGTCGATCGCTTCCAGCGCTATGTTCAGGGCAGTGTCAACGCCCAGTGTGATATCTGAACCGAACAAGTCGTTATCAATAGTGGAGGCAATCCCAACTACCGGAAAGCCCATCTTTGAGAGTTCATAACTGCCAGTTTGTGAACCATTACCGCCAATGACCACCAGAGCATCCACTCCTTTTTGGTTCAGGTTGCGGATTGCTCGTTCACGTCCTTCAAATGTCTTGAAATCTTCACAGCGGGCGCTGCCTAACATGGTGCCGCCGCGCTGCAGAATTCCACCGACTTCACGCGTGCCCATAGGTTCAATCAATCCGTCTATAAGACCTTGGTATCCATTGCGGACGCCAAAAGTCATCCAACCCTTGCTGACACCACAACGAATGACCGAACGTATAGCGGCATTCATTCCCGGTGCGTCACCTCCACTGGTCAAAACGGCAATTCTTTGAATCATGTTCACCTCATAACAGTTTTCGCTCATTTTGATGCGAGCAAGCTCTATTATAATTCACGCAGAAAAGTAAAGAGAGGTTGTATGGCAAAAGATATCCTTGTTTCGCTTCTAAGTGATGATCTTTTTTCTTTGAACTGGATGTCCATGTTGATGGTCAGAGACTGGCGGACGCGTGCCTTTATCGAAGCCGCCCTTCTCCACCCGCCTGAGATTTGCGATACTGAGTCTATCCAGCGTGTGGATGTTATCATCGCAGATATCGATTCCTTTGCGCATAACACCAATCTCTTCTCTAATCTTAATAAATACCTTTCCGATAATCCCGCTTTGATTGTTGTTGGTGTTGGCAGCAGAATCGAACCATTGTTCTTCCGTCGGGTGCCAGCAGGCAACATCGGAGGGTACCTGCTGAAGTCAGAAGTGTCTTCCTCGTTAGGGTGGGCTGTCAGCTTTGCGTATGATGGTTTCCTTGTATTTACTCCCAGCACACAACAAGCTGCGTTTGATATTGGTTTTAGCTCTTCTAAACCGACCAAGGTAATTCAAGCACGTATTTATCCTGGGATGACAGATCGTCAGTCCGAAATTGCGCGATTGGCAATCATTTTTTCAGTAAGTAGGCGCGATCTCGCGGATGAACTAAAGATTTCTGACCAGTGGAGTTATGGAGTGGTCAGTGAGTTGTATGAAAAATTAGGTCTCAGCGACATTATTGCAGATAAAGACATTATCATCGCTTACCTGGAGCATGACTCAACCATTAAAGCTCACATCGAAGAAATATTATCGGAACTGGGAAGCAGCAAGAAGGCAAAGGACCTCGAGACACTCGCCTTTCATATTCTTACCCTTCCTGAAATTAATCAAAACTAACTTTAGTTGTAATGGCTACGCGCAATGTTTATCTGTATTCGGGATATTTAATTGATATCGCCTGATAGATTTGGGATTACATAAATTAAATTTTCAGCTCGAAACCTGTGAATTGCTGAATTTAGAATTCGTCGATCCCCTAAAACTCATTTTTCACTTACGGCATTGTGGCTACGCGCAATATTCGGTTGTTTTAATTTTCAATCAATATAGCACGGGCAGGCGCGCCTTCTCTTCCGGAGAGTTTCAAAGGCAGGGCAATTAACTGGTAGTCACCTGGTTCAACTCCATCAAGGTTAATCCCTTCCAAAACGATTACATCCGCGCCAAGCAAGGGATAATGCGCTCCTTGCGGGTCAGTGTAGTAACCGATCGACATGTAATCGATTCCCACGAGTTTGCAGCCGCTTCGCGCCAGATATTGTCCACCGCTGATATCCAAGGCGACATAATCCGGATGAAAGCTTAGAGGTTGTTCCACTACAAGTCGACTGTTCGCAGTCTTAAACAGTATCCTTTCAACACCTTCGAGAGGAACAGTGCGCAGGTATTCTTCGCTAATAACATTTACGTCATATGGAACACCAATTACACGCGCTTTGCCAATCAAAACTCCCAGGTCAAGCTCATCAAGGGTTTTGCCACTATCTATGAAATGTTTTGGCATATCGATATGTGTCCCGGTGTGTGCAGACATATTAAGAGCGGTCAGGTTCACTGAATCCCCCTGATCTATTCGTAACAACCATTCCAGGCGTACTTTCGGGTCGCCGGGCCAGACCGGGATGGCGTTGTGTATCCTTAGAGAAATGTCGTGGATGATCATGTTTCAGCCTTTCGCCGCAGATTATAACCTTTCTGATAGGGAATGATAGTGATACACGGTAGAATAATGTTAATTCGAGGTAACAATGAGAAAAGTCTACATATCCGGAACAGGTCAGGTACCTGTCAGCGAGAACTGGGATAAATCCCTGAAAGAACTTGCCGGTGATGCCGCTCTGCTTGCGATGGAAGATGCAGACATCGGCTATCCTGACGCTCTCTTTGTGGGCAACATGATGGCAATAACCGCCAACAAACAAGCCCAACTCGGTACAATGATGTCTGATTGGCTGGGCTTTCACCACAAGCCCGGTCTGGCGATAGAAGCCGCTTGCGGTTCAGGAGCTGCGGCTTTCCGTGCCGGGCTTATCGCGATCGCCTCGGGAGAAATAGAATCAGCTTTGGTCATCGGTGTTGAAAAGATGACCGACTCGCCCGCGGCGGAGATCACAGCCAGTTTGGCAACTGCTGCGGATGCGGAACTCGAAAGCGATTTTGGGCTTTCCTTTGTTGCTATCAATGCGCTCATCATGCAGCGCTATATGTTCGAATACGGCTGGCGCCATGCGGATTTCGCTGATTTTTCTGTCAACGCGCACGCCAATGGATCACACAACCCCTGCGCCCGCTTCCAAAAAGCAATTTCCAGACAGGCTTTTCTGGACGCGCCGATGGTCTCGGACCCAATCAACCTTATGGATGCTTCTCCCATCGGAGATGGCGCGGCTGCGATCATATTGACCAGCCAACCTATAAAGCGACCCTTTCCCCAGGTTTTCGTCGCGGGTTCCTCTTCCTGCACCGACACGATTTCCGTCCAAACCCGCAAGAACTCTACTTTTCTCACCGCGGCAGCAAACTCAGCCAAACTAGCCTACGCTCAAGCAGGTATTGGTCCAAAGGATATTGGCGTTTTCGAGTATCACGACGCCTTTTCCATCATGGCTGCCCTATCCCTGGAAGCCTGCGGATTTGCGGAACCCGGGCAGGGTCCGCGCCTCGCGTTGGACGGAAAAATAAAGTTCGATTCCGATATCCCCGTCGCGACGAAGGGCGGTCTGAAAGCCAGAGGGCATCCGGTCGGGGCGACAGGCATCTATCAGCTCATTGAGGTCGCTCAGCAGTTGCGCGGTACCGCCGGCTTCACTCAGGTAAAACGTACCCGATTCGGGATGGCGCAAAACATCGGTGGCTCCGGTTCTAATGTCATCACCCACATCCTGCAGCGTGAATGATACAATCGTAGGTTAATCCGACAATTCAGAGGAAAAGGAGACCATTCTCTATGGAATTCCACATTACGCGTGCGGCTCGAGATAAGTACCAATTCGATGAGCTTCTCTTCTCCTATAACGGCAATGTCATTTTCGCCAACTTCCAGGCTTCCCGTAATTTTGCCCACAAGATGAATCAAATGCGGGCGGATGCTACAGACCCAGCCTCTTACATTGCTCCGGGGCAGATAAACGCGCTTGGTCTGATTGATGAGATTTTTCACCTTGTTCTGGATGAATACTACAAAGCCAACGGCATCTCCCTGCGGTATGCGCTTTACGCACATCTGGAAAAATCGCTTGGCAAACCCAGACTGATCGCTGCCCTGCGTTCTTTCAACCAGTTGTTTCCTCCGCTTGCCGTTTACAAGGGTGATCTATCGGTTGACGAATATCTTGCGGGCATCACTGCCGGCGTGCCGAGTACTGAGAACACGGTCGAAGAATTACTGATGACCTGGCTGACCAACGTCAATCCCGCCGTGGAGCCTTACCGCGAGCTCTTCGATGATTCGCCGCTGCATAAAAACAGCGCCTACCTGCAGATTGTGGATGGAATCCAGATTTTCTTCAAAAAACAAGCGCCATTTGGACCGGAGAACCAAGACCTGGTCACCATGCTGCGGACACCTGCCCTCGTTGTGCCGACATCCCTTACGGGTCAGCTCGAGTACATCCGCAGCAATTGGTCCAGCCTGCTTGGCTCCTTGCTCTACCGTCTTCTCGGCGGGCTGGATTTGCTTTCGGAGGAAGCCCGCGCCATAATGATCGGCGCTGGCGGCGGTCCCGGACCGACCGTAGTCCCGGAATATGGCAAGTCAGACCCCTGGGGTGGCGCCCTCAATGAGGAGGAAAATTTCAGCCCCGATAGCGACTGGATGCCAAAAGTGGTCATGATAGCAAAGAACAGCTTTGTCTGGCTCAACCAGCTTTCCAGGCAGTACGGCAGACAGATTGATCGATTGGACCAAATTCCGGATGAAACGCTCGACCAACTCGCCTCCTGGGGATTCACAGGGCTATGGTTGATTGGCTTATGGGAACGCAGTGATGCCTCACGCAAAATCAAGCAGATGTGCGGCAATCCGGACGCGGTTTCTTCTGCGTATTCCCTCGCCCGCTACCAAATCGCAGAGCGGCTTGGCGGAGAACTTTCCTATCAAAACCTCAGCCAGCGTTGCGCTGCCCGCGGTATTCGCCTCGCCAGCGACATGGTCCCCAACCACATGGGAATTGATTCAGACTGGGTTTACGACCACCCCGAATGGTTCATTCAGGCAAACCAAAGCCCCTTCCCAGCTTACAGTTTCAACGGCGCTGACCTCTCCTCCCGACCAGGCATCAGCATTTTCCTGGAAGACCACTACTATTCTCGCAGTGATGCTGCTGTCGTCTTCAAACATCACGACCATCATACCGGTCGTACCCGCTTCATTTACCACGGTAACGACGGTACGAGTATGCCCTGGAATGATACCGCCCAGTTGAATTACCTCAATCCAGAAGTGCGTGAAGCAGTTATCCAGACCATTCTCTCCGTCGCGCGGAAGTTCCCCATCATCCGCTTCGACGCTGCCATGACGCTCACAAAGAAGCATTACCAGCGCCTTTGGTTCCCTCAACCTGGCAGCGGCGGGGATATTCCCTCCCGGGCTGAATACGCCATGACGCGCGAAGCCTTTGATGCTGCCATGCAGGAGGAATTCTGGCGTGAAGTCGTTCAGCGCGTCGCGGATGAAGTGCCCGATACGCTCCTCCTGGCAGAAGCCTTCTGGCTGATGGAAGGCTACTTTGTGCGAACGCTCGGCATGCACCGCGTCTACAACAGCGCCTTCATGAACATGCTGCGGAATGAAGAGAATGATAAATACCGTCAATTAATTAAGAATACTCTCGTTTATGATCCTGAAATCCTTAAGCGTTACGTTAATTTCATGAACAATCCTGACGAAAAAACTGCTGTGGAACAGTACGGCAAAGGCGATAAGTATTTCGGCATCTGCACGCTGCTCTCCACCATGCCTGGGCTGCCTATGTTCGGTCACGGTCAGGTTGAAGGCTATTCTGAAAAGTATGGAATGGAATACTACCGCCCATACTGGGATGAGACTCCCGACCAAGATTTGATCCGCCATCATCAGGCAGTGATTTTCCCACTGCTTCACCAGCGCAAAATTTTTGCTAATGTGGACCGCTTCAGACTTTACGATTTTCAGGCATCCAGCGGTGGGGTGGACGAAAACGTTTTCGCCTATTCCAATCATCAGGACGGTCGATCTGCGCTCGTGGTTTACCACAATAAATATGCTGAAACCGCAGGCTGGATTCACAGGTCCGTGCCATTCCTTGTCAAGCAAGGTAGCGAGGGTCATCTTGAGACGCAAAACCTCGCTGACGCGCTCGGGCTGAGCGGCAGTTACACAGACCTGGTTTTATTCGAGGACATGACTTCCCGCCGTTATTACCTTCGAAGGCTGCAGGAACTGCGCGAAAAAGGTTTATTCGTAAGACTGCAGGCCTATACCTGCCAGGTCTTTATGAACTTCAAGATCGTCTCGGGTCCCTATTACGAACAATTATTTGAGCGATTGAAGGGGGGAGTGGTTGAGGATCTCGACCGTGCCCTGGACGAAATCATCCATGAGCGTCTGATCACACCGCTCCGTCAGGCTTTGGACATCAACAATCTGAACGAATTAAACGAAGCTCTATCAGAACCGATGGATATTCTCAGTCTAGAACCGTTTATTAATCGCAACCTTTCCTGGCTTGACCAGGCAGACTCTGCAGCAAGAGAAATCTTTGACATTTCCAAACAGGATCGTGAGCTGACCCACCAAACCTGGAAAGACCAGCTCAATGTGCTCATTCACATGGAAGAGACCAGCCAAAAGCTCGGTTTGGCAGCCAGCAACACCGGCAGCCAGCTCAGCCGCTTGCTGCTCGATGGAATCGCGAAAGATCCGCGCAAGCAACTGCTCCTTATGGTTTGGAATTCAGTCAGCAACATTGCCGGCTCATTCAAAGAAGCATCCAGCGCTGAAAACAACCGGAAAATCGCTGACTGCCGACCTGTAAGAGAGCTGCTTACCGCCAGTCTGAGGTCCTGCGGTTTCAGTGACTACGAGGCATATCGCGGCAGCCAGGCTGTCCGTTGGCTCACGAACCTCCTGCCAGCTATCACAGAAGAAAGCGCTGCAAGTGACTTCCTCAGGATTCTCTTGTATGATCCTGTTATTCCGGATTACCTTGAGGTGAACACTTACAACGGCGTTCGATGGTTCAATAAAGAAAAGTTCGCAGACATGCTCTGGTACCAGCGAGCTGCCCGGTTTGTGAGAATGGCGGCAGATGACCCTGAACCTTCGGTGGTTTTCGAGCAGATACTCGCGCAGGAACGCTTATTCAAAGAGATCGAAAAAGCAGTAGAGGCTTCGGAGTATCAGCTCGATAAATTACTCGAGCTGTTGGACTGATCCATTCTGCTCATTTTCAGCGCGTATCAAGGTCTGAGCGAGGACAGTATCTGCTCTTAGACCTGTCTTTTCACTGCGCACCTTTGACAGTTCGCTGATAATTTCCGGGTCAATCTGTTCTCCGGTTGCTTTTTGCGTCAGCCATATCGCTTTTGCGGCATAAGCGATATTGTTCTGCGGTTCGATGCGGTGAAATTCCTCAAAGAACCACCCGCATGAGGTAAACATCCGCTGGCATTCGTACTGCGCCTGGAGCAGTAAGCGCATTTTTGCGACCTCTTGCGCATCCAGGTCCGAGCATCCGCATTCCGCGCACACCTCTTCGAGCTTTCTCTGTCCATGCTTTATATTGATAAACTCATTGCGCACTGCCCAAGGGTCAGCAACGATTTCCGCCGCGTGTGCCTCATAGACGGTTTCGAGCCAATCAGCGATCTGGTGCATGGCATGGAAAAAGGGCGCTTTCCACCGTGCGCCGGGCGTGCAGCCGCATTCTGCCCGCCAGCGTTCAACGCCGTGCATGCAGGACCATGAAGAGGGTTCGTTCAACTGCGCAAGGGTCTCCACCTTGTGCTCAAGCAGCCAGAGTCCCGGCAGGGACCAACTTACACCGTGCTTTTCCCCTCCCTCGCCGAGCAGGTAGCGCAAAAAGTGGTCGCGGAACTTTTGATGATGCCCATATAACTCGCCATCACTGGCAATCAAATTGAATTGTCTCAGGTCCATTTCCGGGTCTGCGTATAAGGATGACAGAAAAACATCGCCATTTTCTGTGGCTTTAGGAAGGAAACTGACCTTTGTACTTAATCCGCGGTTATAAGGAAATACGATGAAAGGATTCCTTCCCCCTGGCAGTTCCACTAAGTATGGTCCTGGCTTGGGTTCCAAGGGACGTACCTGCCAGGGAGCTAAAATCGTGAATTGCAACCCACAATCCTGCAAAACACACAAGGTCTCCATATCCGCCGCCGTCTCCGGCAGCCAAATTCCTTGCGGTTTATGCCCAAATCGGAAAGTAAAATCATCAATCCCCCAGCGGACGCTGGCAACTTTATCCCGCAGCGGCAGCAGGGGTAAAATGCTGTGGGTGTAACCCTGCGCCATCCCATTCCCAACGCCAAATTTGAGATAATTTGCCCTTTCCTGCTCCACGATGCTTTCCACCACGCCTGGCGCAGCCTTCCACATCCAGTCAAAAAGCGTGGGACCAACATTGAAACTGATCATCCCGAAATTTCCCATTCGGGCGTTGGGTTCATAACATTCTGCCAGTATCTTTTCATTCCAGTTTCGGAAGGGCTCTGCTCCACGTTCATCAGGAATGTAGTTGGAAATCGGATCTTCCCGCGGGGGTTGGTAGAAATGTCCATGAACGCAAAGGGGCATCGATTTATCTCCTCGAAATGGAATTTAAATAATCAATTTTGTTTTTCATGCGCGCTGGGTTGATTCCAAAAACCCGAGCCATGCTGTCCAGGTCGCAGGTGCGGTTTTCCGCAAGGTAATCCATCCAGAAAACCGTTGTTGGAAAACCTTTGATCCGGTTTTCAAGGAACTGGGTCAAAAAGCTCAATTGTACCGGGTTATATGCAACATAACTGCGCCTCTTCTTCATTTTTGCACCAATCATCCGCATGACGTCACCAAAGGGAAGGTGCTCTGGGCCTCCAACTTCGAGGATTGCGTTTTGTGTAGAGGGCATATCTAAAGCCCATATAAGGCTTGTTACCAGATCTTCCACCCAGAGGGGCTGCACCAGTGTACTCCCATCCCCCGGTACCAGAACAATCCCCGGAGACATTCTGATAAGCTTTGCCAGATTGATGGTGAAGTTATCGCCTTCACCGTAGACCATCGAACTGCGGATGATTGTGTAATTCAAGCCGGATTTCCGAATGATGTGCTCCGCGACCCCTTTGGCTTTCATCAAACCATAGGCTGAAGCCCTGTCCGCTCCCAAGTGGCTCAGGTAGAAGAAGCGTCTGACGCCCGCTTGGGCTGCGAGACCAGTCAGCCGGTCGAGATGGCTCACCTCCGTCTGCATCAGGTCTGCCTTCACGCCAGACCGCTCGACGCCAACCAAGTGGTATACCGTGTCTATCCCTTGCAGCGCCGCTCTGACCCCGCGTTCGTCGTCCAGTGAACTTAATGCAACATGCATATTGGTCTGCCTGGGAAGATTGCTCTGGTCGATTCCGGGTTGAAGCAACAGTCGGTAATCCATCCCCAAATCAGCCAAATGCCGGATCAGATGTCCGCCAATAAAACCCGTTCCGCCAGTCACTAAAATCATGGCGGCATTATAGCAGATATTCCAATTTGGCATAGTACTTGCACATATCTGGAAAGTAATTAAGGACGCGGACGTATATTATGGAAAAACGATTGGGTTTTCATTACTTTCAGGATTTTGACCACTATCGGATGTCCGATTTGGAGCTTTGGGTTCCTGAGCTCGCTTCACTTAAGACATCCTGGCTGGCGCTCAAAGCTCCCGCGACAGTTGCCATCCCCGAGGAGTTTATTACCAGATTGATTCAGGCAGGCATCCAACCGATCCTGCATTTTGACTTCCAGGTAAACAGCTCCGTACGCACGGAAGATCTGCGCGTTCTGCTTTCATCTTACGCGCGTTGGGGCGTCAAGCACGTCATCTTTTTTGACCGCCCTAACACCAAAGCCGCCTGGACTGACGGAAGCTGGTCACAGGGAGATCTCGTTGAACGGTTCCTCGACCGCTATCTGCCTTTTGTCCGCCTGGCAGAGCAAAACGGATTGGTGCCCGTCTTTCCGCCTCTCGAGCCTGGAGGCGACTACTGGGACCTTTCTTTCCTCAAAAAAGTGCTACAGTTGGTTCGACAGCGTCGTTCTTTTGACTTCAGCGCTAACTTCCACATGGCTGTCAGTTCTCAGACCTTTGATCATTCCCTCGACTGGGGTAAGGGTGGTCCTTCCCATTGGAAAACACCCCGCCCATATGCCAAGGTTGAATTAGGTGAAGAAAACCACATCGGTTTCAACACCTGGCAGTGGTATTCCGAACTGGTAAACGAAGTTCTCAATGTCACCCCGAAATTTTTCCTCTTCTACTACGGCATGGCGCGCCTTGCTAATGATAAGATGGACACTGAAAACAGCTTTGAACAAATGGTTGATATCGCCCTCTCCCTCTCAGAAGATTCAAAGCAAGCGACCAGCCTGCCGGAATGCGTCTTGGGATGCTGTTTCTGGCTCCTGAGCGCATCCGAGAGCGATCCCCATGGTAAGACCTCTTACTTCGATGCCTCTGGCAATCCGAAAGCGGCAGGTATTCCAGCTTGCAAACAGAAAATCGAAGCATCGTCAAAACAAAAAATGGAATATGCGGTTTCAAGCCGGCTTGCTGAGTGGATATACCCTATCGACCACTACCTTCTGCTGCCGTCTTACGATTGGGGCATCCCCGAAAACACACTCGACCGCATTCGCCCCATCATTCGGGATGCACGCCCGACTATTGGCTTCTCGGTCATCGAAGCCACAAATGCTCGTAAAGTCACCGTCTGGAACGAAAACGGGGCTTTTTCTGAGCACGACCTTCAACTATTACGCGAGGCTGGCTGCATTGTTGAAGAACAACTTGTCAACAGCATCGGGATTACAGTCTAAACAGGAAGAGCAATATGGAACCTTATTCATCTTATACCAGTCAATCTTCGTTTTCTGCGTCCTTGCCCAAAATCGTCGTTTTGGGTTTGGGCGGAGGCGGTTCAAACGCAGTCAACCGCATGATTGAGAGCGGCATGCATGGCATTACCTTCATTGCTGCCAACACAGACGCACAGGCACTCGCGAACAACCTTGCCCCCAACAAGATACAGCTTGGTCCAAAATCCACTCGCGGTTTGGGGGCTGGCGGTCTTCCGGTAGTCGGTGAGAATGCCGCGGAAGAAAGTACCAAAGATCTCGCCAGCATGCTCCAGGGCGCTGATATGGTATTCCTGGCTGCTGGAATGGGCGGCGGTACTGGTACCGGCGCCATTCCGATCGCTGCAAAGGTCGCTAAAGCCTCCGGGGCTGTCACCATCGCGATAGTCACCAAACCGTTTTCCTTTGAGCTTGGTCGCCGTCAGCGCAATGCAGAAGAAGGCTTGGAAAAACTAAAAGAGTTTACCGACACCCTGATCGTTATTCCGAACGATAAACTGATCGAAATTGCCCCGCGTGACTTACCCCTCGAAATGGCTTTCACCCTTGCTGATGATGTTCTCCGTCAGGGTGTGCAGGGAATCTCGGAATTGGTTACCGAAACCGGACTCATCAATGTGGACTTTTCACACATCAAAAGCATCATGACTCGCGGAGGTGGCGCGCTGATGGCAATCGGAACCGGCAGTGGTCCTAACAAAGTGCAGCAGGCGATTGAAAAAGCTCTCCATCATCCCCTCCTGGACGATATTGACCTCTACAACGCGACCGGTATGATTGCCAACTTTACTGGCAGTAGCGACATGTCCTTCAGAGATGTTACCGAAGCCCTCCAGACCCTCCAGGAGGCAACCGGTTCTCACGCCGATATTATTCCCGGAATCATCACCGACCCCCGCATGGAAGATCGTGTTCAGTTGATTCTGATTGTTACCGGCATCGGCGGCAAGCCACAGCCTGCTTTCAGCAATACAATGGTGGATGAACGTTCTCGACCCGAGGCTGCTCCGAACACCTCCCTTTCCTTCTACCAAGAGGATGAGAGCCCAGTCCAGAATAATCTGAACGAAATCGGTCTTCCTACCTTTGGCAGCCAGCCAAACCAGGTTGATAACCTGTCGATCCCAGCCTTCTTACGCAGAAGGCAGAATTACAAGTAGGTTTACGATGAAATCAAACTCGATCCAAAAGGTGACAGCCAAAGTCTGCGCCAAATATCCAAAGCTTATCGGCAAGCGCCCAAAAGTAAGCGAACAAACGCCTGGGCGTTACCTGCTGCTCTACATGTTTTCTGACGATTTGCCAGGTGGAAAGTCAATCCAACAGCAAGTAAGAGTTATCGCAGACGAGGATGGCAATATCAGTAAGATGTCTGTCTCAAGAGGATAATATGGAACGTTCATTCACCTCCCCCTTCTTCCCATTTCTCCGAGCAAAACGTTCCAAACGTAATGGTCAGAGCGATGCCATCCTGCATCAGGACATTCGCCTGTCGTTTGATACTCAGCGGGTTCAAAAAGCTGTAGCATTGGAACCAGTAGAGCAAATCTTCTTCAATGCGACCAACACCCAGGAGATGAGCTTCCAGCCAACTGTGCCTGTGCAACTCCGTCAAGTGAATTCAGAATTCAGCCAAGGCGCAACGCTCGCGAATCATATTGGGCAGATGGATTTTCGGAAATCACAGGCATTAATGCTCTTTTCAATTTCCGCAATGGGGCTGATGATCGGTATCCTGATATCCTTTATTCTTTAGTGTCCCCACAGTCTAAACAAGTGATCGCATCTTTTATCAAATCGATCGTTTTTTTGTTACTCGCTTCAGGATCGACTTTCAAAACCCCAGTCTTTCAGTAATAGAAACCGCCTCACCTAATACTAAGTCTGCCCAAGAACTCAATTCTCCAGTTCCAGTCCATCCTTGTCAAAGTAAACCTCTATATTGCAACCCCCATCTGGAAATTGCCCGGAGAAAAGCTTTCGTGTATGGAAATCAAAGGTCTTAATAACCAAATCATTTCCTAATCAATAAGCTAGTCAAGGATCAACTGAAACAGTACCAATTTCCCCACTTTTTTCACACAATTCACTTGTTCAAAGTCTTGCCCCGTTTGTGGCTACGCGCATTATAACAGATTTTTCAATGCTTCTACGAAGCTTTCCTGAAATTCTATTTCATCATTCGAAATCACATCCGCTTCTACAGGGTCGTTATCCGGAATATAAGAGCGATAGATTCTTGTCTTCCCCTCAGCTCAGATGCACGATTCTTGGTCTAATATCCGCGGTGGCAATAATCCGGCGGTCCGCTGTCTCAATCTGGTAACGGTTTTGCTATCCTCTATAAGCTAATCGTTTCATACTTTCCTTACTGTCCCATCGTTTTCATTGAGAATATCATGTATAATCTACCTATATTTTCAAATAAAGAGGATTTTTATGGGTTCAGGTAATTATAATTCCTGGAAAACGTACTGGGCAAATCTCGAAGTTACTTCTTCAGATCTCCAACAGTTGACAGACTATTTATTCGAAAAAGAGGAACCGTCCACGGTCGATGGACTCCTGCAGGTCTTGATTGATCACAGGTTAGGCGAACGAGAGGCAGATAGAAAACAAAAGCTGGAATCTGTTGGTGAGTTGTACGTGCCCGCGAACAGCTATGAGATTGGCGCTAAACTGCGTTTCCCGGAGAAGGACTGGAAACAAGCCATTGTCATCTCAAATCGCCCGGGCGAGAACCTGGGCTTAGGTGAGTTCACGGTCACCGAAGTGGAATTTGAGGATGGCTCGCGCCAGTCTTTTGCCACCAATCTGACCGAGCACGCCCTTAATGCTAAAGTCTATAAAGAACATGATGACGAACCAGAAAACCCGAGTGAAATCCATACCCTTTTTGCGCCCATTTTGCGTGGAAAACTCCGTAAGGCACTTGAGAAGCAATCTGAGCTCGTCCGCATTGCTGATACCTGGTTTCCGCGTTCACTGCTGATGGACGTCGGCAAGGGCTACCTCAACCTCGCCGAAGCGATTCTGGACGCGCACGAAGGCGGTCCGCTCAGCATCGAAGCCCTGATGAAAGAGCTTGAGCTCGAAGCGGAGCCTCAAAACAAAAAACTGCTTGAATTTTCGCTGAATTACGACCTCCAGGAAGACCCCCGTTTCGATGAAGTCGGCACCACTGGTGAAATTGCCTGGTTCCTTAAACGCCTTGAACCCCAGGCTGTCCTCGAACCGCCCATCTGTATCCGCTCCAACACCGTCGTGCCTCTCGCTGACCACCTGGACGAAGAGTCTTATAAACTCTTATACGATCTGGACGATGAGTTATCTTTCACCAACGATGAAATCAATGAGGTAGACCGTGTTGATTCGGTCAAAATTACCCTCACCTACCCCCACTGGCGCAGCGGCAGCATACCCGTTACACCGAATTCAAACCGAGTCCTGCCTTCAGCGCTTGAATCCGAAAATGTTAAGATCACTTTTATCGACAAGGAGACCCAACAACCTATTTCGGCATGGGTCGTGCGACCGCATAACTACGCCGTTGGCATGAGGGAGTGGTATTTGGAAAAGAACCTCATCCCCGGCAGTGTCATCGAGATCACTGCCACCAAACACCCCGGCACGATGCTCATTGCGACAGAGAAAAAACGCTCCAATAAAGAATGGATCAAAACCGTTCTTATCGGCGCGGACGGCGGTTTGGTATTCGCCTTGCTGCGCCAGCCGATTTACGCTGGCTTCACCGAACGCATGGCGATTGCGATCCCCGACCAGGACGGTCTGGACAAGATCTGGCATGACCGCCTTAGCAAGAACATCCCACTCAATTCTGACGTGGTGCGGATGATGAATGAGCTCTCAAAGCTCAACAGTCAGCGCCATGTCCATTTCATTGACCTTTACGCGGCAATCAATGTGATCCGCCGCACACCTCCCATGGAACTGTTCGAAGTTCTTTCGACCAACCCTGAAATAATCCACGTCGGCGACCACTACTATCACCTGGCAGAACAAGGAAAGGAATAATCTGGATGTTGAACAAATCTAGTCTCATAAAGCCCAGCCTAACCACGAAATTCCGGGTTGATTTTGATTGGTGGAAGATGCAGGACCGCAACTGGCGCAATTCGCTCGTATCTTTCATGTGCCCTAAGCATCAGGAACTATTTGCCCATGCCGGCGACGCCCAGGAAATGGACCTGGTCGATCCGGAAACAGGCGAAGTAAGCCGCGGTGACGGGCTTATTCAGACCCTTGTGGAGCACTGCGCCCGCCAGGAATACTTCATCACATCCAATACCCCCTTGGTGGATTCAGTCTTCAAGGTTTTTTTGGTCAATCACAACCAGCCACTGGATTCCGTCGAATTGGCGGATCGTATTGGGAAACCAGCCGAGACGATCCTGCGGACGATTGGGACCACCCGGGTCTATAAGGGCATACGCCCCGTTTGATTCCGCATAAAAAGCAGTATAATCAAATCCCATCCGCTCCTGTAGCTCAATGGATAGAGCACCAGTCTTCTAAACTGTTGGTTGCGCGTTCGAGTCGCGCCAGGGGCATTTTTTAATTAGAAACCTTATATTATCTATCGTCGGTTTTATTTCTTTCGTGGATAATAGCATTGAATCAAGAGAAAGGATATATGATGAACCTGATTAAACGATGGCTTGTTATTATGTTGGCGCTCTTTGTAGCCGCCTGGATTGTTCCTGGCATCCATGTGGAAAGTGGCGCCTGGGTCGTTTATGCCATTACCGCCGCGATCCTCGCGCTGCTCAACGCGATACTGCTGCCTATCCTGAAGACGCTTTCCTGCGGATTGATCATTCTCACGTTAGGACTATTTGGACTGGTCCTGAATGCCGCCATGTTCATGCTCTCTTCTTATCTGGCACAAGCCTGGTTCCACGTGGGTTACATTGTTGATGACTTCTGGGCTGCCTTGCTTGGCTCGGTCATCGTCAGCATCGCCTCAATGCTCTTTGCTTCCGAGCGCAAGCAGCGCCGCGATAACGACTAAATCCAAACACTGCTCAATAAAACTGCCTTGTGACAAGCCGCAGGGCAGTTTTATTTTGGAAACCTAATAGTGGGAAATTTGTGTGAATTTGTGTGAAAAATTTGTTGCGAAAAAAGTTGCGGAAAAAGGTGTGGAGAGACCGTTGAAATAAAGCAGCATTTTCGACAGGAACCCTATCAAGTCCGGTTGTGAACCGGATCAGCGGTTCATCTGAGGCTTGTTATCCTCATTTTATTCGGTCTTTTTCTCCTTTTTCACCTC
>Ga0255344_1001672_pt1 | contig 28808 bp, 22 predicted proteins | sample wastewater_treat_5_FD_192414 | JGI IMG/M metagenome (GOLD analysis project Ga0255344, IMG submission 192414) | Wastewater microbial communities from Lulu Island WWTP, Vancouver, Canada - plant18 | ecosystem: Engineered > WWTP > Wastewater > Unclassified | place: Canada: Vancouver, British... | reverse complement strand
TGTTCGGGCACGACGGCTGCCTGTTCGTGCAGTGTTTTTTTGGCCAGAGGGCTCAGCTTGGGACGGTTTTGCAAGGCTGCCTGCACATCGCTTTCGATGATACGGCCGCCGGGGCCGCTGCCGCTAAGCTGACGGAAATCGAGGGCTTCTTTTTCGGCCAGTTTACGGGCACGGGGTGAAATAAAAACGGTACCACCGGAAGCGGTGACGGAACTTGTTGAGGCTGCACCTGCTTGCGAAGCGACTGCGCCGGGCTGATCCGGAGTTGCTGAGACGGAAACCTCCGCTGCCGGAGCGGGGGTTGTTACACCTGCGGCCGGTACTTCGGTTGTTAAAGCGGCCGGAGCGGCCGAAGCAACCGAAGCAGAAGGTGCTGTTTGGCCCGAACCCTGAGCGCCAGCATCCATTTCAGCCAGCAGAGCCGAATAGTCTTCGCCGGCATCACCTAAAATCATGACGTTTTGTAACACCGGAACTTCGTCGCCTTCGTTGTACCAACATTCCAGCACAACTCCGTCCCGGGGAGCTTCTTCTTCGAACGAAGCCTTGTCGGTTTCGTAGGCAAATAGGATATCGCCTTTGGCTACTTTGTCTCCTTTTTTCTTGATGGAAGAGATGATGCAACTTTCCACGGATTGCCCTTGTTTGGGCATAATAATTACTACTGCCATAGCTTTGATTTATATAATATTTGTTTGTTTACTCAGGTTTCGAACAGCAAAGGTGAAATTATTACTAACCGATAAAAATATTCTCGCGTTCAACGACTACCGGTTTCGGACAGCAAAGGTAAAATTATTACTTGTATATACAAGTTTTTTAGATATAATATTTTATTAAAAATATAACATTCTTTTTATCAAGCACTTAAAATATTACAAGTGCCGGAACTTGTATGTACAATTTTTATTATTTGTTGCTTGTTTCAAGAAATAATGTATATTTGCGCCATGTTTGAAGAAAGCGGTTTACCACTTTACAAGTCTTTGTACGAAAAGCTGCGCCGCCAGATCGAAGAGGGTATTTACCGTTCGGGCGATCTGTTGCCCTCGGAAAACGAGTTGAGCGCTTTGTACGGACTGGCCAGATCGACGGTGCGCAACGCCCTGGATCGTCTGGTCAACGACGGTTTTATAGTAAAGCAACAGGGACGGGGCAGCATTGTAAAAGGCAAGGCCAAAGGAGTGGGCATTTTGTCGCTCAAAAGCACCTCTTCGGCTTTGGGCGGCAATCTGAGCACCCGGCTTATTGTCAAGCCCGAAATCCGTTCCTGGAAAGAGGCTTTCGGCTATACCATCAGCCAGAGCGAACGCGATGCCGGCTGCATCTATTTTGAGCGCCTGCGCCTGATAAACAACCGGCCGGTTTTCTTTGACATCACCATGCTGCCCAATATCAACCTGCCCCGTTTTACCATGCACAAGCTCGAAAACGCTTCCTTGTTCGATTTGCTGCGCACCGCATACCAAATCGAAGTTACCGGAGGCGTGCAACATCTTTATGCCCTCAAGGCCAACAAGGAACTGCAAGAATATTTTCAGGTCAAAGCCGGGCATCCGGTCTTGCAATTGAACCGAAAGATCGAGACCAACCGGCCGGGTATGCATATATACAGCAAAGTTTTTTGTAACACACAGGAGTACGCACTATTTGGAACCTTTTGAGCTATGGATTTTTTTACAGGCTTAGGACTTTTCGGCCTTTTTCTCGGCTCTTTTTTGGCCGGCAGTATCGTGCCATTTAGTTCCGAAGTGTTGTTGGGAAGTGCCTTGCTGGCCGGAGTCGATCCTGTAGCCTGCCTGATCAGTACCAGCCTGGGCAACACCTTGGGGGGAATGAGCTGCTATTATATCGGGCGTTTGGGTAAAATGGAATGGATGACCAAATACCTGAAAGTAAAAGAAACCACTTTACATAAATATACCACCTTTTTGCGCGGTAAAGGCGCATGGCTGGGCTTTTTTGCCTGGTTGCCCTACGCCGGCGAAGCCATCTCCGTTGCCCTGGGTTATTTACGGGCCAATGCCTTGATAGTCTCTGTATCCATGCTTATTGGCAAAACCCTGCGCTACCTGGTAATGATGCTGATCATTCTGGGGGTGATTGCCTGATATCCCGAGTAATTGCCCAACACTCCGAGTGATTACCCAACACTCCGGGTGATTGCCCGACACTCCGGGTGATTGCCCAACGCTCCGGTGCTGATTACACGGCATTTCGGTGCTTGCCCGATTTTTACTTGTTTTGGTTGGAAATACATAGAAACAGGAAACTTTAATGTTTTCTCAGTTTCCATTATGTATCTATTTATCAGATTGTTGTAAAATATTGTTTGTTGTTTAAACATATTTAACGCACCGGGATATCGGAAAATCGGTTTTGACTTTACCTTTGCCGCGTTTTTTAGGTTAATAACAAACTTACTTCACGACGGCAAAAAATTACTTCATAATGGCAGATTTACTTCGCGAAGATATACTTAAAACCTCGACCAGGCTGTTTTTTAAATTCGGCCTGCGCAGTGTATCCATCGAGGATATCTGCAACGAACTGCGCATTTCAAAAAAAAACTTCTACACTTGCTTTTCGCAAAAAGAGGCTCTGATCGAAGATATACTAATCGATTACGACGAGGCTTTCGCCAAACGTATGGAATTGAAAATCAAAAGCCTCAATCTGCCGGAATCGACCACAGTGATAGACATGGTGCTGTTCTTTTCGGTTTTTCATCTGATAAACCGCGACGCCCGGTTCGAAAACTTCTTTTTTGATATGCAAAAATATTATCCTGAGGTATTTAAACGCCATATGGATCGTCACCGGCATATAGTGACAAATCACATCCGCGATATGCTGCTCAAAGGAATTGAACAGGGGCTCTATCGTGCCGAATTAGAGACGGAGCTTACCGCCAAAATAATTACTCTCGAGTTGATTTCCATGATGGAATTCGCCAGAAACAAACTGAATAAAAGCGAACAACAAAAAGTGATAATGTTGCTCACCGACCTGCATATGAGAAGTTTATGCAACGAGCGTGGCCTTAAGTATTACCTCAAGGCCCTCGATAAACTCGAAAATCAACAGTGAATCGGTGGTACAAAGCCGTAACCAATCGACAGGGATTTTAAAAACCAAGAATCAAAAAACAAAAACAGATATAGAATTAAATAGCAATGAAAACCATTATTCCATCAAATAGAGTAAAACTGTTCACGCTCTGCCTGTCGGGGCTGTTAAGCCTGAGCAGCCTGCCGTTCACAAGCCAGGCGGAAGAAACACCCCAACAATGGCGTTTTTCGCTCGAAGAGGCCGTCGGTCATGCCTTGGTACACAACACAGCCATGATCAAAGCCGACCTGGCAGTGCGTCAGGCTGAAGCCGCCAAATGGGCGGCTATAGCCAACTACCTGCCTCAGCTTAATGTAAACGTTAATTACAATAACTACCTGGGCGCTTCTATCGAAATTTTCGGAATGGACATTCCCATGGACCCCTCGAGCAGGCTGACGCTGCAGGCTTCGCAATTGATTTTTAACGCTAATGCCATCCTGGGTATGCAATTGAGCGAACTAAGCCGCCGAATGTCGGAGCTGGGAAGCAATCAATCGGAACTGGCAGTTAAACAAAACGTGAGGTCCACCTACTACTCCATTTTGATGATGGAAAACAACCGGCTTTTGCTCAAAAAAAACGTGGAAAACATGCGCAGTCTGGCCAAGGCTACGAGAGCTAAAGTGGAGGTGGGCATAGGCGAACAGACCGAAGCCGACGAAATTGAAATAGTGCTGGCCAATCTGGAGAACACCCTGAAACAAACCGAAAGAACCATAGAATTGACCTATAATTCCATGCGGCTACTCTTGGGGCTGAACGCCGAGGATGGGATAGAACTGAGCGACAGACTGCAGGACGTTACCGACAAACAGGCCATGTTTGCCTTGCTGGCAGCCGGTTTTGATCCGGCCGAAAACGTCGATATGAAGGCCGGACAGCTCAACCTGGAAATCAACAAAAAACAAGTAAAGTCGGCCATTGCCGGTTATTTACCGACCATTTCGGCCGTATATCAGCGCAACGAGATTTTGCTGAAAACGGGTTTTGATCCGACCACCAAAAATACGCTGGTTCTCACGGCCAGCATGCCTCTGTTCTGCAGCGGCAAAACCACCGCCGAACTAAAAAAAGCCCAACTAGCCTACGAATCGGCGCAGGAAGATCTGGAACTTATGCAAAAACAGTTATTGATTCAGGACAAACAGTTGCGTTTTAACTTGAAGTCTGCTCTGGAATCTTACGAAATACAAGAACGCAACATAGAGGTTTCGAAGCGCATGTTCGACAACGTGACCAAGAAATTCGAGCAAGGCTTATCGTCCAGCCTCGAAGTGACCAACGCCAGCAACAACCTGCTTACCGCACAAAGCAATTACATCCAGTCGGCCATGAGCTTGCTCAACGCAAGCGACGCTTTGAAAAAATTGCTGGGGACATTATAAACGGTTCAATCATCATTATCATCAGTAGCAGCAACAACAACAGTAACAACAGCAACAACAAAAACATCATCAACAACAACAGGAAATAAAAACAGGAAATAAAACAATAAAAAACATCTGCAATGAAAAATCCGCTTTCTGCACTTCCGGCCCTGCTAATTATCGCAACGGGGCTGTATGCCTGCTCCGGTGCTTCCAAATCGCGGGAGGCACAACTAGAAACAACTCAGGAAAAGATCGAAAATGTCAAAGTAACAACCCTGAGTTCGCGTATGGTGGGCAATACCCTGGAATTCCCGGCTAATACCAGGGCTTACGAACGGGTCAATCTGGGGCCGGTATCGCCGGGCCGTATTGAAAAAATTTACGTTGAGATGGGCGACCGTGTCAAAAAAGGACAATTGCTTATTCAAATGGATCAGACCGCGTTGCTTCAGGCACGCATTCAGATCGCCAATTTTGAGGAAGACCATAGGCGCTATGAAGCGCTCAAAGAGAGCGGAGCTATTTCGCAACAGGTTTACGACCAGTCGTTGGCCAACCTGAACATGCAAAAAACCAACCTGGACTACCTGGAAAAAAACACCCGGATTAAAGCGCCCTTCGACGGGATCATCGCCCTGCGTAATTTCGAAAACGGCGAACTTTACCCGGGCGGTTCGGCCATACTGACACTGATGGAAATCGATAAACTCAAAGCAGACATCAACGTACCCGAAAGCTATTATCCACTGATCAAAAAAGGGATGAAGGCCGAAGTATTTTGCGATACCTACCCCGGTCGCCCATTCGAAGCCGAAGTCAATTTGATTGCACCTACGGTCAATCCGGCCAGCCGTTCTTTTGCCGTTGAAATGAAGATTCCCAACGCCCAAGAATGGCTCAAGCCAGGTATGTTTGTTCGCATCCATATGGATCTGGGAGTGAGCGAAGCCATCTTGGTGCCCTCGCAGGCCGTACTTAAACTGCAAGGCTCCAACGAACGCTTTGTATTCCTGCACCGCAACGGCCTGGCTCAAAGAGTGCCCGTACAGATTGGCCGGCGCTTCGACGACGAGGTGGAACTGATCTCCGACCGCATTGTAGCAGGCGACCAATTGGTGGTGTTGGGACAGGCCAGGCTCAGAGATGGTGTTAAATTGAATGTGATCGAATAATTCAAGCGAGATGAGTATCTATAAAAGTGCCGTAAATAAACCGGTTACCACACTGATGGTCTTTGCAGCCGTCATGGTGGCAGGCTTATACGCCCTGTACCATTTGCCTATTGACCAGTTTCCCGAAATAGAACCGCCCTTTGTAACGGTTATGACCACCTACTCAGGGGCCAACGCCTCCGAGATAGAAACCAATATAACCGAACTGCTCGAAGACGCTTTCAACAGCGTGCAGGGCATAAAGGAAATCTACTCGACCTCTTCGGACAATATGTCGGTAATCAGTATGGAATTTGAATGGGGGGCCAATCTGGACGAAGCTGTAAACGATGTGCGCAGTGCCATCGATATGTACTACGACTTTTTGCCCGATGGCACCAGTCGTCCATCTATCTTCAAGCTGAGTACCAACATGATGCCTGTTTTGATGTATACCGTCACTGCCGACGAAAGCTACAACGGACTCAATAAAATCCTGGAAGAACAGGTGGTGAATCCTCTCAAGCGCATCGATGGAATCGGTTCTATCAACGTTACCGGCGCCCCCAAGCGCTATGTGTACGTGGATGTGGATGCCAAAAAAATGGATGCGGCCGGATTGAGCCTGGAACAGGTGACCAATGCCATTGCAGTTAATAATATGAACCTGCCTGCAGGTAACGTCAAAATGGGACGTGAAACCTATCAACTCAGAGTCGAAGGAGAATTTGAATTCAGCGAAGAAATCCGTAACCTGGTGGTGGGTGTATTTAACAATGCGCCGGTGTTTATCCGCGACATTGCCCAGGTGAACGATACCGTAAAGGACCTGAGTCTCGAAGAACGCTCCAATGGTGCTCAGGCTGCCCGTCTGACCATTACCCGTCAATCGGGAGCCAATTCGGTTGCGGTTTGTAAAAAGGTCAAAAAAGAACTCGAACAACTCGAAACCAATCTGCCTACAGATATTGAGACTCATCTGGTTTTTGATACTTCGAAGTTCATAAGCAGATCCATAAGTAATTTGTCGTCAGCCTTATTTTTTGCTTTGCTTTTTGTGGTGGTAGTGGTGCTCTTTTTTGTGGGGCGCTTCAGGGCTACGCTTATCATTGCGCTGACCATTCCCATTTCGCTGGTGGTAGCAGCCATATTCCTCTTTGCCACGGGAAGCTCACTCAATATTATATCGATGTCGTCGCTCTCAATTGCCATCGGTATGGTGGTGGACGACGCCATAGTGGTACTGGAAAACATTACCAAACATATCCGCCGGGGCAGCAATCCCCGCGAAGCGTCCATTTATGCCACCAACGAAGTCTGGGTATCGGTAATTGTTACCACCCTGGTTATTGTGGCTGTGTTTATGCCTCTGACTATGCTGGGTGGAATGACTGGTATCATGTTCAAAGAACTGGGCTGGATTGTCACCATAACGGTATGTACCTCTGCGGCTGCGGCCATCAGTCTGACACCTATGCTTTCGTCGCGTTTGCTCAAGAGCCGCGACAAAGACGAAAAACCACGTCTGTACGACCGTACGATAGGTAAAATGCTCGACAGTATGGACGATGCTTACGAAAGATTGCTGCGCAAGGCCCTAAAACACAAAGTCTTGATACTGCTGGTTTCGATAGTTATTTTTATACTTTCTTTGGGTTTATTCCGCTTTATCGGCACGGAGTTTATGCCTTCTGCCGACCGGAGCAGGTTATCAGCTTCTATTGAATTACAGACGGGTACCCGGGTGGAACAAACGCTTGAAACCACTTCGGCTATAGAGCAATATATAATGAATAATTGCCCCGAAGTGACTTTGCTTTCGAGCTCCACCGGATCTATAGACGAGGCAGGTTTCGCTGCCATGATGTCGAATTCGGGTAGTCATTTGATCAATCTTAACATTCGTTTAAAGGATATTGACCAACGCGATCGCAGCGATATTGAAATTGCTGAACAGATTCGAACCTACCTGACTACCTTGCCCGAAGTGATCAACTATACCGTATCAGCCGGAGGATTGGGCATGGGAGGCATGGGAGGCACCAGCACCGTGGATGTAGAAATTCTGGGCTACGATATCGACAAAACCAATGCACTGGCTCAGGATGTCAAGATCCTGTGCCAGAATTTGGAAGGTGCCCGCGATATAACCATCAGCCGCAAGGACGACAAAGCAGAGCTGCAGGTGGTGCTTGACAAAGAAAAACTGGCCTTGCACGGCCTGAATTCAGCCACAGTTTCCAATTTCATCCGCAGCAGGGTGTATGGTGCTACCGCAGGTTATTTCAGAGAAGGCGGCGAAGAGTACGACATCGTTGTCAGACTGGAAGAACAATACCGGAATTCCATCTCCGACCTGAATCAACTGAGTATTCCCACGGCCACGGGTACAATGATCAAACTCAGCGAAATTGGAGAAATCAAGGAATTCTGGTCGCCTCCTTCGATCGACCGCCAGCGCCGGGAGCGTATTGTGAAGGTTTCGGTCACTCCTGTGGGAGTGTCGCTGGGTGAAATGGCTGCTTCCATACAAACTGTTATGAACGGTCTGGAAATTCCCCAGGATGTCATCATCAATATTGGCGGTGATTACGAAGAACAACAGGAATCTTTTGCCGATCTGGGTTTGCTTTTCCTCCTGGTGATTGTGTTGGTTTATCTGGTGATGGCTTCACAGTTTGAGTCTTATTCAAGACCTTTTGTCATCATGTTTTCCATTCCTTTTGCCGTTACCGGCGCTGCTTTGGCCTTGTGGATTACAGGTACCGATCTGAGTATGATTGCCGCACTGGGGCTGGTCTTGCTGGTAGGTATCGTGGTCAAAAACGGTATCGTACTGGTAGACTTTATCAACCTGATGCGCGACCGTGGACTGGAAGTGAACGAGGCTATTGCCGTCTCCGGCAAATCCAGGCTCAGACCGGTATTGATGACGGCTGCCACCACCATTCTGGGGATGTTTCCTATGGCTCTTGGAATAGGTGAAGGTTCCGAAATCTGGTCACCCATGGGTATTACCATTATCGGAGGTATGCTTGTGTCGACAGCCATTACCATGGTTCTGATTCCGGTCATGTACGGTCTGGTGGCCCGTCACGGTGACCGCGACAAACAGGAAAAAACCCGTAAACAATTTGTTTTTATGAATAAATGAGTATGAAAGCGGTATTTATAGTATACAATCAAGCCAACACCGAAAGGGTGGATTATATGCTTGATCGCCTGGGTATAAGAGGTTTTACCACCTGGGAACAGGTGAACGGCAGAGGTTCGGTGAGCGGGGAGCCCAGAATGGGCACCCACACCTGGCCCGAAATGAACTCGGCTACTCTGACCATAATCCGGGAAGAGCAGGTAGAAGAATTGTTGTCCTACATAAAAAAGCTCGACCAACGCAACGAGGACATCGGTGTCCGGGCTTTTGTCTGGAATATTGAACAAACTGTCTAAAATCGGCAGATTCTAATAAAACTCTTATCTTTGGCCCGGATTCAAAAACAACGCTATGTTAGATTTTAGACGGGTCAACAAACCTGATTTCAGGTATTCCTTATTGTACCGCTACGTACAATTTGTTCACAATCACATCTACTACAGACGTTACCATGTTGTAAACAAGCACAATATCCCTCCCCGGGGCGAAGGCTTTATGGTAATATGCAACCACCAGAACGGCCTGAACGATGCGCTTGGAATTTTGTTTTCGATGAACGGACGCTTTCCTGTCTTTATTGCCAGGGCTGATATTTTCAAAATAAAGTTTGTGGCCAAATTGCTGCGTTTTTTGAAAATTATGCCTGCTTTCCGCAAAAGAGACGTCGGAATGGCAGGCCTCGACAACAACGAAATCATTTTTGCCCACTCGGCCAGGATTATCAGCGAAGGGGATATTATTACCCTCTTCCCTGAGGCAGGACACGAAGATTGTCATCACCTGGGCACGTTCAAAAAAGGTTTTGCCCGTATTGCCTTCAGGGCAGTGGAATTGTCGGATTATCAACTAAAACTCAAAATCCTGCCGTTGGGCAATCACTATTCGAATTATTTCAGGATGCAGGGTAAGCTGATGATCAACATCGGAGAACCTTTTGAGTTTACCGAACTTTACGAACTGCACAAAACCGATCCCAACCGGGCGCAATACCTCCTGGCTCAAAAGGCCCGCGAAAGGGTAAAAAAATTGATGCTCGATGTCGAAGACCTGGATTATTACGATGAATACATCATGCTCTGCACCATTTACCGGGATACTTACATCCGGCATCGTCCGCCCCGGGATGGCCGCCCCGAAAAGCGGACTTCGATATTTTGCCGGATCCGTTACAACAATCCGGGCTACTTCCCCAACGAACTGGAAGCCGATCAACATATAGTGGCCACCCTGGACGAATTAAAAGCAAAAGACCGGCCGGCTTTTGAACAACTTATGACAAAAGCGGGGCAATACAAAAAGAACCTCAAGCAGCTTAAGCTAAGGGACTGGATTTTCCGCAGACGCTTTCTGGCAGGCTTCTGGATCCGGACCATTGCTTTATTGCTTTTTTCGCCCTTCTGGCTGTTTGGCTACCTCAACAACGCATTGCCTTTTTACGCCGGCAACCTGATTACCCGCAGGGTCAAAGACAGAATGTTGCATTCTTCTTTTCATCTTGGCCTGGGTACCCTGGTTACTTTCCCGCTCTGGTATTTGATTCTGTTCTCAACAGTTTGGATAATAAGCGGCACTTTCTGGATGGCGGCGGCCTACCTGGCTGTACTTCCCTTGAGTCTGCTCATTTTCTTCCGATCCAAAGTGTTGATTATAAAACTCTACAACCGCACTCGCCGCTTCTGGCTCAAAGTAAGGAAAAACCCTCTGTTAGCAGCCTCCGAAAAACTTCGTCATGAAATAGTTGAGGTTATGGATAAACTGATATTCTAAAATATTTTTTATCTTTGTAGCCGGTTTTTTTGAGAGAAAAGCACGAACATAGCTATGTTCGTGCCCTTTTATGTGCACACTACTGGTAATCATTATTTTATCATGGATGTATTATTAGGCCTCCAATGGGGAGACGAGGGAAAAGGCAAGGTGGTGGACGTGCTGACACCCGGTTATGAAGTGGTATGCCGTTTTCAGGGCGGCCCCAATGCCGGGCACACACTGGAATTCGAAGGGCATAAATACGTACTCCGTTCCATTCCTTCGGGTATTTTCCAGGGGGACAAAATTAATGTGGTGGGCAATGGTGTAGTGATTGATCCTGCTTTGTTCATGGGAGAAATCGATCAACTTGCCAAGAGTGGGCACAAGCTGAACGATCGATTGATGATTTCCAAAAAAGCTCATCTGATTTTGCCTACCCACCGTCTGCTGGATGCAGCCAACGAAGCCGCCAAAGGTCAGGGCAAAATCGGCACCACAGGCAAAGGCATTGGCCCTGCCTATACCGACAAAGTGAGCCGCAACGGGCTCAGGGTGGGCGATATACTTCATGACTTCAAGCGCAAATACAAGGAAGCTGCCGCCCTGCACCTGAACAGACTGAAACAAATGAATTTCCCGGTCGACTCCGAAGAACTGGCCGCGGCCGAAAAAGAATGGTTCGAAGGAATCGACTGCCTAAAGCAATTTAAACTGATCGACAGTGAGCATTTCCTAAACAAAAAAATCGGTGAAGGCAAAAAGATTTTATGCGAGGGTGCACAAGGCACCATGCTCGATATTGATTTCGGGTCTTATCCCTTTGTGACCTCGTCCAATACGGTTTGCTCGGGAGCCTGCACCGGCCTGGGCGTAGCTCCTCGCCACATCGACCGGGTGTTTGGTATTTTCAAAGCTTATTGTACCCGGGTGGGCAGCGGTCCTTTCCCCACAGAGCTCTTCGACGAAAACGGCAAACTGATGCGCGACCGGGGCAACGAATACGGCTCGGTAACGGGTCGTCCGCGCCGTTGCGGCTGGATAGACCTGGTGGCTCTGCGTTATGCCGTAATGATAAACGGAGTGACCGACCTGATTATGATGAAAAGCGACGTACTCGACAGCTTCGATACCATCAAAGCCTGCGTAGCCTACAGGATTGGCGGCAAAGAAACCGAAAGCCTGCCTTTCGATATTCAGGGAAAACTGGAACCGGTATTTACTGAACTCCCGGGATGGAAAACGGACATGACCAAAATGCGGTCCGAAGACGAATTTCCCGAAGAATTCAATCAATACCTGAGTTTTCTCGAAGACGAGTTGGGTGTTCGCATCAAATATGTTTCGGTAGGTCCCGACCGGGCTCAAACCATAGAACGTTATTAATTATGATGATATATGTGATTTTTATAGGCTTTGCCCTCCTTAGCTGGATAGTGCAAAGCGTATTGAAAAATAAATTTGATAAATACAGCAAAATAGCCCTTCCCTCAGGCCTGAGCGGCAAGGAGGTAGCCGAGAAGATGCTCCATGAACACGGCATTTACGATGTCAAAGTGTCTCATGTGCAGGGTCAGCTCACCGACCATTACAATCCGCTGACCAAAACCATCAACCTGAGCGAGGCGGTTTATAACAGCAACAGTATTGCTGCCGCTTCGGTGGCTGCCCACGAATGTGGACACGCCGTACAGCACGCCACCGCCTATTCTTTTTTGACCATGCGCTCCAAACTGGTGCCGGTGGTAAATTTTGCTTCCGGATGGATGCATTGGGTGTTGCTGGCCGGCATATTACTAGTACAAAGCTTTCCCTATCTGTTGCTTTTCGGAATAGTGCTTTTCGGGCTGACCACCTTGTTTAGTTTTATTACACTGCCGGTGGAAATCAATGCCAGCTCCAGGGCGGTGACCTGGCTCAACAAAACGGGTATCACCAACGTATCGACTCATCCAATGGCGGTTGATGCGCTTAAATGGGCTGCCTATACCTATGTAATTGCCGCTCTGAGTTCGTTGGCAACGCTGATTTATTATATTCTGATTTTTCTTGGAGGAAGAAATCGAAACTAAGGAGTTATGGCTATTCAAAAACCATCCATCCCCAAGGGTACCCGCGATTTTACACCCGAGGAGACAGCCAAACGCAATTATATTTTCAACACCATACGTTCCGCTTTCGAAAGCTACGGCTTTCAGGCCATCGAAACTCCTGCCTTGGAGCAGTTGTCCACGCTGATGGGCAAATACGGGGACGAGGGCGATAAATTGTTGTTCAAGATTTTGAATTCGGGCGACTTTGCCGGCAAACTCAGCGACCAGGAATTGCTGAGCAGAGAAACCGGCCGGCTGACCCGGCTTATTTCGGAGAAGGGACTGCGTTACGACCTGACAGTGCCTTTTGCCCGCTACGTTGTGATGCACCGCAACGAAATTGTCTTTCCTTTCAAACGTTACCAGATTCAGCCGGTTTGGCGGGCTGATCGTCCCCAAAAAGGGCGTTACCGGGAATTTTTTCAATGCGACGCCGATGTTGTGGGCAGCGATTCCCTGCTCAACGAGGTAGAACTGCTGCAATTGCTCGATACGGTGTTCAACGATTTGGGCATCAGGGTTTGCATCAAACTCAACAACCGTAAGATTCTGGCCGGGCTGGCTCAAATACTGGGACAGGAAGAACGTCTCACAGACATTACCGTAGCCATAGACAAACTCGACAAAATCGGTTTGGACAATGTCCGTGCGGAATTGGTCGAAAAAGGCATCCCCGCGCAGACCGTCAGAGAATTGGAGCCGGTGCTTTTGTTGCAGGGCAGTAACAGCGAAAAAACAACTGCACTCCGTCGGTACCTGGCTGCAAGCAAACAAGGATTGCAAGGCATCGAAGAACTCGACTATATTCTGAAGCAGGCTGAGAAGCTCCTGAAAAATGCCAAGCTGGAACTGGACCTGTCGCTGGCCAGAGGCTTGAATTACTATACCGGCTGCATCATCGAAGTAAAAGCCCTCGATGCCGAAATGGGCAGTATTGCCGGAGGCGGCCGTTACGACAACCTGACCGGGGTCTTCGGCCTGCCGGGGGTTTCGGGTGTAGGAGTTTCTTTCGGGGCCGACCGCATTTACGATGTGCTGACTCAACTGGCTCTTTTCCCCGCAACTTCTGTATTGACCACTCAGTTGCTTATTACCAACTTCGGAGAGGAAGAAACGGCCTGGTGCCTACCTTTGGCCGCCGAACTGCGCGAAAATGGTTTTAGAGTGGAGGTTTATCCCGATGCGGACAAAATAAAAAAACAGCTCAGCTACGCCGACAGCAAAGGCATTCCTTTCGTGCTGATGGCCGGAGCCGACGAAATAAAACAAAACAAGGTTACACTAAAAAATATGCATACCGGGCAACAGAATTTGATGTCCCCGCAAGACTTGCTCCGGTTTTTAAAGACCACAACCCTATGACAGCAACAGAATTAAGCGAACAGGAACTTTTTCGTCGCCAGAGCTTGCAAGCTTTGCGCGATATGGGTATCGATCCCTATCCGGCCGAGATGTATCCAACTTCTGCCTTTTCGGACGAAATCAAAGCCAACTTCAAGGACGAAGAGGAACCCAAACGTGAAGTCTGCATTGCCGGGCGCATTATGTCACGCCGCATTATGGGCAAAGCTTCGTTTATGGAGCTCAAAGATTCGCAGGGACGTATCCAGGTTTATGTGAGCCGCGACGAGATTTGTCCGAACGAAGACAAAGAGCTTTACAACACTGTGTTTAAAAAACTGCTGGACATCGGCGACTTTGTGGGCATAAAAGGTTACGTATTTCGCACCCAGATGGGAGAAATTTCCGTTCATGCCCGTGAGCTGAAGGTGCTGGCCAAAACCCTGCGCCCCCTGCCCATAGTCAAAACCAAAGACGGGGTGGTGTACGATGCTTTCAGCGATCCGGAACTTCGCTACCGTCAACGCTGCGTAGATCTGGTGGTAAACGAATGGGTAAAAGATATTTTCATCAAACGTACACGCATTTTCAATTCCATGCGTAATTTTTTCAACGAAAGAGGTTACCTGGAAGTAGATACTCCCGTGTTGCAGAACATTCCCGGCGGAGCAGCCGCCCGGCCTTTTGTGACGCATCACAATGCCCTGGACATTCCGCTCTACCTTAGAGTGGCCAATGAACTTTACCTGAAGCGATTGATAGTGGGTGGTTTCGAAGGCGTTTATGAATTCTCGCGCAATTTTCGCAACGAAGGTATGGACCGCAGCCATAATCCCGAATTTACGTGCATGGAAATCTATGTGTCGTACAAAGATTATAATTGGATGATGGAGTTTACCGAACAGATGCTGGAACGCATTTGCCTGGAGGTGTTGGGCACCACAGAGGTTAAGGTGGGAGATAATACCTTGTCGTTCAAGGCTCCCTACCAACGCATAAGTATGATCGAAGCCATTCAAAAGTATGCCGGTGTGGATATTAGCGGTATGGACGAGGATCAACTGAGGCAGGTTTGTAAAAAACTCCATATTGCCGAAGACAAAACCATGGGCAAGGGCAAGCTGATCGACGAAATCTTCGGAACTACCTGCGAAAACAAGCTGATTCAGCCGACTTTCGTTACCGACTACCCTATAGAAATGTCGCCGCTCACCAAGAAACACCGCAGTAATCCCCAACTGACGGAACGTTTCGAACTGATAGCGAACGGCAAGGAACTGGCCAACGCCTATTCGGAGTTGAACGATCCCATAGACCAGCGCGCACGCTTCGAAGAACAATTGCGCCTGAGCGAAAAGGGCGACGACGAGGCCATGTTTATTGATCACGACTTTATCCGTGCCCTGGAATACGGCATGCCGCCCACGTCGGGGATGGGTATCGGCATGGATCGTTTAGTGATGATGCTTACCGGACAGAGTTCTATTCAGGAAGTTCTGTTCTTCCCCCAAATGCGACCCGAAAAACCGGCTCCCAAAACAGAGCCGAAGGCTCAGGTTTAACAAAAAACACAAAACCGTATGGAATTTCCCGATAGAATGTGTGTAATGGGTGGAGGCAGCTGGGCGACGGCTATTGCCAAGATGCTGCTGATGAATCCCCAGGCCAGGATCAACTGGTATATGCGCAGGGCTTCTCAGATAAGAGATTTCAAACGTTTCGGACACAACAATTCGTATCTGACTACTATTCCCTTTGACATAAACCGTATCCGTTTCTATAGCGACATCAACGTAGCCGTCAAAAACTCCGATACTTTGGTACTGGCCACGCCCTCGCCTTACCTCAAGCTTCACCTTAAAAAATTACAACAGGACGTCAGCGATAAATTTATTCTTTCGGGCATCAAGGGTATAGTGCCGGACGAGAACATGTTGGTTTCGCAATATTTCAACAAGGTTTACCATGTTCCCCACGAAAACATTGCTACCATAGCCGGGCCCTGCCATGCCGAAGAAGTGGCGCTGGAACACCTCTCTTACCTGACCATTGCCTGCAGCGACAAGGAAAAGGCCAGGGCAATAGCCCGCAGCTTTGAATGTAAATTTGTGCGTACCACCATTACCGATGATGTATTCGGCATAGAATACGCCTCGACACTCAAGAATATCTACGCCATAGCCGCAGGTATCTGCCACGGACTTAAATACGGAGACAACTTCCAGGCCGTACTGCTTTCGAATGCCATTCAGGAAACGAACCGCTTTACCCAGGCGGCCTTTCCGCAAAACCGAAAAATTTGCGAATCGGTCTACCTGGGCGACCTGCTGGTGACGGCTTACTCTAAATTCAGCCGCAACCGCACTTTTGGTACCATGATTGGTAAGGGTTATTCGGTAAAAACCGCGCATATGGAAATGGAAATGATTGCCGAAGGCTATTATGCCACCAAATGCATCAAAGAAATCAACGAAGAATTGTATCACGTCAATATGCCCATATTGGATGCGGTATATAACGTGCTGTACGAACGTATTTCTCCCAGTATCGAAATTAAATTGCTGAGCGAGTCACTCCGTTAATACTCCGTTAACAGAAAATGCTTATCTTGAGAGCGGTCTTTTGATATAATCACTATTAAACCATTAGCATATGAAACAACTTGAAATAAATTTAACCAAGGTTTACGACTTGGTTCCTCAAAGCGAAATAACGGCTTTGCGCCCTGCCTGTCAAAAGGCTATGGATTTGTTGAACAACGGCAAAGGTAAAGGCAGCGACTTTTTGGGCTGGCTGCATCTGCCCTCCCTAACGGACGAAAAATTATTGTCGGACATTCAGAAAACCGCCGACCTCCTGCGCGAAAAATGCGAGGTAGTGGTGGTGGCCGGTATCGGAGGCAGTTACCTGGGAGCCAAGGCTGTTATCGATGCGCTAAATAACAGTTTTGACTGGCTCAAAACTAAACGGGAAAATCCTGTAGTGGTTTACGCCGGCCATAACATCAGCGAAGATTACCTCTTTGAATTGAGCTGCTTTCTAGAAGGCAAGCGCTTTGGCATCATCAATATTTCCAAATCGGGCACTACCACCGAAACTGCCCTGGCTTTTCGCCTGCTCAAGACCAAGCTCGAAAAACAAGTAGGCAAAGAAGCAGCCCGCGAACGCATAGTGGCCATAACTGATGCTTCCAAGGGAGCCTTGCGCCAACTGGCCCAACAGGAGGGCTACAAGACTTTTGTTATTCCCGACAGCGTAGGCGGACGCTATTCCGTACTTACTCCGGTAGGCCTGCTGCCCATTGCAGTGGCCGGTCACAATATTCGTGAATTGCTGGCCGGAGCCCTGGCTATGGAAAAACGCAGCGAAACGGCTTTTGAGCAAAATCCGGCTGCTCTCTACGCCGCTGCTCGCCAGGCTTTGTACAACAAGGGCAAGAAAATCGAAATACTGGCCAATTACCATCCCAAGCTGCATTTTGTTGCCGAATGGTGGAAGCAGCTCTACGGCGAAAGCGAAGGCAAGGAGCACAAAGGACTGTTCCCGGCAGCCGTCGACCTGACCACCGACCTACATTCCATGGGCCAGTGGATACAGGAAGGTGAACGCAGTATTTTTGAGACGGTCATTTCCATTGTCTCTCCCAATCGGGAAGTAGTAATTCCCACAGATACCGGCAACTTAGACGGCCTTAACTACCTGGCCGGCAAAAGGGTGGATCAGGTAAACAAAATGGCGGAACTGGGCACTCAGATCGCTCACGTGGACGGAGGCGTACCCAACATCAAAATTGAACTGCCGAAGTTGAACGAATATCACTTGGGTGAATTGCTCTACTTTTTCGAAAAAGCCTGTGGAATAAGCGGTTACATGATGGGCATCAATCCTTTCGATCAGCCGGGAGTAGAGGCCTACAAAAAAAACATGTTTGCCTTGCTGCAAAAACCGGGCTACGAAGCCGAGTCGGCCGCAATACGTTCCCGCTTATGACTAACACGACTATTGCAAAGGCTGTTGAGGGCTTTCTGGCCAAACAAGGGCTGGCGGCATTAGACCTCAAAGCCGTGTTGATCGACATGGACGGAGTATTGTTCGATTCCATGCCTATTCATGCCTATACCTGGAACAAAACCATCGCCGAAGAAGGCTTGCACATGAGCGAAGAAGAAGCCTACCTACACGAAGGCCGCACGGGACGATCGACCATAGAAATCGTTTTCCGCAAACACTTACATCGGGATCCCACTGAGGAAGAAGTCAAGCGCATCTACGGTAAAAAAGCAGGCTTGTTCGATTCAATGCCCGAAGCCCCGGTGATGGAGGGAGCTCCCGCTCTGCTCAATACTATTGCCTCCCAAGGCCTGATCCGCGTCCTGGTTACCGGTTCGGGACAAAAACTGCTCCTGAACCGTGTGAACCACCATTTCCCGGGACATTTCAGCTCTGACCTTATGGTAACCGCATTCGATGTCACCCGGGGCAAGCCTCATCCCGAACCTTTCCTGAAGGGAATGCAAAAGGCAGGTGCCCAGGCTCATCAGGCTCTGGTGATCGAAAATGCGCCTTTGGGGGTGGAGTCCGCCAAGGCTGCCGGGCTTTTTACCATTGCCGTCAACACAGGCCCACTGAACGACACCCACCTGAACAAGGCTGACTTGATTTTTCATAACCTGAACGAACTGATCCTTGCCTGGCCTGAACTGATGCGGAGTTGCAGGGAAATTTCCCTGCCCGGACACAGCTGCCGAAAACCGTAAAAAGGGCTCTGCAACATTCGCTGAGATGAATACAAAACTGAAGATTTTTCTTTGCCTGTGGTTGTTCTTGCCCTTTTTATTGGGTTGCTGCAGGCAGCCTGCCCCCACAAAAGAAACACACAGAACTGTGCTGGTCTATATGGTGGCGGATAACAATTTGAACGTCTATGCCGTTCAAAACATAAACTCGATGAAGCAAAACCTCAATGCCGATGCCATGGAAACGGGCAGGTTATTGATTTTTTATGTGCCTCCTTTTTCCGACACTCAGCAATTGTTCGAAATTAAAATCAATACTTTAACCGGCCAAGGCGACACCCTGCTGTTGCACGAATACCATTTCGACAATACGCTCGAAAAAAACGCCATGCAACAGGTGGTCCGCGATGCCAAAAGACTGGCTCCGGCCAAGGCCTACGGTCTGGTGTTGTGGTCGCACGCCATGGGCTGGCATCCATCCACTTCGGCGCTGGATCCCGGCAACATCAATCCGCCTACCCTGCGGTCGGCAGCCGAAATAATCGAAGACGAAGAGTTGATCGGCTGGTTTGGCCAGGACGGTTATTATCATATGGAGACACCTGTACTTGCCTCAGCCCTCGAAGATCAGGGACTGGAATTTATGCTCTTTGATGCCTGCTTTACCGCCTCGGTAGAAATGCTTTATGATTTAAGGCATTGCGCCGACTACCTGATCGGTTCGCCGGCCGAGGTAATGGGAGCGGGTTATCCTTACAAGGATTTTGTCAAGTTGGTTTTTAGGGAGGACCTGAGCACGGAAGCTCTTTGCAGGCAACTTTGTCAGGCCTATATGACGTCCTATAGAGCCAATACTACCCATCCGTCGGCCAGCACGGTGCTGGTTAAACTCAGCGAAATGGACTCTCTGGCGGTTTGCACCCGAGCTATTTTCGAAGCCGATCCCATACCGGTGTCCAGCATCGATTTAGAGGGTATTCAGCATTACGAACTGATGAATCCGCATTTGTTTTACGACCTGGACGGCTACCTGGCAGCCGTTTCGCGCTACCCTCTCTTTTACAACGCCTTTAAGAATCAGCTCAACCGGACCGTACTTTACAAAGATTGTACCGATCAAATCTATTCCATCTACAGTAGTTCGCGTTGGTTCGATGTTGATAGTTACTCGGGCTTGAGCGCCTACATTCCCCGCTACGACCTGCCCTACAGTCAAAAAATAACCAACCTCAACCAGGCCTATTTTCAAACTGCATGGGCTCAGGCAACGGGGCAAACCGCTCCCCGATAACCACTCACGGAAAATTTTTCCTGCTTTTGCGACTTTCGCTTAATTGAATACATTTGCAGGAGTTCTCATAATCCTTAATCAACACTTATGAACCTTAAATTTGTATTCGGTCTTGCACTTTGCAGCTTGGTGCTGTCCTGTACCCGGACCGTGAGCATCCCAACCAAAGATCAGGTGGGAGCTGCCGTGCTCCCCGGCGAAATAAAGCCCGTAAAGGCTCCTTTTGAGATGCCGGTATTCAAAAAACCCGTCTTCCCCGATGTTGAAATCAACATTGCAGACCGGGGAGCCAAAGCCGGTGAAAAAATCACCGGTATAGTCCAGGCGGCCATCGATGAGCTCAGTGCTCAAGGCGGAGGTAAAGTCGTGGTACCCGGAGGAAACTGGCAAAGCGGACGCATTATCCTCAAAAGTAATGTTAACCTGCATTTTGCCGAAGGGGCCGAAGTCTACTTTAGCGGCGAGGTCGAAGATTACCAACCTGCCGTATTCACTCGTAACGAAGGCGTGGAAATGATGTCGCTGGGTGCCCTCATTTATGCCTATAAACAAGACAATATTGCCGTTACGGGCAAGGGTAAACTTATCGGACCGCCTATGGATTGTGCCATCCGCGAACAGGTTCTTAAATCGGGTGTTATAGAAAACGTTATTTCGGCCGACACCCCCGTCGAAGAGAGAATTTACACCGGACTGGGCGGCAGCCCTGTGCTCCTACCCATGTTTATTTCGCCCACTTCGTGTACCAATGTGTACATCGAAGGAGTGACCCTCGAAAGAACCGCTTTCTGGAACGTAGTACCCGTTTATTGCGACGGAGTGGTTATTCGGGGCATCACGGTCAATTCCGTAGGCATTCCCCGGGGCGACGGCATCGACGTGGAATCGAGCCGCAACGTGCTGATCGAATATTCCACCCTGAATTGCGGCGACGACTGTTTTACTATGAAAGCCGGCCGTTGCGAAGACGGTATGCGGGTGAATAGACCCACCGAAAACGTGGTAGTCCGTTATTGCCTGGCCAAAAAAGGGCACGGAGGTATTACCTGTGGCAGCGAAACCGCCGGCATGATTCGCAATCTTTACGTGCACGACTGCGTCTTTGACGAAACCGGGGCGGGCATCCGCTTCAAAACCCGTCGAAACCGGGGCGGCGGAGGCGAAAATATCGTTTACGAGCGCATCCGTATGAACCTTACGGGCAACGCCTTTGTGTGGGATATGCTGGGCTCCCGTACCTACGTAGGCCTGCTGGCCGACCGCCTGCCGGTGAGGGAACTGACGCCGTTGACTCCCTCCTACAAAAACATCACCGCCAAAGACATCATAGTCGAAAGATCTTCTCAGTTTATCAAGATTACCGGCATACCCGAAACACCCCTGACCAATCTCTGCCTGGAAAACGTCAAGGCCGAAAACTGTGAACGTCTGATCCAACTCCGGGATGTGGATCAAATTCATTTGAAAAACGTGCAAGTAAGCTCCGACGACAACAACATCAACGTATTGGACGGCCGCAACATTCTCTTCGAAAAAGTGACTTTCAGCAACCCCGAAGGCAACATCGTCTGCCTGACCGAAGGCGAACTCTGCCGCAACATCCGCTTCGAAGAGTGCAGCCCCGGGAAGCCGGAAAATTGGGAAGGGACGGTTTTGGAATAATCTCGGAATCCACGGAACCCAACTATGTAAAACATCAAAAAGCTAACAGTTGTAATACAGGCTGTTAGCTTTTTTGTTTGTAATCCCGTGGGGAGTCGAACCCCAATCGATGGAACCGGAATCCATTATTCTATCCATTGAACTACGGGATCTCACTTTTCGGGGGACAAAGATAGCGTTAAGTGAGAGCAAAAGCAAAATTTTATTTTTGCTTTTGCCGAGCGCAGCTATCTTCTCAGACGAAGTCTGAAAAGTAGCGTTAAGTGAAACGAGCGCAGCTATCTCCCCAGACGAAGTCTGAAAAGTAGCTTTTGTGAGAGCAAAAATTTTGAGTACTTTTGCGCCCACGCCCTAGGAGGGCGGCACCTACCATTCGATAATAATAACGTATGAGCCACCTGATTCTTCCCAAAAATTACAAAACCTTGCTAGACCTGAAGCAAACCGAGCAAGGAATTAAGAGTATCAAAGATTTTTTCCAACTGAGCCTGGCTGCCGAACTGCGCCTGAGGCGGGTGACTGCTCCCTTGTTTGTGCTGGGAGGCAGGGGGATCAACGACGATCTATCGGGGGTTGAACGCCCGGTAACTTTTCCCATTAAAGACCTGCAGGACCGAAAAGCCGAAATCGTGCATTCCCTGGCCAAATGGAAACGCCTCACCCTGGCCGACTACGAAATTGAAAGAGGTTACGGCATTTACACCGATATGAACGCCATCCGCCCGGACGAAGAGTTGGACAATTTGCATTCCATCTACGTGGATCAGTGGGACTGGGAAGTCACCATAGGCAAACAAGACCGTACCCCGGCTTATTTGAAAGCCGTAGTACAACGTATATATTCGGTGCTGCTGCAGACCGAATACATGGTCTATGAACAATTCCCCTGGATCAAACCCTCTTTGCCGGCAGAAATTCATTTTATTCATGCCGAAGAATTACGCCAAAAATACTCCGACCTGGATCCTAAAGAACGTGAAAACCGCATCTGTAAAGAGTACGGGGCCGTCTTTGTGGTAGGTATCGGAGCCGATCTGGGCGACGGACAAAAGCACGATATGCGGGCCCCCGACTACGACGACTGGAGCAGCGAGGGGGAAAACGGCCTGCCCGGTCTTAACGGAGATATTTTACTTTGGAATCCCTTGCTTGGTTGCGCTTTTGAATTGTCTTCCATGGGGATTCGTGTCGACAAAAAAGCCTTGCTGCGACAGCTTAAACTGAGCGGGACCGAAGAGAGAAAAAGCCTGTATTTCCACCAAAAACTAATCAACGACAAGCTTCCCCTGAGCATAGGCGGCGGTATAGGGCAATCGAGGCTCTGCATGTTTTTGTTGCGCAAAGCCCACGTGGGAGAAATTCAGGCCAGCATCTGGCCCGAAGATATGATAGAACGTTGTGCCGCACACGGCATTCCACTGATTTAAAAAAGGTGGTTAACCATAAGGAAGAATAGACAAGGTAAGAGAAAGCCGTTACTCTCAATTATAAACAAGGATGGTAGATGTAAGAATCGAACAATCGTGGAAATCAAAACTGGCCAAAGAATTCGAACAAGATTATTTTGCCGGTCTGACCGATTTTGTACGGGAGGAATACAGACAATATACCATTTATCCGCCGGGCCGGCTGATTTTTAATGCCTTTGATCTCTGCCCTTTTGAACAGGTCAGGGTGGTGATTTTAGGTCAGGATCCCTATCATGAGCCGGGACAAGCTCACGGACTTTGCTTCTCGGTGCAGGAAGGTGTGCCCTTGCCACCTTCGCTCGAAAATATCTTTCGCGAAATTCGTCAGGATCTGGGCGAAGAGCCTCTACCCTCGGGCAATCTGGAACGCTGGGCCCGCCAGGGCGTACTGCTGCTCAATGCCACCCTTACCGTACGCGCTCACCGGGCAGGCTCTCATCAAAACAAAGGCTGGGAACGCTTTACCGATGCGGTGGTACACCGCCTGGCCGAAGAAAAGCAGGGTCTGGTGTTTTTACTTTGGGGTGCTTATGCCCAGCGCAAAGGCGAATTCATCGACAGTAACCGCCATCTGGTGCTTAAATCGGTGCATCCCTCGCCCCTGTCGGCCTACAGGGGTTTCTTTGGGAATCATCATTTCAGCAAGACCAATCAATACTTGCAAAGCCAGGGTCTGGATCCTATAGATTGGCGCTAAAGGGAAGCAAGAGATACGCGAGCTTGGCTATGCTAAAAGTCTGGATGCTTTAAATTGACAGCAGAGGGATGAAACTTCCAGCCTTTAGCGGGCCCTCTGTGCAAACGCGAAAGCACCCATCCTTAGAAGGGGCTTCCTTTTTTCAAAGAGAAAAATTCGTCGTTGCCGGAAAAGAAAGCGGCCGGAAACCAAAACAAGTTGTTTAGCGAATACCCCAGACCACATTGTCGCGGGGATTTTGTTGCTGCTCGTACTTAAGGTCTTGCAGCATGCCCGATTTAACACGGATGGAGAAGTTGTAAGATTTGAAACGGCCTACAGGAATAAAACTGGCCGACATTTGCCAGCAATGCAGGTCGCGCGAAACGGTGCAGTTTACCGTAGACAATTGCTTGGTATTGAAGTTGTAACTGCTGGCTAATGTAAATCTCCATTTATCGGTGATTGCGAGGTTGCCATTGAAACTCAGGTTGTGCATCAGCTTCATGTCGTACTCCAGACGCTCTTTGTTAAAGTTCGCACGGGCATAACGCAAGGTATAACTCAGGCTGACGTTCCAAGGCATTTTGAAGGGCTGATACAGGGCGGCTTCCGGGTCGGGAATGACCTCGGGTTCCTCAAAAGCTTCGCTCTCGTCGCCCGTACCCGAAAGGCCGGCATCCAAATCCGGGGGTTCGCCTCCGGAACCCGGTAAACCTCCTCTCCCCTTGGCTTTTCCTTCTTTGTCTTTTTTCTTGAAAGTATCGTTGTTGATGGAGTAGGAAAACGATGTCCCGGTACCGACAAGCCGCCCGGGAATTCCATATTTCTCGAACTGGGTGACGTTGACCCGTACCGGATTACCGGCACTGTTCAGAATATAGGTGTAGGGATCGAAAGAACCGCTCAGATTCAATGTGTACAAATCGCCGAACTTGATACGGATATTGGCCGAAATATTGCTCCAATTCAAGCTGTCGGCCGCCAGGTTGTAGGAGGTGCCGAAAGAGAAATTATCGATCAGGCTCACCTTCTTAAATAAATTTATCGTGTCTTTGTCGTTTCTGACTTTCATTTCGAGGTTATTGGCCACATTAAAACTGATCGTACCCGATTTGCCCCTGCCGGGAGTGCCATACAGAGAATTCTGGTAACGCGAATAGGTATGGGTCTTTTCGATGCCCTCGACATCGATATAGTCTATCGTTTTGTAATAGCCGTATCGTTCCTCTCCGAAATCGGGCCTGTAACCGAGCGAAACACTGGGGGTAAGCACGTGCCGGATCATATTAACCTTAGTCCCGAACAGTTTGGGCAAAGGTTGAAAAAAGCCGTATAATTTGGTGGAGGCACTGACACTGGCAGAATAATCCCAGACCCGGTTAAAGCCCCAGAGGGTGTCGGTAAGCAATTGATTCAGAACCGGATCGTAGTATTTGTCGATGGAGCTGGAATACCAGCGTTCGGTATAGGAAAACGAAGGAGTGATATTGATGTAATTCAACAGATTAAACGTGGCCGAAACAGGGATGCTGTGCCGCATGCCGTTGCGCCAGTCGCGTACCAGCGATTTTTTGAAGAAATCGTATTCTTTCACTTCGCTTATGCTGTTGGCCAAAGACCCGGTATAGCTCATGCTGATTTTTTCGTAAAAACGCTCCCTGCCCACCGGATTCTTGCGTTTGAAGGGATAGAATCGGGAAACACTGGCCGTAAGATTGGGCAGCGAAACGGTCAGCACCGAGTCTTTGCTGCGCTGTGAAACGCTCATGCTGGCACTCAGGACAAGCGGGAAATTAGGAAAACGTTGGGTCAGGTTGACACTGGAGCTTTTGGTGTTGGTCGAAAAAACTTCGGGATTGTAATACGAAGCGATGTCGTTGCGGCTGTAACCACTGGTGGCAAAATTGACACTGGCCGAAAAACTGCGAAAGGGATTGGCCTTGGGATCCTGCGAATGGCTCCAGGTGAGACTCAGGTTTTTGGACTGGGCGTAATCGGGCAGGTTCCTTTCGCTGGTGACACTCACCAAGTAAGAAGCGTTGAGGGCTCCCGAGAACTTGTAACGTTTACGGTAATTGGTTCTGAGCCGGCCCCCCCAGGATCCTTTGGAATAAAGCTCGCCTGTCAGTGCCAAATCGATGTAATCGCTGATGGCAAAATAATAGCCGCCGTCTTTGAGATAAAACCCCCGGGAAAGCTCATCACCGTAAGTGGGCGTTATAATACCCGATGAGTAGGATTCGGTAAAGGGGAAAAAACCGAAAGGAATAAACAGGGGCAAATGTACGTCTTCGACCACCAAATGGGCAGGACCGGCCACAATGTTCTTTTTGGGACGCACCTTGGCTTTGCTCAGTTGCAGATAAAAGTGCGGATTGTCGTGATCATCGCAGGTAGTATATTTGCCGTCGACCATGTAGAGGGCATCGTCTTCCATCTTCTTAGTCAGGCCGCTTACGACGTAACCTTCTCCCTGCTGGGTAACCACCTGGTTTATAATGCCCCGCCGGGTGTTGAAATTGTATTTGAGGTTTTTGGAAATGTACTCGCCGCTGGTATCTTTGAAAACCGGACTTCCTATTACGGTTCCGGTTGAATCTTCTATTCCGCTGGCATAGATCAAGCTGCTGTCCATGCTCATTTGAATATAGTCGGCTTCGAGATTGAGGTCTTCGTAAACAATCTGCCCCTGCTTGTACAAGCGCCCCATTCCTCCGGCTTCGAAAATCAGGGAGTCTTCGGCCTGGTATTCTACTACGGCGTTGATGCCTTCCAGGCCTCCGCCCCCTTTTTCTTCCTCATTCGCCAGGCTGTCGGGAACGACCTGAAGACTGTCTGAAGAAAGCGCCGGAATAGTATCGTTTTCGCCGGAGAGGACGGTTTCGCTTACACCTGTGGGAGTTTCCAGGGCAGAACGGTCAAGGCTATCGGAAAGCGAAGTTTCTTCGGAATAAGTCGCTGCAACAGAGTCCCGGGTAAGCGTTTCTCCAACACGATTCTGTCCACGAGCATTCTGAACGAAAGGAACTGAAAATAATAAAAGTATCGCTAGGGTACACCCGGATAAGAAGCCAAAAAAGCCTCCGAAGAATCTGCTTTTGAGCCGAACCGCGTTAAATTGCCGAACGGGATTCTTGAGCTGCTTCAATGTATTTAACTTATAATCAGGTTGTACATCCATCATACTACCCCAGGGATCAAAGGGACAAAAGTAGGTAAAACCAGCGGATTAGAGAAAGCTCTTGCACCAAAAATCGAAACGTTCCAGCCCTTCGGCGCCGAATCGCTCCAGTTTGTGCCGTGCTTCTGCGACACTGCGTTCTTTTAACAACTCGGTTTTAGAAAAAAACTTATCGGCAAAACAGATCAATTGCTCCTCGATACTGACAGGCAACATATCGCGACGGGGCAAGGGCAATTCTTTGTCTACGATGTCTCGAAGGCTGATACCTGCACCCGTGTGCCGTTCGCAAACCAAAGCATGCCGCCCGTAACCCTCCTCTCTGAGGAGATCGGCTCCCAAGTAACCGTGACAAATATAAGGTAGAGAACCGAAGCAAGCTATCTCGGGGGCATAAGTCTTGTACACACCGATATCGTGCAGCAGGGCTGCTTCTTCGACAAACTTTCTGTCGGCCTGTATTTCGGGATGTAAGTCCATTATTTCCAAGGCCTTGTTGGAGACAGACCGGCCGTGGGAATAAACTATATCAAAAAGCCCGGGGTAAGGATCAAGATATCGATGTAACAATTGCAGTGCTTCCATAAATATACGGAGATTGGCGACCCGGCTTCGGGCCCCGGGCGCTTGCAGGGCAAAGAAAAAGAATTATTTTTGTACGCACAACTATCCGGCACGCCCATGACCAAAATTACGCTGTTTGCAGTTTGCCTCGTTACTTGTCTTTGTTCTTGTTTCGGTTCCTGCTCCCCCGGCCGGGGAAAAGCTCCGGCCTCCCCTTTAAGAACAGGCGCAGATCAAACCGAGCTTTATTTCCCATTGTTACAAGACAAACGTTTTGCCCTTGTATTGAACCAAAGCTCCCTGATCGACAAGACCAGCTTGGCCGACAGTCTTTGCCGGTCCGGCTTGAGACCGGCTTTTTTATTTGCTCCCGAACACGGCTTCAGAGGCGAGGCCCAAGCCGGCGAAACTATTCAGGACGGAGTGGACAGTCTGACGAATCTAACAGTCTATTCTCTCTATGGTCAACAAAAAAAGCCAAGTGCGGAGCTGATGCAAAAACTCGATTTGGTTGTTTTTGATATTCAGGATGTAGGAACCCGTTTTTATACTTACCTGAGCACCCTGCACTACCTGATGGAAGCTTGCGCAGAATCCGGTGTGGAACTCGTCGTGCTCGACCGGCCCAATCCCAACGACACCATCGACGGACCTGTGTTGCACGAAGGATATACCTCCTTTGTGGGCATGCATTCCATTCCTTTGTTACACGGTTGCACGCTGGGCGAACTGGCCATGATGATCAACTCAGAAGGCTGGCTGCCAAACGGCCTGCACTGCGAACTTCGGGTTATTCCCGTAGCAGGCTGGCGTCACGGACAAGCCTACTCCCTGCCCGTCAGGCCATCGCCCAATCTTCGCGACCAACAGGCTGTTTGCCTTTATCCTTCGCTTTGTTTGTTCGAAGGAAGCCTGATGAGCGTAGGCAGAGGCACCGCCACCCCTTTCAAAGTGGTGGGATACCCCGATCCCCGCTTTGGAGAATTTATTTTTACTCCTTCAGGGAAGGGGAGTTTATATCAGGATCAAACCTGTTACGGGCTGGATTTGAGTGAGGTAAACTGTGTCGGGGGCTTGAATCTGGAGTATGTATTGAGTATGTATCGCCGTTCGGGCATGGGGGCTGACTTTTTTGCCCATGCACGATTTTTTGACTTATTGGCCGGCAACTCATCCTTGAGAGAGCAAATCCTGGCAGGATGGAATCAGGCGGAAATTCGGGCCGGCTGGCAAGAGGAGTTGGTATCTTATCGC
>Ga0255344_1001668_pt1 | contig 28830 bp, 29 predicted proteins | sample wastewater_treat_5_FD_192414 | JGI IMG/M metagenome (GOLD analysis project Ga0255344, IMG submission 192414) | Wastewater microbial communities from Lulu Island WWTP, Vancouver, Canada - plant18 | ecosystem: Engineered > WWTP > Wastewater > Unclassified | place: Canada: Vancouver, British... | reverse complement strand
CTGATACTATCAAGGATTGATTTCTTTGCTTCATCGCCATCAATATTGGTATGAACTTTGAAATTAGCTTCCTTTGACAATCCATTAAATGCATCGTTTATTCTTTCTGTAGCACTATCAGCAGATTTAACTGCTTCAGCTGAACCATCATCAATACCCTCAGCCATTCCTTCCATTAACATGTCACCAACCCATGCCATCTTCTTAGATGGTGACTTAATACCGAAGAAGTTCTTAATACCACTCCATAAGTCACCAGCCCATGAAGAAACTTTGTCCCAAATCCAGCTTGATAGACCTTGAATACCCTCCCATAATCCTCTAACTAAGTTCTTACCTACATCTGACATCTGACCAAAGCCTGAACCAAATGCATTGACGATAGAACTTACAATTTGAGGTATAACCTTAATAAGTTCTTGAATGATCGTTGGTAAGTTTGTTATTAAAGCCATAAAAAGCTGAACTCCAGCCATTATGATTTTATCGATGTTTCCAATTAATGCATTGACAATACCTGTAATAATCTGTGGAATCGCAGTTACGATTGTTTCAATGATTATAGGGAGATTTTCTATTAAGGACACAAGTAATCTAATACCTGCATCGATGATTTGAGGTATCGCCTCAAAGACAGCATTAATAATGCCTTCTATAATCTGAGGTATCGCCTCAATGATTGCAGCAATAATAGTCGGTAAAGCTTCAACTAAACTAGTCAGTAGTTCAATTCCAGCATCGATTATCTGCGGAATCGCATCCAGTAAAAAGTCAACAATTGAGATGATAATCTCTGGAAGTGACTCAATTAAAACTGGTATTGCAGTAATTATTCCATCAGCAAGTCCTTTTATTAATTTCAAAGCGGCATCAAGTATCAAAGGTAAATTATCAACTAGTGTTTTTACAAGCTGAGCAATAACTGCCACTATTGCAGGTATTAACTCTGGAAGTGCATCTGATATTCCGTTTGCTAAAGTAACAACTAAGATAATTGCAGCTTCAAGAATTTTAGGAAGATTTGCTAGGATTCCATTTGCTAAAGTCTTAACTAGTTTTATTGCACCTTCCGCTAGCTTTGGCATCGCTTTAAGAACACCCTCAAGTAATGAAAAAACAATCTCAGATGCTGTATCAATTAAAACATCAAGATTGTCCATAATTGCACTTGCTATCGATTCAACAATTGTTAAAGCCATCTTCATAATTTGAGGAATATACTTAAGAATCATATTTAGAAACTTAGGTAAAACCTTACCTACAACTTCTGACATTTTGGAAACATCACCATTGCAGTCCTTTATTCCTTTTGTGAACTCGCTAAGTAATGAAACACCGTCAGTAGCAAGATCGGTTAAAATCGGTAATAGAATTGTACCTAAAGCATTCTTTAGTGCTGTAGAGCCATTCTTCAAATATTGAAGTTGATCATCTAAAGCACCATAAGCATTAAGCATTTCATCAGATAATACATAACCAGCCTCATGTGCTTGTTCACCGAGTTCCTTCATTCTATCAGCACCAGATGTAATTATAGGATTTAACTCTTGAGCTGATTTACCTAGAATCTGCATTGCTAACGCATCACGTTCTGTTTCGTTCTCTATTTTTCCTAAAGCATCGATCACTTCCCAATATACATCATCTGAATTTCTCAATGTTCCATCCGCATTCAATACGCCAACACCAAGTTTCTCATAAGCTTCTACTGATAGTTTTGTACCATCTTGAACAGCTTTCATTGACTTGATTTGTTTTGCCATTGACTTTGTTAAAGTATCAGTTGAAACATCAACCAACTCGGCAGCGTACATATACTCTTGAAGTTTATCTGTAGCAATGCCTGTAACAGTACTTTCTGTTAAGACAGTATCAGCATAAGCAGCACCTTCTTTAGTCATGCTAATTAATGCCTTACCTGCCGCAACAGCAGCCGCCGTAACCGCAGCAAACGCTGCAGCCATTGTTACTCCCACAGCCTTACAAACAGAGCCTAATGCTTGAAATCTTGGTGATGATTCTTCCGCTTTTTTACCTGAATCGGCAATTTCATCACCCATTTTATCGGCTGACTTCTTTGCTTCATCCATTTCTTTTCCAGTAGAATCTAGAGCTGAAGTATTATCCTTTAGCTCTTTTTCCATCTGGTTTAGTTCTGCTTGAGCATTGTTTAATTGGACTTTCCATTTTTGAGTTCTTTTATCTGTCTCACCGAATGAGTCTGAAGCATTAGAAAGAGCTGAACGCAAAGTCTCAATCTTCTGTTTTTGAGAATCAATAGATTTTTCGAGCACTTGATTTTTAGCTGTTAAAGCATCAACCGAGTTATCATTCTTATCAAACTGAGAATCAACTAGTTTCATTTCAGATCCTAAGACCTTAAATGATTGGTTAATTTCTGCAAGTTGTGATTTAAACTCTTTCTCGCCTTCAAGACCTATCTTTAAGCCAAAATTCTCTGCCATTTGCGTTCACCTCCTTTAAATATTGTCTGGGATGATGTCCTCAATAAAATGTTCTACCTTAGGTTTTGAAATACCTGTGTATTGCTTATGACATTCCCATAAATCCAAAAGCAGACCAAAAGGCATGAACCAAACCTCATCCTGTGTCAAATGCAATTGACTCAAACCGTAATATAAAAGACGAGTAAATAACTCTTCGTCACTTACTCGCCCAATACGTTTTTTGTTTCTTCACTCTCAACATTTCGTTTTGTGCCTTTAAATAATGCTTCTGTAATTGCGTCTTTATATGTAGCCAAGTCATTAGGTGTAGTTAATAGTTCAACTTCATCTTCTGTTAAGAGTTCCTTTTTCTTATCTTTGTTTTTGAAGTTATAAATAAGAATAGGTTGATTTGCTAAAGTTACAATAAGCCATACAATCTCAGATATTGCTTCTTCATAGTTTTCACTATTGATTAACTTATCGCCAAGATTTGATAGTCCGCCATACTTCTTAGCGATCTCCTTTGTTGCTTTAGTGGTAAGTAAAAGTTCATACTCTGTATCACCTATTTTGATTACAGCACTTCTTTCATCAGCCATTATTCACCACCTCCAGTTGGAATTTCAGTTTCAAATACAGGTTCATAAACAGAATTGTACCAAGCATCTATAATAGCTGTATTAGAACCAGTCTCGTTAACTTCAGCTTTCCACGGATGTTTATTATTTCCATCTGTTTTGTTTCGTCTAAAGATCGTTCCTTCAATAGTTGGAGTTGAGAATGTAATAGAATCACCCTTTGTTGCAAGGTTAGTAGCAGGAACTCCAAATAGAACTCTATAAAGCCAGTAATATCTGTATTTGCCATTTGCTTTCTTTGCTCTAAATCCGATAGCCACATACTTAGATGCATCCTCTCCGCCAGAGACTAATACACCATTTGTATCTACAACAGCACCTACAAGTGCAGCTGCAGCTTCGCTTCCGATATCATCAATTCCAAGAGATAAAGTTCCACTCTTGAATTCCTTAACAGCTTCTGCTTGGCCATCATCCGCATAAAGAGTTGCCTCATTTAATTCTACAGATAAATCAGCAGAGATTGCTTTTGCAAGTTGTACTGGAGTTCCATATGTTTCTTCTCCATCCTGATCTTCAGTGATCGTAGCATAATAAAGTTTGTCTAAACCAATTGTTGCCATTATTGTTTTTCCTCCTCGAATAAATAATTTTTGGCTATGTCTATTGAGTACTGATAATAGCCACTCTCAGTATCAAATCCGTTATATCTTCTTTCAGTAACATAGAAAGAATTATTGATAAGATCTCTTATGATCTCATTTTTAATCTTTAGATAATTAATTTTAGAAAAAAGAGAAATCCTTAGTTCCTGATAATCCACTTCTGGTTTATCATCAGCTGATAACGGATACGAATCAACCAATGGAACTAAAACTACATAAGTTTCAGGAGCTGTTCCACTAAATACCCCCGTCTCAACAGGAATATCCAAGTTTTGAATAAGCTCTTTTGTTTCTGATAATATGTTCATGCTTTATTAATCTCCTCCTCTAATTTTTTAGTCATTACTTCAATACATTGTTTTTGAGAAGATGACTTAGCAGGTTTTAGAAAAGGTTTAGCAGGTTGTCCATGCTTACCATATTCAATAATATTTGCAACCATAGCATTTGAACTACCATCTTTTCTTGGCTCACTAAAACCGATTTTAATGTTTGAGTTACCATTCCTATCAATTCTGACACCTGTAAGGCCAAGTGAAGAAACCAACTCACCGCTAGACTCACCACTCAATGATCCTTCAAGATTTGATTTGACCTTATCTAAAACAACCTCTCCACCAGCCTCAAGAACTACTTCACTAATTTCATCCATTTTAGAACCTAGAGTTGATAGTTTTTTTAGTAAGTCTTCAGGAAGTTTATAAGTACATTTAGCCATTTGAAGCCTCCACCTTTTTAGCTAGCACCTCAACATACATATTCCTTCCTTTGACATCCTCGACTGATAAAATGTTATATTTAAATCCGTTAAACATGATGTAATGCTTAGTATCAACGGTAATATTAGGTATCCTTCGGAATCTAAATAAGTCAGTTGCTTCACTAAATGCCGCCAAATTTGCCCAGCGTTCGCTTCCATGTTTAGCTTCAACAAACACTCGTATGTTTTCTAAAACAACAACTGACCGCCCAGAAAAACCCTCAGAATCGATAGTGTTTTGAAGAATACAAAGCTGTGCATTTTTGTTCATTAAACCAAGTCCCATAGCCTTATACCTTCCAATTTCTATCTATTCTTAAAAGCAAATTTACTGTTTTCCATGTTTGTTCTGCTGCATTTGTGTTGTCTGCAAAGAAACCTCCAGTTGATCCGTCTCGACTTTCATAGAAATGGCTTGAAAGCATAATGATTGCTTGTTCTGTAGTTGGTGGAATTGCATGAGTTTGATAGTAATTTGCTTCTAGATGCTGATAACTTTCAGCATAAGAAACGGCAGCAGAAATGAAGCCAGTAATCAGACCATCATCCTGTGAATGTTCAAGTATTAAATTCATTTTTACCTTGCTTAATAAGTCTACTGTAGCCATGTCTGTTGCCTCCTATCTTAATTTTCACTATCTATAACATTGATAGTAATTGTTTCTGTCGTATATCCTGCTCTTGAAATCGTTATAATTTTAGGTGTATTAATAACCTCATCACATTTTAACCAAAGTACAAAACTGCCTTCAGGACACCCAGCATTTGTAGCTTCGTTAACATCTGCTTGTACTAGATCATATGTGCCATTATAGGTAACTCCAATTATTGAGCTTCTGCCTGTGCCGATAGACAATCCTATCCATTTATGAATGCCTTGTGCTGGATTAGAACTATCAAATTCCACTAGTTCATTAATAGGAACATCAATAGTTGCTATGTTATTGTCATAAGTAATAGTCCTAATTTTTGAATGGTTGGTAATTAAAGACTCTCCTGTCGGATTTGAAATTGCTGCAACACTAGTTGTAAATTCATCTTTTTCCATCAAACCTGCATCTTTAAGATTAATAAGCAAAGCATTAAAACTTTCTTTTAAAGTGTTTAACGATGCAACAGTACTTTCTGGCAAATTTTCAGCAATAGGAAGAGGGAGTCCTTTTACGGTTGCTCCCTCTAATATTTCAAGCGTTCCACCTATAACTGTTTTATCTCCACCTTGTTCGGTATAGTTCTTTGTATTATAACTCATAATCTTTACCTCCGTTAAGCGTGTTGTACTAACACTTTAATTGCTTCTGGAAGGATAAGTTTACCGTCAACTCTTTGTGTTGCAACAAAACCAGTTTGATCAGTTGCAGCATAAAGTTCAGATAACTTCTTGAAGTTACGACCTTGTCTATCCGCAATCCAATAATATGAGAAATCACCGAATGCAATAGTCTTTGCACCTGCAGCAATTGTAGGAACATAGCTTGATGTATAAACAGGTCTACCAAGTAATGTGTCTGGTGTTCCACTAGTTAAAGCAGGTTGCCATAGGTAGTTACCATTAGCATCCTTAAGTTTTCTGATAGCCTTAATTGTTGCATCATTTACAATCCATACAGCATTTTTTCTGTAAGAAGCTTTAAGAGAATAGAATAAATCAATAATTTCATCGGCTTTAATCTCAGTTGCACTTGCTGTAGTAATACCAGTTTGAGCACCGCCTGTTGCATTAAAGATACCGACTGGCTTGCCTACACCATTACCATTGAAGAAAGCTTCTTCTTCTTTAGTACCGATTCTTCTACCGAATTCTTTTGAAATGTATGCTTCAAGATTAAATACTGAGTCGTTCAATAGTTCGTTAGAAACTTTAATAAGAGTTCCAAGCTTGTATGCACCGATTGAAACTTGAGTGAATGCATCATCGCTATCATTAATTGTGCCTTCTTCATCTACCCAAGAAGCACTACCTTTAGAAGCTACAACAGGGATTTTTCTATCACCAGTAGAAGTTGTAATGACGTGAGCAAGTTTTCTGAAAATGTTTTCTTCTTCAAGTGATTGAATAAGAGTATGTTCAAATTCATCTGGTACAAGAAAACCACCTTCAGAGTCTGTTCCTTCTTGTAATGCATTTAGAATTTGAGCATTAGAATGCTTGTTTCTCATTACATTCCAGAAACTCTTCTTATAAGCATTAGATGCACGACCAGTTTTTTCATCTTCTTTATCAGATGTCATTGGTTTTGCAGTGATAGGATTTGAAACAGGCTTATTAAGTTCAGCTTCAATCATATCTTTTCTTTCAAGACGTTTAATTTCATTGGTAAGATCATCAAGATCTCTTTCCATTTTAGAGTACGTAACATCGTCTTCCATATTAAGTACACCTTTCTCATTTCTATGAGAGTCAAGGAATGTTTCCATTGCACTCCAGGTTTTTGCACGTTTTTCACGTAATTCAATAATAGTCATTTTTCTTTTCCTCCATTAAATATATTTTTTGATTTTGTTGAGCTCATTTTTAAGCTCAGTGACTTTACGACCTTCTTTTTTAGGTGTAGGTCTCACCTTATCTACTATTTTGTTAAGTAGATGATTTTCAAACTCACGAGTAGAAAACTGAAAGCTTTCTGCTGCGATCATCTTTTTTGTATCTTCTAAAATCGCATCAGCAAAGCCCAGTTCAATCGCTTTTTTTGCATTCATCCATGTTTCTGAATCCATTAGGTGACTTAAAACAGTTCTTGTTTGATTTGTTTTAATCTCATAGGCATTGATGATTGATTCTTTAACTTCATCAAGTAGTTCAATAGCCTTTGCCATGTCTTTATGGTCACCAAATGCTGTAGTTGACGGATTGTGAATCATCATAAGGGCTGTAGGACTCATTAGGACTTTTGTACCAGCCATTGCAATAACTGAAGCTGCACTAGCTGCAATTCCATCAATTTTCACAGTGATAGGACTTTTGTAATCCATGAGCATTGAATAAATCTGACTTGCTGCGATACAGTCACCGCCTGGACTATTGATCCAAATAGTAATAGGACCTGTTCCACTACCGAGTTCTTCTTTGAACATTCGTGGAGTAATCTCGTCATCAAACCATGACTCCTCTGCGATTGTTCCGTTAAGTACTAGGACTCTTTCGGCCACTTCCGTTTCTGTTTGGTTTATCCAATTCCAAAACTTGTTCATCGGCGTTTTCCTCCTTCTTATTTTTATTTGCATAAGCTCCAGCATCACTTAGTGGGAGCATATTGCCATTAATTAAATAAAGATCTCCACCTTGTTCAGTAGGGATCTTATCTAGGTTTTCAAGTACACGAATGTCGTTTGCAGACATCCATCCATTTTGTCTTGCTGTTGAATAACCAGACATCCTAGAAGCATAATCTCCTCGCAAAAGACCTTCTAAATTGAACTTGAAGAAATATTTCTTTTTTTCATCAACTGTAAGTAAGGATCTATATAAGCTTTGTTCCCAACGAATAACCCAGGGATCAAGTGTATATTTCACAAACTCTAATGACTGTTGCTCGATATTTGAAAAGCTTGATTTTTCTAGGTCCGCTAACATATGAGGCGGAACTCTAAAGATACGAGCTATTTCATTTATCTGAAACTTTCTTGTTTCTAAAAACTGTGCTTGTTCTGGTGAGATAGAAATTGGTGTATACTTCATTCCTTCTTCAAGAACAGCAACTTTACCTGAGTTTATTGAACCACCAAATGTAGAATTCCAATTTTCTCTAAGTCTTGCTGGATCTTTTATTGTTCCTGGATGCTCAAGTACACCAGAAGGTGCTGCACCATTTGCAAAGAACTTAGCTCCATATTCTTCAGTCGCCATTGCAAGACCTATTGCATTCTTTGCCATTGCTATTGGTGAGTAACCAACTAGTCCATCAAATCCAAGTCCAGGAATATGAAGTACTTCTCTAGGAGATAATACAACAGTTGAGTTTTCTTTTGCATTAGCTTCTTCCGTACTTCTTGAATAACTGTAGTAAAGGTGACCTTCATCGTCTCTATCTACCGTCATTTTGTTTGCCATTAGAGGATATAAAGCAATAATCTCACCTTTACCATTTCTAATAATTTGAGCATAAGCATTACCCCATAAAAGCAAATGAGTCATTAGCGTTTCTCTAAATACAAATGAACTCATTTCAGGATTAGGTTCATCATGTAATAAACGATATAAGTTACTATCCAGTGCTTTTTCCTTACTTCCATCATCTTTATATCTATAAAAATGAAGTGGAAGCCCAGCAACAGCCTCAGCCAAGATACGAACACAAGAATAAACTGCAGTCATTTGCATAGCACTTCGTTCTGTCACAGTCTTTCCAGCAGTTGAGCCACCCATGTAAAATGTATAATTGCTTCCAACTGTTCTATTTTCAGGCTTATCTCTTGCCTTAAAAATACCTTTAAATATTCCCATATCTATCACTCCTTAAATAAATAAAAGACCTCTTGAATCATATATAGACTCAGAAGATCCTTCGTTTCTTATTGCTCTATCAAGTGCCATAACCGTTGCTACAGCACCATCTATTTTTTCTACTGATTTAGATTTATCCATTTTAATGTTTCCAGCTGGATCTTCTCTAATTGAGATATTATCCATCATCCAATGAAGGACTGGATTACCATTGTGTGCGATACGCTTGCCAACAACCAAGTTCATAAGTTCCTTTGTTGGTGGACTCATATCCTTAAAACCCTGTCCAAAGGGAACAACTGTGAAACCCATGTTCTCTAGGTTTTGAGTCATCTGAACAGCACCCCATCGGTCAAAGGCTATTTCTTTAATGTTATATTTTTTTCCTAGTTCCTCAATAAAGGACTCGATATAACCATAGTGGATAACATTACCTTCTGTTGTTTTTAGATAACCTTGTGATGTCCATAAATCATATGGAACATGGTCACGACTTACTCTTTGCTTCATATTCTCTTCAGGTATCCAAAAGTAAGGTAATACATGATATTTATCTTCATTTTCTTGTGGCGGAAAGACAAGTACAAAGGCTGTAATATCCATTGAAGACGAGAGGTCAAGTCCGCCATAACATACACGACCTTCCAGATCTTCTGGATTAAAATCAACATAGCAAGCATCATACTTCCGCATGGGCATCCAGCGTTTTTCTTGTTTCACCCATTGATTTAACCTTAACTGCCTGAAGGAGTTCTCTTCACTTGGCATTTGCTTTGCGGATTCACAAGCAGCTCTTACTTTTTCAATGTCTACTGTCACTCCTAGACTAGGATTAGCCTTTTTCCAAACTTCTGGATCAGTCCAATCATCATCAGGATCAGCACCATAAATGACAGGATAAAATGTTGGATCAATTTTTCTTCCTTCAAGGATATCCATTGCTTTTTGATGCACTTCATAACAAATAGAATTTGTATCATCACCTGCTGTTGTAATAAGAAAAAACAAAGGTTGCTTTCTGGCATCACCAGAACCTTTTGTCATAACATCATATAGTTTTCTGTTTGGTTGAGCATGAAGCTCATCAAATACAACACCATGTATATTGAAGCCATGCTTTGAGTAAGCTTCTGCAGAAAGAACCTGATAAAAGCTGTTTTTGTATTCGATTCTATTTTTTGATTCAGAGATCTTAACTGCTTTTTTCAATGTCTTATTAAGCTCGACCATTTTCTTTGCAACATTGAATACAATCTTCGCTTGGTTTCTATCAGCAGCACAACCATATACTTGAGCACCTTCTTCAAAGTCTCCACAAGTAAGTAAAAGAGCGACCGCTGCTGCTAGTTCACTCTTTCCTTGTTTCTTTGGTATTTCGATGTATGCAGTATTAAACTGTCTATATCCATTTGGCTTCAAAATTCCAAATACGTCTCTAATTATTTGTTCCTGCCAATTAAGGAGTTCAAACGGCTTTTTATACCAAACTCCATCTGTGTGTTTTAGTGATTCAATAAAGCATACAGCTCTGTTTGCTGCTTCTTTACTGTAAACGGAGTTTTTGGCTTTGAACTTGGTAGGAACATAAGTCTTTAATCTTCCCAAAACCTCATCCTCCATATTTTTGTAAAAGAAAAGCCGACCATATTAAGTCGACTTCCTTGTTTTGATATAAATCTTTACAAATCCTCAATTTTTGGAATTTCGAGTATTATCTTTTCAATTTCGTCAGGTTTCAAACCAAGTCCCTCAAGAGCCTGTCTGGTTCCGCAAGTAGGGCATATCGGTGTTTGGTTATCTACTCTTGAAATCGCTGGATGGCCTTTGTACTCCTTACCACACAAAGGACAAGTTTTAATAAAATCAGTTGTTGTTTTCATTGCTAACCTCCATACTTTTTAATATTGCATCTTCTAGATACTTAGGACTAAATCCAAATGTTTTATAACCTTCAAGACAAGTCATCACATAGTACTTTGAAGGCATCCCTACATCTCGATCCTCGTGCATGATATAAACGAATGCTTTCTTTCGATACTCTTTGCCTGTTTTGATCCCTTTGATATCAATTTCAACATCAGCTTTATAATAAAAGGTTGGATAACCTTCGTATCTATCAAGTGCTTGTTCATCAAGTTCAGTTACTTTCCAAATAGCAACTGGCAGTGATTTGCCTTCCGCTTTTTCAATTGTTAGGTAACCACCAGTTTTGCTTCCTTTGAAGAGAAGTTCATAATCTTCAATGAACCCAGTCCCTATAACTCTTGCAGTTGGACATCTTCTTTTCATCTGGTTAATGTTAAGGTTGCTACCATAAGCAATGTAGTATTTACTCATGCTGCACCTCCTTAAGCTGAAACCGTAGAAGCAGGTCTTACCCCGCTTCTAAAGCTTGCATCGCCTGATAATCTCTTTGTTAAGAACTCTCTTGCTGTTGCGAATTCCTCACCAATGAATCCAAGTCTAAGTAGCCAAGTTCTCATTGCGTATTTAGGATTCTCGTTTTGTTGTGGCTTTGGTGAGGCTCCTTTGGCTTCCTTAGCCATTTGACTTAAGGCTAGGCATAATTGAATGTAACTCTTAAGTTGTCCTGCGTGAAGCCCGTTTTGCTTGCCATCTTTAGGTGCATCAAATTGGAATAGTCTGAATTCAATTGTTCCTTTTGTGAAGGTTGCATGGAAGTTTAGCATGTGGTATCTTGAACCATTGTAATGTTGAGTTCTTCCATAATCTTCGTTTTGGCTTCTATACCAAACATCTGCGAAACCGCTCATTGTTGATGGCTTCTTTTTGTTTAATGCTGTAAGGAATCTTGGATCAACCGTTTTGCAGTATCTTCCGATTCTGCTTCTATCAATTTCTAATGATACTGCTAATAAACTCTCGTGGCTTGCCATGATGTTTGTTAAGTTTCTCATTGTCTTTGGTGTGTGTCCGTTTGCTCCAATGTGAATGTGAACTCCACACATTCTTGTTGCATCGCTTTTTGCTCCAGCCTTTCTAAGAATTCTGATTATCTCTTGTAATGCATTGATATCTTCGTATTTAAGAATTGGTGTCACCATTTCGCATTTTTCATCGTCTAGTCCAGCAATGCTTACATCCTTTTGAAATTTCCAAACTCTACCGCTTGTGTCTTTGCAGGCCCATGTTGAATACCCGTATTCGCTTGCTGCGTTCCACGCTCTGGTTCCAAAGAAATCGGCTACAAGTTCTGCTGCCTTCTTTCTTGTAATGTTGTTCATTTCAATCTCAACACCGATTGTTTGATTCTTCATGTTGTCGATTTGGTTTTTGATTTTTTCTTTCATTTTAATCCTCCTCATTAGACTTGCGTGTTTCTTTTGTCGTGTATATATATCACTCTAAAAGCAATTTATATCAAGTCATTTGAGAAGTATTTTTCAACTATTTTTGATATACTTATATATCAAACTTTGTCTTCGGTTATTACTCTAAATAGGTCTTCGCCATATATAAGATTTAACGAACTTCCGTTGTCCCAATGAACTAAAATGGAGCCAATATCATCAACTCCAACGACCGTTCCTTTTGTGCCAAGTGGCGGTGCTTGAAAATCGTCCATCTTCAGTAGTTCGATCCTTGTGCCTTTTGGATACGTGATTCTTAATTCAGCAAGTTGCTTTTTGGTTATCATAATTCTTTACCATCTTTACCTATAAGTTTAATCTGTGTGATTGTTCCATTGTGAAATAACTTCAACGCATATTCGAGTGCTTCTTTTTCAGTCCATTTCAGTGAATTAATGTAATAGTTAACTAAATACTCAATCCCAGAAAATCTTGTATCATACTTTTCACAAGTTTCCTTTAGCTCAGTTCTTAATTCTTCTATTGTTTTCTCTGCCATTTCTATACCTCCTTTAAGGTACTATATATATCGCTCTAAACGGCATTTATATCAAGTCATTAGTACTAGAATTGTCTGAACTGCCGTCAACTTGCTTAACAACATCTGCGTATGCTACTTTTTGTCCGTTTCTGATACAATAAACATTTTCAGCATCACCTGTGTTTTCAACGTATCTTCTTAGAATAACTGACGCATACTTTTCATCGATTTCCATTGTGTAGCAGATTCTATTTGTTAGTTCGCAAGCCATCAAAGTGGAACCTGAACCACCAAATGTATCAACAACAATGGCATTCTCTTGTGAGCTGTTTCCTAAAGGATATGAAAGAAGGTCAAGTGGCTTACTCGTTGGATGATTTTCATTTCTTTTCGGTTTCTTAAAGTTCCAGATAGTTGTTTGCTTTCTATCCGAATACCAGCGATGTGTACCATTTTTTAAGAAACCATAAAGTATAGGTTCATGTTGCCACTGATAATCGGATCTACCTAAAACCAGTGAGTCTTTCACCCAAATGCAACAACCTGCTAAGTGTAGTCCTGCATCATGAAAAGCTGTTCTAAAGTTCAATCCTTCTGTATCTGCATGGAAACAATAAGCCGATGCACCAGGCTCGCAGTGATCAACCATGTTCTTAAATGCCTTCAATAAGAACTGATAGAACTCTTCATTCTTGAGTGAGTCGTTTTTAATCTTGAGTCCACTTGAACTCGTGAACGAAACTCCGTAAGGCGGATCGGTCAGAAGCAAGTTTGCTCTTTTACCACCCATGAGTTTATTGACATCATCTAGTTTGGTAGCATCACCACAAACTAAAACATGGCGACCAACAATCCAGCGATCACCATATTCCACGAATGCTGCTTTTTCTAAAGCTTCTGTTAAATCGTAATCGTCATCTTCTATTTCAGCTTCATCACTTTTGAATAGGTTAGATAGTTCCTTTTCATCAAAACCAGTAAGTGATAAATCGAAACCTAGATCAGATAAACCTTCAAGTTCTACTGCTAATAGTTCTTCATCCCAACCAGCATCAAGAGCCATACGGTTATCTGCAAGAATGTATGCTTTCTTCTGAGCTTCAGTTAAGTCCTCAACAAATACACATGGCACCTCTTTATAGCCTTCAGCTTTGGCTGCTGCAAGTCTACCATGCCCAGCTAGAACGTTATGTTCTCTATCAATAATCAAAGGATTAATAAAACCGAACTCTCGAAGTGATGATTGTATCTTCTTAATTTGCTCTTTAGAGTGGGTTCTTGCATTGTTAGCGTACGGCACTAACAACTCGACATTAACTAATTTGAATTCTTTTACTGATGTTTTTGCCATTATACTAATCCCCATTCTGCAAATTTCTCAAAACCGCCTAGATCACTAATGAACTCACGAACGATCTCAACGATTTCTGAATATGGTCTGCCATCGATAATCTCATCTCCAATAGCACAGCAAAATTCAACAGGAGCATCTGTTTCTTGAGCCTTTAACCAAGCATAGATATTTACGCTTACATCAGCTTTGGATAGGTCTTTACCATGAAGCCCACCGCCAGTAACTGAGTCGGCCATATCAGATCCAAGTTTTCTATTAGTTGCACCAGTATCTACGTCAGTTCCGCCAGTCCAATCACCGATAGGATTTATTTCGGCATCTTGATACTCGTTTTGGATTTCAGCTTTATTAGCATTACTTTGACAAATAATCAATCGATCACCATTGAGGATGTATTTACCGTCAGTGCGATACTTTGTATAAATGCTATGAGCAATCTTCGATAGTTTCTTTTGCTCTTTAGTAAGTGGTACTCCTTTAAAGATTCCATTATCCCCACAGCGAATTCTATCGGCTTGGTTATATGCTAAATTAATATCTTGTGGCACTTCTTTATAGTCAACCATGATTTCACCAGCTATTCTATGAACTGCATCAAGAACATCGCCTTCAGAAATAAACACAGAAGTTTCCACAATAATATGACATTTACCATGACCAATTAATACCTCAACTGCGATTCTTGGATTTTCTGCTTGCTTGTATGCTAAGTCAACAATAGCACCAGCAATTCTATCTGCAACCTTATCTGGATGGCATGGATTTACTTTTTCGTACATTTACATTTTCCTCCTCTTACATTTTTCTGGCTTTCAGTAATTTTTCCATCATTAAATCCTGTGGATCAAGTTCGTCAATTTCAGCTGATCCATTGTCTTGAATGATGGAATAGATTTGATACCAGATTTGGTTTACTTGTTTCATATATGCCTGCGACATTGAAACAAACGGACTGGCGATTGCATTTCCTGTTGTTGGATGTTTTGCTAGCATACCAAATTCTGATATCGCTTCTTCACATTGAATCCAACGAGAAACACTCATCGCATACTGTTCGATTAATTGATTACCGACTAGGTTTTCACAGCCTCGTTTCTTTAGCCACAAGTAAGTGGTCTTGAAAATGTCCTGAGCATATAAGTCTTTTCCATTTTTTTGCTTTGCTTTTAAATAATCTTTTATCGGTGGAACATCGACACCTTCAATTTCATCTGGTGTAACAAAATCCGACATATTATCAAAGGTTGTAGTTAACACTTCCACCTTATTTTTGTTGGTAGGTTTCTTTCCACTACCTATTCTTGCACCGCCTCTAGCAGTACCGTCCTTCGCCATCGGTTAATACCCCCTTTGAAATGAAAAAAATTCGCACGAAACCCCAGGCTCGGTGTAGGGTCTTTACCCGTAGAGATTTAACCCCCCCTCCCCCTAAATATCACTTTTATTAGCCTGTTTTGCTAGATTCTAAGCATTTTACTTAGATTCATTCGTAGGAACTCGTATCATCCAAAGAGGATAATAACCTCATCGCTTGGTTCAAATGAATAGATAGTTTTTGAGCCAACAGATGAAACTACTATCTATTTAAAGCGATATGATTTGTGCATCTTGCATGATCCTTTTCGCAAGTGTCTCAACAATATGTGTATCTATCTTCATGTTCTTCCAACTTGAAAGTGGACGATTCGTAACTAATATAATACTTCTTGTTTCTTGTAGGAACATGAGTAACTTATAAACTTGGATCAATTCTTCTTCTGATGGTGTTAAATAAAACATATCATCAACAATCACCATATCAGCGATTAAGATATTATTCCAAGTTTTTTTCTTTATCTTAGATTCGACTAATAATTCTTCTTGGGTAACATAAACCACTTTCGCACCTTTTTCGATTGCATGATTACCGATTGTAGTTGCAAGTGATGTCTTACCTGTTGAGCAATCACCAACAATAATGATGTTTTCTCTTGTTTCATTAAAATCCATTTCTTTGATTCTAGATAACTGCCACTTAAGTCCATCACTAATTCTTAACTCATCAAAGACAAGTGGTTTAAGTCTTGACATGTGTTTTAAGTCTTTAAGCTTATTCTTTTTTCTAATGTTTACTTCTTCTAGTAATACCTTATACAAATACTCTTTATTAGAAATGGTTTCATCATTTAAATCAATGACGCCACTTGCAATATTTTGTAGGTTTAAGGTTCTAGCTAGATCTTGAATCACTTTAATATCTGCCATCATTTAACTCCTTTCTAATTTCTTCAGCTCTTATTTTATAGTGTTTAATTGTATGTGGTGGTAATACCCTTTTAGCAAGCGCCTCACCCATTTTATGAACTAGCCATGAACACAGTTCAAACGCACTACAAATATCTACTTCTACACAATAACGCATACCTTCTGCAATGATCTCTTTTGCATAATGTTTTTTTAAACTTCCGATCTTCCTGCACTGTGGATAAACATATCTAGGTTTTTGAACTCTTAGTCTTTCAAAGAAGATACTTGAGATTTCATAATCTTTATACTCATCCAGTAATACTTCTTCAATGGTTGGTTCATCATGAACTTCAATATTTAATGTAACAACATTTCCCCTACCTAGTAATAACCTATGTTTACAAAGTAGTTCATTCGTTCTAGCATGGTAGAAAATTAACTGATCATCGTATCGTTCAATTCTAATCTTATCCCCTTCATTTACACTCTCACTTGGTAGCTTATATAGATTATCTCTGTATTCTACTGTATCGTGATATACGGTATGAATGACAATCTCATCGTTTTTCTTTTCCACATACTTTTGTAGTTTTGGATATTCTTTCTTAAATAACTCTCGTGGTGGTTTTTTCGTGATTTCATGAATCATACCATTACCATCTCGATCTAACCATCCAATAAACTCTTGAGTAAGACGATCAATCCCATAATAAATTCTGCCATCTAAGAATTGATGTTTGATGTGGTCTACTGTCTTTTCAATCTTACCTTTGGTTGATGGGTCATACCCTTTACATAAGTAAGTCGTAAATCCTGTTTCTTTAATAAAATCTTCAAACTCTTTGACGAATATCACTTCACCTAAGTTTTCCGATACCACCATTGTCTTATCTTGGTCATAGACAATCATTTGAGGTCTACCACCAAAATACTTAAACGCTGCTATATGAGCATCAATCGTTTTCTTGATATCAAATGGATCAACTGAAAAATAAGCAAACTTCATTCTTGAAAATGATAAAGTCATACAAAAGAAATAGACCCTTACATTTTTCTTATACTCTGTCCTCATCACATACTGACCAAAATCCACTTGAGCCTCATAACCTGGTTCAGTTACTTCTCTGATTTGAAACTTTCTTTTTGGTTTAATTAAACCTGTTTGTTCTCTTACTAATTTTACATATTTGAAGAACGATGAACTTTGGACATCAAATTCAGAAAAGTCATCTTTAATCCTTTTATATAAAACGGTATTGTTTATTTGTGGACTAATCTTTAAAATCTCAATGATGTATTGCCTATAGTTATCTAAGACATACTCATGATTCTTTTGAAAAGCATTGAAGAATGCTTGGTCTTTGTCCCACCAGTTACAAATCGTTTTATAAGATAGATTCAATTTTTCTGATACTTTAACTTTAGATAGCCCTAGTTCCTTATACTCTTGAAGCTTCTTGTATTGTTGTATACTTAACATTTATTTCACCTCCTATTATTTGTTAGTACACAAACAGTTTATTACCCTCATTTGACATCACCTCCTCAAAGTTTTAGTTTTTACTGTAAATGAACATTGTAACAGAATATTTGTTTTATAAAAACATAAAAGTAGCCGCTAAAAAGCAAACTACCTTTTTACCATTTTTTCATGATTAATCTCATTACTATTATTACTTACCAAATGTATTATTAATTAAATATGTAGGTAACATAAAAACCTATCTATGTTGTCTGCGTCTTTTTGATGCTTTTTTTAATTCATAATTTTCTATTTTTTTATAGAAGATTTTATCAAACCAATCCGGTATTAAATATTTGCTCGCTCTATAAAAGAAAATCATCCATTGCAGATTCTCAAGCATTTTTATATCCACTGTATTATTATCTGATATTAAGGTCTCAATTTTATCTGAATAATTCTTAATTAAAATCAATGTTTTATTATCGTTTCTAATTTTTGCGAAGCCAGAATAACAATAAGTTATCATTGGTAGAGCAGTAATAGAAATAGCAATTATTTGAGAAATTGAATTGTCTGAAATTATAAAATTCATCATAATAACGATAAACAATATTATAGAGAAAACTGTTAAAAATATTATATATTTTTTTGACAAATTATTATTCCAATCTATATTTTCTTTTTGACAATAGAAAATTGCTTTACACTTCTCAAGTTTTTTATAATCAGGATACCAATTCTTTTTTCTAATCCAGTCTTTATTTTTATATTTATCGACTGCAATGTCAATATTTTCATCATCAAAGATAAACCCGTTGTCCAATTCAAACACACTAATATCAAATTTTTGTTGAATCTTGGCAGCGATCATTTTTCTGTCACTGATTAAATTTCTTATAAATTCGCATAATATGGTTAAACCGATAGATATAAATGAAATCAATGTGAAAATTATTTCATTTTTAATCCAAGCAATCAAAATACTAATAATTAACGGTATTAAAACCGAAATTACTAATAAAAACGATGCTAATAATTTAGCACTCTTATAAATATAATGCTGCGTTACAATTAATTGCTGTTGTTCTGGCTTATTTTGAATATAAAAAATGTTATTATTCATATTTAGGAAAATCCTCTCCAAAAATATCTCTCCAAATATTTATCGATTTTTTATTATCTTTTTCATCAATTTCTGCATATACTGCATTCTTAGCTCTTTCATAATCTGATTTTGCCCTTTGATGTATCTTATATTTCTGATCATACTGTAAATTATTGATGTTTCCTTGAATCCCCTTAGAGTCAATAACACTTCCAAATATGTGGTTACTAATATAATTCAAGGCATTTTTGAAATGAACATCAAAATAATCGACAGATGTGCCATCATCTTTCATCATATAGTGATTTGCTTGATCAAAATAGTCAAGGACAATCGTTTCAAGGACATATGATGTAATATTCGGCATTTTACCTCTAATATTCCAATACTTAACTACTCTAACGGTTTTTAAAACGGTGTCGTTAAACTTAATATTTAAATCAGTAATACGATTTTGTTCTATCTTTGGATTGGTCTTTTTCCATTTTCCTTTTCCGTTTGGTATTAGGTAATATGGCTTTGTGTTTGTATCACCAGGATAATAAAATGCAGGGACAATATCAAAGTTCCAAGAATAACTTTTCAACTTTAGAGTTACCGCCTCACCTCTAGCATGAATATCAGCTTTTTCATATTGTGAGATATTTGATAATTCAGAAACCAACACATTTTTTACTTTATTTGAGTTTAAATAATAAGCTTCAGGTTGCCAATATGCTGAAATCTTATCCGATAAGTTATAGAGCACATTATCATTACAATCTTGATTTATTTTAAGCGACATATTATCCCATTGAGTACCTTCAATAGTCAAATCCCCACCATTTAACCCAATTATAATATCTACATCGTCTAACTCACATATTTTTGTTTTTCTTGAAAATGATCCAAAAAAACAATTAAATTGTGGTGCAAGTTTAATGAACTTTCCATTTTTGCTAATATTGTTAATTTGAGTAATCAGATAATCTCTGCTTTTTTTTGCATTAATGGATTCTGATGCATCAATATTAACTGTATTATTTAAGAATTCTATAAAAGCAGAATTTACAAATTTCGCCATACATTCCCCTCCTTTTTAATTGTAATACTGTTCAATATACATATAATTTTTTTCAAAAACTTCTATATCTTTTATTTATACTTAATCTAAATGACGCTTCTTAAAGCCTTTTTAACCTCTTGCGTTTCTCTATGGTTTCTTAACAACCATCGAATTTTAATATAATTAAATAACTAAAATGCTCTCATGCAAATTATTTATAACTTTTAATAAAATATCAATTTTATCATTAAACAATCCAACAACATCATAATCACTGAAAGGAGATTTTTCAACCAAATCTTGTTTTGTTATATCACCATTCTGTTGAACATAGTTGATGATACTTTTAACAAATTCTTGTTGTTTCGAAGATAAAATATTGGTATTAAGGTATTCAGAAAACTTTTGATTAATTGCTTCTTGCTCAATTCCTACGATACTGCGAATAAAAACCGCAAGATTTTCTTCTTTAGTCACATTAAAATAGTCATCCTTAGTACCAAGTTCTTGCCACAAGATGCGTTCAAGTTCTTTTAGATCTTCTACAGTTATTTTGTCTAACATCTTGATTTTTAGAATCGTTTCATTAACTTCATTGGATAAAAGATAATCAATCACTTTTTCTTCATAAGTCTTAAAGTCAATAATATTGATGTCTTTAGTACCTTGATCAATTAATTCATCTTTAAAATCTGTTGAATATATTCCAACTTCATCAGTTATATATTGAATCAAATATCTTAATTCATTTCTTAAATGTTCAAGTTTTTCTATATTGATATTATTCCAGTATGTTTGAGTTATAACTTCAAGTAATAGTTCTTTCTTCTCTGCAACTTGAGGAATACTAAGTCTTTCAAGTAATGCCTGTGATATTCGAACTACTTGTTCTATTGCTCTTTTAGCAACAACATCTTCTGAAAAAAGAGAAAGCATGATATAAAACACCTTTAAATCAAATGCTTTTGCTGACTCTATATCTTTATCGCTATCCACTAACAGTGTCAAATTATTCTTAACTTCTTGAATGTCAAATTTTGATAAATACGTCCATTTGCTTTCAACTGAATACTTATCTACTATTGGTAAACTATTTCTAACGAGAATTCTTTCACGATTAAAATCTCTAACTGTTTGATAGAGTTCTGTTCTTATTTTTTCATAATATGTCTTATGAAATGAATTTGTTTGATGTTCTTGTTTTTGAAGTTCAAATAGTAAATCGAGTTTCATTTGAAAGACTTTTTGTGTCATTGAATATCCTTGATTTACTTTTCTACCTTCAGGATTCATTTCAAAGAAACTAAAGTTGTCACAGAAGTCAAAAATATAGAATTGGTTTTTGTGCTTAAAATGTCCAAAAATATTCTCTGATTTCCGAGTACCTCTACCAATCATTTGAACAAATTTGATTTTTGAATATATTCGTTTAAAGAATACCAAGTTTAATATATCTGGTACGTCGATACCTGTGTCAAGCATATCTACAGAAACAGCGATTTGTGGTAATTTATCTCTCACACTGAAGGAATCAATTATATTCTGAGCGTAGGTCACATAGTTATCGACTAACTTGCAATATTCTGGTCCGAGTTCTGGATATAGTTTTTCAAATCTTTTTACGATAAGTTCAGCATGAACGTGATTAAATGCGAAAATGATAGTTTTTCCGATTAAGTCTCCACCATTAACTTTTAGACCTTCATTCATTAACGTTTGTAAAACCAAATCAACAGTATTATCATTATAGATTTTTTTGAAAAAATCTGCTCCACTTAATTCAGTTGGTAGATCACCTTCTGGAGTAATAAAAGTTTTTTCATATTCTTCTCTTTCCTCTTTAGAAAGTTCACTGTATTTAACCCCTTGTTTTAAGAATTTAGTTGTTCTATCTAGGACTGTATATCCAACTAAATAATGATCTCTTACAGCTTCCTCCATCTCATAATGAAAAGTAGGGACTCCTTCTTCTAAGTCAAAAGTTGAATATGTTGAACGCTCAATTTCATCTCTCGGTGTAGCAGTTAAACCTACTAGTAACGAGTCAAAGTATGTGAAAATAGCTTTATATTTATTGAAAATAGAACGATGAGCTTCATCAATAATAATTAAATCAAATCGACCAATACCAAATGTTCTATCATCACCATCGATTAAATTAATCATTGTTTGATATGTTGAAAAGACTAAACGAGCATTTAAGTCAGGTTCTTTGTCTTTGTCTGATAAGACAGAAATTGTGTAATTAGGTAGCAATTTATTAAAGTTCCTTTTAGCTTGTGTTACTAATGCTGTTCTATCTGCTAAAAAGAGTACGTTTTTAACCCATCGATTCCTCGTTAGTAGTTCAACCAATGAGATCGCAGTTCTTGTTTTCCCTGTACCTGTAGCCATAACAAGAAGTGCTTTTCTTCGATTTTGATTAAATGTCTCAGCAACCTTTGTTATAGCCATTTTTTGATATGGTCTATCACTGATTGATTCGTCGATTGTTAAATCACTGATAGTACCTCTTTGGCGTAATTTCATCAAATACTCTAATTCTTTAATATTATGAAATCCAAAGATTTGTCTAGCTGGATATCCCAGTTGATCAATAATCCATATTTGATAACCATTTGTATAATATACAATAGGAAGATAACCATATTCTTTTTGTAAACATCTTGCATAAAGTAGTGCTTGTTCTTTTCCTTTGATAGGTGAAACACTTGTTTTCTTGGCTTCTACAATAGCAAGAGGTTTGCCATCGTACCCAAATAGAACATAATCAACAAAACCTATACCTTGATTATTTGGCATTCCTTGTACTTTAATTTCGATACCTGCTTTTTCAGGTAGTCTAACATTATCTTTGTCAAGTACTGTCCAACCTGCTTCTCTTAAATATAAATCAATGTATAACTTTCGTGTTTCAGCTTCACTAATATTAATACCAACACCAAGTGTAGTTTGCTTATTCATTATAGGTCTTAGATTATCAACTAAATCCTGATTAATGATAGCATCCTTAACAATTGGAGTTTTTTCGGTAGTTTTAATGAGTTTTGTTTCATCAAATAAAGGGTATGACTTAATCAAATCAAGTTTAATCAGTAATTCACCTGTGAATATATATAATTGCTTTAATGATAATAGTGCTTCCTTTTGACTAACTTCATCATCATGTATTGCTATATTTCCTACTTTTCTTATGTAATGAAGAGCATTAAGCATAGAAGCATCATTAATAAAGTTTGTAAAATCTTCAGATGAAACTAGTTCAAATAGGGAACTTCTTTGAGGCACATTTTCGTTTCTTAATTGATATACTAGTTTAACTAAATATTCAAGTGCTTTACGAGATTGAGCAGCACTAATATCAGGACGTGATAAAACAAATGATTCTGCGTCCTTACAGAATACATATAAGTCCTTTAAAGAATCAATTGCTTTTAAATAATCAAAATTCATAAAGTCACTCCCCTATAACCTAATAATTTAGTTTGTTTATTTATAGTAAATCTAGATATAGAATACAATATCTCATTCTCAAATTTCAATTTGTCGACTTGTTTTACAAATGATGCAAACTCATTTTGTAATTCAATTGGTGGAACGGGAATTTCAATATTAGACACGACAGTCTTTGATATTTCTTTAAATGTTGTTCCGGAACCAATAGAATTCAAGTAATCTGTGTTGAACTTTAACAATATATACAAGAAGATCGGATTTAATTTATCCTTACATATAAAATTTTTGAATCCCTGATTACAAGTCATGGGTTTTCCAACAATTGCTGTTTTCCCTATAGGTGCTCTAGTTGACAGTAATACTGTGTTTATGGGCATTACTCTTAATGATTTTGAAGATAGACCAATATCAGATAGTTTCCTTTCTGTGTCATATATATAAAAACTATCATCTTTTATTTCAGCAGGAGTTATCCATAGGTGTTTCCCATTCCAATTTTCTTCAATATGTGTTGATGGAGTAGTTCCAGTTACAATTTCCGTAACATCTCCTAACTTAAACCAATTGTTTTGTCTCTTATTAAGATCACATTGTCCAAACATCTCGACAAATCGGGATTTGATAAGTTGATCGTATTCAGACAATTGTTGTTGCTTTTTAGCAACTATATCTTCCAATTTCTCTAATGATGAAGAAATCAGCTTTTGCTTATCCCTTGAATATAAAGGGACTAACTCCTTTTTGTAATCCTTGAAATAAATATGCGGTATCGTTGCTCCTGAAAAATATTTAGATAGATTCATGGATTTAACCGCATAATAAAGATATTTTGAATCTACACTATTCTTAGGAATAAGATATTGCATTGTTCCTATAATCGAAGATTTAGCAGGCAATAACATTGTTCTTCCGATTCCTGCTCCATCTTTTACCACAGCGATATACTCAGATTCTTGATGGAAAAAGTTGACATTACTAATAAAACCACTGGCACCATATACCGGATACTCACCAACATTTTCAAGAATATCCTTCTGTGCTAAATTGGAAGATTTAGAAATGCATAACTCATCTAAACACACTTTCTGTATCATAGCAATCGTCCCCTAAAAATCTAAATTTGCAGGTAAAGATTAACTAATAAATTTTTTATGTGAATTCTTGACATTACTTTGATTGACCATCGCATACTTCATCGTAGTGTCGATTTGCTGATGACCAAGTAATTGTTGCACTTGTTCAATTGGCATTCCTTTGTCTATGGCACGAGTGGCCATTGTTCGTCTAAACTTATGTGGGTGTATTTTTTCTAATCCTATTTTTTTACCTAAATTTCTTACTCTTATTTCAACACCGCTTATTTGAAGTCGGTTATATGGTCTATTAAGTGAAACGAACAATGCTTTAGAATTATCTTTTCGTTCAGAAATATACTTTTCTAGATGCAGTTTTGTTCTTGCATCAAAATAAACTTTCCTTTCTTTATCCCCTTTTCCATAAACAATACATTCTCTTTCATGGAAATTAATATCTTCAATATCAAGTTTGACTAATTCACCAACTCTAATTCCAGTAGAATACAACATATCAATAATTGCAAGATCTCTACTGTTATCACAAGCTTCTCTTATTAATTCTATTTTTTCATCAGTAATAGTTTCTTTTACAGTAGTACCTACTTTTACTTTTTTAATTCTTCTAATTGGATTCTTTAAAATATGATTTTCTTCTTCTAACCATGAAAAGAAACTCGATAAATTTCTTCTAACATTATCTATAGTAGTTTTTCCACAGATATTTATCTTTTGATATTCTTTTAAATACTCTCTTATTATCTCAGTAGTAATTTTTCGCACTGGAATATCGATGATATTTAATAGTTTTTCAATTGTTGTTTCATAATATGATAATGTTCTTTCAGAACATCCTTCAATCTCTTTTGCAGAAAGAAACATTGATAAATACTCATTGTTCCCTATTTTTTCATGATCATTTTTTTCAAATTCTAGCCTTTTGACCAATGTTTCTTGTAATACTTTCATTTGGTTGATATTTAAGTAATCACTCATGTCATTTAATATTATTTCAATTTGATTTTGCATATATATACTCCTTCATGTTTTATAAAAGAGTATATCAAATTATACAATAATTAACCAAAATATTTTTGCATAAGTGAATCAAAAAGTGTTTGTGTTTCATCCAGTGATTTTTGTACAGCAAATTTCAATTTGTCGACTTGTTCAACAAATAATGCAAACTCGTTTTGTAACTTTAATGGCGGTATAATTGTCGGTATTTTTCTTATTAAACCTAACGATATGAAATTTTGAGTACCGCCTTTTTTTATACTATTAAAAAACTCATTCATTGAATCTGAATTTAAAACATTCAATATGAATTTTCTATCAACAATACTATTTTCTTTGTTAAACTTAATTAAAGCTACATTTTTAATTGCAAAATCCCTATCTTTTTTTACTATTATTGCTCCACCAATCGTTCCAATCATCGGCATAAGAATATCGCCATCATCAACAAATGATCTTTGATTTATTTTTTCGAGATCATCTTTGCTAATTAATTGGCAAGTTGAAAAGTCAATGTTCCCGTTAACCAAATTTTTGGATGTAACAAATGGATATCCTATATCTACATACTTGGGAGAATCATGAGTTCCATCTCTAACGTCTGTTATCTCATTTAAATCCTTTACATCCCACCCTTTATTATTTGTTATAGGATCACCAAACATCTCGACAAATCGGGATTTGATAAGTTTATCGTATTCTTCAAGTTGCATATTTTTATTCTCAATAATTTTTCTAGATTTATCAAGAATTTTAACGATTTCCTTCTGTGTTTCAATTGAAGGTAAATTAATTATGGCATCAGTTAGATTTCCTAACTTGATATACTTAATTACTCCCCCGATTGATTGCTTTCTCAACTCTTCAACATATAAGTCAAGATAATAATATAGATATGGTATATACAATCTCCCGTCACTATTATCTTCAATAATGTATGTTCTTTGGTAAGCATCAAATTTCCCTTTGTAATACTTTACATTCAAATCACCATTACCAGCTACAAGTACACACTCACAATCATATGAGTATGAATCTATTCTTAATGTGTCTTTAGAACATGTGAAAAAGGGATACTTACCATTTTCAGATGATGCGTTAGCATCTAATTTTCCTGTTCTAATTTTTGCAATATCACCAAGTCTTGTTATGCTCATGACATTACTCCTACAAATCTAAATTTAGCAGTGATTTAAGTTCTTCTTTCAGTTCTTGAATTTCACTGTCTAATTCATCGATTCTATTCATTATTACAGATGGTGAATCATATTCTATTTTTTCAACTTTTGATTCAATATATTTATTAATTGACAAATCATAGTCATTTTTAACAATTTCTTCTTTAGATACAAAGAATGACTTTTCAAATCTAGTTCTATTTTGTTCATTTTCTAGATTATGGAACCTAGTAATAATATCTTCTATGTCATTGTCTTCAATTGGAGTACGTTTATCATCTAGTGAATAACCATCTGCTTCCATATTGTAGAACCAAACTTTATCAGTTCCACCTGTATTTGTTTTAGTGAACACTAAAATTGCAGTAGATACACCAGCATATGGTTTAAACACTCCACTAGGCATTGAAATTACAGCGACTAGTTTTTGATTATCAACTAGTTCTTTTCTAATTGCTTTATGTGCAGTACTTGAACCAAAAAGAACACCATCTGGAACAATGGATGCAGCTCTACCCCCAACTTTTAACATTCTAATCATAAGTGCCAAGAATAATAATTCTGTTTTCTTTGTTTTAGTTATAGCTAATAGATCTTTTGAAACAGCTTCGTAATCTAAGCTTCCTTTAAAAGGTGGGTTAGCTAGAATGAGTGAAAACTTGTTTGAAGTAGTATTTTCCTCTGATAATGAATCTTGGTACTTAATATCTGGTTGATCAACCCCGTGAAGCATCATATTCATTGCCCCAATACGTAACATGGTTTGATCAGTATCATATCCGCTAAACATCGTCGTTGTATATTTTTCTTGATTTTCTGCCTTTAATAGTTCTTTTGCATAGTGTTCATGAATATATCTTGCTGATTCAACAATAAAACCTGCACTTCCCATTGCTGGATCTGCAATCACATCATTCAATGTTGGTCTCATCATTTCCACCATCATTCTAATAATGTGTCTGGGTGTTCTGAACTGTCCATTTGTACCGCTGGATGCTATTTTCGCTAGTAAATATTCATAGACATCACCCATAATATCTTTATTATTTAGATCAAGTGCATCTAAACCATCTATTACTTTCACTAATACTCTTGGTGTTGGAACCATAAAAACAGCATCTTTCATATATCTTGAAAAAGCAGTGTCTTTGCCATTATTAATTTGTTTGATGAATGGGAATACTTTATCTTTAACTGTGTTGAACAACTCTTGTGGTTCAAAATTCTTAAAGTGACTCCATCTTAAATTGATATATGGCACATTGATATTTTCTTTTTCATCTACGTAATTACCTGATTTAAACAAGAGGTTTTTAGGTTCAACCCCCAAAACTTGGGCATTACGTTCTTTCTTAATTTGATTGTCATCCAGTAGTTTGATAAATAACAAATATGTTACTTGTTCAATCACTGATAATGGGTTAGCTAATCCGCCAGTCCAGAACGTTTCCCATATGTTATCAATTTTGTTTTTTAAATCGCCAGTAATCATTTCTCTTCCTCCTCAAATCTTATATTGTTTTCTATAAATAACTCTCTCAACTTCTCTTTAGCAATTACTGTTGGTTGATGGTGTCCTTTTTCCCATCTATTAACAGATGTAAAAGAAACTCCTAAAATAGCAGCTAATTCAGTTTGTGAGATATTCAATTTTGCTCTTAGTCTTCTAATAGCACTTGGATATATATTTTCCATTTATTAGTCCTCACTTCATCGATAAATCATCTTATCTCAAATTATAGCACTTTTTATCAAATATGTCTATTTTTTCATAAAATAATATTAAAAATAGACCAATATTTTCTCAAAACGTTTAAAACTAGCCATAATCGTTAAATAGTAGCCTAATCGTTAAAAAGTAGGGTAATCGTTAAAAAGTAGGGTAATCGTTAAATAGTTGATTAGAAAATAAAAAAGAGACCTAATAATAGCCTAAAAATTGACTACTACAGGTCTCTACAAAACTGGCGAATAGGAGATTTTCCCCTTTCTGCCAACAAATAAAAAAGGTCTGACATTGTATCAAACCTATGCATTCAATATGGTGGAGGTGAGGGGAGTCGAACCCCTGTCCAGACGGATTGCCGAATAGCTTTCTACATACTTATTTTGTTATTGAATCTCGCCTCTACAAAGTCAACAAACAAACTTTTGTATCAGCC
>Ga0255344_1001623_pt1 | contig 29341 bp, 21 predicted proteins | sample wastewater_treat_5_FD_192414 | JGI IMG/M metagenome (GOLD analysis project Ga0255344, IMG submission 192414) | Wastewater microbial communities from Lulu Island WWTP, Vancouver, Canada - plant18 | ecosystem: Engineered > WWTP > Wastewater > Unclassified | place: Canada: Vancouver, British... | reverse complement strand
TTCAGTTGAACCCATTTACTTTGGTAGGAGCAACTACTCGCTCCGGATTACTTACCGCACCCTTGCGAGCCCGCTTCGGAATAACATCTCGCCTCGAGTATTATGATGCTAAAAGATTAACATTAATCGTTCAACGTGCTTCTGATATTTTAAAGATTGGTATTGCAGAAGATGCCGCTTATGAAATTGCTAGAAGAAGTAGAGGAACCCCTCGTATTGCAAATGCTTTATTACGTCGTGTTCGTGACTTTGCTCAAATAAAAGGAAACGGTTTTATTGATCTTTCAATAGCACAATATTCATTGGCAAATCTCAATGTAGATGAATTTGGTTTAGATGAAATGGATAACCGAATTTTATCAGCTATCATCGATAAATTTAAAGGCGGTCCTGTAGGATTAACTACTATAGCTACTGCAGTAGGTGAAGAGGGTGGAACTATCGAAGAAGTGTATGAGCCATTCTTGATCATGGAGGGCTTTTTAGTGCGTACTCCTCGTGGTAGAGAGGTAACGGAGAAGGCTTACCGACATTTAGGTAAATCTTTTAGGAAGTCGAAGGGAACGTTGTTCGAAGGACTAGAATAAATATTCTTAAATAATTTCTTTTTAAAATAATGTCGACGAAGAATAATCGTGAGTTAATTCGTATCGAAGCGCTTCGTCTCGGTTTCGATCATGTTGGCTTTTCTCGTGCCGATTTTTTAGAGGAGGAAGCTCCGCGCTTGGAACAATGGTTGTCGAATAATTATCACGGTAAAATGAGCTATATGGAACGATGGTTCGATAAACGTCTCGATCCCCGTTTACTTGTTGATGATGCTAAAACAGTTATTTCTCTATTGCTGAATTATTTTCCGGAAGAAACTTCTGCATTAGAAACACCAAAAATTTCTAAGTATGCTTATGGCGAAGATTATCATTTCGTAATAAAAGATAAGTTGAAGCAATTGTCTGATTTTATCAAACAAAATATTGGTGATGTGAATGGCAGAGCATTTGTTGATTCTGCTCCTGTTTTAGATAGAGCTTGGGCTAAGAAAAGCGGATTGGGTTGGATTGGCAAGAACGGAAATCTTATTCATCCCAAACATGGTTCTTTCTTTTTTATCGCTGAGTTGATAATTGATTTAGAACTTGAACCCGACGGACCAATTCGCGATTATTGCGGAACGTGTACGAAGTGTATCGATGCTTGCCCGACTCAAGCAATTGTAGCACCAAAAGTTGTAGATGGCAGTAAATGTATTTCGTATTTTACTATTGAATTGAAAGAAGCAATCCCTATGAGTTATCAAGGTAAGTTTGATAATTGGGCTTTTGGTTGCGATACTTGCCAAGATGTTTGCCCTTGGAACAGATTCTCAAAACCTACTACCGAAAATGTTTTTCTTAAAACCAATAATTTACCAGCAATGAGTATTGCCGATTGGGAAGAAATAACAGAAGAAGTATTTAAGGAAAAGTTTAAATCATCACCGCTTTTAAGAACGGGATTTGAAGGAATAAAAAGGAATTTAAAGTTTATTTCACTACATGGCGAAAAGCCTGCATAATCACATCACTATACTTATTTCCGAAAGTCGCCAAACACCACATCATCAGTAACTTGCGTTCGTCGGCCTTAAGCCATTTAATCGCTTTCACTAACTCTTTGTTAAACAAAGTTCTATCGAAACTTACTTTCGTGAGAATTTCTTTTGAGTATTCGAACATAAATGTAGTTTTATTGCTGAATGGAACTCTAAATTACAATAACCTGAAACGAAATAACGCAATAAATCGCAAAATCTTGCACACAGGGTAGTGTAAAACTCTTAATCCTCACTCCATCTGTATGTTATGTTATCAACGCCTGCTAAATCCAATACCCTGTCAACCACTGTTGCGGCCAAAGCATCAAAAGAATCAGGCCGACTATAGAAGCTTGGGCTTGCAGGCACAATAATCCCTCCCGCTAGGGTAATTGTTTTCATGTTTTCAATATGAATGAGACTTATTGGGGTGTCTCTAGTTACCAGAATTAATCTCCTCCTTTCTTTAAGAATAACATCAGCAGCCCTAGTGGTTAAATCATTACTAATACCTTGTGCAATTCTTGCTAATGTGCCCATAGAACACGGACAAACAATCATTGTGTCATATTTGGCCGATCCGGAGGCAAAAGGTGCCATGAAATTACTTTTGTCGTAAACGGTATAAGGAATCTTCTCGAAATCGCGATTGCCTAATTCATATTCCCAAACAGCTTTTGCGTTGTCGCTAAAAACCATTCCTACTGTCTCGATCTGACCTTTTAAAAGCTGAAGTTTTTCTAGTAGTACTTTCGCATAAATAGCACCACTGGCACCGGTAACTGCAACTATGATTTTTTTCTTTTTCACGATATAAATTATTTGCTTCCGAATGTCTTCAGAAATTCAAATGTAATAACAGTATTGTATTGCCCTTTGTTCAGTCGATAGGTCGATCCAGAGCCATGTTCCCGTATCGGAAGGACCGATTGTATTAAACCAAATTGGAAGTCCCAGTTTTTCCCTAAAGGATATCCTAAAATTCCATTCGCACTTAAATCGAATTTTAAAAATGGCTTCATATAGGGCATATCGCCAAGTTGGTCTTCTTCATGTACCGAGAAAAGGTATCCTAGCGATGGCCCAGCTTCGAAATAAAGCTTTTTGCCCATACGATACCTATAAAGTATTGGCATTTCAATGTAATGTAGCCGCATGAGATAGAAAGAAGGGACTCCATCAACTTCTGCACTTGGTTTTCTGCTTCCTTTTTGGATATATCCTAGACGAAATCCAATGCTCGATTTATCGTCTATTGATAAACGTACCCCGGCTCCAATTGCAAAGCCGCCCTTGTTAAATCCCGAAAGCTCATCACCCGAAACCTGACTGCCAACAGCACCGCCGTATAATTCCCCTTTGAAGTTTTGGGCACTAGCTTTATGGCTTATTATGAATATCAGAATTGCAGTAATTAGCGATAATCTTCTCATAAAAGCAAAGATGAGAAAATCTTGTCAATGAGTGATTATATCAGTGTTTCCATTCGGTTTTGCGAAAATCCAAGATTTTATTTAACTTAATAAAGCCTTTGTTTAGAAAATTATACCTAACTTTAAATTCTTATATCTACTTTAGTGTTTGGTATAGGCCCGACCAACTTGATTGTTATGATGTATCGAAAGCTATTCTTGATAGTGTTATTAGTCTGCTTTAATGTATTTAATTCGTTTTCGCAATCGACAAACAAGTCGTATAGTTTAGTATTGGAGCTTCCTGCATTTACCGAAGAAAAAACCTTGCCTTATTTACTTGATGTTTTTTCATCTACTACAGGTGTTGAATTGAAAGAATATTGCAGTTACCAAGGTTGGATTGTACTTGAAGTGAATAATGAAAGGTATTCGTGCACTGAGGATCCTATGTTGTTGTTAAAGCAACTTCAAATAGATGGGATATTAAAAGTGGGAGCTACGAAAGATCAGGTGGAAGCTTATTGTAAAGGGGGATTACATGCATTTACAGATATAAAAAAGTAATTATTGCATGAAGATATTATACTCAATATTGATTAGCTTATTTTGCTTGATAATTTTATCTTCAAGCCTATTTGCGCAATGCACTGGAGGTAATTTAGGTGGATCTATAACTCCAACTACTTCTTGGCAGTCAGTGGGTACTACTAATATTAATGGTAATAGATATTTTACTTTCGTTGCTACAGCAGGCTTCAATTATTATTTTTCTTTTTGTTCGGTAGATGGTGGTAGTTCTACTTATGATACTGAACTAACAATATTAGATAATACGGGCAATCCTGTAGCCGGCGGATATAACGACGATAATTGCGGTTCTCAATCTTATTTAAATTGGACATGTGTAACTGCAGGAACGTATCGCGTTTTGGTGACAAAATATAGTTGCGCAAACCAAACTAATATTGGTACGTTCGTGTATAAAATGGCCGCTCCATTAAGTTGCCCTTCTGGACTTGGAAGTGGTACAATAGCAGTGGCTTCTTTGCCTTATGCTTCAGGTGCAGGAACTACTTGTGGAATGGGCAATGATTTGAATTCTTCAAATGTTACGGTTTGTGGTAGTTCTTTTTATCTCGGTGGAGAAGATATGGTTTGGGTTTTTACTCCTGCTATTACAGGTACTGTTACTATCAATCTTACTTCAGCAGGTTCTTACAACGGCTTAATGTTATACGATGGTTGTCCTTTAATAGGGCAAGGCGGTACCTGCGTTCAAGTTTCTCAAAGCTCTTCGGGCAATCAAGCAATTACCGCATGTTTAACCGGAGGAAGAACATATTATTTAATACTTGATGTATTTCCTTCTCCTAATTGTAATCCGTTTACTAATCTCACAATTTCTGCTCCAATTGCAGTAGGTGGTTGTGCTCTTGGGACAGGTGTAAACAATATAACCTTACCATATACTTCAACAGGTCGAACTACTTGTGGTAAAGTGGATGATGTTACTGCAACTTCAGCTATCTCATGCGGAAGTACTTTGTATTATACCGGAGAGGATGAGGTTTTTGTATTTACTCCATCAGTGACAGGAAATATTTCTATTGCGTTAACTTCTTCCGGTTCTTATACAGGAATTACTTTGTTTGATGGTTGCCCTTCAACGGCCAGTTGTTCGGGTACTGCCGGTACATGCGTAGCTTTTGAGCAGAGTTCAACAGGAAATAAATCCTTATGCGCCAATGTTATTGCAGGACATACTTACTATTTAATAATCGATTCGTGGGCAACACCAACTTGTAATCCTTATGATATTTCAATAACAGCTCCTGTTGGTTTATTGCCGGGTGCAACATGCGGCACTCCTGTAAATATAGCATCATTACCTTATGCTGCCAGCAATGAAACTACCGCTTGCATGGGGAATGATTATTCTAATTCAAGTATTGGTTCATGCGGCACTTTGTATGAATCAGGAGAGGATAAAGTTTATGCTTATACAGCACTTGGCGCAGAGTGTATCGGAATTACAATTAATGGTTCAAGTACAAATTCTATCGGATATCAAGTGTATAGCGGTTGTCCAGGAAGTGCAGGTGCTTCGTGTATATCAAGTGGAGGTGGAGCCAATTCTGGTACTTTAACAGGAAGTATAATTCTTCCTGCAGCTGGAACGTATTACATTATCGTAGATACATGGGCTAATCCAAATAATGCCCAGTATAATATTACTTTAACTTCATTCGGTGCAGGTGCAACAAACGATCTGCCTTGTAATGCTACGCCTTTGATTTTGGGTATTCCATATAGTGGTGCGAATAATTGCTCAGGAGGAGCAGGTGAACCAGCGGCTCCTGCTTGTTGGGTAACACCAAATACTCGAAATACAGTTTGGTATTCGGTGCAATGTCCTGCCAGTGGTCAATTACGCGTGCGTGTTATTCCTAATTCGTTGACTAATCCTCAGGTGGCTGTTTATAGTGGCACTTGCGGTAATGCGATGCCGTTAGTTGGTTGTAATGATGACGCTGTTAGTTGTGGTACTACTACAAATTATAGTTGCGATTTGAATTTGACAGGCCTTACTGTTGGTGCAAATTATTTTATAGTGGTTGATGGTTATGCGGGCCTAACAGGTACGTTCTCTGTTTTGGCAATGGATGGAACACAAGCATTAACTCCTCTGAATAATGGTCAAGATTGCGGTATCTATTTGCCGGTATGCGATACGTCTATGAGTTTTGGTGATCCTGGATTCCAATCATTCGGAAATATTTGTGATTTTCCGGGAGGAGGAACCAATTGTTTGGCGTCAGGAGAAAGAAGTTCTGTGTGGTTCGAAATACCTATTAATGCAAATGGGAATTTAGCTTTCAGCATCATTCCTAAAGATTGGCCGGGTGCACCAAGTACTGCTGGCACCGATTATGATTTTGCTGTATGGAAAACTGTTGGTGCCGGAGCTGTCACATGTTCTGCTATCGCAGCAGGAAGTACACCTGTATCGTGTAATTATAATTTCTTAGGAGTAACAGGTTGCTACGGTAATGTTGTTGGTACTCCACCACCTACTTATCCGGGATTTGGGTCTTCGTTTAATACTTCAATTCCTGTACTTGCCGGAGAGACATATATTTTGGTGGTCAGTAATTTTACTAATAGTACTTCCGGATTTGATATCATTTTTGGAAATACTGCTCCTGTAAATTATAGTGCAACTGGCACACGTTCTACTTGGTCGGGGGGAATCGATACCGATTGGTTTAAAAGTGCTAATTGGGGAGGTTGTCCGGTGCCAACTTGTTCACGTGATGCAATTATTAATGGAGGAATTGTTATTCAGCCAACAGTAGCTGCCGCAGGTGCAACTTGTAAAACATTAACGATAAACCCTGGTGCAACATTAACATTGAATGCAGGATTAACACTTTCGGTTTGTGAGCATTTTATTAATTATGGAGGATTCTCTGCTTCTCCTACTTCAACAGTATTGTTTGGTAATGCTGCAGTGAATCAAAATATGGATGGAAATTTAACCGTCCCAAATGCCTTCGGGAATTTATCGGTTACTAAAACCGGCGGAATGGTTTCTATGCTACAAAATACCGATGCTAAAGGAAATTTAAATGTAACAAATGCAACTTCGTCTTTCACGATGAATGCTAAAAATTTAAAAGTAGCAGGTAATTTTTCGAATGTGGGAACATTTATTCCGTCAACTGGAATATTGGAGTTTAATGGTACTACTCCTCAAACTTATTCGAATACGGGCTTAGCAGGGGCGGAAGTTGGTAAAGTGAAAATGAATCATAGTTCAACGGGATTAACTTTATTGTCGAACATGACTTTAAATACAGCTGGTAGCCTCGATTTAACACTAGGTAAAATTATTACTAATGCATTTGAAGTTGCAGTTAAAAATCGAGCAGCCAACGCAGTAACTACAGGAAATGGTACAAGTTTTGTTCAAGGGTTTTTACGACGATATTTGTTAACGCAAGGTTCCTATGATTTTCCTGTTGGTGAAGCAACAAAAGGGTATCAAAGAATGAACTTGAATTTTAATTATCCAGCTTTCCCAACTGCTATCGATAATATCATTACGAATTTCTTAGTGCATCCTGTTTTGCCAATTGCATTGGGAATTACTGAGTGTGGTGCTACTTATAGCAGCCCTGCTTTAAATAATGGATATTGGAATCCTGTTGCTTCAGCGACGCCTACTTCCGGACAATTCGATATAACGTTGTACAATACCAATTTTACAAATGCCGCAAACCGATGGACTATCCAAACAAATACAAGTGGATCATGGGTTGCAGCTACAGGTACTTGCGTAGTTTCTCCTGTTACTGCTGTGCAGAGATTAGCTGTAACCGGTATCGCTCCGTTTAGTACTGCTCAAGGACCTTCACCATTAGCAATCGATTTTGTGAATGTCACTGCGGAGGGAATTGCTAAGGCAATTAGCTTGAATTGGGGAGTTTATGACGTAAACGGATTGTTAGGTTTTGACTTGATGAAATCTACTAACGGTATCGACTATGAGAAAACACTATGGGTTGATGCTATAAGTGCTGTTCAGAATAATGGTCGTTTTGGATTCAACGATGTTGATTATAATGTAGATCCTAATATCGTTTATTTTTATAAAGTGAAAAGTATTTCTTCAAATGGTCAAGAGAAATATTCTGATGTTGTATCTGCTTCTATTAATGCGAATGAATCGGAAATTAATCTCTTCCCAAATCCATTAACCGGAAGTTCTGTTTTGTCAACGTTTTTGAATGATAATTCTTGGCTTAAGGTCGATTTGACAGATATCGAAGGTCGATTGATTAAGACGCTATGCAACAGACAATGTCGTAAAGGTTTAAATGAGCTATTAGTAAATAGGGAGGAGCTGGAAGTAATTCAGGGGCTCTATTTATTACGTGTTTCTAGGGGTGAAAAGGTCGATTTTGTAAAATTATTGGTGGCCGACAGATAGCTTGAAACTTTTTTGGTAGCTCTACGTAAGAATGGTATTAACGTGTAGCTAAGCCATGAAGCCATATTTGTTTTTACTAGCATTTCTTATGTTGTTTTATGCGTCAAGTGCGCAAAAGGCAACGGAAAGCCGTGTACGCAAATATGCTGTTGAGTTTCCTTACATGGAGATCACCAAGACTATTCCGGTGATCAAAAAGAAAATATCAACTATTTCTGGCGTTTCAATTTCCGGATATTGTCCTACCGTTAAAACAATATTTTTTTCGTCTACCGATGAGTCTTATTTTAATCTGTTAATAGCTTTTAAAGAGCTTGAGCTGGTATATTATATCCGCCCCGCTGAAAAAGATATTGCGTATTGCCAAGAAGTGGGCGACGTAGAAATTGAAAGCACTTCTCCTAATCACTAGAATCATGAAAACATATTTATACATCGCAGGATTTGCAGCCTTACTTTTGTTTAGTAAGTCAAACGTTGTCGCTCAGTCTTCTGCTTCTTCAAACGTTTCTGAAATAGCTCCCGCTAACACATGGAAATTATTGAACGGCGTTGAAGCTAACAAAGGTTATTCTTTCAATGGTACTGCAGGTAAAACTTACCGTTTTTCGTTTTGCCATGATATTGGCGGAGGACGTTGTAAAGGTGATGCTCAAATTACAATATTAAATAAAGATGGGAATAAAGTTCTGAATGGTTCAAACGACGACTATTGCGGTACAAGTCCTTATTTGGTATGGAAATGTAATGAAACAAGCACTTATCGCTTACTTATAACTGCGGTGAACAATGAAGATATCCCTGATTTAGGTACGTTGGCTTATTCTATCGCTGAACCGGTATTTTGTCCGCAAGGATTAGGTAAGGGTGTAGTGAATGTTGCTTCTTTGCCTTTTTCAAGTGGCGCAGGAACAACAGCAAATATGTTGAATGATATGGAATGCACAACAACAGGATTCGCTGCACTTGATAAGGGAGAAGATCAAGTTTTTGTATTCTCTCCGGTTACTTCCGGATTGGTTAAGGCGGAGTTAAATGCAGCAGCAGAAAATGTAACACTAACTTTATTTGAAGGCTGTCCTTTAGTAGGAAATAAATCTGTTGTGGTTGCTAGGTCAGAAGGAAATTTAATCCAGTCGGTTTCTGCCGATGTTCAACGTGGTTTGTCATATTATTTGGTAGTCGATTCAAAGCTGCCTACCCAAAATTTCTCTTACGGAAATATTAAAATTTCAGCTCCGAATTATCGCGATACAAAAGTGGCAATTTCTTCAGTAGTACCAGCTAACAATGGAAAAGATGCAGAGCAATTCACTGTTGATGTAAAACCGGCTTCAATCGTTTGTAAGTGGATTCCTCAAGCAAATTGTATGTATGAACTACAACGTAGCGAAGGTGGCGAATTTTCTACATTTTATAAATCAACGTTTGTCGAAGAAGGAAAACCTCAGGCTGAATTTAAGTTTGATGATAGAAAAATCACTTCAGGTCTAAAGTATTATTATCGCTTGAAAGTTATCAAAGATGATGCTAAAGTAGCGTACACGGGCGCAGTAGCTGCTATGATGAAAGATAAAGGCGTAGCAGTTTTAGAAACTCATCATGATAAAACTAGTGATGTGACTACTGTAAATTATGTCATTAGTCGCCCGTCATTAATTACTATTGAAATTACTGATTTGTCAGGTAAAATGATCAAGCAATACAATCAAGGATTACAGCAATCGGGTCAATACTCGTTTCCTTTTTCGGTTGCAGAAAATAATCTTAAAGAAGGGACTTATAACGTAAGTGTTTGGGTCGACGATGATAAATACACCGCTACTTTAGAGGGTGAAGAGTATTAGTAGGAATCGCTTTTACTTCAATAAACGATTTTAGTAAAGTAAAAATCTCACTGAATTTTGTAAGAGGTAATGTACTTGCAATGTCATAAATATCGTGATATGCAGTGCGTCCTCCTAATGTATAGCAAAAAAAGGAAGGAACATTTTTTTCTGTGAAATAATAATGGTCACTATTATGTGCCTTGCCTCGCTTTCCAATTTTAGGGAGTAAGTGTAGCTTGTTGTTTAAACTGTCAATAATGTTGAAGTCGTTTTCATAAACACTTCCGTTTACAACCATTATTCCTTCGTCTCCCGTTCCCATCAAATCCACATTCATTAAAAATTTGATTTTCGATAAAGGAATAGTTGGTGATTCCGTATAGTAGTATGAGCCAAGCAATCCGGCTTCTTCTCCGGCAAAGGAAATTAATGCAACTGAATAAGGCAGTGAATGGTTTATGTCGGTAAAGTACTTAGCCATATTTAATAACATAGCTGTGCCTGATGCATTGTCATTCGCCCCAGGGAAAATAGTATTCTTCCCCATCATTCCTAAATGGTCGTAATGTGCAGTAATAACTAAAAAGGAATCGGGATAAAGTGTTCCGGGAATAATGCCAATGATATTGTTGGCTTTGTAGTTAGTCAATTCAGCTTTTATGTTTACTGAAATTTTTGAAAGCTGATTTGGAATTTTCGTTCTTAAAATATGAATTATTGGAGCACTCTGTACATCGGCAACGGTCCATGTAAGTTTTTTTTCTTCAATAAAAATAAATCCTACTGCTCCATTTTTGTCGTTGATGAAGTTTTTGATAAAAGATTTTTCAATCACGCCGTTGCTGCCTAATGTGTCAATTAACACAAATTTATTTGCAACAACAGGTAGTGATTTATAATTGCTCGTATCTATTTTTACTACTTGATATTTTCCTTTAATAGAGGGACAAGAAGCTGATACAATATAATCGGCACCGGGAATTAATTTGTGATGGTTTAATGCCACCGACATCTTTCCTGGAAATGTATTAACAGGAAATGTAAATGGTTGAAAATAGGAGTCGCCATTCCCCTTTTTTAATTGCAACTTGTCGAATTCTCCTGCAATAAATTCTCCTGCGCGATTACATCCATTAAGCACATAGCCTCTGCCGTTATATTGGTCAGAGGCTAGTATGTTTACAATCGATCTTGCGTAAGCAGTGTCTTGAGCCGATGAAATTTGATTGGCAAATAAAAAAGAAACTAATAGCAATAATTTTACTCTCATGATGCGCTAAAGCGACGTTTTACTAATTCATCGAGGTCGTTAAATGTTTTGGCTTTAGTATTCCAATTCATTTTACCTGCTAACTCTTCATAAAGAACTTTTCTAGCATCATCATAAATAGGCATATTGTTTAATTTGTCGATGCTTTCCATAAATAACTGTTGGTTGCCTTCGAAAAGTTCATTGATGAATGCAAAACGTTCGTTGATACCAATAGATTTTCTTAAATCAATAACAGGCTTCGCCGATAACTTTTCTGCAATTGTTGCTCCTTGTTGGTTTTTCGAAATTTTATCGTACAATGTTTCTTGTCCTTTGTACTTACTGGCAACTGTGGGAGCGATATCATCGAACAAACTAGCGTTAACAGCAACTTTTTTGGCTTCTTCAACAACTTTAGGAGCCTCAATAATAGCCGCAGCAATTATTTCTGCTTTTTCTGAAGGTGATGATTGCGCAACTTCAGGCTGAATTTCTTTAATCTGTTCAACCGCCGGAGTTACTGCAACAACTGTTTCTTCAATAAAAGGTTCTTCAACAACAGTCTCTTCAATAATTGGTTCTTCAATGATAGCTTCAATCACGATTGGTGTTTCTTCAATAACTACCGATTCTATAAGTTGTTCTGCTTGCGTTTCAATTGCCGGAGTAATATCATTCAATACAATGACTTCCGGAATATTCGGTTCTTCAAAATGAACTTCGGGCTCTGGTTCAGCAATAGTCATTGGCACCGGAGTATCGATTATTGGTTTTGCTGCAATGGGTTGCTGAATTGAAATAGTTTCAGGTTCCATTGGTCGCTGACTTACAATCTGTAATTCGTGCAATTGTTGGTATAAATTGCGAACAGTATGCTTCATTAAATCGATTTCAATCAACGGAATTGGTCCGCCATTTTCCGCAGCCATTAAAAACTGCTCGGTGAAAGTTTCAATCTGATGGTTAATCGATTGAATAATGATTTCGCGCTGATTCATGTTCATATGGTTAAAACTGTATCCAGGTGACGTTATTGTGCCAATTTGGGGTTTGATACAAAAATGGCTTAAAATTACCCGCTATTTACATGAAGTGATGAGCAACTATTAACAAATGGCCGTTAATTGTACTTTTCTAAGAACGCCCCCGCATTGTCAGCACTTTGTCAGAATCCCCGAAAAATGACAATGGTCAGCCGTTTCGTGACTAATCGACCCGAAAACCGACTGTATTTTCGCAACGTGATTAAAAGAGGGCTTATAATTAATGTTTTGATTTTATTGTTCACCTTGCACTTTTCAAAGGCTCAAGGCTTGAAAATAAAATCCTCTGATGGGAAACCGTTGGAAGGAGCAGTGGTGCTGTTTGCTTCCATCGCCGGCCATCAGGCTGAGGCTCGGTTTACCGATAATGAAGGGGAAGTAAAGGTGCCTTCTTTCCCATATCCTATGATTCGTAAAGTGAACCTAATTGGTTTTGTACAACATATTGACACTGTAAAGACGGTTTCAGAAGCAGTTGCCGGAATTCAGATGAAGTCGGCAAATGTGAATTTCGATGAAGTAACGGTTACCGGAAGTTATATTCCCGGCTATCAATCGAATTCAGTTTATAACATTGATGTTATTAATAGCAAAGAAATTGAACAACGTGCTGCAAATAATGTGAAAGACTTGTTGTCGCAAGAAATGAATGTGAATATTGCCAACGACGGTGTATTAGGTAGCAGCATGTCAATTCAAGGTACCGGCGGCCAAAACGTGAAATTCTTAATTGATGGTGTTCCTGTTATTGGGCGCCAGAATGGAAATATTGATATTAGTCAGTTAAACCTTTCAAATATTGAAAGAGTTGAGATTGTAAAAGGACCCATGAGTGTTTTATATGGAAGTGATGCCTTAGGTGGAGTAGTTAACCTAATTACAAAAACTTCATCAGATCAAAAATTGACAGGGAGCTTAACAGGTTATTATGAAAATGTTGGTCATTATAATTTAGATGCAAATGTCGGTTGGGGATTTAAGAAACGCTCACTTTCATTAGATATCGGCCGCAACTTTTTTGCAGGATGGAGTGAATATGATTCATTGCGTAGTCAACAGTGGCATCCCAAAGAACAGTATTATGGAAATTTCAAGTATTCTGGTACTGTGAATGGATACAAAATGATTTTGCAAAGTTCTATTTATGATGAAAAAGTGATCAATAAAGGAGATCCAATTATTACTCCTTATTTCGCTTATGCAAACGATCAAAATTATTTGACAAGAAGAATTTCGAATGCCTTCTCAACTGATAAAAGAATTAATGATAAAAGTTCATGGCAAATGAATTTGTCATATTCTTATTATAGATATGTGAAGAATTCTTATATCAAGAATATGGTTGATCTAACTGATCAGTTAACTGCTGATCCGGGTGATGATGATACAACTACGATGAACGGTTTTTTCGGACGTACCGTTTATAACCATAATTTCTCAGAAAAATTTGTTCTTTTAACTGGAGTAGATGTTAACTATGAAGGTGCTAAAGGAAAGAAAATTGATAATAGCACACATTCAATGACAGATGTTGCTGCTTACGCTAGTCTCGATTATAAACCAATTGAAAACTTAACGCTTCGTCCTTCACTTCGTGGAATTTATAATTCGCAATTTAATGCTCCCTTAGTGCCGTCTTTAAATGTTCTTTTTAAAGCATGTAATACTTTGTCGGTACGAGCTAGTTGGAGTAAAGGATTTAGAGCGCCATCAATCAAAGAACAATATTTGTATTTCGTCGACATTTCACATAATGTGAGAGGTAATAGCGATCTGATTGCGGAAAAATCTGATAACTATAATTTGTCGCTTGAATTTAAAAAGGCATTTGGCAAACGAGTGTTTAGCGTAGAGCCCGGTGTGTTTTATAATAACATCTTCGATCAAATCTCTTTAGTGGAGGCTGATGCAAATACTGCATTGTATACTTATATCAACCTCGATGAATTTATCTCAAAGGGTGGAGATGTTAAAGCTCGATTTGTTACTGATAGATTTCAAATTACAGGCGGAGCAGCGTACACCGGAACTTGGTCGACTTACGAAGGTGATTTAGCGCAACCGGAAACTGCTTGGTATAGCGAATTTAATAGTTCAGCCGATTACAAATTCACCAAATTGAATTTCACAGTTTCTGCTTATTGGAGATATATCGGTGAAAAGCCTGTTTACCTCTTAGATGGTAGCAATAGTTTGGTAAGAACAATGAATCAGTCTTATCAACTTGTTGATTTTTCAGTGAGAAAACCAATGCTAAAAAATCATGTTACGCTAACTACAGGAGTAAAAAATATTATGGATATAACAAATGTTAGGTCTGCTGTTTCAGGTGGTGCTCACTCAGGTGGCAATGAAGGAACAACTGCAATTGGAATGGGAAGATCTTATTTTGTTAAATTAATTCTTAGCTTGTAATGAAAAATATTGTCTTAATATTCGCCTCTGCTCTTCTTTTGTTTTCTTCTTGTATGAAGGAAGATGATGCAATAACCTTGCCTTCTCCCGGATCGGTAAAGCAAATGACAGCAGTAATGGGAAATAATTATGAAACCCAGATTTATGTAAATCTAGAAACAGGTGCTTCCGTTTCTCGTCCTTATAAAGCATACGATTTGGCTTTCGAAGCTTCTGCTCAAGGAATGCGTATCTATTTGAATAGCGGTAAATATATGTTTGCTTGTAATTCTGGAAGTGATCAAATGACTTCTGCCGATTCTGTTGGTAAAGTTTGGAATATTGATGATGAACAATTATTCGATGATAGTTTGGCAATGAAATATTATTGGCAAACGCCTTCATTCGGTACCAACGGTAGTGATGTCTTTGTCATCGATAGAGGTAAACCTGAACATACCGGTTCTGCGCGCTGGAGAAAATTTAAAGTGTTATCTGTTTCAGCTACTGAGTATAAAATCTGTTTTAGTAAATACGATAATTCCGCTTACGATACAGCAGTAATTACAAAAGATCCTGCTTATGCTTTAATGTACTTTAATTTCGATACTCCTCATCAACTTGTACAACAAGCACCGCCTTCTGCCGATTGGGATGTGGTTTTTACGAAATATACGCATGTGTTTTTTGATGAACCCATGGGGTCTCCGTTTAGATTCTATCCTGTTTGTGGAGCGCTAAATAATATTTGGACAGGCACTCAGGCTTTGCGTCAACAAAAAGATTCAGTAGCTAATTATATTCCGATGGATCAATGTACTTATTCACTGCTCAACGCATATCAATTTAGCAATGATGCCGATGTAGTAGGGTACAATTGGAAATACTATGATTTTAATGATGCACATTATCATGTTTATCCCGACCTGTACTTTGTTGTGAAATCAGCCTCAGGGTATTATTATAAAGTTCGAATGGTGGATTTTTATAATCAACAAGGTGATAAAGGTACCGTGACTTTCGAATCACAAAGAATGTAAAACTAAAAACTCAAAAATTAACAATATCAATATTTAAAATAATGAAGTCAAAATTACAAACGTTAATTAGTGCAGTGATTTTAATTGTATTCGCAACTTTTAATTCATCTGCTCAAACTCCCGACACAGTAACAATAGGTCCGGGTTATACGCAACAAGCTTTCTATAGCTTTACAAATGGTACAGTAGTTAGTCATGTAAATACTGATTGGGATCTTGCTTTCCAATTAAGAGGATTCGCTGCTTCTATTCTAATCAATTCTAAAAACAATGTTCGCCTTTGGAAATCTACTAAAGAAGCAGGTGATTGGGCCACTATGACCCCTTATGATACAACAGGTATTGTTAGCGATCCGGTAAACGAATTATTTAACACTGATACATCCTGGAATTATGGTGCATTCAACGTTACTAATAATCCTGCCGATCAATTTGATTTAGGATGGGGGAATTATGATTTCTTGTCGCATACAATCATTGGTGATTCTGTTTATTTTATCAAGTTAGGCAGCGACTATAAAAAGTTATGCATTTTGGATTTAACAAGTGGTATTTATAGTTTTAAATGGGCTAACCTTGATGGTACAAATGAAACAACAGCAACTTTAAATAAATCGACTTATACAGGAAAATTCTTTGCGTATTATTCATTGGTGAATAACGTTGCTATCGATCGCGAACCAATGTATAATGCATGGGATTTAAGCTTTGCTCAATATATGGCCGTTACTCCGTTTGTTTATAAAGTTACAGGTGTATTAAGCAACGATTCAGTGCTAGTTGCAAAAGCGTACCCAGTAGATGTAACTACTGCTACTCCTGCAGGTTTAACCCCAACGTATACAATTAACAATATCGGATATGATTGGAAAGCTTATGACTTTGGAACAAATACTTGGACATTAGCTGACTCTACAGTTTATTTTGTTACTGACCGCGTAGGGACAACTTGGAAAACGGTGTTTACAGGATTTGATGGAGCTTCAACAGGAAATTTCTATTTTAATAAATCTGTTACAACAGGAACGGGGTTATTCGAAAATTCTGCAATCCAAACTTTCGATGTTTATCCAAATCCTGCTCAAGGAATGACAAGAATGATGCTCTCTACTAAAAATGCCGGCGATGCTCAAGTGTCGCTCGTAGATGTTAGCGGACGTATAGCAATGTCAATACAAATAGCCCTTAATTATGGAGTTCAAGGTGTAAATCTCGATTTGTCAGGCGTTACTCCGGGCTTATATCAAGTGGTTGTTCGCCAAGGTAATGAACAACAAGTGTCAAGAATAATCGTGCAATAATTCGCACTTAATTGATTTGTAGAGGGTTGTCGAGAGGCAACCCTTTTTTGTTTTTTAGGTTATTAACAATTGAATTAGGCAGTCACTTCCTTGCTTAATTTAGAGGCAGAAATCACCTACCATGTTTCTTGAGCAAACCCGTAAAAACCTTCCTAAAAAAGGATGGATTGAAGTAATAGCCGGCAGTATGTTTTCCGGCAAAACTGAAGAATTGATCCGCCGATTAAAAAGAGCTAAAATTGCTAAACAGCAAGTTGAAATTTTTAAACCCGGTATCGATCAACGTTATGATGAATCTAATATTGTTTCGCACGATTCAAATTGGATTCAAAGTACTCCCGTTCCTTCTTCTTCAAACATTTTGTTACTCGGTCACGAAGTAGATGTTATCGGAATTGATGAAGCTCAATTCTTTGATGATAACCTTCCTGCCGTTTGTGAACAATTGGCGAATAATGGCACTCGTGTAATTATTGCCGGTCTTGATATGGATTATCTTGGCAAACCTTTTGGGCCAATGCCTCATTTGCTTGCTGTTGCTGATTACATCACCAAAGTACATGCGATATGTATGCATTGTGGCGATCTGGCTACGCACTCTCATCGTACCGTTGAAGACGATGCTTTAGTGCTTCTTGGTGAAAAGGAAAGTTATATTCCTCTTTGTCGTTCTTGTTTCGTTAAACAAACTAAAAATAATGCAGTGAATTCTCAACATCACGTTTAGTGCTGTAGATAATTCTGAAAATTATGTCACACCCTGTATATCAACTTCAGGAATTAGCAGGAGTCGTTGGAGCAGCGAATAAAATCGGCGATATCGATCATGCAGCTATTTCTTTTTTAATTACTGATAGCAGAAAAGTTGTTAGTCCAGAGTCTTCTTTGTTCTTTGCAATCAAAGGAGAACGTCGCGATGGACATGATTTCATTCCTGATTTATATTCTTCCGGCGTTCGGAATTTTGTAGTGTCGGATACTGATGTAGTGAATTCTTTTCCTGATGCAAATTTTATTGTAGTGCCTGATCCATTAAAGATCATGCAACAATTGGCAACTTGGCATAGAAATAAATTTCGAATCCCTGTTATTGGTATAACGGGTTCAAATGGTAAAACTATTGTGAAGGAATGGTTGTTTCAATTGCTTCGCGAAGATTTTTCAATTGTGCGAAGTCCTAAAAGTTATAATTCTCAAATTGGTGTTCCTCTTTCTGTTTGGCAAATTGAAGAAGGAAATAGCTTGGGAATATTCGAAGCAGGTATTTCACAGCCCGATGAAATGATGCAGTTGGGTTCTTTGATTCAACCTACTATTGGTGTTTTTACTAATATTGGTTCTGCACACGACGAAAATTTTGACAATGCAGATTCGAAAATTCGAGAGAAATTAAAGTTGTTTATCCATACCAATAAACTTATTTATTGTAAGGATTATGCCGGTCTTCATGAACAAATTACTGCAAGTACAATTCTTCCGGCAGCTTGTTCTTTGTTTACTTGGTCGAAACGCTTGAAGGCCGATTTGCAAATTGGCCGTATTACAAAACATGAGCATGAAACTGAAATACAAGGGATCTATAAAAATGATTTTATAGGTATTCGTATCCCGTTTTCTGATGAAGCGTCTATTGAGAATGCGATTCACTGTTGGGCCGTAATGTTGTTTTTAGATATTTCAAATGAGGTGATATCGCAACGCATGGAGTTCTTGAGCCCTGTTGCTATGCGACTCGAAATGAAAGAGGGGATCAATAATTGTTCTATCATTAATGATTCGTATAATTCTGATTTGGGTTCCTTAACTATCGCGCTCGATTTTATGAACCAACAGAAACAACATAATAAGCGTACTATTATTTTGAGCGATATTCTTCAGAGTGGAAAAAATGAAGCTGATCTTTATAGAGAGGTCGCTGCATTGTTGAAGAAGAAAAATATTTCACGATTGATTGGCGTTGGTTCAGCGATTAATCGTCAAGCTTCTTCTTTTGATATTGAGAAGATTTTTTATTCAACTACAGAAGATTTTTTGCGTGACTTAAACTATAATTCGTTTAACAGCGAAACAATTTTAATTAAAGGAGCTCGATCTTTTGGCTTCGAGAGAATTAGTAAATCTCTTCAGCAGAAAGCTCATGAAACTATTCTCGAAATAAACTTAAATGCTGTAGTACATAATCTGAATTTATTTAGATCGCGATTAAAGCCGGAGACTAAATTGATGGTGATGGTGAAAGCTTTTTCTTACGGTAGCGGAAGTTTTGAGATTGCTAATATTCTTCAGTTTCATCGTGTCGATTATCTTGCTGTAGCTTACGCTGATGAAGGTGTTGAACTTCGTAAAACCGGAATCACTTTGCCTATTATGGTGATGAATCCCGAGGAGCAAAGCTTTGATGCAATGATTAGCTATAAATTGGAACCTGATATTTATAGTTTTAGAATTTTAAATCAATTTACTGATGCACTGAAACGTAGAGCAAACGAAAATAATATCACTAAGTTTCCTGTACATATCGAATTTGATACCGGTATGCATCGCCTTGGCTTTGATGAAAGTGAGTTGAATGAACTAATAATTCGTCTTAAGAATAATAAGTATATCCGAATCGCTTCTGTATTTTCTCATTTAGTTGCAAGCGATGAACAAGTGCATGATTCTTTTACAAAGGATCAAGTTGCATCGTTTAATACGATGAGTTCTACATTGCAGTCTCATCTGAATTATTCAATCTTGCGTCATATTCTTAATTCTTCCGGTATTTTGCGTTTTCCGGAAGCTCAATTTGATATGGTGCGTTTGGGAATTGGTTTGCATGGCATTGCCGCTACTCCTAATGATCAACGTCAATTGCAAATGGTGGCAACTTTGAAGACTACAATTTCGCAACTGAAAAATATTAAAGCGGGCGATACTATCGGCTATAGTAGAAGGGGCGTTGCTTCGAAAGATATGACAATTGCTACTGTTGGTATTGGTTATGCCGACGGATTAAATCGCCGATTGGGAAATGGGGTAGGGAAGATGTTAGTTGCTGGTGAATTGGTTCATATTGTTGGTAGCATTTGCATGGATATGACTATGATTGATGTTTCAGGTTTGCAGGTGCGTGAGGGAACTGAAGTGATCGTTTTTGGTCAAGATTATTCTATCTTAGATATCGCTTCAGCTATCGAAACTATTCCGTATGAAGTACTAACTGGTGTTTCCGAAAGAGTTAAACGAATCTATTTCCACGAGTAATATTGTGAAGAAGGAATTCTTGTCCGGACATGAAGTTTCGCTTGTTCATAGCGGGAAAGAATTCTTTGATTTATTAGTAAAGTTGATTGACGATTCTCAATCTTCAATTCATTTTCAGACATACATCTTTGATGATGATATCACCGGTAACTTAGTTGCTGACGCTCTCAAACGTGCAGCTTTTCGTGGTGTTAAAATTCATTTGTTGGTTGATGGTGTAGGTTCGTATAGCCTTAACCGTGAGTTTATCGATCACTTGGAAGCAACAGGTGTCGAATTTCGTTTCTTTTCAAAATTGCCATGGCATGGGATTACTCAAGCTGGAAGAAGATTGCATCATAAAGTTGTTGTTTTTGATCAGTCTTTAGCGCTTGTTGGTGGAATTAATATTGCAAATAAATACAATGATGTTGATGGTAAAGCTTGGCTCGATTATGCATTGCTGGTAAAAGGTCCAATAGTTCGCCAAGCAGAGATTATTTGTAAGCAGTTAAATCGCCGACGATTTTACAAATTTCCCAAGGAAAAAGTTCAAAAAATTGTTAATGGTGGAGTAGAAGCGCGATTAATGCAGAATGATTGGTTTCGTCGTAAAAATGAAATTTCTGCCGGTTATAAAACTACTCTCAAAGAGGCTAAAAAGGAGATCGTTATTGTTGCCAGTTATTTTATCCCTTCTCCACGATTGCTTAGGATTTTAGTTTCAGCAGCGAAAAAAGGAAAGTTAATTAAAATTGTTTTATCCGGACAAAGCGATGTGGCATTAATGCGCTCAGCAATGTATTACCTATACAGAAAATTACTGGTAAATAATGTGCGAATTTTTGAGTACAAAGCCTCCGTATTGCATGCAAAAGTTTGTATTGTAGATAGAGAAACTGTTTCTGTCGGTTCGTTTAATATTAATCACTTAAGTGAATTCTTGAGTGTGGAATTGAATGTTGATGTAAAAAATCGAAACTTCGCTAACAGTTTCGCTCAGGACTTAGACTTGCTAATGCAAAAAGATTGTGATGAAATATTTTTGCAAGACTTTGCGGTAAAACATACAGCATTACGCCAGTTTTCTACTTACATTTCATTTAAGTTGATTAGCTGGTCAATGCGCTTGCTCTCGCTTTTTTATAAAGTCGATAGCCGTAAAAAATAAATTATTCTAGCTAAAGAGTTGCTCAAATACTTCTTCAACTTTTCCAACACCTATTACTTGGATTCCACTTTCTTGCTTGATTTCTAATCCTTGTAAATTATACCTCGATACAAATATTTTCTTGAATCCTAGTCGGGCCGCTTCTCGAATGCGAGGTTCAATTCTATTTACTGGTCTTATCTCTCCTGTTAATCCTACCTCTCCTGCAAAGCATACGTATGGATCAATTGGCAGGTCTTCCGATGATGATAGTATTGCGCAAATAATTGCAAGGTCAATTGCAGGATCTTCTACTCGAATGCCTCCCGCGATATTTAAAAACACATCTTTTATTCCTAATTTAAATCCACATCTTTTTTCTAATACCGCTAACAGAATATGTAATCTTCTCATGTCAAATCCTGTTGTGGTTCGCTGTGGCGTTCCGTAAACTGCACTGCTTACCAATGCTTGCGTTTCAATTAAAAACGGACGAACCCCTTCCAATGTACAAGCAACTGCTGTCCCACTCAACAAAGCATCTCTTTGCGATAGTAATAATTGAGAAGGATTGGCTACTTCTGCTAATCCTGCTCCTTGCATTTCGTAAATTCCTAATTCAGCTGTCGAGCCAAAACGATTTTTTGCTGCTCTCACAATTCTGTAAACATGATGACGGTCTCCCTCAAATTGTAAAACAGTGTCAACCATATGTTCTAAAACTTTTGGCCCAGCTATCGTACCGTCTTTTGTTATATGACCAATCAATAAAACAGGAGTGGCAGTTTCTTTTGCGAAACGTAATAGTTCTCCTGCGCATCCTCTAATTTGAGATACTGTTCCTGGTGCCGATTCGTAAATTGCCGAGTAAAGTGTTTGTATCGAATCTACTATTACAATTTGTGGCTGTAATGCTTCAATTTGCTTGAAAATTTGTTGAGTAGATGTCTCCGTTAATATGTAACATTCACTTTGTAATTTACCAATCCGCTCAGCTCTCATTCGAACTTGTTGTTCACTTTCTTCGCCTGAGATGTAAAGTATTTTTTTGTTTTTTAAATTGATGGCTAATTGTAATAACAATGTCGATTTCCCTATTCCCGGCTCTCCTCCTAATAAGGTTAAAGAACCCGGTACTAATCCCCCGCCTAACACTCTGTTAAGTTCTTGATCAGGTAAAACTATCCTTGGACTCGATTCTAACGCAATATCACTAATAAGCCTTGGTCGCGAAGCTTTCGTTTCTCTCGGACTTTCCGACTTCCATTTGTTATGTTCATTCGCTGGTTGAATAACTTCTTCAACATAGGTGTTCCATTCGTTGCATGAAGGACATTTACCTATCCATTTCGGCGATTGAGCACCGCACGACTGACAGTAAAAAACTGTTTTTGTTTTTGCCATATGCAAAGGAAGCTATTTATTTTTATTTCTACATGTAAACTTATTAACGAATGAGACTTTCTCATGAAACATTTTTATTTTAGCTGAAAATTATTTCTATGCTTACTATCCGCCAAGCTGTTGTTGCTGATATGAATGTTGTTGCTGATATTTATAATGATGCAATCGTAAATACTTCTGCTACTTTCGATACCGAAACTAAATCGCTTGAAAATAGAATTCAGTGGCTAAATCAACATTCCGCTATGAATCCTGTAATTGTTAGTGAGTTGGATGGTGTTGTTGTCGGTTGGGCTTCGCTAAGTAAATGGAGCGATCGTTGTGCTTATGATACTACCGCTGAAGTGTCGGTGTATGTTCATAAGGACTTTCGTGACCGTGGCATCGGACGAAAATTATTAGAGGTAATTACTTTGGAAGGGGAGAAGGCAGGCCTTCACACTATTTTATCTCGTATAACTCAAGGAAACGAAAAGAGTATTCATCTTCATGAATTATTCGGCTATGAGCATGTCGGAGTGCTAAAAGAGGTTGGAATGAAATTTGGCCAGTTCCTTGATGTTCATATGATGCAGAAAGTTTTTTCTAAATAATTCCAATAGGTTCAATGCCTAATCCGGCATTCTCGTGCTGAACTATCATTCCGTTTTTATATTCTATTCCCGAAAAAGGATCATTGCTGATCAGTAACGGACCGTCAAGGTCAACCCAATCTGCCCAACCTGAAAGTTCTGACGCTGCTGCCGCTCCGCAACTGCTTTCCGACATGCAACCAATAAGTACTTTTTTGCCCGATCGTTTTGCAATTCTCATGAGCTCTTTTGCAGATGCTAATCCGCCGCATTTTACTAGCTTAATGTTTATTCCGTCGCAATAAGGAGCCAAATCCATTAAGTCGGTCAATCGCTGAATCGATTCGTCTAGTATGATCGGTAATTTTATTTTGTCTCTCAACTCGTTTAACTGACTGTTCATCGCAACAGGCAAAGGCTGCTCTACAAATAAACATCCTTGTTCTGCTAAGAAGTTGATTTCTTTCGCAGCTTCTTCTACGCTATGCCATCCTTGATTTGCATCTACACAAAATGCAGCTTTCGAAACTTCTTTAAATGCTAATATTCGTTCTCTGTCGTTGTCTCCTCCTAATTTGTGTTTAAATAAGGTAAATCCTTCGGCCTCTTTGATCTTCTCTAACATTTCTTCAATACTGCTTATCCCAAGTGTGAAGCTGCAGCGAACATTTTTTGCATCAGGAATTTCAAGAAGTTTTCGTACAGGCATGCCCGTTAGTCTGCCGCATAAATCATGTATTGCAATATCTGTAGCACAACGAATGGGCGATGGGATCGATAAATTGCTGTTTATGATCATCCGCAGCACCGTTTGTATTCCATCCATGCCGGAAGGAAGATTGCTGAAGTGTTCGCCAAATGAATTGCAAAGTACGTTTACATCGTATCCCAAATAGGGCGGGAGCGCGGATTCCCCATATCCTGTAACACCGTTAAGTGTAGCTTTGACAAGTAGAGTGTCTGTTGTATTGCGTGTTCCATGAGCAATGCCAAAGGCATGTCGGAACTTTAATGTATAGGCGGATGATGATAGACTGAGTTGCACAGCGTAAATATCTGCTTTTTTTGAATTCATTAATCAAAACAATATGCCCTTTTATCTGTTTTCATTACTTTCACCTCGTAAAATGGACCTCAGTAGATTGAAATCAGGTAATTGGATTGTGCCGGCATTGTTTATAATGCTGCACATTATTTTTTATTTGTTTGCGATTAACAACGGACATCCCTTTACAAAAGATTCTGCCGAATATTTATGGCAGTCGTTCAATATTTCACAGCATTCTTCTTTTTATTGTGGCGATCTAAATGCTCCGGTGATTCAAGCATGGTTTAATCAGCGTCCTCCCGGTTATGGTTTTTTTCTTTCTCTTTTAGGGATTAATCAAATGCATTTTAACTACTCTTTATTGCTTGCTGTTCAATTATTGTTAAGCGTACTGAATGGATTTGTCGTTTATCGATTCGTTAAGCTGCTCGTTGGCGAAAAATTTTCGACGTGGTGGTTGATTATTCCTCTTTTAGGTTTCCCTACTCAATTTGTTTATTCAGGGATGGTAATGTCAGAGATTTTGTTTCAAACTCTTTTACTATTATCCGTTTATTTCATCACAATATTACTCAAGAGAGGAGAAATGCAATTTCTTTGGTATTCACAATGGAGTATAACTGCAGCTTTTCTTGTTAAACCAGTACTGTGGATGTTCCCTTTCGTAGCTCTCATTAGTTTTTTGATTTATTGGTTTAATAAGAAGGTTAAAATAATGGCGATAATAACTTTTGCAATTCCTTTTGTTGCAATTTTTTGGATGTTTAATTACAGTTATAGCAAAACAGGTGTCTATGAGTTTTCAAGTATTCAGCGGAAGCTAATGATCAATTATAATTCATTTGCTATTTTGAGTGATTCAAAAGGAACGGATAATGCTGTTCGAATAATCTCAGATTTGCAAGATAGCGTTAGCAGTTTTTCTTATGTCGAGAAATGCAAGGCCATTGATCATTTTAATAGTATTGTTCTTAAAGAAAATGTTCTTTCTGCGGTAAAATTGGAATGTATCGGTATTATGAAGTTTTTCCTCGGACATAGCCGGTGGGATGTTTCTTATTTTCTGAGCGGAAAAGAGCCCGATGCCTATAATTCAAATATTTCGTCTTCTGATGTTACTGTAAAGTCTTCATGGATGATGTATTTCGTATTTAATGTCATTATTAATTTCCTCGTGTTTGTTGCTTTCTTAAAGTTTCTTTTTTCTAAAGATCTACCAATTAAACTTCGTGGATGCATCGGTTCAATTGTGTTATACATCGCGCTAGCTACTGGCCCATCGGCCGCTTCAAGGTTCCGGCTTCCGATTTTCCCAGTGCTTACGGTTACTTTTGCTGTTGTAGCACATCGAATGACACGTAAATCGCCCGAAAGTGCCGAGTTTGAAGATTAAGATTATTTTTGTGGTATGAATAGGATACCTGATTCGAAATCGAAGAAATTTATTTATAGTTTGCTATTTGGAATTTTGTCGTGGGCTGCTTGGCCCGCAGGCGGATTTGCTCCTCTTTTGTTTGTTGCTTGGCTTCCCTTGTTAGCTATCGAAGAGTCTGTTTTGCGAAAGCAATGCAATGGCGAAAAAGCTCGATTATACGGATGGAGTTATCTTTCCTTTTTCTTTTTTAATATTCTTACTACATGGTGGATATGGTTCGCTAGCCCGTTTGGGATGTTTGGTGCCGTTCTTGCTAATACTGCTATTATGGCCGGTGTTTTTCAGCTTTTTCATATGATGCGTCGGAAATTTGGAGATGTTTTCGGATATGCATCACTGTTAGTCTTTTGGTTGTCGTTTGAATATATGCACCTCGATTGGGACCTTACCTGGCCTTGGCTTAATCTCGGAAATGGTTTCGCCGCTTACGCCGATATGGTTCAATGGTATGAATATACCGGCACGCAAGGTGGAACAATTTGGATGCTCTTAACAAATATTTTGTTCTTTTCATTGATGAAGGATAATAACGATTTGCTAAGAAAAAAATGGTGGCAACCAGCTTTGCTAATAGCAATTCCTTTGCTGCTTTCTTTTGTAATAAAGTTAAATGTTACTGAAACGAATGATCCTGTAGAAGTGGTCGCTGTTCAACCTAACATCGATCCTTATAATGAGAAGTTTTCAGGGATGAGTAGTGAAGAGCAGCTTGCGAAAATTCTTCGATTAGCGAACTCGAAAATTACTCCTAAAACTCGTTTGGTGGTTTGTCCAGAAACTGCTTTATCAGAAGGAATTTGGTTAAACGATTTATATGTCCATCCGCAAATAGAAACAATAAAGGAATTTATTAAACCATTCCCCCAACTTCATTTCTTTACCGGTTTAAATGCTTTTGAACTATATGATAACCCTTCGCTGAAATCTGCTACCGCTCGTAAATTCAAAGATGCAAACGCTTATTACGATGTGTATAATGCGGCGGTAAATATTTCTAATGAACCGGTATTTAATTTACATTATAAATCAAAGTTAGTGCCTGGTGTTGAGAAGATGCCTTTCCCGGCTTTCTTCGGACATCTCGATGCTTTTGCTATCGACTTAGGAGGAACATCCGGTAGTCTGGGTTGTAAAGATCGGCCTACTGTTTTTAAATGCGGAAATATTATTGCTGCACCAGTAATTTGCTACGAGTCGATTTATGGCGAATATGTAGGCGATTATATTCGTCAAGGTGCAAACTTGATTTGTATTATGACGAATGATGGCTGGTGGAGCGATACTCCTGGATACCGTCAGCATTGTCAGTATGCTCGACTACGCGCTATCGAAATGCGACGCGATGTGGCTCGCTCCGCTAATACCGGAATCTCTTGTTTCATAAATCAAAAGGGAGAAATTACCGATAAAACAATTTGGTGGACAGATGATTGTATTCGAAAGGATTTGAACTTGAATAATGAACTTACCTTTTATGCGAAATATGGCGATTATACAGGCCGAATTGCTATCATTATTTCAATTTTGTTTTTATCTGCATTTGTCATCAAATCTTTTTTGAAAAAAAATAGTGTTTCAACTTAGACTGCAATTTTACTTGTACTTTTGTAGTTCTAACTAATTTAATTTTTTCTGATATGTCAGATTATGATGTTGTGGTGATCGGCTCCGGTCCCGGTGGTTATGTAGCAGCTATTCGATTAGCACAGCTTGGTAAGAAAACTGCTTTAATCGAAAAGTATAATTCTTTAGGTGGAACATGCCTAAACGTTGGTTGTATTCCCTCGAAAGCATTGCTCGATTCTTCCGAACATTTTCATCAAGCTTCTCATCAATTCGAAGCTCATGGTATAAATGTGAAGGGATTGTCGGTCGATTTCTCTAAAATGATTCAACGTAAAGATGAAGTCGTTTCTCAAACTGTTGCAGGCATCAATTTTCTAATGAAAAAAAATAAAATTGATGTCGTAAATGGTATAGGAAGTTTTGTTGATGCAAATACAATTTCAGTATTAAAACAAGATGGTTCTGTTGTTGAACTGAAAACAAAAAATACTATTATCGCTACCGGTTCTAAACCTGCAGGATTAAAGGGCGTTACTATCGATAAAGAGCGTGTCATTACTTCTACAGAAGCTTTGAAGTTGAAAGAAATTCCTAAGCATCTTTTAATTATTGGTGGTGGTGTTATCGGACTTGAATTGGGTTCTGTTTATGCTCGTTTGGGTGCTAAAGTGAGCGTCGTTGAGTATGCCGATTCTTTAATTCCTACCATGGATAAAACAATGGGTAAGGAATTGCAAAAAGTGCTCGCTAAATCAGGTTTCGATTTTTATCTGAAACACGCAGTTACTTCTGTCGATGTGAAAGGTAAAAACGTAAAATTGAAGGCTTCTTCAAATGCTGATGGTAAAGAACTTGAATTGTCAGGCGATTATTGCTTGGTATGCGTAGGTCGTGTTCCTTATACTCAAGGTCTCTCTCTCGAAAAAGCCGGAGTAAATGTAGATGAAAGAGGAAGAATTATTACCGATGATCATCTTCAAACAAATGTTAATGGAATTTATGCAATTGGTGATGTGGTAAAGGGTGCCATGCTCGCTCATAAAGCAGAAGAGGAGGGCGTTTTTGTTGCGGAAACTATCGCAGGACAAAAACCACATATAAATTATTTACTCATTCCTGGTGTTGTTTATACATGGCCAGAGGTTGCTGCTGTAGGTTATACGGAAGAGGAATTAGTCAAAAATGGTACTGCATATAAAGTGGGTTCGTTTCCTTTTAAAGCATCAGGTCGCGCTCGTGCAAGCATGGATTTAGATGGTGTCATAAAAGTTTTGGCCGATAAAAATTCAGATGAAATTTTGGGAGTCCATATGATCGGACCTCGTGTGGCCGATATGATTGCAGAAGCGGTGGTGGCTATGGAATTCCGTGCCAGTGCTGAGGATATAGCTAGGATTAGCCATGCACATCCTACTTTTACCGAGGTTTTCAGAGAAGCATGCCTCGCAGCTACAGATAATCGAGCGATTCATGTTTAATCGTAAAGCATTGAAAGCGTTAAACTTATATTTGTTTAACGCTTTTTTTTGCTCTTTTGAGTGGTGCTAATTTCTATGACATTTGTCGAAAATTCGTAAAATCAATTGTGTTTCCTATTTTTGGTAATCTCAAAAAAATATCACTCCGTTATTTATGAATAAAAAACTACTCTTAGGGTTGTTCGTTTTGATAAACAGTTTGGCTTTCGCCCAAACTCCAGTGTGGACATGGTCGAAAAGCCACAGTTCTCGTATAAATAATAATCCTTATGTATCTTCAATTAAAGATGCTGCAGGCAATATTTATGTTTGTGGAGAGTTTGAAGGTACCGTTAATTTTGGCGGAGTAAATACAACCGCAATTGGATTTGTCGATTTGTATGTTTCGAAATTTGATCAAGCCGGAACTCTCCTTTGGACAAAAACTTATGGAGGAGCATCAAACACTATGTATCCCGGCGGACTTGCGCAAGACCAGGCGGGTAACATATTCATGACAGGGAGTTTTTCATTCGCTATAAATATCGGATTCCAAACTTATTTATCAGCTGGGAATAAAGATGGATATTTAATAAAGATTGCTCCGGATGGTACTCATCTATGGGCTAAAACTTTTGGCTCTA
>Ga0255344_1001615_pt1 | contig 29510 bp, 27 predicted proteins | sample wastewater_treat_5_FD_192414 | JGI IMG/M metagenome (GOLD analysis project Ga0255344, IMG submission 192414) | Wastewater microbial communities from Lulu Island WWTP, Vancouver, Canada - plant18 | ecosystem: Engineered > WWTP > Wastewater > Unclassified | place: Canada: Vancouver, British... | reverse complement strand
GTCCCTTGTGAGCAAAGCTGAATCGTTTGAGAATCTTTGAAAAAAGAACAAGGGCCCTGGTATGAGCCACCTTCAGGACCCGGGCTATCATTGCCGGGTCCTTCACGGGCCCTCCGCCCCGCTTCAACAGCACCTGGATGTTCTGTACGGCACAGACCAGGTATTCCTGGATGCTCACCCTCCATAACCTCCTCCAGCGGGCGCGGTCATAGCCGTAACGCTTGCCCCTGGCGAAGGAGCGCTCCATGAGGTGCTGCCTCTTCTTTATGTCCTTCTTAGAAGCTTTGCTTCGGCTTTCCTCCAGCATCACGTCCAGGTCTTCCTGACGGCAGTGCCGCTTCACGGTCCTGCCCGCTTTGTTGGTGGTGCAACCGGACCGGAGCGGGCAGGCCTCGCAGTCGGCCCTGGAAGCCCCGTAGTCGATGCTGCCCCGGCCCCGGTGAAGGCTCTTGGGTTTCAGTTCCTTCCCCGCAGGGCAGAGGTAGATGTCCCTTTCACGGTCGTACCGGAAGTGGGCCTCGGTGAATATGCCCCGCTTCTCTTCTCGGATCGACGCGGACCGGCAAAGGTCCGGCATGTGCGCCTTTATCCCCTGGTCGTAAAGGGACAGGAAATTGTCTATCGTGCCGTACTTGCTGTCGGCCACCACCGTGGAGGCCGGCTTGCCCGTCGTTTCGCGGTGCCTTCGAAGCAGTTCTTCCAGCATGTGACCCTCGCTTACGTCACCGGGGGTGACGGCCGTGGCGGTGATGATCTCGTGGGCTTCATCCACCGACCGGTGGACCTGGTAGAAGAGGTCCGGCTTGCCTCTTCCCACTATGGCCGCGTCGGGGTCCGTGCTGGATATGTACCGGCCGTTGATCTTGCGGTATCTGCCGCTGCGGGCGGGCTTTCCCTCGCCTTCGCCACCGCCTCCGCCGCCTCCGAACCCGCCGTCATCCTCGTTCTCTTCGCTCTTTTCATCCTCTTCATTCTCTTCGTTCTCTTCGCTCCCGTAGCTCCTTTGCCGCTCCGCGAGCCGGGCTTCAAGTTCCCTGTAATTCTTCTTGAGCTGGTGCTTCAGGGACTGGGTGTCTATTACGGAGTTGTTCGATGCGTCGGCCTCGACAAGGCTGGCGTCGACAAAGATCTTGCCGCCGTCCACCAACCCCGCCTCGACGCACTGGATCACTATCCGCTCGAAGAAGTTCCTGAACACCTCCGCACCCCAGCGCTTACGAGCCTTGGAGAGGACGCTGTGGTCGGGAATCTTCGTGTCGAGGTCGTAACCAAGGAACCAGAGCCAGTCCAGCCTCTCCGGAAGGGTGGCCATGAGCTCACGCTCGGACCGCACGTTGTAAAAGACCAAAAGAAGCATCAGCTTCAGTATCACCGGGGGAGGGACCGATACGTTGCCCCTCGTCCCGTATTTGTCCGCCACTTCGCGATAGATGAAATCAAAGTCCACCCTCGCCGATATCTTCCGGAGCGGGTGGTCCCTGCGGACCCTTTGAGCGATGCTTATGTTGGTGTAAAAGAATTTGCCGCCCTCGGGCTCCTGAATACCCATCATGGAGAGCACCCCCTCGCGCTGCCTACACCTATTTTAAGGGTATTCAGGTGCTTCTTCAGGCATTTCCACCTCAAGAAACGCTATTTGGGCAACAGGCCGTTTAGCTATGGCCCTGATTGGGGTCAGACCTTGACGGGCTGTTGCTCAATTAAGCCCTCTTAGTTCTGTAAAAAGTAAATCAGGCGGGACAGTTGATCGGTCGTCCCGTGTGAGCAAAGCTGAATTGTTTGAGAATCTTTGAAAAAAGAACAAAGGCCCTGGTATGAGCCATCTTCAGGACTCGGGCTATCATCGCCGGGTCCTTCACGGGCCCTCCGCCCCGCTTCAACAGCACCTGGATGTTCTGTACGGCACAGACCAGGTATTCCTGGATGCTCACCCTCCATAACCTTCTCCAGCGGGCGCGGTCAAAGCCGTAACGCTTGCCCCTGGCGAAGGAGCGTTCCATGAGGTGCTGCCTCTTCTTTATGTCCTTCTTAGAAGCTCCGCTTCGGCTTTCCTCCAGCATCACGTCCAGGTCTTCCTGACGGCAGTGCCGCTTCACGGTCCTGCCCGCTTTGTTGGTGGTGCAGCCGGACCGGAGCGGGCAGGCCTCGCAGTCGGCCCTGGAAGCCCCGTAGTCGATGCTGCCCCGGCCCCGGTGAAGGCTCTTCGGTTTCAGTTCCTTCCCCGCAGGGCAGAGGTAGATGTCCCTTTCACGGTCGTACCGGAAGTGGGCCTCGGTGAATATGCCCCGCTTCTCTTCCCGGACCGACGCGGACCGGCAAAGGTCCGGCATGTGCGCCTTTATCCCCTGGTCGTAAAGGGACAGGAAATTGTCTATCGTGCCGTACTTGCTGTCGGCCACCACCGTGGAGGCCGGCTTGCCCGTCGTATTGCGGTGCCTTCGAAGCAGTTCTTCCAGCATGTGACCCTCGCTTACGTCACCAGGGGTGACGGCCGTGGCGGTGATGATCTCGTGGGCTTCATCGACCGACCGGTGGACCTGGTAGAAGAGGTCCGGCTTGCCCCTGCCCACTATGGCCGCGTCGGGGTCCGTGCTGGATATGTACCGGCCGTTGACCTTGCGGTATCTGCCGCTACGGGTGGGCTTTCCCTCGCCTTCGCCACCGCCTCCGCCGCCTCCGAACCCGCCGTCATCCTCGTTCTCTTCGCTCTTTTCATCCTCTTCATTCTCTTCGTTCTCTTCGCTCCCGTAGCTCCTTTGCCGCTCCGCGAGCCGGGCTTCAAGTTCCCTGTAATTCTTCTTGAGCTGGTGCTTCAGGGACTGGGTGTCTATTACGGAGTTGTTCGACGCGTCGGCCTCGACAAGGCTGGCGTCGACAAAGATCTTGCCGCCGTCCACCAACCCCGACTCGACGCATTGGATAACTATCCGCTCGAAGAAGTTCCTGAACACCTCCGCACCCCAGCGCTTACGAGCCTTGGAGAGGACGCTGTGGTCGGGGATCTTCGTGTCGAGGTCGTAACCCAGGAACCAGAGCCAGTCCAGCCTCTCCGGAAGGGTGGCCATGAGCTCGCGCTCGGACCGGACGTTGTAAAAGACCAAAAGAAGCATCAGCTTCAGTATCACCGGGGGAGGAACCGATACGTTGCCCCTCGTCCCATATTTGTCCGCCACTTCGCGGTAGATGAAGTCAAAGTCCACCCTCGCCGCGATCTTCCGGAGCGGGTGGTCCCTGCGGACCCTTTGAGCGATGCTTATGTTGGTGTAAAAGAATTTGCCGCCGTCGGGCCCCTGAATACCCATCATGGAGAGCACCCCCTTGCGCTGCCTACATCTATTTTAAGGGTATTCAGGTGCTTCCTCAGGCATTTCCACCTCAAGAAACGCTATTTGGGCAACAGGCCGTTGAATTTGAGCATTTGTATACTTTAGGCCTTCTTCTTGTATTCCCTCACGGCCCTGCTCACGGTGCTGTAGTGGACACCCAGGTACCGTGATATCTCCGCCTGGCTGAACCTCCCCTCCAGGTAGGCCATGGCCATGGCTTCCTTCGGGTGGGGGTACTGTCCGAAGTATTCCTCGAGGCTGGCCAGGGGCTTTCTCTTTTGCTCCCTGGCGATATCGGCGAGTTCGGGGCTCACGGAGCACCTGTCTTGCACCTTCACGATGAACTCCGCGTCGCCAAGATAGACCTGCTGCTGGACTTTCTCCATCAGGTCTTCGTCCCTGCCCATGCCCTTCAGGATGAAGTCGGCATAGCTCTTCTGGCGATCCCGCCTTGTGCCGATCCTTTCGGAGACCGCGTCGGTCACCTCGTCCGCATTCAGCCAGGGCGGGCAGGGCTCTAGCCCGGCCGTCGCCTTGTAACTGCTCCACGGCCATTTCCCTGGGTTATCGACCCGGCCGGACCGTACGGGGTTCAAAACCACGTACCTCACCAGTTCCAGGAGGTAGACGTTCTCATCGACCACGATCGAATGGAACCTCCCCTGGAAAACATGCCCGACCCTGCCCTTGTTCGCGTTGAAATACTGTGTGTAGATGCCGTTGAGAAGCCTCATGCCCTCGGAAAGGTTCGGTTCGGGGGTCTCAATGACCAGGTGGAAGTGATTGTCCATCAGGCACCAGGCGTAGGTCATCCACGACTGGCGCTTCACGACGTCCTGGTAGATCTTCAGGAACCGCCGCCGGTCGTGGTCGTTGAGGAAGATCTTCTGCTTGTTGTCCCCCCGGGACATGACGTGGTAGACGGCGCCTGGGAACTCAAGCCTTAACGGTCTGGTCATGATAAAGACGATAGCATACAAATGATCAAATTCAAGGTCTGACCCCAAGAGGGGCTTCATGCTATAATTTACCCGAGTGAAGTGCCACGAGTGCTGAGCACCGTCCCTGCGGCAAGCCGGGGCGCCTTAAAAACAGAACAGCTGCGTTCCGCCCGCCGGGATGAAACCCCACTACAAGGAGGCGGTGAACCGTGAACGTACTGGGCCGAGAGGAAATATTCGAACTGGCGGAACACGAGAGCACGCCCAGCGTCTCTCTCTACATGTCAGGGACCCGTCCGCACGACCCCAAGAAAACGCAGATCCGCTTCAAGAATCTCGTCGCCAGGGCCGAGGAGATCCTCGGCGGGTTCGACCTGCGCCCCCACCAGAAGGAGGCCCTCCTCACCGACGCCAGGTCGCTGCTCTCCAACTCCGTCTTCTGGGAGCGCCAGGACGACAGCCTCGCCCTCTTCGCCGCTGCCGGCGTCTTCCGGGTCCTCAGCATCCCCTCCGAGGTGAGCGACGTGGTGACCGTGTCGGACCGTTTTTACATAAAACCCCTGTTGCCCCTCCTGGCTGGGGAAGAGGAGTTCCTCGTCCTCTGCCTGAGCCAAAAGCAGGTCCGCCTGCTCCGGTTCGGCCGGGGCGGCGGTGGCGAGGTGTCCCTCGAGGGGGTCCCCACGAGCCTCACCGAGGCCCTTCAGTACGACCCCATGGAAAAACAGGGCCAGTTCGGCGGGGCCTATCCCACCCACGGTGCCGAGGAGGAGGACTTCAAGGCCAACATCCGGAGGTTCTTCCGCCAGGTCGACGACGGCCTCCAAAAGTACCTCCGCGAGGAAAAACTTCCCCTCGTCACGGCCGGCGTGAGCCCCCTCAACTCCATATACCGCGAGGCCAACACCTACCCGGGCCTCCTGGAGGGAGCCGTTGAGGGGAACCCCGAGGCCTTCAAGGACAGTGAGATCCGCGAGAAGGTATGGAAGATCGTCAAGCCCCTCTTCGACCGGGCCAAGAACGAGGCCCTGGAGCGCTTCGGACACCTCCAGGGGACGGGCAAGACCTCCGTCTCCCTCGAGGAAGTCGTCCCCGCCTCTGCCCAGGGGAGGGTCGACACCCTCTTCGTCGCCCTGGGCAGGCAGGCCTGGGGGACCTTCGACGTCGAAAGCGGCGTCATAGAACTGCAGGAAGCCCACGCCTTCGGCAACCGCGACCTTCTTGACCTTGCGGCCGTCCTCACCATCAAGGGGGGCGGCAAGGTCTACGCCGTCACCCTCGACGAAGTCCCCGGAGGCTTCGACCTCGCCGCCATCCTCCGTTACTGATTGGTGATTGGGGTCAGACCTTGAATTTGATCATTTGTATACATAAAGGCAGAAATTCGGGCGACTATCATCAGGTGCCTTCCACTTCTTTGTACACAATTGCTCAAATTCAAGGTCTGACCACAAAGCTTGACTCTATACTTATAGGGGGTATAATGGGGCGACTAAATTAAAAATATCACGATCTCCATTCCAGGGGAGGGCGGCAAAAATGAAAGAATACGACCTCATGGTCATCGGCATGGGCCCCGCCGGGATGGCCATATCAGCCATGGGTTCCGCCATGGGGCTCTCGGTGGTCTCCTTTGAAAAGCACAAGGTCGGCGGTGAGTGCCTCAACTGCGGCTGCATCCCCAGCAAGGCCCTCCTGAAGGCCAGCGAGGCCTTCCACTCGGCCAGGAACCTGGAAAAATACGGCATCATCGCCGGGCTCTCCGTCGATGACTTCGACCCCATGGGCGTCGTCCGCGAGAAGATAGGCGGCATCACCAACAAGAAGATGATGAGCGTCTTCGAGAAGGTCCACCTGGTCCAGGGCGAGGCCGAGTTCGTCGACGACCGCACCGTCCGCTCCGGCGGCGAGGACTACCGTGCGAAAAAGATCTTCATCGCCGTCGGCACGGAGCCCTTCATTCCGCCCATCCCCGGCCTCAGGGACATCCCCGACGTCCTCACCAACGCCAACCTCTTCCAGCTTGAGAAGATGCCCGAAAGCCTCACCATCATCGGCGGGGGAGCCATCGGCAGCGAGATGGCCCAGGCCTTCACCCGCCTCGGGACGAAGGTCTCGATGATCCACATGGACCCCCACCTCATCCCCCTGGGCGACGCCGAGGCCGCCCAGCTCCTGGAGGAGTCCTTCCGAAGCGAGGGCATCACCGTTCACAACGGCGCGGCCATCGAGAGCGTCTCCCTCGAGGACGGCCTCGTGGTCGTCAAGGCCGGCGATATCCTGTTGAAGTCCCAGCGCATCCTCGTCGCCGCCGGCCGTAAGCCGGCCCTGGAGCCCCTGAAACTTGACAAGGCCGGCATCGAATTCACCAAAAAGGGCATCACCGTCGACAGCTATATGCGCACCAACAAGCGCCACATCTACGCGACAGGCGACTGCAACGGCCAAAACCTCTTCTCCCACGCCGCCATGCACCAGGGCATGCTCGCCCTGATGCACGCACTGTCGCCCTTATCGTTGCCCTTCCTCAAGCGGGGGCGCTACGCGGTGCCCTGGTCGGTCTTCACCGAACCCGAGGTGGCCCAGGTGGGGCTCACCGAAAAGCAGGCCCGGGAGAAGGGCCTCCGGGTCGAAATAGCGAAAAAGGACTTCCGCACCTACGGCCGCACCGTGGCCGACGGCCACCCCGACGGCTTCATCAAGATCGTCACCGACGCCAGGGGTCGCATCCACGGGGCCACCATCGTGGGCGAGAACGCCAGCGAACTCATCCACGAATGGACCATGGCCATCCAGTACAAGAAGAAGATGCACCACGTGATGATGATGCAGCACTCCTTCCCGTCGGTCTCGATGATCAACAAGATGGTCGCCGAGGAGTGGATGATGAAAAAGATGAAGACCCCCTGGGTCCAGAAGCTGGCCAGGAAATTCATCTAGGCCCCTTCGCCCTTTGCGCGGCAAATGACCGGAGGTAACCCATGTCCTGGTATCGCGACAGGATCCTGCCCCATGTCATAGAGCACGCGGCGAGCACCGGCCCCCTCATGAAGCAGCGCGAGAGGGTGGTGCCCCTCGCCTCGGGCAGGGTTCTGGAGGTGGGCTTCGGCACCGGCCTCAACATGGCCTACTATGACAGGGCGAAGGTCGAAAAGGTCTTCGCCCTCGACCCCTTCATGCACCTGCCCGACCTTGCCGCCGAGCGCGTCGCCCGGTCGGGGCTCGACGTGGAACTCGTCCGGGCCCGCGCCGAGGACATCCCCTTCGACGACGGGACCTTCGACACGGTCCTCATGACCTTCACCCTCTGTTCCTTGCCCGATCCCCGGACCGCCCTCGCGGAGATCCACCGGGTCCTGAAAACCGGCGGCAGGCTCGTCTTCTGCGAACACGGCCTGGCGCCCGAACCCGGCGTCAGGCGGTGGCAGCGCGCCCTCAACCCCGGCTGGCAGTGTATTTCCGGTGGCTGTCACCTCGACCGGGATGTACCGACCCTCCTCAAAGGAGCCTCCTTCGGGATCGAAGGCCTCCACATGGGGCACATCCCCACCATCCGCATCGTCTCCTGGAATTACTGGGGCGAAGCCCCCAAGGCCGAATAAAAACCTTCCAGCGAACCCTTGCCTTGCAATCCCGAGGCCTTTGCTCCCCGTGGTACGATCTTCGCCCTTTGCTTCAGTTTTCCCCGTTTTGCCTTTTACTGTTGACCCTTCACCCTTGGCGCCGTTGAATCCTCTCCTGCCGCCTGGATTTTACTTTCCTATTCAACTTTTCCGTCCCTACTCTTTTCCCCTCTTCGTTCTTCTCCCTTCAGATTTGCCTCTCTAGTTCTATTGCTATATGTAATAAAAATAGTATAATAAACATTACAAAAGGAGTGACAGGAATGGCTGAAAACATAACCAGGGCAATAAAAGACCAAATAAATAGAAAAGGCAGAGGTTGGACCTTTTCTCCCAAGGATCTGTCAAAGTATGGTCCCTCGGAAGCTGTTTATGTGGCCCTTCACAGGCTGGAAAAACAGGGCAAGATTCGAAGAGTGGCTCGTGGTGTTTACGATCTTCCCAGGTACAATAACCTCCTCAAGTCAAACCTGGGACCTGATATCGATCAGGTTGCCCATGCACTGGCCAGAAAGTTCGGTTGGCGGATTATCCCGAACGGAAACGTTATTCTCAACATAACGGGGGTATCAACCCAGGTCCCTGCCAGGTACGAATACCTGTCCGATGGCCCATACCGGAAATACCACATCGAGGGTACAGAAATTTCTTTCCGAAAAGTTGCCTCGAAGGAAGCATCCTTCAGGTACCCTGATAGTGCCCTTATCGTTCAGGGATTGAGGGCTCTTGGCCCCAAAGCTATCGACGACAGGGCGATAGAAAAAATGAGGGCATGGCTTCCGGAAGGGATGAGGAGAAAAGTCCTTGACGACACTCGAAACGTTACTAAATGGATTTACGACGCTATCCGCAAGATCTGCAGGGAGGAACGAAATGTCGCACCTTGACATGTTCTCTGCCCGGGATCTCGAAGACTTGTGCCAGGAAACTTCTTCAAGACTGAAGATAACCCCCGTTGTGGTTGAAAAGGACTACTGGACATGCTGGGTACTGGACCGTCTTTTTTCTGATTCCCTTGTCAGGGGACAGATCATGTTCAAAGGTGGTACCACCCTTTCAAAAGTCTTCGGATTAATCGAACGTTTTTCCGAAGATATCGATATGATATTGAATTGGGATATGCTGAAAGGACAATTGGGCCCTATGGAGGCGCAACGCAGCAAAACAAAGCAGGACAAGTTCAACAAGCGAAGCGTCGCAGCATCAAGAGAGTATCTCAAAGAAGAATTTCACGGTTCAGTTCGCAGGGCTCTTGGAGAGACAGTTCAGACAGAGATCCCGTATGATGACCCTGATGTGATTGAGATCACCTACCCCCGGAGTTTTGAGGATCCATACTTGAGGCCGAAAATACGACTGGAAATTGGTCCTCTTGCCCGTTGGGGACCTAACGGGCAATTCACCATCACGCCTTATGTGGCTGAAGCATTTCCGGCCCTTTTCTCTAACCCTCGCATCACCGTAAGAGCAATCAATGACGAGTGGACCTTCTGGGAAAAAGCAACGATCCTTCATCAAGAGGCTCATAGGCCTTCTGGCAAAGCACAGCCTGGACGTTATTCCCGGCATTACTATGATCTTATGCGAATGGCCATCTCTGTTAAAAGACAGAACTATTTGGAGAGGATCGACCTGCTGGAAGAAGTGGTTTACTTCAAAAAGAAATACTACCCCTGCGCGTGGGCTTCGTACGATTCAGCGAAACCTGGTTCGATGAAGTTGGTTCCTGTCAGGGAAAGAGTAAAAGATCTGAAACTCGACTACCAACAGATGAAGACCATGATATTTGGCGAGGTTCCTGAATTTGACAGCCTAATGGAAATACTCCAGGACCTTGAAGACAGCATCAACAGAGATCCTCGCTGAGGTGCGGTAACGCATCCCAACGAAACCTTCTACCCTACGCCGGTGGAGCACCGGCTAGGTCCGTAGCCTACCGACAAGGTCCCAAGGTGCTTTATCGAGGGATGGTCCAACGTGGGGCCTCGTCTACGCCCCCTGTGGTGCGATTTTCGCCTTTGGGTTGATCCCCCGTTGTTCGTTACGCCTTTCGCCTTTGCCTCACGATATTTTTGCCACCCAGTGGTCCAGTGAGTAGGGAGTATCTCAGAATACCGTAACTTTTAACCCTGTCATTCTTGCCCGTCCCGGGGCATTCGACTAAACACAAAATCAAAGACCGCCTCCAGTTCGGGCAAAAACTCCCGCTCAACAATTCTTATCCCCAAGTCGCCGAGGGGCTTGATCGCCTCGGCCACCCAGGGGTCCGAAATCTCTATCACGGAAGGCAGATACTTTTCCTCCTTAATCATGGAAACAAGCTCCCGCCAGAAATCAATCCACAAATCTTCTGGTTGGTCCGGAGATATCGTTCTGAATTGCCTTGGAACGCCCGTCTCCTTATCTACAATGTGCATTACTGCCATGGAAGCCATATCCTGAGGGTCATTTCCCAAAAACGCGGGAGCTACCTTCCAGCCAAGTTGCCATTTATCCTCTCTTATTTCAAGGCTCCCCAGCATACCGGCGTCCCGGCTCCCCATCAATTGCGGAGGTTCCAGGATATCCATGGCGCCGGGGATATTCTGCAAATTCGCTGAAACCCAGTGTCCGGCCTCGTTTTTCAGCAAAAGCGGGATCGGCTTCTCATCAAATACTTCAAGTAACTTCGAATTGCTGCGCGCCAGGTCAACAACCTCAAGAACCAGGGGGATCATCTCGATGAAAAGATCGGCCTCTTCCCTGGTGATCCCGCTGTTAACCCTCATGCACCCCATCTTCCGGTACTGGGGCCACATCTTGCGCCTCTTTATCCGGACTTCCGAAATCCCGGGCAGAACAATGTCGTGCTTTTCAAGATATCGCCGCTCCATAAATGAAAGCAGCAAGTTGTTATACATCGCCAGGAAAAGGGGGTTATCCGGTTCCATTTCCGACTGGGCCAGGGAATAGTGAACAAGCCCCGTCTCGCCCCTGTAAAATGAAAGCCCGAAAAACTCTCCTCCGCAACCCATGATCAGCGGAAACACCAACTCTTGCGTCGACGGCCTGGACAGCGCGAAGAGATCCATGTCCGAAAAAAGTTCCCACGGCTTGGCCTGGGCGTAATTCCTTGCCAGGTCAAACAGTTTTTCCCACTGGTCTTTTCCCGGTTCCCTTTTCTTATTCATTGTCGCGAACCCCCTCATCGGAAACGGAACGAAATAAACTTGTCGAACAGCTCTGTCTTGCGAAATGACTGCGCCCTGTAGCCATAACCAGATTCCGTCAACCTTCTTGAAACTGCGATCAGCGAAAACACTTCCAGATGGCGCAGAACTCGTATATCCAGAAACCTTTCGGGGGTCATATAACGTTCTTCCAGCTCGACGATCTGATCCAGCAAGTTCGGGTGAATAAGCGAAACCGCAATGCTTTTCTTGCCCACCAGGGGACCTTCGGCCACTTCGCTCAGCCTGTAAAGAGTGTAGGGAAAAGTATTCTGCAAGCCTGGCAGTTCGGGAAGCCCGTCGCAGTAAGCCAGGTTGAATTGGCGGAAATACACGCCGAAAAGGTGGGCGAACAGTCGGCCCTCATTCCCCTCGACCAAAAGAGACTTCCCCTTCTTGGTAATCTCGAAGAGGCCCTTCCTTTTTTTGAGAAGCCCGGCAACGACGCATACTATCCTGGCCATATGCACGGCCGGAGCATCTTCCTCGTTAATCACGCCTGGCTGCCAGTACACATCGTACAAATCGAAACCCTTGAAAATGGCCTTATCGTAAACCTGTTGCACCGTATCTCTTTTCAGATTCCCCCGCGCCGTAGCCTTTACCCCGCCTGATCCCGCTACAATCTCCAGCAGAACTCGGCAGTTATGAAGCAGCGGGGCGTTTTCAAGCATATCGGCGGGCAGGTCGTCGTTCAGGTTTATTACCTTTTCGTCATTCCACCAGCCCAGGATCAAAAGCTCGTGCATTTGTTTCGGTGAAAGCCCGTAGAATTCGTCAATTGGAGACTCGTTGTGATCGCGGGAGAGTTTTTTCAGCGCCTTGTCCAAATCCGGTAAGCGCCCATTTTCCCAGTCTTTTACTGTTTGGGCTACCTTTTGCCTGAATTCATCGCCCGGCGCCCAGGGGCGAACCCTGTCCGAAGGAGAATCTGCGAGGGAAGGCAGATCATTAACGCGGTCTCGCACCTTCGAAAGGATCCCCTCAAGAATTGTCCGGTCCTTCCCGGCCGCCAAAAGGCATACGTCTCTGTTGATACATTCCCCCATCAGGAGCAATTCGTCAAAATTAAGCAACGCGATCCAAATATCACCTTCCCTTTCAAGGTCACCTCTCAAAAACGAACCAAAAGCTCTCCTTGCCAACGGCGACGAAAGCAGAAGCACCCTTCTTTCTACTTCCGAAAGCGGCAAACGCGTTTCCCCTGAATCCCAAAATCCCATATCTATCACCCCAAACATGAAGGCTGATTCCCCAACCCATGATTAACGCCATGGATTACAGGTTTCACTATAGCGCTTCGGGAACCAGTCGCAACAACCTGGACAATTTTTCAAAAAGGCACAAAAAAGCAACGAACGCTCCTGGCTGTCATTTCGAGCGAGCAGCATAACCGTGGGGAGATCGAAGATCCAGCCTACAGCCAGTCGTCCCGTTTTAGTGGTGAAAAGGGTTTGGCCTTGCCCATTTCGATTCACTATTAACGACTTTCTCGCCCTGACCCCGGGTTCGCCTCCTACCTGGGGAACACGAAAGGCGGGAGCCTCTTCGAAAACGCAGCTTTCACGACCCTTCGCGCCTGGAGTTCCCTAAAACCGGGCACAGCCCTTTTCTGGTATCTCGACCGTAACAACATGGAAGCCGACTTCATCCTCCAGGGCCGCGACGGCAACATCGGTTTCGAAGTCAAGAAAACCACCTCCGTCAACCTGTCCCACGCGAAAACACTTATAGAAGCGAGGCGCGAAGGCCTGATAAAAGAGGGATATGTCCTCTTCGACGGAGAGGGTAAACAGCAACTATTGGAAGGCGTATTCGCCCTCGGGCTCAGGTCCCTGGTGCCTTAAAACCTTGATAGTCCAACGTGAAAACCTTGTCCCCGATCCCCAGTTGGCGGATTCCACCTTCGCTTTAAGCTCTTGTCCTTTTGCTTTTGCACTACCTGTTGCCCGCTGCCGTCTCTTACCTCCTTGTCTTTCCGTCTCCTGCCCTCCGATTCCCGATTGACGATTCACGGCCCTTGCCTTTCCTCCCAAAGAGCAATAAAATTACTCGTAAACATTGCCGAGCGAAAAGCAGCGTTACTACCAGAAGTTCAAGGCTTCGTCACCTTGCCTTGAGGTCCCATTGTTCGTGCCTTGAAGCCGGCTCCTAAAGCCAGTCGCTAAACTTTTAGCCCCGCTGGAGGGATCCATGCTCGAAAGCTTCATCACCTCGAAAACGCGCGTCAAACTGCTCCTCAAGTTCTTCATCAATCCCGACACCACCGCCTACCTGCGAGGGCTGGCCGACGAATTCGGCGAATCCACCAACGCCGTGCGAGTGGAACTGAACCGTCTCTCCAGGGCCGGCATCCTCGAGTCCAGGGCCGAAGGCCGCACCATCCTCTACAAGGCCAACAAAAAGCACCCCCTTTTCCCCGAAGTCCAGCGCATCGTCGCCAAGACCGTGGGCCTCGACAGGCTTGTCGAGCAGGTCGTATCCCGCTTGGGCAGCGTGGAGCTGGCCTTCGTCACCGGCGACTACGCCCGCGGCGTTGACTCGGGCCTCATCGACCTCGTCCTGGTCGGGGAGGTCGACGAGATCTACCTCGCCGAATTGGCCAAAAAGGCCGAGAAACTTATCGACCGCAAGATCCGCACCCTTGTCCTCGCCCGCGACGAGTATCAGAAACTGGAGGAGAAGTTCGAAAAAGAAAAGGCCATCCTGGTGTGGGATAACCCCAAGGGTTATGGACTGTCAATGTAAAAGGGTAAGCGGGGAAATCACACCCGATTACCAAACCCCGATTTACGTTTTAAGCCTTCCCTGTCGCCCGACGTCTGTCTCCTTGCTTCCCGCTCTTCCGTTTCGTGTCTAGCCTCTCACGCTCCTGACCTTCCTCCGCCTCCTGCTTTCCGGCCTCCCGCCCATCCGATTCCTGATTAACGATTAACGATTCACGGCTCCCTCCTTTCGCCCCTCCTGCCTTTTTGTACACAAATGCTCAAATTCAAGGTCTGACCCCAATGCCCTTAGGTTTACTATTTGTATATCTAACCCTTCCGAAGTACTCTTATATATGTCAGGGCACGACAGCCCGACATCGAAAGGAGGTGAAGTCCATGGCAGAGTACATCACCGCTTCAAGCCGCCTGAGCCTCAGGCTCCAGATCGGCACCAACGACGACGGCCGTCCCATCCTCAGGAGCCTTTCCTTGAGGGACCTTTCCGAAGACGCCGCCGCCGATGACGTTTCCGACGCGGTTTCCGCCCTCGGCGATCTCCTGGCGTACCCCATAGTGGAAACCAGCAAGATCGACACGAACCTCGTGGTCTAGTAGATCCATCGCGACTGACGGAAAGGAGGTGAAACGATGGAGACAAAGACCCTGAAGATGGTTTTCGGCACCGCCGGGGGCGACAAGTGGCAGATGACCCTCCGGTACCCCAAGGATGACCTCGACGCCGAGGACGTGGAGGCGGCCATGGAGGCCGTCATCGAGGCCGACGTCTTCGCCTCGGGGCTGACCGATGCGCTGGCCGCCCAGATCATTGGCAGGACCGTCACCGACCTGTTCAAGAACTAGTTGCAACCATAAATATCGCTCGCCCTCGGGCCCAGGGGGCCCGGGGGTGATCCAAGGAGGGAACAGACCATGGAAGACTTCGTGGCTTCCGCCATCCAGAGCGGATTCGCCATCGCCGTGGCGGCCTACCTGCTGGTGAGGATGGAAAGCCGGCTCGAAGAGCTCACCAAGGCTATCAGGGACCTGCAGGTCGCCATAGTCAACAGGGGAGGCGCCTAGCTTGAAGGTAAACAACATCTTCGTCTCCCCCCACTTCAGGCTGGCCGAGTTTCAATGTAGGTGTTGCGGGTGCGTCCAACTGCACCCCGAGCTTCTGGTAAAACTGGAAAAACTGCGCGACGCCTGGGGCAGCCCGTTGCTTGTCACCAGCGGCTTCCGCTGCAGCAGGCACAACCGCAGCGTCAACGGCGCCGAGGCCAGCCTGCACCTTTTGGGGCAGGCCGCCGACGTCGTCGTGCTCTACGATGTGCAGAGGGAATTCACCGAATTGGCGGAAAAAATGGCCTTCGACCAGGTCATCCCCTATGGCAAGAGGAACTTCGTCCACCTGGGGGTCTTCGGCCGGGACGAAAGGGTCATCCTGCCCGTGAGGCAGCATAAATGGGAAATGGCGGTGCCGCTCCATGGGGCGGCAGGAACATGAGGACATACTGCGGAGCTTCCGCCCCCTGGTGGAATCCATCGCCCGCTCCTACCGGGGCAACGGGGCCGAGTTCGAGGACCTCGTCCAGGAGGGCTACCTCGCCATACTGGAACTGCTCCCCCGCTGCAGGAACAGGCAGTACCTGGCCAAGTTCCTCAAGTGGAGGGTCAGGGCCAGGGTCCGGGCCAGGGCGGCCGCCCTCTGGAGGTGGAACCGCCCAGGCGTGAAGGTGGAGTTCGACCCCGAAAAGCACTCGCCCCACTACGAGGAACCGCTGCCCTGGACCCGCTGGGCGGCCGAAGGGATCCTCCCCGAGGGCGACGTCCGGGTCTTGCGGCTCCTGGAAGCGGGCTTCACCCAGCAGGAGATCGCCCAGCACCTGGGCGTCACCCAGCAGGCCGTCAGTTACCGGGTGGGGAGGATCAGGAGAAAGTTGTTGAAAAACGAGGAGCCAAGCGGCGGGAGTCGGTAAGGGCTAAAAACCGTCAACGAATAACAGGAGCCGTGAACGTAAAACCAACCCCAAGGCCAAGGAAAACGAGAACCTCTGCGCAGCAGGGCTAAGAGCGGGACCGCCATGGGTGCGGCCCCGCCCTTTTTTCTCCAATGACCGGCCTGTTCTGGGGAGAATAAATAGCATTTCGTTTTCCTGAAGGCTTATTTCCCGCGCCTGTCATCTTGCTTTTCCGTTCCCAGCCCCTGCCTTTCTCCTCTCGCTCTTAAGGCTTGCCCTTGCCCCGTGCTCTTTCGTTGTACGTCTATCGTTTGATGCCTTGCGCCCCTAAGCCTTTCCTGTTGCCTGCAACCTGTTGCCTGTCTCCTTGCTTTTTTTATCCTACGTCTCCCTTCTCACGTCTCACCTCTTACGCTTCTGCCCTTGCCTTTCCTTCTGCCTGCCTACTGTGGCCTGCCGCCTTGCATTATCCGTAAAAGAGCAATAAAATTACTCGTAATCGATGTCTTGCAGGGGCTGGATGGCACAGGGCAAGTTTAAAAAACAGGGGCATATTATTCGCCCTAATTATTTCAGTCTCCTTTCGTTAGTAACCTGCAGTCTATCGCTTGTTGCTTGCCCCTTGCTCATTGTCGCCGGCTCCCTAGTTTTCCGCTCCCGGAGGCCTCTAATGCGCATCTGCATGATTGGTACCGGCTATGTTGGGTTGGTTACGGGTGCTTGCCTGGCGGAGATGGGCAACAATGTCCGGTGCGTTGATGTCGATGAAGAAAAGATCGCCAGGCTCAACTCAGGCATTGTCCCTATCTATGAACCGGGCCTTGAGGACATCATCAAAAGGAACGTCGTCCAGGGCCGCCTCCAGTTCACCACCGACACAGAAGAGGCCGTCACCAACAGCCTCTTCATTTTCATCGCTGTAGGCACTCCCCCCATGGATAACGGCGAAGCCGACCTCCGGTTCGTCCTGGATGCCGCCCGTGAGATAGGGCAGTGCCTTGACAGCTACAAAATCATAGTCACCAAGTCCACCGTTCCTGTAGGCACCACCGAAAAGGTCAAGGGTATTATCACCGACGAACTGTCACGGCGACAGCGAAACGACTTGGAGTTCGATGTAGCTTTCTGCCCTGAGTTCCTTAAGGAAGGCTCGGCCGTAGAGGATTTCATGCGGCCCGACCGCATAGTCATTGGTACCGATAAGGAACGCACTTCGGAATTCCTGAAGGAACTCTTCTCACCCTTCGTCCAGAGAGAGCCCAGGATCATCTCCATGAGCATCCCCTCTGCCGAAATGACCAAGTATGCTTCCAACGCCATGCTCGCGACGCGGATCAGTTTCATGAACGAACTGGCCAACTTCTGTGAATCCGCTGGTGCCGACATCGAAGAGGTCCGGCACGGCATGGGTTCCGATAAAAGGATCGGAACGGCCTTCCTGTACCCCGGGGTCGGCTACGGCGGGTCCTGCTTTCCCAAGGACGTCAAGGCCCTAATCCAGTCAGCCCGGGAAAGGGGTCACGACCTCACCATCCTCAAGGCCGTGGAAGAAGTAAACAAAAAACAGAAACAGGTCTTCCTTGAAAAGATCAACCGTCACTACGACAGCGATATTTCAGGAAAGAGGTTCGCCGTTTGGGGCCTCAGTTTCAAGCCCCATACCGACGACATAAGGGAAGCCCCCGCCATCGAGATCATCAGGGAGCTGGTTTCAAGAGGGGCTACGGTAAAGGCCTTCGACCCGGTAGCCATGGGAAACGCCAGGGTCATTTTCGAAGGAAACCCGGGCGTTACCTTTTCCGAAGACAGCTACGGCACCCTCTCCGGGGCCGACGCCCTTGTCCTCGTGACCGAGTGGCCCCAATTTCGGAAACCCGACTTCGACCAGATAAGGATCCTTATGAAAGAGCCGGTCATATTCGACGGCCGGAACCAGTACAACCCGGAACTGCTCAGGAAGCACGGCTTCATTTACTATGGGGTCGGGAGGAACTAATACCGAACCGCCATAAAAGAATGGAGGAGAATGGCCTTTGAAGGTACCTTTCGTCGACCTCAAACTCCAGTACCAGGCGATCAAAAACGAGGTAAACGTGGCAATCGAGAACGTGATCAATGACACCGCTTTCATAGGCGGGAAATATGTCATCCAATTTGAGCAGGAGTTTGCCTCCTATCTGGGGGTAAAACACTGTATTGGGGTGGGCAACGGTACCGATGCTCTCACCCTTGTGCTTAAAGCCCTTGGTATCAAGGAGGGTGACGAAGTGGTCGTCCCTGCCAACACCTTCATCGGAACCTCCGAAGCGGTAACCCTGGCTGGCGGGAAAGCCACCTTTGCCGACTGCGATCCCGACACCCAGACAATAACCCCGGAAACGGTCGAAAAAGCCTTAACATCCCGGACTCGGGCGATAATGCCCGTTCACCTTTACGGCAACCCCGCCCCGGCGGCCGAACTGAAAGAACTGGCCGACTCCAAGGGTCTGTTCCTTGTGGAGGATGTCGCCCAGGCCCACGGTGCGCGGTACCAGGGCGCGAAGGTGGGATCTTTCGGGCACGCCGCCACTTTCAGCTTCTACCCTGGAAAGAACCTTGGCGCCTACGGGGACGGTGGGTGCGTCGTCACCGATGACCCCGAGCTCGCAAAACGGGTGAAGATGTACGCCAACCACGGGAGGGTTCAGAAATACGATCATGAGTTCGAGGGGACCAACAGCCGCCTCGACGGCATCCAGGCGGCCATCCTTTCGGTGAAACTGCCGCACCTCGATGACTGGAACGCAAGACGCAGGAAGATCGCCGACCTTTACCGGGCGAACCTTTCTTCCCTCGACCTTCCCTTCCAGAGAGAAACGGCCGGCGGCACACATGTCTACCACCTTCTGGTCGTGCGGGTCCGCGAAAGGGAAAGGGTCAGGGAATTCCTTTCCGAAAAGAGTATCGCCACAGGGATCCATTACCCCGATGCCCTGCCGGACCTCGGGGCATACAAGCACCTCAGCCTGAAACCCCAGGATTTCCCTGTTTCTTCCAGGTACTCCCGTGAGGTCTTAAGCCTGCCGATCTTCCCCGAGATGACCGAGGAACAGGTGTCCTATGTCTGCGATAACCTCGGCGAGGTCCTCCGGAAATCGGGAGGGGTGTGAACCGTGGCAGAACCCAGGATCCTAAAATCCGGAATTCGCGATGTTCTTTTCGGCGATGATGTCACTGTTGTTGAACCGGTGAACCTCTACGATTGCGCCATCGGTGACGGCTCATTCATAGGGCCCTTCGTGGAGATCCAGAAAGGCGTGATCATTGGTAAGCGGTGCAGGGTCCAGTCCCACGCTTTCATCTGCGAACTGGTCACCATAGGGGACGACTGTTTCATCTCTCATGGGGTAATGTTCGTGAACGACACCTTCTCAACGGGCGGCCCCGCGGGAGGCAACAAAAGCCTCTGGAAAGCCACCAACATAGGCTGCCACGTGTCCATTGGGACGAATGCCACCCTAATGCCGGTGTCTATCTGCGACCATGTCGTTATAGGCGCCGGTGCCGTGGTCACCAAGGATATAGATACCCCCGGGTTTTATGTAGGAAACCCGGCCCGGCTCCTAAGGCCGATGAAAGGGGTGAAAGACGGTGCATAGGTTTGCCCTTGTAGGGTGCGGAAGAATAAGCGAAAAGCATCTTGAATCCATCCGTTCCCTTTTCTCCGAATTCCGTGTAAACCTGGCAGCGGTTTGCGACATTCTGCCGGATCGTGCGAAGGGGGCGGCCAGACCTTGGGGTGGGTCCTGCAAAATTTATACCGATTATGCGGAAATGCTTGAAAAGGAAGACTTTGATATCGTCTCCATCTGCACTCCCTCGGGCCTGCACCCAAAGCACACGATCCTGGCAGCCATGGCCGGCAAACATGTCCTGTGCGAAAAGCCGTCAGGCACGAAGCTTGCCGAGGTAGATGCCGCCATCGATGCCTGTGATACGGCCGGCGTCAAGTACTTCGTCGTCAAGCAGAACCGCTTCAACAAAACCGTGCAACTCCTGAGAAAAGCCCTGGAAGCCGGCCGGTTCGGCCGCCTCTACATAATCACCTCCAACGTCTTCTGGACCCGGCCTCAGGACTACTACGACATGGCACCCTGGCGTGGCACTTGGCCCCTCGACGGCGGTTGCCTATCGAACCAGGCCGCCCACTACGTAGACCTCGTGCAGTGGTTCGGCGGGGCCGTGGAGTCCGTCCAGGCCTTCAGCGCCACTCTCTCCCGCAGGATCGAGGCCGAGGACACCATCGTGGTGAACCTCCGCTTTCGCAGCGGTGCCCTGGGGAGCATAAACGTGACGGTCCTCACCTACCCCAGGAACCTTGAGGGCAGCATCACCATCCTAGGCGAGAAGGGTACCGCCCGCATCGGGGGCGTCGCCCTCAACAGGATAGAGCAGTGGCAGTTTGACGCCCCCCACCCCATGGATGAAGAGGTCGAAAGCATCAGCTACGAGACGGGCAGCGTCTACGGCTTTGGCCACCTGGACTTCTACCGCCACTGCCTGGACGTGCTTGATAACGGGGCGGAGGAGCTGGTCAGCGGCAGGGAAGGCCGCAAGACTGTGGAGATCATTGAGGCGGCGTACCAGTCGGCCCTTTCGGGTAGCCAGGTCAAGCCCGGCGCCCTGCCAAGGTGACTCAAGCATGGGGAATTGTTTAGGCAATTCTCCGGTTGGAGTAGCAAAAAGCAACCATTCCAATGAATTGGAAGGACGATAATTGTGAGAGTACTTGTTTTCCCATCTTGGTACCCACCAGATGGAGGGAGCTTCTTTGTTGAACAGATTCAAGCCCTCCAAAAGATTGGAATTAAGGATATTTCGGTCCTTTACGCCGAGCCTGTCGGGTTAAGAAAAATTTTTAGCAATGGTTTTAAATCAACGATAAGAAAATTTAGGATCGAGCGTAACGAAGAGTTTGGCATTATTACGATCCGGAAAAAATATTACCAGCTCCCTAAATTCCAACTCGTGAATTTGTATCTTCAAACCAAGGCCTTTTTGTGCCTCTTTGACCAATTCCAGAAAGATAACAGAATGCCCGATGTTATACATGTTCACAGCGCAGTATGGGCTGGTTGGGCTGCCTATAAAATAAAACAAAGATATGAGATCCCTTACGTCATAACAGAGCATCGGGGCAGGTTTACTTTAAACCACCCGTCCTGTAGGAAAAAAGTAAAGGGCTGGTTTTCTTTTTTTCTGACGAGAATATATGGGAATGCCAATCGCGTGATTTTAGTTGCTAGGCATCTGATCAATGGCTTACAAAAATATATTGCACCCGATGATGGAAGGATTGCCATAATCCCTAATGGTGTTTTCACTGATAGGTTTTCAATGAAAGAAGAAAAGAAAAAAGAGGCGTTTACGTTTGTCTCAGTAGGGGGATTAAACTTTTTAAAAGGTTATGATGTCCTTTTGAAGGCTTTCGAAATTTTGTTAAATAAGTCAACCGCTGATATTCGGCTAGAAATTGTGGGCGGCGGTTCAGAAGAACGAACCTTAAAAGAATTATCCCTTTCCTTGGGTTTGCAGGACCATGTGTTTTTTTGGGGCTCCCAGTCACGGGAGGAGGTTGCATCAATCCTTCGAAATTCAGATGCTTTTGTGCTCGCAACTAGGCTGGAAGCACAACCCGTATGTTTCATAGAGGCTATGAGTTGCGGACTCCCGATAGTTGCCACAGAAGCTGTACCTGAAGAAATTTGTCCAGAGTTTGTCGGGTTTCGTGTTCCTGTCGATTCGGTGAATTCCATTGCAAGTGCTATGGAGGATGTCCTTTTAAACTACAGAACCTTTGACAATTATAAAATCAGAGAGTTTGCTATATCATCTTTTGATTTCCTAAAAGTAGCAGGGAAAATTATGCAAGTCTATGAGCAGACTTTTGAAAATCCTTTATGCGGTACGTAAAGATGATGGAAAAATTGCAGGGAGCTGCTACTTCACCTCCCACAAAACAGGACTCTGAGGGAAAATGCTTTAAAACCCGAGATAACCTTTTGTCGATACTTCTGACAAGAAATAGCGTAGCTAATAGCGTCCTCCTCTTAACTGGTGGAACAGCGATTGCTCAAATATTAAATATTGCATCAATGCCCATCCTTTCCAGAGTGTATTCACCTGCTGATTTTGGCGTACTGGCTCTTTTTACGTCTTTAACGGGAATTCTGTTAGAAATATCAAACCTACGCTACTATGGCGCGATTCCCTTACCCAAAAAGGATGCTTTTGCCGATAGCCTTGTCTTACTCAGTTTTATTATCCAGTTTGTTTTTATTTCTTTAATGGCGATTGCTTTGTTTTTTGCAAGAAGTACCCTGCTAGGGCTAGTCTCTTCGGATTTATTAATGCCTTATTGGGTACTAATTCCTCTAGGAATTGGAGCAATGGGGTCTTATCTTATTTTTTCCCAGTGGGCAATCAGAGAGCAAGAATTCCCATTGATAGCCAAGACCAAGCTGGTTCAAAGTATTTCGGGGATCATGACCAAACTTTTTTTGGGTTTTTGGGGGCTAAAGCCTCTCGGGCTCCTGCTGGGAGCAATCGTCAGCCAGGCTGGTGGCACCATAAGCCTAGGTAACAGGCTTGTCAGGAAAAGGGGGATCCCTAAGGCCGATTTAAGTAGGTTAAAGCAAGTAACGATCAAATACCGTAAATTCCCCCTTTTTACTACCTGGCAGGCCTTACTGAACAGCCTTGGGAGACATATCGCGCCTTTTTTTCTTGTTGCTTTTTGGGGACCCCAAGTAGCGGGTTATTTTGCTTTTAGTCTCCAAATTTTGCATCTCCCGGCCTATTTTGTTGGACAGGCAATGTCACAAGTTTTTGTACAAAGAGCGAGCGTGGCCAAATATCAAGGCAACTTACAAGAAACTTCCAGACATTTTTTCAAAGTCTTGCTGTTGGTGGGGATTTTCCCCATCCTGTGTTTGGGGCTCATAGCTCCTCAAATTTTTAGTATCGTATTTGGACCTCAATGGCATATGGCAGGGGTGTATGCCAGAGTGTTGTCCCCTTGGGTGGCACTGTCTTTTATTAGTTCACCTCTTTCTGTCCTTTTTTCAATTCAGAACAGGCAAGAAGTTGGGCTTGCGTTCGAGGTGAGTTTTGTCCTTTCAAGAACATCGGTTCTAGTGTTTGGGACAAAACTGGGCGACAGCCTTTTTGTTTTGACTCTTTTCAGCGGCGTTAATTGTTTTTTTCTTTTATTAATAATCATTTGGCTAATGGCAGAAACCGGCAATAGGAAGGGCGAAATAATCTATGACCTTTCAAAAGAATGGTTTCGGGCAATAATATTTTTATTCCCAGTAACACTTGCGTTGCTGTTGAAGACTTCTTTGTTGCTTTCTTTTCTTTTAATTTTAATTGTGGGTATTATGTACGTCTGGGTGCTAAACAAAGAACTACCAGGGCTCCTTGACTTCTAGTGGCCGGATGTTGGTTTTTAGATAATCATTCCCTGGCAAGTTGTTTGAGCAGCGTACAGGAGGAATTCCCTATGATTCATATGAAGTTGAAAAACAAACAATACCGTCAATATTACGAGTCGGAAACTGGTTTCGTAACAGGAACGGCCTTCACGAAAACAGGGCAGATGCTTTCCGGGGAAGCCTTGATGAATTATGTCGCATCCTTTGATGCCGCCAATAACCTCGTCCAAACCCTTCCCGACCTGAACGGCTTTTACGCTTTTGCCGTCAGGAAAAACGGCGATCTAGTCGCCGCCGTCGATCGGATACGGAGCATACCCCTCTTTTATGGCCAAAAGAGTGACGACTTTTTCTTGAGCGACACGGCCGAATGGGTCCGGGAACAGGTCGGTGATACGCAAATGGACCCTTTGGCGAAGGAAGAGTTTTTGGCCTGCGGTTACGTGACAGGCCCAGATACTTTATTCCCCAATGTAAAGCAACTCCAGGCGGGGGAGTTTCTCGAAATGCGACCCTCTGAATTTGACGCCGGATCAAACACTCAAAGGTACTACCGATACGTTCATCATTACCCAATGCAAAGCATAACTGAAGAAGATCTTCTTCGATTCCATCAGGGGGTGATGGAAAATATTATTGATAGGCTCATCCGTTTTGCCGCTGGCAGAACAATAGTCATTCCCCTAAGCGGTGGCCACGATTCAAGGCTCATCGCCCTGATGTTAAAAAAAGTAGGCTACCCTGACTTGGTGTCCTTCTCCTACGGAAGACCGGGGAACCATGAAGCGGATATCAGCAAACAGGTTGCAGATAGCCTCGGCGTACGTTGGGAGTTTGTAGAGTATTCCAACGACCTTTGGAGAGAGTGGTATGAGTCCCCAGAGATGAAAGCATATTTTGACATGGCAGGGAATCTATCTTCTCTTCCGCACATCCAGGACTGGCCTGCCGTGTGGGCTTTCAAAAAAGAAGATCGGATACCCGATAATTCAATTTTCGTGCCAGGACATACTGGAGACAAAATAACAGGGAGCTTGAGTAGGTCCTGTCCTTGTATTTACAATTCAAGCAGAAAGATTAATTTGCCCCAAGAAATAATGAATTGTCATTACAACCTGTTCGATTGGTCAAAGAGGAAGGGCAAACTGTACTCCCTTTTCGAAAAGAAGATCCTGGAAGTTCTGGATAGCCTAGATCAATATCCCGACCAGTCGAGTGCTTTTGAATCCTGGGATATTTCTGAAAGACAGCCCAAATTTATTGTCAACTCCTTGAGGGTTTACGAATACTTTGGTTATGAATGGTGGATCCCCTTCTGGGATAAGAAGTTCATGGATTACTGGTGCTGGATAAGGCCAGAAAATAGACTTAACCAGTCACTGTATATCAAGTTTGTTGACAATCTTGCAAAGGAGCTGGGTGTTGCAATACATGAAAAAGAGGTCAAGGAGTTGTTCTCCAAAAAGAAACTGATCCCAATCGCGAAGCGGGTATTGCCAGATGAGATCAAAAACTGGTTGAGAAAGAAAAGGAGACTTCATTTTTTTAAGGACGATCCAATGGGTTGGTATGGAATTCACGAGGATGGATATGTCATCGAACAGATAAAGAATGGGGCTTCAATGATTAACTCTCTTCTGGCAGTGGATTACATAAATGGATTAAATAATAGAAAGCCTCAAGATTAGTTCTTTTATTCTTTGTAACCTGGAGCAGGACGAAGAGCTGTAGCTTATCGAACGTCCGCCATTTTCCTGTCATCCCGGACGGCTGTAGGGGGAGGTCGCGGAGTATTCCGTCAGAGCACCTTAATAAGCAGTCTCAAAGCCTACGGCGTTTCGCTTCTGTTGGTGGTAGGTTTATCGTACCCGAAAGAAAACCCCGCTGAAAAGATAGTTGCCTCTTGCCACAACCAATCTGCGGAAGATGTTTAAGCTTAACAAGGCTACTTTGGGCTATAATGACAGAAAATTAGCATAGGTCATTTGAAAAAATGATTCGAAGCTGAAAATACATCTTTCCCAGAGAGAGAACTAAAGGATGGGAAACGGGGATTAGGTTCATTGCTCTTTGTTTAGAGGCCTAATATGTATATTAACGCTGGGATTATCGATCAGCGATTGAGTGGTTGGACATTCGTTAAGAATATAGTCGAGATGTTAGGGCAATACGGCGACCACCTGTTGCAGCGAAATATAAGATGCTATCTCAGAATGCAGAACAATAATGTGAAGATCGCGATTCACAATGCCCCGCTCTTCGATAAGGCGGACATCTTTTATTTTTTTGCTCAACATTAGTAGAATCTTGACAAGGGAAGTCGCCTACTCCAATTTAGCAATACCGTAAATTTTCGAAGATCTGGAAAAATCATTCGGCCCCAGTGAAATTTCGTCGCAGCAGTATTCGGGTACTTTCAGACGGGCGAACCTCCTGGAAATGCCCCTTTCGAGAAGGAGGTATTGAAATGAGCGAAGATATACTTCCTGTTACAACGGAAGTATTGGTCTGGGCGCGGGAACGTGCTGGCTATTCTATAGATGAGGCGGTTGCTAAGGCGAAGATTCGTGCCGGCAGAGACGGGAAATCCCCGGAGGAGCGGTTGTTATCGTGGGAATCGGGAGAGAGTGCTCCCACGGCAACACAATTAAAGGACCTTGCCCGCATCTATTTCCTCCCCGTCATAACCTTCTTTCTGCCCTCTCCCCCGATAGAAGTATCTGGACTAAAAGATTTTCGAACCATCGGTAACCACAGGTTTACCGTATCCTCCCCAAAGTTTTTGGCGCTTAAACTAAGAATTGAATCCCTTCACGACACGCTGAAAGAGATTTCCGAAGCCGACCCTGAACCCCTGGTACCTTTTGTTGGTTCGTTGACTATGGAAACTCCTATTGAAAAAGCAGTTGAAACCATCAACTCCCTAATTCCGTGGTCTGTGCCCGTGCCTGCGAATTTAAGAACGCCGAGAGATGCTTTTAATGAACTCAGGGAGAAAATTCAGGTTTTAGGGGTTTACGTGACCCTCAGGGGCGATTTAGGCAGTTATCATACCCAAATCCAGCCGTCGGAATTTAGGGGAATTGCCATAGCAGACAAAATTGCGCCGCTGATTGTAATAAATCCCTATGATTCGGATGCAGCCCATGTCTTTACGCTGATCCATGAATTTGTACATATTCTCTTGGGAAACAGTGCAATATCCAACCTGGACGACCAGATTTCTCAAAAATATGTAAAAGAAGAGCTTTTTTGTAACAGCGTAACCGCTGAATTCCTCGTCCCGGAAAAATATCTCCTTCAAATCATCCCTGAGGATATCGGTAGTATGGACTTGCAGGAATTTGCAAATGAAGTAGCCGTTATAGCAAAAGACTTTCATGTCAGCAGGCTGGTTATCGCCCGAAAACTGAAGGATTTAAAATACATAAACGACTCAACGTATTGGACGTTTTATGACTCGCTTGCCCAGGCTGGCAAAAAAAGTTGGGAAAGAGGGTCAAGAAAAGGAGGGCCAAGCGCCAACGTAGTTGCAAAATACCGTCTGGGTGAAAAACTGGCAAGCCGGATTATTGAAGCGGCTGACAGTGGGATAATTTCTTACTCAAGCGCATCCTATGCACTGAACATTAAAGCTGGAAGGTTTGACAAGGTGATGGCATGATTTATGTCTTTGATGCATGCGCTCTTATTACAGCACATCGTATCGACCTTCCATTTACACGATTTCAACCATTCTGGGACTGGATGTCCGAGCAAACTGAAAAGGGAGCAATATCCTTTCCTTCCGTCGTGTTGAAAGAGTGTTCAGGTACCGATAAGCTGGCATGTTGGTTGCATGAGCACGCAGAACCCTATGAAACATCGGATAACAAAGCTTTTCCATATCTAAGAAGGGTTTTACAAGCTTATGGAGGTAATATTGAAGCTAAAGATTTAGGAAAGAATGAAAACGACGCGATAATCATTGCTCATGCAATGGCAATACGGGAAGATGGCAAAAAAGCAACGATCGTGACATATGAAAGAAGGAACAACGCAATCAAGCCGGGTAATATGAGTATACCTAATGTCTGTGAAAAATTGGGAATACCTTGGTTCAGTCTTCCTGCTTTTCTGTGGACACATTTACATTCTACATTTAAAAAGGATTGAGTTCTGATGCTGGTGTAAATTCAAAAGGAGTCTCCTATTCAAGGTTTTATTTTGAATGTGGTACTTCGCTTTTCCTAAGTGTTGAGCGCCACGAAATCGTAGACGAGGGACTCTTGCAACAAAGTAAGGTGATTGTACTCTATTTGGCACTGGTATCAGGATGGTGCTATGGACCTCATGGCTTATGAACACTTTATTGGTACCGAGTCGGCCGCCAGGAAATTAGTGTTGGGATTTTGCTGGAAAACTAACAAAGGTTTTGTCCTGAATGCAGGCAAAGAAAACTTTACAGGCTTACTGACGGTAGACGTTGATGTTCCTGTTGAGGCTATACCTTCCACGACTTCTCCGGATGGATAAAACTTTTTAATAATCTGTAACGGAACACCTATTTGTTACCCCGAGGAATTGGGATTCCTCGGGGTTTTCAAAAACAGATGTCAAAGATGAGCTGGGCGGGAAAGTGGAAAGACTAATGTCGGAGGTTTGGCGGGGCCGTAACCCTCCTCTGGCACAACAGCTCCTTTCTGTCGGAAAAGGACTGGGAGATATATGAGGAGATCATCCGGGCGTAGGGTTGTTTTGGTTCAGTTTTGTCCCAGCCCCCGCTATGAATTCGATTGTTCTGTAATATTTTTGGAGTATGCTTCTCTGTTGTTCTGGGTCTAGCCCCAGTTTAGCGATATTTTGTTTCATCCCCACGACCTTTTCCTGCAAGTCGGGAAATTTGAACCGAAATATCCACTGTTCAGGGTCAAGTTTGTCGATAACGTACAATATTTTTCGCACAATTGTGTTTAATAAGAAGCAGCAGTCCCCTGAAGGGTGTAAGGTTTTATCTGCGACAACAAAACCTACCCCTGAAGCGGAGGCTGCTGCATATGAAAGATATCACGAAAAAAGCGTGTGAGACACGGCCGGTTTCTAAAATCAACAGCATTGACGAGGGAGAGATCCGCAATCATCTTGACCAGATGGTAAAGAAGAGTGTGGAAGACACGCTGAACAGTCTCCTGGACGCCGAAGCCGACGCTTTGTGCAAGGCCACGCGATATGAGCGTTCCCCGGACCGTGTGGATACCAGGGCAGGTTACTACACCAGGCAGCTGAATACGAAGGCCGGCGAAGTGACCCTCCGGATGCCCAAGCTCAGAAAGTTGACCTTTGAGACCTCCATAATAGAAAGGTACCGCAGGAGGGAGGCTTCGGTAGAGGAGGCCATGATTGAGATGTATCTCGCCGGTGTATCCGTGAGGCGTGTTGAAGATATCACGGAAGCCCTTTGGGGTACTAAGGTAAGCCCTTCGACCATAAGCAACATGAACCGGAAGATTTACGGCCATATAGAAAGCTGGAGGAATCGTCCCCTTGAGGGAGAGCACCCCTATGTCTATCTTGACGGAATCTGGCTGAAGAGAAACTGGGGAGGCGAGGTTGAGAACATATCCGTACTAGTGGCGATAGGTGTAGACAGCGAGGGCTACAGAAAAGTTATCGGCGTGGCTGAAGGCGGCAAGGAGGACAAGGAGAGCTGGCTGAACTTTCTAAGGTACTTGAAGGAAAGGGGGCTGAAGGGTGTTCGCCTCTTCATCTCTGATAAATGCTCAGGACTTGTGGATGCCCTTGGTGAAGCCTTTCCTGAATCTAGATGGCAGAGGTGCGCGGTTCATTTCTATCGCAACGTATTCACCGTAACTCCCCGTGGCAAGATGCGCGCAGTGGCAGACATGCTCAAGGCGATTCACGCTTCTGAAGATCTTAAGGCTGCGGAGAAAAAAGCGGAGGACGTGGTGGTGAAACTGCGGGAAATGAAGCTTCATAAGGCTGCTGAGATAGTAAAAAAAGGCGTCTCCGAGACCTTCAGCTACTATAACTTCCCCCCGGAGCACCGCAGAAGTCTCAGGACGAACAACCCCCTTGAGCGAATTAACCGCGAGATCCGGCGCAGAACGCGGGTGGTTGGCGCTTTCCCGGACGGCAATTCGGCCCTCATGCTTGTGGCTGCCAGACTAAGACATATAGTATCTACCAAATGGGGAACTCGAAAGTACATGGACATGGAAAAGCTATATGCATACGAAAGGGATCGTGAACCTGAGGTTATGGCCGGATGCGTTT
>Ga0255344_1001614_pt1 | contig 29524 bp, 25 predicted proteins | sample wastewater_treat_5_FD_192414 | JGI IMG/M metagenome (GOLD analysis project Ga0255344, IMG submission 192414) | Wastewater microbial communities from Lulu Island WWTP, Vancouver, Canada - plant18 | ecosystem: Engineered > WWTP > Wastewater > Unclassified | place: Canada: Vancouver, British... | reverse complement strand
AAGAGACAGTCGGGGTGGCTACGGGAGATTTTGGGTCCGGAAGGATGCCCCCGGACATGTTTTAAAACTGTAACGAAGAGATCAAACGCAAAAAAGAACAAACAATCAGGAGCCAGAACAGACAAATTAGCAGGATCTGTAACAGGAACAGGGACAGGAGGCAGGATCCGGGACAGGGACAGGGGCAGGGGCGGGGGCGGGGGCAGGACCGCGGGGAACGGGAGCGGGGATTCACTTCATTCTGCCTAGGAGGCGTAGTAGGCCGTCTAGGAAGGTCAGGGGATGGGGTGGGCAGCCTGGGACGTACAGGTCGACTGGGATGTCTGGCATGACCCCGTTGCGGCAGTTTGGTAGGTCGGCGAACACGCCCCCTGAAATCGCGCAAGTGCCGGCTGCGACGACAATTCTGGGGGAAGGTACTGCATCGAGGGTGTCTCTGAGCGCCTGTTCCATGTTGGCGCTGACTGGACCTGTTACTACTATCCCGTCGGCATGTCTGGGTGACGCCACAAAGTGAATCCCAAATCGTGACATGTCCCAGACCACGTTTGTTGCAGTCTGCAGCTCGGATTCACAGCCGTTACAGCCTCCAGCAGACACCTGACGCAGCCGCAGGGCCCGCCCTAAAACACGCCTAGTTTCTTTATCTAGGGCTGAAGCCAGCTTTTGGGCATGCCCATCCAAAATCAGGTCCTCACGAGTGGAAGTAGCCAGGCGATGGTCATTGGATATCGTCAAAGCCCCAGTCTGGCACGCCTTGAAACAATGGTGACAGTACAGACAACGCCCCATATCTAGGCGCAACGGATCTTTGGAAATGGCATTGGTTGGACATGATGTAACACAAGCTAAGCAGTCTTCAGGACACAGCTGAGGTTGCAAGACAGGTCGCCCTCTGAACCAGTTTGGAAGCTGCGACCGTTCAGTTGGCACTCCAAATGACTTGCGCCCTTGTGCAAACCATGTAGCAATTAAACTCGCCATAAAGCTCCCTAAAGGTCGTGTCCCGCGTAAGATAAATCAAAGGATTTATTACACAGCGGAAAATCCGAAATCTGTTGCCCACGCATCGCAAAAGCAAGCCCAGGCCAATTCAACAAACTAGGCTCAACAACACGATAATCAACCAACTGACCATCGCTACCTGTGACCCCAATGTGAGTCGTAGCCCCCCTTGAACCTTCAATAATTCCAACGGCAACGCTATTTGGGGTAGAGCCTGTACACTGGGCCAACTGCGGCCCCTCAGGAAGTTCCTGCAAAAGACCTCTGGCGGCAGCAATAGAATGCTTAATCTCCTCAACCCTGATTCTGGCCCTGGACAGAACATCCCCGTATGGAAAAACAGCCACATCGATGTTGGCGTTTGAGCATCCAGGCGGTGGCAAATCACGTCGGGCATCAATATCAAGCCCTGAAGCCCTTGCAGCTGGGCCTAAGATTCCAAGCATCTTGGCATCAGCAGTCGAAAGCGTGCCAGTTCCCTCAAACCGTAGCAAAACAGACGGCACATCTAGGGCCACTGAAGCCACTTGCAAGAACTCCTTTTCAAAATTCCCAAGAATTAAATCAAGCTCTCGCACGGCGGCGTAGTCAATTTTTACAGCTACCCCGCCTGGGACGACGTAGCCGCGCCCAAAACGATGGCCAGTCAAAACCCCAAGCGCGTTTTGAATATCACCTCGCAGGCGTGGACACCAAGAACCGCCAGGCAAATAGCCAACATCGTGGCAAAGCGCCCCAAAATCGCCAACGTGGTCGCTAATTCGCTCAATTTCCAGCGCAACAGTCCGCAACATCTTTGCCCGCACTGGAACTGAGCACCCGGCAAGCCCTTCAACGATGGTCGTGTATGCTAGTGCATGACTGACGGCACCATCTCCAACCAGTGACTCGACAACAGCCAAGCGAAACTTGGGATCAGCCGCCAAGATCGCAGCAATGGCCCCTCGGTGTTGATAGCCTAGGTGTATTTCCAGAGTATGAACAGTCTCTCCAGAGCACTGAAAGCGAAAATGGCCAGGTTCAATGACACCGGCGTGAACTGGCCCAACCGCAACCTCGTGTATCCCGACACCTTCAGCCTGTAAGAAAGGATGCGGGATAGACGGAGCGTGCGATAGATCCGGATGTCCACGCAAAGCCTTCAGCCAGGGGTGTCCAAGTGGCTTGAGGCCGTGATCCTCATACAGGGCCCTCTCCATTGCTTGCACCGAGGGCAGATATTCTGAAGACGAAGGAAATTCACTATTGTTTCTGACTCTTGTAGAGATCAGCGTCAGGCGCCCCAAGTCGTCGTGCACCTTTAACGCAATAATCAGCTTGTTTTCTGGGCCATCAGGCAAGGCAAACATTTCACAGATTCTGGCGCCATTTTGGCTGCCAGTCACAAGTTCTTCCCTGAACGCCTGAGGTGCAAGCACCGGAATCGAGGATCGGGAAACACATTGCCCGTTTAAAAATGATTTTGCAGAGGCACTCATGGAATAACTCCGATAATAGCTGCCGCCTGTTCAATTACATTGGCAAGCAAAGTTGGCATCCATACCCCTAAAACTAGCAGGATTGCCAACGGCAATATGGTAATGACCCATTGATGCCAAGGAGTTGCAAAAGGACGAATGTCGGAAGTTTCCTTTCGCCAGACCATGCCAAAAAACGGCTTGACCAGGCCAAACGCCAGAATTGCAACTCCCAGAAGCAAAATACCAATAGACACGTAGTGCCCCTTGGAAATACCGAATTTCACCAACCACAATTCAGATTGAAACACAGGCGACGGAGGCATGGCTATGAGGGCCAGTATTGAAGCAATCAATCCAGTGCCAATCACGGGATGAATGCGCAAAAGTCCGCCAATTTCATCAGCTTTTTTGGTGCCTCTATCATGGGCGATAGTACCTGCATAAAAGAAGGCGGCCATCTTGGCCACTGAATGGTTCAAGGTGTGAAACAGCGCTATGGCTGGGGCGCCAAGGCCAACTGCTAGCGCAATAATTCCAATATGTTCCACGCTGCAGTATGCAAGCAAGCGCTTCATATCTTTTTCGCGAAGAACGTGTAAGGCGGCCACGATTACTGACAAGGCGCCAAAGGGCACCAAAATCCCCCACCCTGCCCCATCTGTTGCAATGTTGACGACTGGCACAACTCGGCAGATTGCATAAAGGGCACAGTTCAATAAAACGGCCGACAAAACAGCGGACACTGGTGCTGGCGCCTGGCCATGAGCACCAGGTAACCAAGAGTGCATGGGTGCAAGACCAGCCTTTGTTCCATAGCCGACCAAAAGGAAGACAAAGGCAAGCTTTACAGCATCCGGCCTCATTTCGTGGGCGATTTTCATCAGATCGGTCCACAAAAATGGGCTTGATCCGGCTTCAAGAGCCGCAACTCCCATAACTGCCTTGGCCTCGCCTGCCAGAAGGAATGTTCCAAGCAGGGCCATAGCGATGCCAACAGAGCAGATCATCAGATATGACCACGCCGCACGGATCGAGGCCGCATCAGGTCTGAGGCTGACCAGCAATGCGGATGCCAGGGTCGTAGTCTCCATGGCGACCCACAACAAGCCGATGTTGTTGGACATCAGCACCAAAATCATACTTGCCAGGAATGAAAACCAAGATGCGCCAAAACGCCTCGCAGTTGATTTTCCAAAACTACCCTCGGCAATCTGTGGAACAAAGTGCCCCCAAGCATAAAAAGATGCAAAGGCAAAGACAAGAACAATGATTACAAGATGATACGCTGATAAAACATCCAGTCTTAGATTGTTTTCCCATGCCGCGATTGGACTGGAGATGGCAGAAATGGCAACAAAACCGCCAAAGGCTGCTACAGCTATGCTGCCCAAGGCAGCAAGGACCAAAATCGCCCTTGGACTGCGCAAAACGCCAGCCGCAATTGCAAAAATGCAAGGAAGGCCCAGTAAAATCCATAACATCATCGGGCACCTCCCGATGTGTCATCCACTAGGCTAGGCCGGGAATCCTCAAGGTCTGCAAATTCGGTGACTTCTTGGCCTGAAACCACCATAACCGCCATCAACATTGCGGCAACCAAAACGTCCAGTAAAACGCCTAGTTCAACAACTAATGGAAATTCCCCAAGCAGCATTTGACCAATGATGAAAACGCCGTTCTCCAGGATCAAATATCCGATAACCTGGCTGAGCGCAGTCTTCGCAGACATGGCCAAGTACAAGCCGACCAGCAAAGTTGAAAGGCCAGCTGGAATTCCCAGGGGGCTGGTACCAGGCAGACGTGGTAGCACTGCTCCACCAATGTAAAACGCAAGGCCAACTAGGCCGGCAGTCAGGAGCAATGAGATGTGCATGCTGACAAAGGGCTCAACTTCCCGTCTAACACCACTACGATACATGGCCCTTGTCAGTGCATAAGGTATGGCACCAGCCTTCAAAACCAGGGTTGCTATAACCGCCAGGGCGACGTGGAGACCTGGACCGTCTGTCAGTACGTTTGCCCCGTCTACCGCTATGGGCAAGGCCGCCAACGCAATCCCCTGCAACGCACAGGCCCTAATCCTGGCCCTTAAGCGACTGGAGGTGGCAACGAACAGGTTTAGGCCTATTACTGCCAATAGCAAAAGGTCGGTACTTGGAGTCATTTAAGCTACCCCCAAAAACTGAACCAAAATACCAATGGCCGCAATAACAGAGGCTGCTATCAAAAACTGGGGAATCCTTGTCATTCGCAAGCGAGCGATAACGGACTCAGTAATCCCGACACCAATTGCAACAATGAACTGGCCAGCCAGCATGGTTCCAACAGCCAACAATGGAGCGCCGGATGGAACAGGAATTAACAGGTGCACGAAAATGGCTGAAAGAATCCACATTCTAAGGGCATAACCTATGGTTACAAAAGCGAGATCTGGGCCAGAATGATCCAGTACCACCACCTCATGGATCATGGTCAGCTCTAGGTGGGTGGTTGGGTCATCAATCGGTATACGAGCCAGGTCCGTCACCAAAAAGGCGCCAAATGCGATCGCCGCCAACAAAAGCCCAGGGTCTCTGGTCAAACCGCCGGTATCCGCCATCTGACTGAAGGCGGTGCTAAAAGATGCATCACCACAAGGCATGGTCGCAACCAGCAAAACCAAGAACAGGGCTGGTTCGGCCATCGCACCAAAAGCGGCTTCACGACTGGCCCCCATGCCTTCAAAGGCAGACCCAGTGTCCATGGCCGCAAGCAGCATGGCAAAACGGCCCAAGACAAGCAGTCCCGAGAAAAGAAAGATATCGCCGGAGAAAGAGAGCGGGGCCTTGTCTCCAGTCAATGGCACCACGAGAGCGGCAATCGCCGTACAGGCCAGCGCCACCATGGGGCCGGCCTTGAAAAAAATGGTGGTTGTACGGCTGTAAACAGCACCCTTACGCAGGAGCTTTACAACATCGTACCATCGCTGCAGAATTGGCGGACCAGCACGACGTGCAGCCCGGGATTTAACACGGTCAATGAAACCCAATAGAGTCAACGGGCCAAAAATCAGTAAAACAATGTGGATAATTACCTCAACCATTGCTACCTCAAGAAACCCACGCCTGCCAAAGCAACAAGGACACTAACGTAATAAGAACCAAAATCAGATACGAACGAACATCGCTACGCTTAAGCTTTTCTGTGCGTGTGGACAAAGCCAGTATGAAATCAACCGCTGGCTTCCACAAAAGGTTGGTGACACGGTCACCTAAGCGCAATTCATAGGAAATATCCTTTGGAAAGGCGCCCTTTGCAGGTCTGTCATCACGACGCGCATCCAGCAGGAAGTGCGCTGGGCTTAGGGCTGGATCTGCAAACGAGGCGGCTGTGTACTGCATCTTTGGGGAGACGGATTCATATCCACAGGCCCAAGTCTCGCCAGCTCTGACTTCCCGGTTTTGTAACAATCGTCTGCGGATGAAGATCAACAAGGCGAAGATAGCGCCTAAGCCGATGAAAACTAACGGCAATCTGACTAAAAAGTCGAAAAATCGCTGGGGTATTTGGACTTCTGAAACTAAAGGGGTGACGCCAAGTTTGACCAAGACCACAAAAGGCGCCGGAAAAATTCCAATGATAAAACAAAGAGTTACCCCAATTAACAGGGCAATCTTCATTGTGCCAACTGTATCTTTTGCTTCATAATCACTTCTTGGGGTTCCTAGAAAGGCGGTTCCAAAGATTTTAACGAATGTTACAGCTGTTAAGCCCCCCAAGGTAGCAAGAATGGGCACGACTGCCACTGCCCACAGACTTTGAGAAGCTGGTAACAAGGTGGCCCCATAGAAAGCACCCACAAAAATCAACAGTTCGCTGATAAAACCATTAAGCGTGGGCACCCCAGTGATGGCAGCAGAGCCTGTCAAGAAGACATAGCCTGTGACAGGCATCTGCCGAATCAATCCACCTGTCTGATTAAGGTCTTTTACAGAACCAAGAATGACTCCTGCGCTTTGGAAAAGCAGCCCCTTGTAAAGGCCGTGATTTAGCACATGTAACAAGGCCCCTGCAAAACCTAACGTAGCGACAATATTGTTGTTTGCGGACAAGCCCAAAACCCCTAACCCAAGGCCCAAGGCCACTATGCCAAGGTTTTCCACAGAGCTATATGCCAGGATCCTCTTTAGATCATCTTGTGCCATTGCTTGGATGATACCGCCCATCCCAGACATCGTTCCGATCATTATCAGGACCACTCCCCACCAGTAGTTTGGAGTGCCTAAAAAGGTGAGCATTCTTAAAAGGCCATAAATACCAAGCTTTATCATGACGCCCGACATGACGGCAGAAACTTGGGAAGGCGCTGCAGGATGTGCCAACGGCAACCACACGTGCACCGGCCAAAACCCGGCTTTTGTACCAAATCCCAAAAGGCCCAGCAAAAAGACGACTCCTGCAATCGCAGGCTGGCCAGCAGACCTAATGTCATCAAAATGCAGGCTTCCAGCGCCAGTGGCAAGAATTGCAAACATCGCGAACAGCGCCACTACGCCAAGCTGGCTGGCCAACAAGTAGACCAAGCCAGGTTTTGAAGTTCGCTCGCCATCCGCGGTAACCAACAGGAAAGATGACAAAGTCATCAGCTCCCACGCAAGTAAAAAGGTCATCGCGTCAGATGACACCACAACCAAAGCCATGGAAAACAAAAGGATAGGAAACCATACAAGAACGGTTTTCAGTATCTCAGGGTGGTTTTTAACGTAGCCATACCCATACAAAGCGGCCAGACCGCCTACCAAAAAGACACACAGCAGGAAAAATGAAGACAGCGGGTCTAGTCCGATGGTAAAGGGGCCAAGTGCTGTAGACCAAAGAGTTTCATAGGAATCTTCGAACTTGGAAACAAGTGCCCAGACGGAGGCTGCTGCACCAAGCAAGCTAGCCGTAAGCGTGATGGCCGTACCAGCTTTCAATGCCTTTTGTGGCTGTTTCCTAAGGATGATTGAAGCAACAGAAGCCATCGCCAAGCAAAACACGCATGCAAACGCGAATATGGCGCTCACCAACGACACCTCTCTCACATCCCAAAATATGCCGACTAATAAAGCGGTGATTTCTGGGCTTCCCAACGGAGTGGAATCCAAAACGTACCACCCGGCCATGGGCAAAGCCTCAGGCTCTCCCTTGCTGCGAATCCTAGTCTATGCAAGACCCGCAAACAGTCAATGGCATTTGCCGCAGTTTTGATTGGTTGGAGGGGGGGCGGGGACAGGAGGCAGGGACAGGGAATGATTGTGCTGATCTGCAGGGTTTGGAGCTAAAAACAGGTCGAGAGGGCACCCTGCAACATGGTCCGGGGGCAATCCTGGAGGGCGCTATCGGGAGTTGCCTACAGTCGGGGTGGCTACGGGAGATTTTGGGTCCGGAAGGATGCCCACGGACATGTTTTAAAACTGTAACGAAGAGATAAAACGCCAAAAAGAACTAACAATCAGGAACCAGAACAGACAAATTAGCTGGAACAGGAACAGGATCAGGGGCAGGGGCAGGAACAGTGAGTTTTGGTTGCATATGGACAAAAAAAAAGGCGCCAGCCTTGCGACTGACGCCTTTTAGTGGACCTGGGAACAGGGTTAGCCAATCGAGGCCCTCCCCAGAGCATCAAACGGTATATATCCAAGCTTCCGACTGCCCATCGCTGAGACTCGGAGTCCTTTCTTGTGGTTAACCTACCTCTCGAAGACAAACCCTCACGAACTAGCACTTCATTGGTTCAGCACTCCCACCTTGCAGTTACGCTGCTTCGTGGTTTTCGTAACGTAAGGAACCATCCGGTTTAATGAATAGCAATCCTTCCTCAGGCTTTGGTCCCAGCTTCAAAGTTTAACCTGGCTTCCGTGCTTCAGGTACATATGTAGCCTGCCGCTTCTGCTCTCTCGAGGTTTTACGCCCCCCCAACGCAACCCAATCACTACGAGCAACCAATCTCAGACTTTACCTGACTGAGTCCTGTTGCGCCCTTACTGTTCCCGCCAGTTGCGACGCCTTAATCCCGTAGTTATCTCCCAAACATCTTTCAGTTCGGCGCGTTCTCGGGGTTCTTACCTTCAGAGCTTGACCTGACAACGATCATCAGCGCCTCTCGACGTGATATCCCCTCTTGCGATTAGCATTCCGGCTAAGGCTGACTGTCCGAAGACTGACATCCTTTACCTAACGTCGGATTTAATCCGCCGCGGCCTCGCTTCAGGGGCTTAAGCCCGTTGCCGGTTGGGACGACGCCTCTTCGAGTTTCCCCTACTGGTTCATCGCCCTGGCTCTCTTGGTCTTTAGCCTCCTTGGGGCGTTCTCCCTCCAGTGCCTTGGTTTCTACAGTCGCGGCCGCCGCTTGCCCTCGCGGGTGCGGTTGGGTCCGGCGGCTGCGCCAACTTATGCTGTATGTCTCTTACTCGGTAAAACCGAGCTATCCAAACAGCCCCGTGGCGTTCAACCTCCTCTCACGCACTTCAAGAAAAACACCCGTTCTGGGTTTCTTTCCCTGTACTCCAGAGTGTCAAAGAACACTGGAAATCGGCTTTCCTCTCCCGAGGTAGCCTGCCCCTTCGAGGTTTCCCTCCTCGTCCTCGATTTTCAGAATCCTTCCCAAAGAAAGGTTTCTGAATCCAGTTCTAAAAAGAGCTGACGAGGTGTCGGAGCGACTGACGTCCCGAATTCCCAAGTCCAAAAGCAAGAATAATTTCTAGGCGGATCTTTGTCAATAGTATATTTTGAACATATTGTCAAAGTTTTTGCATTTGCTTTGTATTCCAAGACTTAAGAGCAAAAAAACGGCACAATTTAATAATCTCAACATAGTTTTGAACAGGTTTTTGAACAGTTTTATGACAAATGCCCGGTTTTTTGGGTGGCAAAGGCGCAGAAACAGGGACAGGACCAGGAACGGGGACAGGAGGCGGGGACAGGAGGCAGGAGGCAGGGACAGGAAGAAGATTGTGCTGATCTGCTGGATTTGGAGCTAAAAAGAGGTCGAGAGGGCACCCTGCAACATGGTCCGGGGGCAATCCTGGAGGAGTGGCCAGTCGACGCTGCCGGGACCCGACGGTCACTTTTGCGACCATGCGCCGGCTCGGGCGTCGCTAAAGTGACCGTTGGGATGGCACGGCGAGCTGGCTCCCGGAAGGATGCCCCCGGACATGTTTTAAAACTGTAACGAAGAGATCAAACGCCAAAAAGAACAAACAATCCGGAGCCAAAACATGCTAATTAGCACAATCTGTAGCAGGAACAGGAGGCAGGGAGAGGGCCAGGGACAGGATGCTGGGAACGATAGTGATTTTGTTTTTGATGCGAGGGGATTGGTTTGGAGAAATTGGATAAACCCAGAGCTATCCGACGTTGTTGATGACCTCACCCAGGCCGCCTGCTCCTGGCACTATGTAGTGATGTTCATTAAGACCACGTTCTTGTTCAGGGTGGGTACCTGGTAACGTGTTTAAAATGTGAGGCGCGGAAAGGCCTCGATCAAGGCGAAACGCGTAGATAATTAGATCGGGCTCTTGGCGATGAACGTTTTGAACAAACTCAGGGGTAACTATTAAATTCATCGCGATCATCTTGGTTGGAGCACCCTGTGCCAGACCACGGTAATAGCCTATTGCCTCCAGTAACGATGAACCTGTTGCCCCCATTGGATCCGGAAAAACAACAATCTGACCAGCTATGTCACCACCCACCTTTTCACCAAAGATTCGCGCACCTATGACGTGGCCCTTATCATCAGTGACGCGATTCATCACGATGTGATCCTGACGGACTCCAGCCGGATTCAGCACGTGATTGAGAGCGTCAAAGCACACCTGAGTGGGAAGCATCCCTGCTCGGGCAATGTCAACACAGACTACCTTGGTGCTAGGGTCTATCACTTTTCCACGATAAACCCCGAACGGTGTGGCCGAGATCATGCGTGTAGGGCTTACAACATCAACAGTTGGAATCTGTTCCGCCAAGACCCTGGCCACCAACACTCTGTATAACGTAGTCACCAGATGACTGATTTCAGGCTGAAAAGTAGCTTCTGACGACAGTCTAGCCAGCAACGACAGGTGATATGGATCAGAAAGCAAGTGGAGGTTGGGACCATAAAGGTGTTTAAGTTTGCCACCTTGCAAGTGACTTCCCTGATACCCTATGTCTTGGGGTGTTCCTTGATCCCCGTCTTTTTCTTGGTTTAAGGCCATTCAATCCCCCTTTCGCTGCTGAAAATCCGCCTGTCTCAGCCGAGTTCCAGTCAATTGTTACTACGCCCGCAATTCCAACTTTGCAATCGCAGGTGGATCCAGAGTTTCAAAGACATCTAGCACTTCTTTGTAACGCCGCTGTTTGATTGCCTTGAAAATCCTTCGCCCCTTATCAAAGGTTTTAGCAAAGTCTATCGCGTCAACCATCAGAGCGTCGAAACCAACTGATGCCTTTTCAACCACATGGGAAGCCTCAAGCTCGCTTCCAGTGACTCGACGGCCAGTCAAGGTAATCTGGTTTAACTGCCAGCCTGGTATCGCCTTGCGCATTACAGCCATCATTCCTGGGAAAAACGGGATCCCGATATCAACTTCAGGGAAGCAGAAAAAGCCTCGATCTGAGCGCATGAATCTGAAGTCACAAGCGCAAGCCAAAATTGCGCCATTGCCAAAGGAGTGACCGTTTATTGCCGCTATGACAGGCATTGGATAAGTCAGGAGCCTAGCGTACACACGATTCAAGCTATGTAGAAACTCGCGTACTTCATCGTGACGAGTCTTGTCGGCCATAGCGGCTAAAATCCAATCTAAATCAATCCCTTGGGACCAATTTTTTTGGTCTTTGGAGGCTATGACTACAGCTCGAACTTCTGGCGAGTCTTCAATGTCGTCAAGGATGTTTAAAAACAACCTGATGGTCTCAGGATTATGGCGATTTTCACCGTCATTCCACCATACAACGGCCACCGACTCGTGCCTTTCCCAGCCGATCTTTGGCGCGAACTCGTTATGTTCCGAGGTGATTGTTGACATGTTTGCTCCCGATTCAAAAAAGTGGCGGTGCTAGCCTAGCACAGATTGGAGGGATTGACGCAAAAATCGGGGGCGGGGACGGGGACAGGAGGCAGGGACGGGGCCAGGAGGCAGGGACGGGGACAGGGACAGGAGGCAGGGGCAGGGACAGGGACAGGGACAGGGACGGGGACAGGAGGTTACCAATCTTCGGTGGGCCAGGGGTGGAAGACACAATTAACGTCGTATCCGCAAGCCATTGTCTTTGGTGGACAGTCTCTAGGGCAGCCAATTGCACTTTCAGTTCTTAAGGGATGCAACTCACAAGTGCCGTTTCCACAGGAACGTACGCTGACCTTAGCCTTACAAACTTTACTATTTCCTTCCTCCTCCGAACACTCCCACAACCCCTGCTCCTCCAAAGGCCAGTCGTAAAAGAAGCAATCAAAAGCGTTTGTACAGGGGGTTCCTTCACCGTTAGGGCCGGTTTTCAAGGCACAGTCAACCGGACAACTTTGAGGGCTCTCACCTGCCACTGGTTCACAGGCCCCGTTACCGCAAGTGTAGGCACCAAATGTAGGTTGGCACTTTCTGTTGGAACAGCGCCAACTGCCACTAATCCTGCAACCTCCATCATTTACCCAGTGTCCGGCGACGCAGTTTTGATCCCCTTCTCCCTTATCGCCAGTACCACAGCTGGTGGTTCTGCGGTCATCATCAACGCACTCGTCGGGGTCATCACATATGTCACTGACCCACTGGCCTTCGACACAGACCGAGTTCGTACGACCTCGATTATTTAAACCACAGGAGATGATGCCATCATCACCATCTACGCAAACGTCTGGGTCCACACACGGGCCCTCTTCGAATTGCCCGTCAATACAGGCAATCTCGATCATGCCTCTGTAATTTAATCCGCAGGGAGTGTAGTTACTTAGACCATCTTGGCAAATATCTGGGTCAATGCAGTCTCCCTGGTTAACCCAATGATCATCGATACATCGCTGCTTTTGAATGCCACGTGCATTGAGGCCACATGCAATCTCCCGATGCTCATCCCCTTTACATAGGATCGTGACATCACCTGGGTCGGTATCAGGGTCTGGGGCAATATCGGCATCTGGTTTTGTTGAGTCAGGCCTATCAACATCGGAATCCGGTCGGGGAGTCAAATCTCCTTCATCCAGAATGTCTCGGTCGCCAACAGCATCCATGTCATCTTTGGCCAAATCCATATTGGCAGGCACATCAAAGTTTAGAGATGGGCCCAAATTCCCCTCGCAGGCAACAAAAGCCACCAACAAAAAAAGCAAAAACCATGTCCTCACCATCAACCTCCCCTGCTGCATAAGGCTCAATACAGACCAAGCAGTTGATCTTAAGGAAACATTGCAGTTAAAACAATAAAGCATCCAACTCCCGTTAATCAAAGGGCAATCCACCGCTAAACCCCCGCCCCCCGTCCCTGCCCCCGCCCCCTGCCCCTGCCTCCTGTCCCTGGCCCCCGCCCTTGCCCCGCTCCCTCAGTTAGAGTAAATTGCCGCTGACTTGGTACCTTAGGTTTATGGGGGCACAATGAAACGACTGCTGGTTCTAGTCTCTGTTCTTTTGCTGGCCACACCTGCAATGGCAGATGAGGGCATGTGGCTTTTTAATGATTTTCCATCCGCTGAGGTCGAGCGTCTTTATGGCTTTTCACCTTCAAAAAAGTGGCTTGAGGGTGTGCAAAAAGCCTCTGTGAGGCTGGCTGGAGGGTGTTCTGGGTCATTTGTGTCTGCGAATGGGCTGGTCTTGACCAACCATCACTGTGCGGCAGGCTGTATCCAGCAGCTCTCTAACGCTGAACGAAATCTTTTGGCTAACGGCTTTGTGGCATCAAAACTGGCTGACGAGATCAGCTGTCCTGCAATCGAGTTAAACCAGTTGTTGGAGATTACAGATGTGACCGAAAAGGTCCTGAAGGCGGGTGCCGGCCTAGCTGACGCAGAGTTTATAACGACCATCAAGGGCGAAATGAGCAAGATTGAAACAGAATGCTCGCAAAAGGGGAAATGGCGATGTGATGTTGTGACGCTTTACCAAGGCGGCGCTTATCATTTGTATAAATACAAACGTTATCAAGATGTTAGGCTGGCATTTGCACCCGAACTAGACAGTGCCTTCTTTGGTGGAGACCCAGACAACTTCACCTTCCCAAGATATAACCTGGATGCTGCGCTGATCAGGGCGTACGAAAATGGAAAACCGGCTAAGACACCGAATTATCTTAGGTTTTCAAAAGCTGGAGCAGCTGAAAATGAACTCATTTTTGTAAGCGGCCATCCAGGTTCCACCCAGCGGTTGCTGACTATCAGCCAGCTTGCCTTTCAGCGGGACGTGGCGTTGCCTAACCGCTTGATGTATTTGGCGGAATTGCGAGGGCTGCTTACCGAATTTGGACGCCGTGGCGAAGAACAGGCCCGTATTGCATCCGGGCAGCTTTTTTGGGTTGAAAATGCCTTTAAAGCGTTGAAAGGTCGTTTTGAGGCTCTGCTTGACGCCGACCAATTTGGCAAGAAAATTGCCCAAGAACAGGACATGAGATCGAAGGCCGGACAGGAGGCTTGGGAGACCATAGACCACGCAGTTAAAGCTTCCAGGGACCTTTATGACTCCTACTTGATGATCGAAGCTGGCAGGGCCTTTCCAGGGGACCTGTTTCGGATTGCAAGAACGCTTGTTAGGGGAGCAACCGAAAGGGCAAAGCCAAACGAAGAGCGGTTGCGCGAGTTTTCCGAGGCAGGCTTGCCAACTTTGGAGCAAAGGCTGTTTTCAAAGGCGCCTATCTATCCGGATTTAGAGCAGATTCTATTGGAGTTTGGGCTGACAAAACTGCGTGAAACCTTGGGCACTGATCACCCAACTGTTAAAAAGATCCTTGGTAAGGACTCGCCTGAAAACCTGGCAAGGACGCTGATTCAAAACACAGGACTTGCAGATGTGGACACCAGAAAAGGCCTTTGGGAAGGGGGGCAAGCCGCCATTGACAGCTCCCTGGACCCAATGATTTTGTTTGCGCGCCTGATTGATGATGACGCCCGTGACTTTCGAAAAACCTACGAAAATGTGGTCGAAGCCCCAATATTGAAAGCGTCCGAAACAATTGCTAAAGCCAGATTTTCACATGCCACGGAAAAGCTTTATCCAGATGCAACTTTTACCTTGCGCATGACGTACGGAACAGTAAAAGGCTATGAAGAACGGGGGGCTTTCATTCACCCGATTACCACTGTTGATGGTTTGTATGAAAGGGCTACTGGAAAAGCCCCTTATGCCCTACCCCGAAGCTGGATCGAGTCCAAGGATAGCCTAGATATGAAAACGCCCATGAATTTCGCTAGTACCTGCGATATCATTGGGGGAAACTCTGGTAGTCCGGTAGTAAATAAGAATGGCCAAGTGGTTGGGCTTATTTTTGATGGAAACATTCAAAGCCTTGGTGGTGACTACTGGTTTGATGAATCTGTAAATAGAGCTGTGGCTGTGGCAAGCCCCATTTTTTTGGAGGCCTTACAAAAGGTTTATAAGGCGGATAGGCTGCTTAAGGAACTCACCAAGTAAGCAAGCAGTCGATGGAGTGTGATGCAGGAACTTTTTGCTGATGACAAACCTACCAGGGCGTTTTTGGTAGCGGTCCAACTGCCTGATGTGTCCGACAACAAGTTTCAGGCGAGTGTCGCGGAGTTTGGCAGACTGGTGACTACACTTGGGATGGAGGTAGTCGGAGTTGAAAGCCAAAAGCGCCCAAGCTTTGATGCCGCTACCTATGTTGGATCTGGCAAGGTTCTGGAAATCAAGGACAAGTTGGAATTTGACGAGTTGGATCATCCCGACGATAACTATCTGGTGGCTGTGAACAACGACATCACTCCATTTCAGGCAAGGGCCTTGTCAGACGCCTTGGGCTTTCCTGTTTTGGATCGGACCGGGGTAATTCTTGAGATTTTCCACCGACACGCCCACAGTCCCCAAGCAAAAGCGCAGGTCGAATTGGTCCGTTTAGCCTATATCACCCCCAGGATTCGCGAGCTGCGCAAGGGGATGACATACAAGCAAAGAGGCGCGGCCAGAAGCAAAGGAGTTGGCGAAAGATTTGGAGAGTTGGACCGGCGAAGGGTGCGAGACAGAATTACAGAGCTTAAGGCCGAAATTAAAGCCTTTGAAACAAATCAACAGGCCAGACAAAAACGCCGAAAGGATGCTTACAAGGTGGCCTTGGTTGGATACACAAACGCTGGTAAATCAACGTTTATGAGGGCCTTGACTGACAGCGATGTGCTGGTCGCGGACAAGCTGTTCGCCACGCTGGACACGACCGTGCGAATGTTGAGCCCAGCAGTCGAACCAACCATTTTGGTGTCCGACACAGTTGGCTTTTTGAAAGACTTGCCTCATGGCTTGGTGGCATCCTTTAAATCCACTCTTGAAGAGGCTTTGGAGGCTTCATTACTGCTACACATAGTTGATGCTTCGGCTGATGATTTTGATGATCAGCTTAAAACTACTGAACAGGTTTTGGCTGAAATCGAGGCCGGGGATATTCCAACCATTTTAGTGTTCAACAAGGTAGATCTGATAAAGGATCCAACACGTTTGGAGCTTTTGAAAAATTGGCCTGATGCCCTTAAGGTGTCGGCATTTTCTGAACCGGACGTGTCTTTAGTTCATCAAAAAGTCTGCGAGTTCTTTTTTGGTGAAAAAATTGAACGCTGGCTAGTTTTGCGACACGATCAGGGTGCTTTACGTTCAGAACTATATGATAATTGTGAGGTTTTAGAGGAAATCTCTGACCATGATGGCATCAAAATAAGGGTGCTTGGTCATCGTTTTCATATAGAGTCGGCAGCAAAACTTACAGGCGAACAGGTCACTTGAAGGATGGTTCTGTGATAAAACAACTGACCCCCCAATTCAAGAGTTTTGCCAAACTTATCGAGCACTTTTGTCAAAACGACTTGAGTGCTAACTGCGAAATTTCAGCACTACCCTTGGCAAATGGGGAATTACATATTTCAGCAGTCGATAAATCTGTCGGAAAGACCACTAGCATCGCGCTTTTACCTTTTGCTGAAAACGATGCTGAACTGGAACAGACGCCACTTGGATATCTGCCGAAGTTGCAAAGTCAGGACCCGACTGTGAAGGCCTTAGTTCAGGCCATTATTCTTGCGGCTAATCATATTGGAGATGACCCACGATTTTCGGCCTTGAAACTGGTGCACAATGACGCAGGCGCTGGGCACTTGATGGATGCAATCTTGGCCCAAAGAATGGAGATTGGAACCAGCGCTTTTGGGCCGTATGTTTTTGAAAAGGCTGATGAAAAAGTTGGACACAGTTGTATGCTGGAGTTTTTTGATTCTACGAATGAATCCAGGGTTCGTTTTGTGCTGCTGGGGCCAAAGGCGCAACAGGCTAATGAATGGCCTTTGATGCAGGCTCAGGACGAGTTTGAAGGCGTACAAGTTCCGGTGGGGCCTTTTTTGGCTGAAATAACTGTTGTCCCCAAAGAGCGGCAGGCAGAATCGCTGATTCAGGTTGTGCTTTTTTTGTTGGCTAGGTCTGTCGGTCGGATGAAACTTGAGGGACTGTGGAAGGCTCCAATAGTTAAAACGAATAGATTAACAAACCTTGGAAATGCTGACGGGCTTACTGCTGCTTCTGCCGCCAATATGTGGCGACACTTTTTTGTGCCGTTTGAGGCTGAAAGAGACCTTTTGCGTGAACGAAAACCGAGGGATTCATGGGGTCGCATCAGAACCCTGATGTATGGGGAGATTGAGTGCCTTTGGGTGCAACCGATGGATGACGGGCGAAGTCGCTATTTCAGACCGATGACTTGCGATAACACGCTTAAACCACGGGAAAAACCAGCCCTTTGGAAACGGCTTGTAGACTTGGGGACAAAGATTCCAGAGGGGCGATTGAATGAGATTAAAGCGACGCCAGAGCACATTGAGGAAGGATATCCAGAGCTGTTGCTTTCGGATGCAGAGGCAGTGTCTGGTGCTTCTGATTTGGTAAAAAAACGGCTGGCATGGGAAAGGGAAAATGCAGAACTAGGTGATGTTTTGCTGATAATGAAATCTTGCACCCCATTGATCATTGGCGAAGATCTGGATTCGATAAAGCAGGAGCATCTGGATTTGGGTGGAGCGCCTTTTTTGGACCTTGATATTAGACTTCATGGAGCCTTTGATGTCTTGGCCGCCCAAATACGCCAACTGAAAGACATGGTCTTGGCGAAACAATCTGTGAAAGAGGCTGGAATCATTGAAAATGGGGTTGCCTTTGTTGGATATCCGGATGATGGCTCAACAAAGGAAATATCGGAGTGGTTGGCCGCCATCGGGCTTAAATATACGGCACATTGTTTGCCAACCCTGGGGCGAGAGTCGTTGATGGACACGATGCGTTCCAAGTACGTGATCTGTCATCCAGGTTCAGCATGGCGAAAAATAACTGAGCTTGTGTTGGCAGGCGAGCATACTACGATACTTACGCCGCCCCTACCCTATGGATTTAATGGAGTTATAGCGTTTTTACAAAGCATTGCGAAGTCTTCAGGTAGGTCGTTGGAGACCTTGAACCCATTCCTAGATGAGCTCCACAAAGAGTTGTCGCTGGATGTGCCAGCTTCAATGGGCTTGGCCTATGTCACCGATTTTGAAGAGGCTTTGAGGTTGGTTTTGGCGGACGGCAACTTTGGGGTTCCAATGCTGGCAATGCTGAAGGAATTGGGGTTTTCACAAAGGCTTTTCCTGTATCAGCCACCTGATGGACAGCAAGAGGCCGTTGTAAAACAGCTTAAGCGGGCTATGGTCACCGCTCTTGGTGATGACACAAGTGTGATGATCGACTTTTTTGAAGATGTTGGGCAGTTGCGGGATTTGTTACAAAAAGCAGAATCATTCCAAGCGGTTTACTCGCAGATCTCTCTTGACACTAGATTGTACGCCAGTCAAAAGGCCTTCTTTTCCTTTGCAGATCTGGAATGCGGTTTTTGGGGAGCTCATAGGACGGCCAAACGAATACTGGGTCGATGCACATGGGCAGGACCATCGAAATATGGCTCTTATGTTCATATAACGGGTTGGAACAAATGAAAAAGAAGCCCTTAGTAGTAGTCGACAAACAATCTTTGACCATCCCCTTTACAGGGGGATTGTACCTTGCTGTCAATGGAATTAAGGGCTCCAGACTCATTATGGATGGGCCGACGTGTGCTTTTTATAAGGCTGAGTTCATTCAAGGAAACCACCAGATTGTTGCGGATCTACAAAGGCATGCATCGCCACACCGAATAATCCACTCGGAACTTGATGTGCATAGTGTGATTGTTGCAGATGAGGCGTTGGTAACAAGTAAGTTTGATGCGGCTTTGAGTGACCCAGAGACGGAGATACTGTTTTTTTCAGCTATGTCGTTTGCTGTGATTATTGGTCGGGATCTGGAACGGATAATGGGGGTAAATACAAGTCGGCCAGAAGTACCAAGGGTCTTGGTTCGGCCTGCGCAGCTTGGAGGGGATTGGATCGGTGGTTATGGGGATACTTTAGCGGCGATTGCTAGGACTATTGAGTTGGGGGGCAGGGGCGGGGACAAGGGCAGGGGCGGAGACAGAGTTGGAATTGTTGGGAATCTGTTTTTGCGCCATGAGGGTGATGGTTTTGCAGATGTTGCCGAGCTTGAAAGGATGGTTGCAGCTCTTGGGGTCAGTACATCATCGATCTGGCTTAGTGGCGGCACCTTAAAGAATTTGGAAAACATTGCTAATTCTGACCTGTTGGTGGCCTTACCGTATGGTCAAGAGGCAGCCAAAATCCTGGGAGAACGTCTTAATATTCCAGTGATTTACCTACCCCTACCCTTTTCATGGACCCATACCGAACGCTTTATAAATGGCCTTGCTGAAGCGTTGGATAGACCGGATCAAGCCAAACAATTCATCGATTTGGAAAAGCGCAGATGGGCTGCCGAGCTGCTATTTAGGGCCGAGCAAGACCTGCTTGGGACCAATTGGATCGTGATAGATGACCCAGTTAGGATGGAAGGTTGGCAAGAGATTGCACACGATGTTGGAGCGCACCTGTTGGTCGCAGGACTTACCACTAACGCTGCCGGCGATGAAACGGTTCACGCACTGCCTACCTTGCTTGAAACAGTGACGAACGAACACATCGACGTCTTTGTCAGCAACTCGGTTGCCGCCGATTTAGTTCGAAATATTCCAGAACCAAAACCAGCACTTGCGGAGTTCGGCTACCCATGTTTTGGGAGACACCCCATCGCCCCACTGCCCTCCTTTGGCTTTCCAGGAGCTTTGGCCACTATTGAGATCCTATGTCAGGCTAGGCGAGCTGGCCGCAAATAGCCCCCTTAACTAAGATAATTCTTTAAAATAACTCCAAAAAACGCACTTGACTAGCAAGACTTTGTAGCTATTACATCGGAGCAATTCAGTCCAGATTTGGATAGATTGAATTAGGCCCTTAACATAAGATTTAAAAAAGGGGTTTTTAGGAGGAAGGAATGGCGTTAACAGACATCGCAACATTTCGCATACAACACCTGCAGATCTCAGATGAAAATGGAAACCTTGATTCAAAACTTGACCCAAAGCTGTCTAAGGAACAGCTACTGACGATGTACCGCTGGATGGTTCTTGCACGTGAAGCCGATGAGCGGATGCTGAAGCTTCAGCGTCAAGGCCGGATTGGGACGTTTGCGTTGAACTCGGAGCAAGAGGCGGCCCAAGTTGGAGCTGGCCTTGCGATGGGCGACAAAGATTGGCTTGTACCCAGCTTCAGGGAAGGAGCAATTCGGATGATGCGCGGCGTGCCTTTGGTTAATGACCTTCTGTTTTACAACGGCTTTGAGGAATGCTGTTGGATGGCAAAAAGTGTGTTGGTTGTGCCCAAGCCAGAAGAAAGGGCGCCGTTTTAATCCATGGCTCGCTTTTATTAGATTTGAAGGCTGAATTGACTGCGAAATGTTTTGGAATGCCACAGTCGAGGATAAAAAAAGCATTGGCCGGCATCCCTTTACTTCCACAAGTGCTGGCCCCAGCACTTGAACAGGCGATGCTTCAGTATTTTTCCTAGTTAATCGACTGAAAATGTAACCCTTTAATTTGTCATCTGCTTGTTGTGCAAAACTTGCCTGAACTAGGCCTATAGCCAATACTCCGCTCGGCGCAAAATAAACTGCGTCTTTTGAATACTACGAGGAGGTATTGAATGGGTCGAATTGAACGGGACAGTCTTGGTGAGCGTCAGATTCCAGTTGGAGCCTATTATGGCGTTCAAACGGTTCGGGCCGTTGAAAACTTCCCCTTTACGGGGCTGCCTATTTCCAGATTCCCCAATCTTGTCAAAGCCTTGGGCATTGTGAAGGAGGCCTGTGCGCTGGCAAATATGGAGCTTGGCCAGCTTGATCCAAAAATCGGCAACGCCATCGTTGCTGCTTCGCGAGAAGTTAAAGATGGACTTTTAAGCGAACACTTTGTTGTGGACATGATTCAAGGTGGTGCTGGGACATCCACCAACATGAATGCCAACGAGGTCATCGCCAACCGAGCTGCAGAAATTCTGGGCTCTAAAAAGGGCGACCACAAGGCTTGTCATCCGAATAACCACGTAAATTTGTCTCAATCGACTAACGACGTCTACCCTACCGCATTAAAACTGGCGTTTATCGCTTCGATGCAAGGCCTGATCACCGCCTTGGAAGAGCTTTCAAAGGCATTTAGTGCCAAAGGTGTGGAGTTTAAAGATGTTTTAAAAATTGGACGCACCCAGATGCAAGACGCTGTACCGATGACGTTAGGTCAGGAATTCGAGGCTTTTGCCGCCACGATTTTGGAAGATGTGGTTCAACTGAACGAGGCCATCACCCTGCTTCACGAGGTGAACTTGGGCGCGACCGCTATTGGTACTGGAGTGAACTCAGTTGAAGGATACACTGAGTGCGTGCGCCGAAAGCTGTGTGACATCACTGGATGGCCCATAACTACAGCCGTCAACCTGATTGAAGACACATCGGACACGGGTGTATTTGTTACATTATCTGGCGTTTTGAAGCGTATCGCGGTCAAGCTGAACAAAATCTGCAACGACCTGCGGTTACTGTCATCTGGCCCGCGAGCTGGATTTGGCGAGATTTCACTGCCCCCAATGCAGCCAGGCTCAAGCATCATGCCTGGCAAGGTAAATCCGGTTATTCCAGAGGTGGTAAACCAGGTGTGCTGCCAAGTCATTGGAAACGATGTTGTGGTTTCCATGGGCGCTCAAGGTGGCCAACTGCAGTTAAACGCGTTTGAGCCAGTTATTGCCTTTAACATCTTCTTTTCTATGTCGATGCTGCGTTCTGCTGCCAACGTTTTAAGGGAAAAATGTGTTGTTGGCATCAAGGCCAACGAGGAGCAATGTCGCCATCTACTTGAACGCTCCTTGGCCATTGCCACGGCTTTAGTCCCAATTCTGGGCTACGATGAGGCCGCCAGAATCGCAAACGAGGCCTTGGCAACCAACAAAACCATCAGGGAATTGGCCGTTGAAAAGCTGCCAGAAGATCAGATTGATGAAATTCTGGATGCTTCAAAGATGATTCGGCCAAAACCTAATGGGCATCGTTGTGGGGGCTGATTGGGCTTTGTTGGTGGGGCTGGTAATTACTTGACAGCTTCGCCAAACAGGCGGTTCACTTCGTTCCAGTTCACGACGTTCCACCAAGTCTCGATGTAGTCGCCGCGCTTATTTTGGAACTTCAAGTAGTAGGCGTGCTCCCAGACATCCAAAGCCAGGATTGGGGTGCCTTTGACTTCTGCTATATCCATCAGGGGGTTGTCCTGATTTGGCGTGGAAACGACGGCCAGCTTTTTATCCGCAGTGACGATCAACCAAGCCCAGCCTGAGCCAAAGCGCTTGACTGCGGCGTCGGCGAAGGCCTTTTTGAAAGCATCAAGGCCGCCAAGGTCACGGTCGATAGCCGCGAGCAACTCCTTGGAGGGCTCTCCACCCTTCCCTGCTGGGGCCATCAGGTTCCAAAACAGTGAGTGATTATAGTGACCGCCACCATTGTTGCGGACGGCGGCACCGTATTTCGAGACTTCAGCCAGGATCTGGCCAAGAGTCTTGCCGGTTACACCCTGAGCTTCCAGAGCAGCATTGGCGTTGTCGACATAAGCCTTATGGTGCCGAGTGTGGTGGATTTCCATAGTCTTGGCATCAATGTGTGGCTCCAAAGCATCGTATGCATATGGCATCTCAGGAAGAACAAAAGGTTGGGTGGCGGCAATAGGTGCTGCAACAACGGCTGCTGCGAGTGTGCTTGTTATCGAACTCATGTTTAATCTCCTAAATCAGTTAAGATTGATTATCAATGTCAAACCGACATCGAGGAGTAATATGGTGTTGATTTGGAAAAGGTCAAGGGGCGGCCCCTGTCCCTGCCCCTGTCCCTGCCCCCGTCCCTGTCCCTGACCCTGTCCCTGTCCCTGACCCTGTCCCTGTTCCCGCCCCTGTCCCTGTCCCTGACCCTGAGCCTGTCCCCCGTCCCTGTCCCCGACCCTGTCCCTGCCCCTGTCCCCGCCCCTGTTTTCGGGTAAGATATTTCGTTTCGCGGTACAATTGCGGCCGGCGTTTTTTGATTGACGCTTGCACCTTTTACTGGGGTATGCGTAATGGAGCTGAACTTGGGCACCTTTTTTAGAGACTCCTGGAATATTGCTAAATTTGACCTCTGGACTGCTATTCGTACCAAAAGGGCGGTTGCTGCTATTGTCATGTATTCGCTTGGGGCGCTGATTACAGCCATTGTTTTGGTAAAAATCGAGGCTTCTGTCGGCAACGAACTTGCTCAGCTTAAAATGGCTGATAAAAGTGTCGCCGCGGCATCAGGTGCCTCAGATACCCAGCTTGAACAGACCTTGTCCACGTTTGTTGGCGGTGATATTGAAACTGCCCGCCAAATCCTTGGCATGCCATTGGTGATTCTGGGCTTCTTTTGGATGTCTTTGACATTCTTACCTTTTTTGATCCTGTTGGTAAGCCACGACATTGTCAACGTTGAGGTCAGAAACAGATCCGCTAGGTACGTCTTACTGCGAACCAGTCGAGGCGCGTTGCTGACCGGCAAGATGATCTCTCATGGCCTTTTGTTCCTTGGGGTAACCATTTTTTCCAATGCCGCCCTGTTTTTTTACGCTTGGTACTACTCTCCCGGGTTTCAACCCCTGCCATCGCTGCTGCTACTGCTACGTATCTGGATCTTGATTATTCCATTCGCCTTTTGCTGGATGGCTTTTACCGCAATGATTTCCGCCTTTGTTGATAACGGCCTCTTGGCTTTGATAGTCGCAGGAATTGGTATGGCCTTCCTTGGAATCTTGTCGCTCAATGATTCGTTCACCTTTTTTACTCCCAATCATTACAAGTTATGGCTTTGGAAATCAGGCGTTCTGTGGCCCGCACTAGGCTCAGGGGTCTTCATACTATTTGGCTTGATTTTTACGGCTGTTGCGTGGGCACGCATTAGCTGGAGGGACATGTAATGGCCGCTGTAATCGAAACTAATAAATTGACCAAAAAGTACGACGGACGTGCGGTTGTTGACCAACTGACCTTCACCGTACCAAAAGGCTCAATCTTTGGTTTTTTGGGTCCAAATGGAGCTGGTAAAACGACCACTTTTGCCATGCTTTGTGGCTTTATCCGACCGTCTGGCGGAGACGCGGTCGTCTTGGGACAACCATTAAATAACCTGCCAAGACATTTGATGTCTGCCCTACCCCAGGACGCAAAATTTCACCCCGAAAGAACTTTGAAAGACAGTCTGATTTTCATGGCCCAGCTGCAGGGAATGGATAAACAAAAGGCCGCTGCGGAAGCAAAGCGGGTTTTAGAGGCGGTTGAACTGCTTGACGCGGCCAAATTTAGGGGAAAAACGCTTTCTCACGGTATGGCCAAACGTTTTGGAGTAGCCCAAGCCTTTTTGGGAACGCCTGAGCTGGTTTTACTTGATGAACCTACAGAAGGCTTGGACCCCAAAAATTCTCAAACTGTCAGGGACATGATTAAAGCTATGGCCGGAAAATCCACGGTTTTAGTCAGCAGCCATAACCTAGCCGAAATTGAAGACCTGTGTGACGAGGCATTGATCCTGGACAAGGGCAAACTTGTCACCCAGGCATCGATATCAGAATTGACCGGTCGAAATCAGCAAATATTAATCCAGCTTGGAACAGCTGGCTCTATTAACGCGCTGAAAAACCTTAGCTCAGTAACAGCTGTTGAAGCATCTGATGACGGTAAATCGCTACGAGTTTCCTTGAATCTGGCCCCTGGACAACGTCCCGAGCCTGCTATCACTGAAATCTTATCTACGTTGATTTCAACTGGCGCCACCGTTGGCACCGTAGTCCGCGGTAAAAGCTTACAAGAACGCTTTCTTGAATTGACATAACAACGTCTTTTGGCCGATCATTCGCTGCTGTAGTTAAGCACATAAAATAGCTTGAATTAAAAGGGGGATCAGATGAAGAAAGTAGTCGTTTTGGGTGCTGTTCGTACTCCAATTGCAGCCATTGGCAAGTCTTTGGCGGCACTAACAGCCCGAGAACTGGCATCATTTGCCATTGGCAAGGCGATTGAAGCGGCCGGTGTCAAACCGGAGCAGATCCAGTACACCACCATGGGTTGGGTAATGCAGGATCCACGCTCCCCAAACTTGGCAAAAGTTGCAGGGGAATTTGCTGGGATTCCAAACCATGTCCCGGGGACCACGTTCCATGAAAATTGTGCGTCCGGAGGGGCGGCAGTCCACTCCTTGGCCCGACGCATAATCTTGGGCGAAGTCGAGATCGGAGTCGCCGGTGGTGTTGAATCCATGTCAAACGTGGCTCGCTATCTTTATGCTGGCCGAACTAGCGCCCAACTCTACGGTGAAATGACCTTGGAAGATGGGGTGATGGGTGCTCTTTTGGACCGTAACATCGGACCAAAGGGCGAATTGATGGGCCTGACCACCGAAAAAGTCGTTGAAAAATACAATGTTACCCGCGAGGAACAAGACGAGGTCGCCTTTAGGAGCCATAAAAACGCGTTGGCAACTTGGGACGCCGGCCTTTTTGCTGATTATGTGGTTCCAGTCCCAGTACCGCAACGAAAGGGCGATCCAATAATCTTTGCCAAGGATGAAGGACCAAGGGTGGTCACAATGGAGCAACTGGCCGCGGCGAAGCCTTATTTCAAACGAGATGGTGGGACTATCACAGGTCCGAACTCTTCGTCGATTAACGATGGTGCTGCTGCGCTGGTTCTGGCATCGGAAGAAATGGCTGCAGAATTGGGAATCAAGCCTTTGGCTGAACTGATTTCCTGGCACAACGTGGGCGTACCACGTGAACTTATGGGTGAGGGCGCCTTCAAGGTTATTCCTGGGTTGCTGAAGCGAGCCGGCATGACAATGGGCGACATCGATTTCTTTGAACTTAACGAGGCATTTGCTGCAGTTGTAGCCGCAGCATTCCATGATTTGCCAGAGCTTGACGTCGGCAAAACCAACCAATGGGGAAGTGGGATTAGCCTTGGTCACCCGGTTGGTTGTACAGGCGCCCGCCAGATTGTTGATATGGTCCAACAGCTGCGCCGTCGTGACAAGACTATTGGCTTGACCAGTCGTTGCGTGGGTGGTGGCATGGGAAGTGGCGAGATTGTAAAGGTAATCTAGCTAGATTGGGCGGTGAATTTTGGTCCGCTGCCTAGAAGTAGTAAGTCACCCCTAGGTTGTACGCAAGAGAGTCGATAAAGTCTCTAGTTGCCAGCACAAAATCGGTTCTATCACCATCGTTCTGCAGTCGCATGGCAAGCCCGACCGCAAACTGCAAAGTCAGCCTGGGGATCCCTATCCAGCCAAACGACAGCTCTGCACCCAGGTCGGCTCCAGCACCAAAAAGCACTGGGATGGTGCCCGCTGCGACCCTCATGAACGAAAGGTCAAACCTTGGTTCAGCATAGATGGTGATGTGCTTGAAGTACCCAAGCGCGATGGGAACTCCAGCTGCTACACCCATTCCAAACTGAACTCTTTCATCCTTCCCCCTGTGCAGATAAAGCGACATACCAGCGTCCAAACCTAGGCGCTTGTTAAACCAAGTGCGCACACCGATGGTCGTCAGACGCATGCTGGCAAATTGGTCTGCCGCCCCAACGTCACCCATATCACCCTCGGTCCTGCCAGTTATAGCAGTAGTTGCCGGACCTACTTTGCCCCAATGCACAACTCGAACACCAACCTGTTTTACGATCAGTTCATGGTCGGTGATCCCCTCGGGTTCAGAGGATTTACCATCGGCGGCAGGAGTCCTGAGTACCGACTTCGCGCTGGCCCCTCCTGCAATGAAGATCACCAGCAAAGACAAGAGAATCGACTTAAAACGCATACGCACCTCCACAAAAAAAAGGCCGGCAGACCCTTTTGCCAGCTTAATCAACGTTGTTAACGCGCCACAGCTGCGCACCGTAAAAAGGATTGGCGGTACCAACAAACAACCCTTGGCTAGTTGCCTTCAGGGTACGGCCACCATAATTGTGGGGGCTGCCAAAACCATCAACGGTCACTGGCCACCAAGTCAAACCATCGTCGGTGGTCCAAAGGTCGAAGCCCTCGGGATTTTGATTAACCACAGGTAACAACGAGACAGCTTCAACTATGTCTGCCCTGTACTGCTGCTGTGTAACGCCAAGTAGTTGTAGCGAGGAATCATCTAAATATCGCAAAAAAACCCTGATATCAAAGGTAGATGCGAACAGCCTACCGTCCCAGACTTCCATCCACCATACGTACTGATTTAACGAGTAATTTGCCCGTTGATATCGTGATGGCATGACGATTTGCTGGTCAGTGGCAGTATAAAAACCAGCTCGATGGTCACTCTTTCGATAAAGGAAGTTGTCATCTGGGTCTCCAACCAGCAGCTGCCATTGGTCCGAAGCGTCAAAACGATAGATCTGAGGGGGTCTCATGTTCATCGTCAGACTGTTTAGCCCACCTGAAACCCACGGTCCCAACATGTCAGTCAGTGTACCGACATAGACTTGGTTCTTGAAGACTACTAGGCTGGCTGCTTTAAAGGCTGGGACTCCGAGCCCTGCAGGGAGCTTTCCACCTGAGCCCACAATTGGCACCCATTCCCAACCGGTTTTGGCAGAGGCGTTTGGTGCGTCAGGTGCTAAACGCCCTTTGAACATGTGAAACCCCTGGTTGGCTTTTTCAGCCACAGGGTCAGGATTGCCCAAGATCACATACAACCAGCCATTAAACTCAACCATTTGCCAAAGAGAAAACCCTGAAGATTCAAACAAGCCGCCAAAATCGGAGTCATCAGCAATTTTGGACCAACCTTCAGTAGAAGCGTCTGAGCCTTCAGGTTGTTCGGGAGGGTTCTCAGAGGCGTAGAGATCATTGGTTTGGGTGGCCACTAACAAGCGGCCATCGTAAACCGCAATGGGGCGTAGCGAATTTCTGGTGCCAGACTCCCAGGGTGCTACCCTAAAGACTTCCTTAGGTTGGGCATCAGGAGCTGCACCAGGTTCAAATTTAAGCATCCTGGCAGGCGAAAGGCCCAATGGTTCCACTGTCACCGCAAAAAGGGCTGGGCCATCTGGGGTTTCATAGGTCATGCATCCCCTAAAACCAATCTCCTTGGGCAATTTCTCCAGTGCTCCCGATAAATTTGATGCCCGAAACACTTCCTCAAAATCGCCGGTACCGTCCAGCTTCCAACGATACATCCTGGCCCTGCCATCAGTTGCCTCGGGGAGGTCTTCCTTGAAGACAGGTTGTATTTGCTCTTGTGAAACCCCTGCGGCCATGGCAAAGGCAAGTATCAGGTCACGCCCAGTTCCTACGTACAACCATCCCTCAGACGACGGATCTGCTGGGTCGGGCAGCACATCCATGCACCAAGCGTACGAATTTTCCCTGTCCCCACTTGGAACTAGCCCATCAACAAAGGGCGTCTGTAGGCCAGCCGTTGGGTTTGATACCCGCTGAGCTTGAAATTTGGGAGCAGGATCGCCACAGGAAATCAGGGCAATACACACAAATAGAAGCACCCCACCCGACTTTAATCTGAGCTCGTACAAAGATACCTCTGAAAAAAGCATAAAACGATTATAGCGGACTAAACAAAGTTAACAATCACGAAGCACACAAAATCACAACCTAAATGTTAACTCCACTCCCCGTCCCTGTCCCTGTCCCTGTCTCCTGTCCCTGTCCCTGATCCTGCCAATTAGCTTGTTCTGACTCCTGATTGTTTGTTCCTTTTGGCGTTTTATCTCTTCGTTACAGTTTTAAAACATGTCCGTGGGCATCCTTCCGGACCCAAAATCTCCCGTAGCCACCCCGACTGTCTCTTAGTGACATCGTCCGGGCGAGATATACGATTGCCAACGTGTACGTTCATCCTTTTGGCCCGGACGGGCCGCTGCGCGGCCTTCATGTCAGCTAAGAGACGTCGGGTCCCGGCAACTCCCGATAGCGCCCTCCAGGATTGCCCCCGGACCATGTTGCAGGGTGCCCTCTCGACCTCTTTTTAGCTCCAAATCCTGCAGATCAGCACGATCATCTCCTTGTCCCTAGCCCTGCCCCGCCCCCGTCTCTGTCCCCGTCCCTGTCCCCGTCCCTGCCTCTAATCGTAATAAAACATCCCGATCCGGTCGTAGGTGATGGCCCCAAAGAAATTGACCAGTAACGAGATCGCAAAGGCTACATAAAAACCCTTGCCGAATTTGCGGTTGCCGGCTGCCAACATCAAGATCATGTAGGGCATGAAATCCATGGAAAACCGGTATCCGAATTGTGCCCAGCCAGTATTTTGGTAAAACAGGCTTGGAATGGCCACAAAAGCCATTGCTATGGCAAGGTTGCGTCCAAAGGCACCAAAATCCTTTGGCCATAACAAAAAGATAAATACAGGCGTGGTAAACAGCATCGACAATC
>Ga0255344_1001610_pt1 | contig 29570 bp, 20 predicted proteins | sample wastewater_treat_5_FD_192414 | JGI IMG/M metagenome (GOLD analysis project Ga0255344, IMG submission 192414) | Wastewater microbial communities from Lulu Island WWTP, Vancouver, Canada - plant18 | ecosystem: Engineered > WWTP > Wastewater > Unclassified | place: Canada: Vancouver, British... | reverse complement strand
CCGGAGCGCAGCGCAACCTCGGTCGCGGCCCGCAGCGTGCGATTGGGGCCCCATCGGGGGATGCCGCCGGCCCTACCGAGATCCGCGAACGTTCCCTCTCTCACCCACAAATTCTGCTACAGAGCCTAAAAAAACTCCACCGTCTGGCGCATCGGGACGACCTGACCCTGTGGAGCCTCGATGAGTGCCACTTCCAACAACATGGCTCGCGATGCATCATGTGGGTTCCACCAGAGGACAAGGACCCCGTCTTACCCCACGCGCCAACGCGTAAATCGCTTGCCCTATTCGGAGCGGTCAACTTGCGCTCGGGCCAACTGGTGACGATGTTTGCGACGCCGTTCAACGCCGAGAGCTTCGCGGCCTTCCTCCGCCAAGTGGCTCGCCATCGGGACCGGTGTCGCCGTAACCTACTCATACTCGACAATGCTGCCTACCATCGCCAATTGACAGTGCCCGAATCTCTCACTCTCGACCACCTGCCTCCCTATAGTCCCCAACTTAATCCCATCGAAAGAGTCTGGAAACTCTTACGTCGACTCCGCGTTCACAATGTCTACTTCGAAACCCTTGAGCGCCTCGTCGACGAGGTCACTGCGCAGCTCGTGGAGTGGGCAGGGCCAAACCCAGTTCTCCGGCGATTATGCTGCATTACTTAAGACGCCGTGTATAGACGCGTTCGTAGATCCCTGTTCATCGTCCTTTTCATCATCAACGTCGGGGTCGTTGGAGTCATGGTTAACGCCAAGTACGGTTCGGCTGTGGAGATTGTTGGGTTCACGATGGTAGGGGCAACCATAGCCACTGTGGTTATGTCTCTGGTCAGCTTTCCTTTTGTGGCCATCGGGGTGTGGCTGGGGAACAAGTATTCCTCCAGGAAACCCGAGGATCCGTCACAGCGGACTTAGGGAGGGCGAGCTAGCCACCGATGCCCGACGGAACTTGCGCAAGACCGGATGGCCACCATTCGGATCCTGGTGAGTATAGCTGCCGCATGATGCCGCTGGTTGGGCATTCCCGTTGCACATCCGGTTGCGCTACAATAAACGATCAGCGGTCATTACCTGACGAGCCGCAAGGGAGTACGTATGAAGACGCGTGGGTATGCCCTTACTGTGGTCATGTTGATTTCATTGAGTGTCTTGCTAGTGCGCATGCATAGTGCGCGCTCTCGGGAGAAGGCCTTTCTCGCTGTGTGGGAATCGGCCGAGTCAACTGCACCTCAGCGGGCCGCGGCGGTCAACAGACGCTTTGCACGGGGCACACTGGAATCAGCTATCCGATCATTGCTCGGGCCTGGCGATGATAGTGGGTACTATCACGGGTGGGGGGTATTTGATCTCAAGCACCCCACGAGCGACCTTTCAGGTCTGAGGAGGTACGCATTTATTCGCGTCGACTACCAATTTTCCGACGGGCGTGTGTCTCTGCTTTTTGAGCCGTTGTCCCCGAGCAATCATTTCGATTCCAGGTTTCTCTATGCATCAGCTGAGGTGAGCGGATTCACCAATGACGTTATGAAGGGCGTCCCACGAGCTGCGGTTGATGCTGTCGTCAGTCCGGAACAGTAGGCGTTGTGCAGCAAGACGGTTCACTGGCCTGTTTTCGAGGAAGATGGGGTAACCCGGTTTTGGCTGATGGTGAAGGCGTCCAGTCCATGGTGATGGACCTCCGACCGACCGCCGAGGCGGCGACCCACCGTATGCGTCTGCCGCGCTCGATCGCGTGGGCCATGCTGCTCTGGACAACTTTGTCGGCTCTTGGCCGAGGTGTCGCAGGTGGAGCAGAGCAGATTGACACCGCTCCTCCTGAACACCTACCCAGCCGACTGATCTCGGGAGAACTCCACTACCCCCGCATCCCTCGCGCGTACTGGCGCGACCGCGTCCAGAAGGCCAAGGCAATGGGGTGCAATGCGGTGTCAACGTACGTGTTCTGGAACCTGCACGAAGCGCGGCCGGGGGAGTTTCGGTTCGATGGCGAGGCGGACGTGGCGGCGTTCGTGCGGACGGCGGGCGAAGAAGGGATGAAGGTGATCCTGCGACCGGGCCCGTACGTGTGCGGGGAGTGGGATTTGGGCGGATTGCCGGCCTGGCTGCTGGCGGACCCGCACATGCACCTGCGGTCCAACTACGGCCCGTACCTGCAAGCCACCGAGCGGTACTTCCAGCGGCTCGGGCGCGAACTGGCAGGACTCCAGGCGACTCGGGGCGGGCCAATCACCCTCATCCAGGTCGAGAATGAGTACAGCAACTACGAGGGTAATCCGAGCCACCTCGAGCGGTTGCGAGACCAACTGTGGGCCGCCGGATTCGATGTGCCCTTGTTCACGACCACCTGGCCGTCGGCGGAGCACGTGCGACTGGGCTCGATCCCGGGCTGCCTGAATGCCGTCGCGCTGGCTCGAAACGCCGCGTCGGTGTTCGCCGAGTACGGGAAGGTGAATCCGACCGGCCCGTACTTCTGCAGCGAGTTCTGGGTGGGGTGGTTTGACCAATGGGGCGGCACTCACCGCCGAAGCCACGCCGTAGACCTCGCCCGGGAACTGGACTGGATGCTGAGCTTCGACATCGCCGTCAACTTCTACATGTTTCAGGGGGGCACGACGCCCGGCTTCTACAACGGCGCCAATGGCGTTGGCCCGGGACAGTACTATCCAACAACCACCAGCTACGATTACGACGCGATTCTGGACGAAGCCGGGCAACCGACGGACAAGTTCAACGCCCTGCGGGAAGTGATTCGGCGGCACCTGCCGGCGGGCACGACGTTGCCCGAACCGCCTGTCTGCCCGCCGACGATCGAGATTCCACGGTTCGAGTTGAACGAATCGGCGCCGATCACGGACCTCCTCGGCCCGGCGGTGGAGCGGTTGCTGCCGGTGAACATGGAGGCCCTGGGACAGAGCTACGGGTACATCCTGTACCGGACCAAAGTGAAGGGGCCAGTCCAGGGCCTGCTGACGGTTGGCGGCCTGCACGATTACGCCGTGGTGCTGGTGAACGGGCATCGGATCGGAGCGATGGATCGACGACACCCGCGCAGCCAACAGCTCGAACTACGGCTACCCGCCGGGGAGGTGATCCTCGAGTTGCTGGTCGAGAACAGCGGGCGGATCAACTTCGGCCAGGCGATGAACGGCGAGCGCAAAGGCATCCTGGGCGAGGTTGCCTTGGCCGGCACGCCGTTGACCGGGTGGCAGCACTTTGCCCTGCCGATGGAGGACCTGAGCCGGCTGCGGTTTTCGAGGCGGAACGTGCCCAGCCCGGTGTTTCGTCGGGGAGTGTTTCGTGTAGAGCGGCCCGGGGACACGTTCCTGGACCTGCGCGGCTGGGGGAAGGGTCAGGTGTGGTTGAACGGGCGGAACCTGGGACGGCACTGGAGCATCGGACCTCAGCAAACGATGTACTGTCCGGGAGTCTGGCTCAAACGGGGTGCCAACGAGTTGGTGGTCCTCGAGATCGAGGAACGCGGGCATCGGAGTGTGGCTGGGCTGAAGGACTCGGTTTACGGTGGGGAGACCGATCCCCTGGCGCCGGCTGGGCGAGTGAACGCCGGGGCGCGATTGAGGCTGCACGAGAAGGACCTGCGGTATCAGGGGAGTTTTCCGGACACAGGCGAGGCCCAGACGATACGGTTCCCGGCGGTGGAAGCCCGGTTCATTTGTCTGCAGGCGCTCTCGGCCCATGCGGGGCATCCGCATGCGGCAGTGGCGGAGTTGGACGTTCTCGGGGCTGAGGGCCGCGTCCTGCCACGAGACCGATGGGAAGTCCGGTATGTGGATTCGGAGGAACTGAAGGAAGAGAACGGGAGCGCGGAGAACGCGTTCGATGGTGAGCCGGAGACGTACTGGCACAGCGCCTGGAGCGGTGCGACACCGGGGTTCCCGCACACGCTGGTGATCGACTTGGGGGAGGTGGTGCGGACGGAGGGATTCCGATATCTGCCGCGTCAGGAGGACAAGCCGGGCCGGATCAAGGACTTCAAGTTTTACGCTCGGAAGGAACGGTTTGTTGGCCTCAGCCAGCCATGAGTACCCGGTGCCAACGCTGTGGACCCGGTCTCGAAGTTTTCACGCCGATGGAATAGCCCAGAGAACCTAAGGAGGCGCCATGCGAGCCACGAGTTCAAGTCAGCGGGCTGATGGGGTGTGTGTCGCCCAGTTGCCTTGTGTCGGCGGGGGCTTGGGGAGGGAGGGTGGAGGTCAACGGCAACGTGTACGGATGGGATGGCTCTTGTGGTGGTTGGGGGTACTGACGAGTGTCTGGGGGGCCGAGGTGCTGGCCCAAGTGCCGCCGTGCCAGCCTTTGATCCAGGGCGAATCCGGGGTTCAATCCAAGGTGGTGCATGCCGGGTGTGAAGACCACAATTGGGTTTACATCACAGCCATCCCACAGGAATTGGCGAAAAAAATGGTTGGAAGCTTGACGAAAACCTGCCACACGGCAGGTCATGAAAAAACACCAAGCCCCAACCGCGGGCAAACTCACCGTTTTGCGTCAGGTCTGCAACTACATTCCGCCCTACTTGGTGCCGAAGATCGCCCACCAGACCGGCGTGGACGAGAAAGCGAGGACATTCAGCCCCTGGAGTCATACGGTCAGCTTGGGCTATGCGCAACTGACGCATGCCCTGAGCCTCAATGATGTCTGCGACGGTCTGCAACTCAACTCCGGTCCGCTCTCGGCGATACGCGCCGCCACGGCGCCAACGCGGAACAACCTCTCCCATGCCAACAAGGTGCGCGACGCGGCGATGGCGGAGACCTTGTTCTGGGAAGAGCTCAAGTACTTGGGTGACCTCTCGCCGGGCTTCGTAAGCGGGCGAGCGGGAAAGAAGTTTCTGCGGAAGTTCAAGCGGAAGATCCACGCCATCGATAGCACGACGATCCCCTTGATCGCCTCGTGCATGGACTGGGCCAAACATCGGCGGCGGAAGGCGGCGGCCAAGTGCCACCTGCGGTTGGATCTGCAGAGTTTCCTGCCGCGCTTTGCGATCATCGACACCGCGCGGCAAGCGGACGCCAAACGGGCGCGGGAGGTCTGCGCCGGGGTGAAAGAAGGCGAAATCGTCATATTTGACAAGGCTTACGTCGACTTCGACCACCTGTGGGATATGGAGCAGCGGGAGGTGATTTGGGTGACGCGGGCCAAGGAGAACTTGCAGTTCAAGGTCGTGGGGCAGATGCCGGTTCCCGCGGAAGGCAAGGTGGTTGCCGACGAGTTGGTCGGGCTCAAGAATCCCGGGTCGCAGCAGAAGTATCCCGAGTTGATGCGGCGGGTGACGGCCTGGGTGGAGGTGGATGGGAAGGAACAGTTGATGACGTTTCTGACCAACCAGTTGACGTGGAGTCCGTCCACCATCGTGGAGTTGTACCGGTGCCGCTGGGAGATCGAAGTGTTCTTCAAACAACTCAAGCAGACACTGCAGTTGGCGGACTTTCTGGGCACCTCGGCCAACGCCGTGCGGTGGCAGATCTGGACGGCGTTGTTGATCTATCTGTTGTTGCGCTACCTGGCCTATCTTTCGAATTGGGCGCATAGCTTCAGTCGCTTGTTTGCCATCATTCGGACCGGGCTGTGGCGCAAGTGGCATTTGCTCAGTCTGTTAGAGCGCTATGGGACAGCCAATAGTCATTTTCGCTATCTGAGTCATCCGGAACAGGCGTATTTCCCAGGTTTTGCCTGAGCGGCTGTGGGACAGCCAGGGTGCCATCGTCAACCACCGAGAAATCAGCCCAGGAAATCACGCAAAAATCCTTAACGGCGTTTGGGGGAGGCACCGTCAAATCCTTCGGAAAACCAAGGGGTCAGGACTGATTTTCACCCCGCATGGGATGCCAGTGAAAGGGATTTGGGGATTGTTCTGGCAGCGCTCCTGCAGGGCGGGCCAAGAAGCCTCGGGGTGAAAGTCCGCCTTGAGCGCGATCAGGCAGATGCGCAGGTCCGAGAGGTTGCAGTTGAGGTTGTAGTTTTTTGCTGCTGGTCGTCTTGGGTCTTTTGTTTGGCAAATCCCATGGCGACGGGGCGCCGCTCTGGTGCTCACTCAGGCACAGGCTCAGGGCGCGATCGCGAATCCATTTGCCGTCCAGGGCCAGGGCGCGGGGAAGGGTGCCGAGGTTGGCCTGGAGCCAACGATTGAGGCAGTCGGCCAGTTGGTGGGGATCGATTCGGATGAGCAGGTTGCGCAGGGCGGAGTAGCTGGGGACTTTGCGGAAAGAGGTGCCTTTCTTGCGCGGAAAGCCAAGCCAAGCGCGTTGGGCCTGGGTGAGGAACTGGGCGTATCGCTGAACGGCGGCGACGTTGTCACGGCCGGCAAACAGGGCCATGGCGATGAACACCAGCAGCGACCAACACGGATAGGTGCGGTTGGCACGGCGCGGGTCGGGGAAGTTCTTCCTCAGGAACTGGCCCAAGGATTGAATCTGGCCCTTGTTCAAGGGCAAATCGCGTTCGGGGGTATCGCAGTTGAGGGCTTTGCGGTAGGCGGGGGGCAGGTCCATCGCGGTGAGGATGCGTCGGGTATTGCGATTGAGCGTCTTCAACCAGAGCTTTTTGGGACGGTCGTGCTTGCGGTAGAAGTCGATGCGGTGGCGGGCGAAGCCTTTGGTCTGGCCGCAGGCAATCCAGTTGGAAACCTTGTAGCAAGTCCCATGGTATTGTTCGATGTCCGAGAAGGTCTCGGCCAGCAGCGGCTTGTAGCCGTGGGCCTGCTGCCAGTGCTCGGGCAAGGCCTTGATGGCCAAAGCCAGCGACCTGGAGGCCAAGTTGGGCATGCGTGTTTTGCCCAGGACCAGGAAGCGGCGGTTGAGCACCACCAGGCCCAAGCGTTGGGCTTTTTGCTGGGGGGTCCAGCCGATCCATTCTTCTCGGTCAGCGAGCTTCCAGGTCGCCGGCCCCCAATCGAGCAGAGCCACCCATTGACCTGCGTATTCGACGGCCTGAAGCAACTGGCGTCCCTGAGGCACGTCGCCCAGATAGTGTTCGCGGTCGAGCAGTTCGCCCGCCCGTTGGTATTCTTCCGGTTCCAGAGCCCGAACCTTTAGATTCTTGAGAAAGGAAACGGGCGGATCGGCACTGAACAGTTGGTGGTTTGTCGAGATCATCGCACGCCTACTACGCACCAAACCACGCCAATTGACAAGCGTTATTTCCAACCTCAACAACAGCAACCCTTCAGGAATTTAAATGAAATAACCGTGGGGGCTGACTCCCGGGCTCTGGCAGAAAGCTTGACGGCCCGGATTCGAGCGTGTTGGGTTTCAATCCTCTGTGACACCGGAAGAGCCACGGCCCAAGTCCTCACCGAGCGAGGCGGGCGATTCACCCGCGGACATCGAGTTGGTGCGCCGCGCCCAGGCGGGCGAACTGGCTGCTTTCGAGCTGCTGGTGAATCGGCACGAACGTCACATCTACTCGCTTGCCCTGCGCATTCTGCGCCAGGAACAGGACGCCGAGGATGTGACGCAGACGGCTTTTCTGAGCGCGCTCGAGAACCTGGCGGGCTTTCGGGGGGAAGCTTCGTTCGCGACGTGGTTGGCGCGCATTGCCACGCATGCCGCTTTGAAAGTTATCCGCAAACGCGAGGGGCTCGACCTGGTGTCGTTCGACCACGCCGTGGACCCTGCCGCGGGGGGCGAGGCGATCCCTCATCCGGAGTACATCGCCGACTGGCGGCAGAGCCCGGAGAGACTGGTCGAGCGCAACGAAACACGCGAACTCATTGAAGCGGCTCTGGCGGAGCTGGATGAGAAGCATCGCCTGGTGTTCCTGCTGCGGGATGTCGAGGGGTTCTCGGTGCGGGAGACGGCCGAGTTCATCGGGATCAGCGAGGTCAACGTGAAGGTCCGGCTGCTCCGCGCCCGGCTCCAGTTGCGGGAACGGTTGACGAAGGTGTTTGGAGACCCGGCCCGGCGGCTCGCACCGCATCGGCACGATGAGGACGCAGCACCGGCTGTGTAACCTTCTGCCCGATGATGGCTCCTGATAGAAGCCGTTTATGAACTGTGACGAGCTGCTGTCTCTCTTGAATGAGTATGTCGACGGCGAGACCGCCGCCGGGTTGTGTGTCGAGTTCGAGCGGCATCTTGCCGGATGCAATCCCTGCCAGGTTGTCGTGGACAACATTCGCAAGACGATCACGCTTTACAAGGCGGGAGAGCCGTACGAATTGCCCCTCGCCTTTCGGAACCAACTGCATGCCGCGCTTCGCGCGCGTTGGCAACAGACCCACACCCCTGCGGCGCCTCCACCGCCCACTCCATGAGCCGGCGTGCCCGGTCGCTTCGCGCCGGCCACATCTGCCGGAAATCCGCCGGCCGCGTCCTCTCACGCCTCACCGCTCCGGTGGTGTTGGTGTTGCCGGACGGTCAGGCGGAGGCACGGCGAGCGGAGGCGGATTGCGCAACGCCTTGTATATCCAGGCTTCGAGAGGGCGGATTGGCCCCAGCCAGGAGTAAAAGGGCGAGTAGACGAGCCGGAGTCGGACAACGGACAGGAACATGACCAGCGAGGTGCGGAAGTATCGGACGGTGGAACCGAGGTGGTCGGTCCAATCCACCGGCACCTCGATCATGGTGCCGCCTGCGTGCTTGACGGCATAGAGCAGGTTCACATCGAACGCCATGTCTGCGATGAGCAGGCGATCCTGGATTTTCAAAGCCATGTGTTGGCGCAGGAATTTCGCTCCGCACTGGGTGTCGTGAATCCCCATCCCGAACAGGAACTCGACGATGAAATGGAAAATCTTGCTGGCCAGTTGGCGGTGGCTGGGCTGCAACTGGTGGATGACGGCGCCCGGCACCCGTCGCGAGCCGACCGCGCAGTCGTAGTCCCGGCACCGAGCCGCCAACTCGAGCAGCGAGGCAGGCGACGTGGCCGCGTCGGCGTCGGCGTATCCGATGATGTCCGCTTCCGGTGCCAGGCGCAGTCCTTCAATCAGCGCGCCGCCCTTGCCCACACGATCGGGAATGACCAGCCAGCGGATGTTCGAAAAATCGCGAGCCACACTCTCGACCACCCCGAGCGTGTTGTCCCGACATCCGTTGACCACAGCCACAATCTCGAATCGCCCCGCGTAGTGATCCCGCACATAAGATGCGTACTGGCGCAGCGTGGGGCCGATTCGGCCCTCCTCGTTGTAGGCCGGAATCAGCAATAGAACCGAGGGCAGGTTCATTGTCCCTCCGATGATCTGGTCCGACGGGCTAGTGCCCTTTGTCGCCGGCGTTGTTGGCGATCTGGACGGACCCCGTGCTGAGGTTGGCGATTCGCGCGGCGCCGTTGAAGACGTTGTCGGTGATCACCGCGCGGCGGACCCCTTCGGCCAGGTGAATCTGGGGCTTGGCTTCGCGGAACTCGCATCCGCGCACCAGGAGCGTGCCGCCGTTCGCCCGGATGGCGTGACGCCCTTCCCTTTTCGAATCCCATTGGACGAAAGTGCAATCGCTGAAGCCCACCGTGCCGCGTCCGTCGATCTTGGCGATCTGATGGCACGGACCCCAGAAGGCGCAATTGACGAAGCGCACGGCGCCCGTATGCGTGCCCATGACTTCGACCATCGTCGGATCGGGACCATGGAACGAGACGAACTCGCCATTGGTGATCAGGAGGCCGAACGGCGCCGATTCATCCACCACGAGCGAGGTGTGGCAGTCGTCGGCGCCCAGGCCGAGGAAGTTGCCGTTGCAGACGCCGCTCTCGGACTTGATGAACCGGTAGCCGATCTTGTAGCCGAAACAGAAGGTATTGAGGACGTATTGCCAGTCGCTGCGCCCGAAGACGAACGCCTCGCCGTTCTCCATCTGCCACTGGAAGAGCTTCGGTCTCGTGCTCCACCACGGGTTGAAATGGACGTTCTCGATGCGGCCGATGTCGAAAATCCGGTCGACGAGAATCCCGCGGCGCAGGGGTTGGCCGTGCACGTCGCGAACCAGGTGGCGCTCGTTCTGGGTGGCGTCGATGCCGTTGTAAGGGTTGAGGAGTTCGACCGCCAGCACGGCCGGGTTCTTGCCGCGCAGAGCAACGGCCCAGGGGTAGGGCACGGGGATATCATCCGCTTTCTGGTTGGGGTAATAGAGGGCGACGCCTTTGAGGGTGCTGTTATGGTTGAGCGTGATGAAAGGCAGCCCGCCTTCCTTGCCGGCGTTCTCCGTGACCAGGAAGGTGGTGCCGTCATCGGTCGGTTTGGGCAGTCCGCGGTCGCGCAGCCCATTGTGGGCCGGGACAGATTCCCAGACGCCTCTGAGCGTCACCGCCGTCGGGACGTTCAAGTGCCCGGCGAAAAGATAATTGCCGCGGGGTGCGCTCACCGTGCCCCCGCCGGCCTTTGCAGCCGCATCGAGCGCCTGTTGGAAAGCGGCGGTGTCGTCGGTCGACCCATCGCCTTTGGCGCCGAAATCGCGGACATTCCAAAGGTCGGCCGCGGCGCAGGGGAGACTCGACAGCAGCAGTGCGACCAGCGCCGGGATGCGGGTTTGAGTTTTCATAAGAGATGCGTTGGCGTGTGTGGAAGGGCGGCGGGACGGGCGGCGTCACTCGATCCCCAGCCGCTTCTGGATTTGTTCGAGCGAGATTCCTTTTGTCTCGGGCATGACACGGATGACCCAGATCAACTGGCCCACCATGCAAAGCGCGTAGAAGGCGAAGACGTGTCCGCCCGACTTCGCGGCGATCATGGGGAAGGTCCAGGAGATGGCGGCGGCCATGATCCAGTGGGTGAAGCTGCCAAGCGCCTGACCGCGGGCGCGGACGCGATTGGGGAAAATCTCGCTGATGAACACCCAGATGACGGCGCCCTGGCCGAAGGCGTGGGATGCAATGAAGACGAGCAGGCTGCCCAGCAGCAGCCAGCCGCCGGAGTGGGTGTAGAAGGCGTAGGCGGAGGCGCTGAGGCTCGCGATGTACCCGATCGAGCCTAACAGCATGAGCCTGCGCCTGCCGAAGTGATCGATCACGGTCAGTGCCGCCAGGGTGAAGACCAGGTTGGTGAAGCCGATAATGACCGATTGGAGCAAGGCCGACGCCTGATCGGCTCCGGCCATCTTGAAGATATGGGCGGTATAGTAGATGAGGGCATTGATGCCCGAGAGCTGGTTGAACATGGCGATCGCCACCGCCAGGAGGATCGGCTTGAGGTAGCGACGGCAGAAAAACGGCTCCTCGAGACCGTGATGCGCGAGGTCGAGAGACGCCTGGATTTCGCCCAGCTCGAAGTCGAGCGCATTCAAGTCTGTCCCGCATTTCTCGAGCACCCGGCGGGCCTCGGCGATGCGTCCCTGGGCGACGAGCCAGCGCGGGCTCTGGGGTGTGAAGACCAGGAGCAGCAGGAAGACGATCGCCGGCAGGGCCATGACGCCGAACATCCAGCGGCTCTGCGCATCGCCCAGGCCCAGGCTGCCGATGATGTAATTGGACAGATAGGCCAGTAAAATCCCCAACACGATGTTGAACTGAGTCACCGCCACCAGTCGTCCGCGATACGATGCCGGCGAGATCTCGGCGATGTACATTGGCGAAACCACCGACGCCCCGCCCACGCCCAATCCGCCAAGGAACCGGAAGAACATGAACGCGTGCCAGTTCCACGCGAAGGCGCAGCCCAGGGCCGCCAGGAGAAACAGGATTCCCAGAATGAAGAGCACGCCGCGGCGCCCCCATGCGTCGGCCGGGCGCCCGACGCTGATGGCGCCGACGATGGTGCCGATCAGCGCGCTCGAGACTGTGAAGCCGAGCATGAAATCGGTGAGCTCGAAGTGTTTCTGGAGCCACTCCGTCGTCCCCGAGATCACGGCCGTCTCGAACCCGAACAGCAGGCCGCCCAGAGCGGCAACCACGGCGCTGCCGAGGAGATAAGTCGTCAGGTGCCCGGAGGGGGCGCCTGGAGGAGTCGTGGCAGGGGTTTGGATATTTGCTGCCATAGCGCGCGGATCGAGCGGGTGCATTTGAGCTTCAGGTGAGGAGAAGCCTGACCCGAGGCGGCTTGGGTCGTCAACACCCGATTCGTCCCGGCGGGTTCAGGACTGGCTGGTGAGGCCCCAGCGCGTGCGGATGCGGCGTTCGATCTGGCCGAAGAGAAAGCGGTCGAGCAACAGGCCGAACAAGATGGTGAGCATCATGATGCCCAGGACCTGGGCGACGTCGTTGAGTTCCCGTCCCATGTAGAGCAGGTAACCCAAGCCGACACTCGACTTGATCAACTCGGCCGAGACGGCCCCGTGCCAGCCGAGGGTCCACCCCAGCTTCACGCCAGTGACGATGCCAGGGAGCGCCGCGGGCAGGATCACGCGCAGCGGCATGGCGTAACCAGGGGTGCCCAGAGTGCGGGCCGCCCGCAGGTGCAGGGGCGGAATGTGCAGGATGCCGTCCGAGGTCGCGATGGCGACCGCGGCGACCGAACTCATGACGATGACGAAATAGATGCCGCGATCGCTCAGGCCGAAGAGCAGGAGGGAAATCGGGACCCAGGCGGCCGTGGGGAGCGTCTGCAGCCCGAGAAAGAGCGACCGCAAGCACTGGTTCAGGACGTGGTTCATGCCCATGACGACGCCGACAACCAGGCCCAGACCCGCGGCGGCGGAGAAGCCGATGGTCATGCGCATGAGCGTGGCCGACACGCTGGGCCAGAGCAGACCGTCGCGGCCCAGTTCCCAGAGGCGTTCCCCGACCTGAAGGGGCGAGGGGAACAGGTAATCGGGAATCAGTTGGAGGCTGAAGAGCGTCTGCCAGCCACCCAACAGGAGCAGGTAGAACCCCGCGACGTAGCGCTTAGTCCCTTTTTCCGTCGTCGTTCTCACGCGGTTCCTCCTCGAGTTGGGCGGCGATTTGCGCGGCGTAGGCGGTGACGGCGGCGGCGTTGATGTCGCGCGGACGCGGCATGTCCACCTTGATCTCCGCCTTGATGCGCCCGGGACGCTTGGTGAACACGACCACGCGATCGCCCAGGCAGGCGGCCTCGCGCGAATCGTGGGTGACGGACACGATCGTCTTGCGAGTGCGGACGAGGATGTCCTGCAGCTCGCCGTACAGCTTGGCGCGCACCAGGGCGTCGAGCGCCGGAAAAGGTTCGTCGATAAGCAGGAGTTTGGGGTCGGGGGCCAGCGCCCGCGCCAGGGCGGCGCGCTGCTTCATGCCGCCGGACAGTTCGTGGATCGAGGCGTGAGCGAACTCGTCGAGGCGCACCAGCTTGAGCAACTCCATGGCGCGGCGCCGCCGCCGCAGGGGGTGAAACCGGAAATTCGGCAGCCATCGCAGCCCGTAGGTGACGTTGTCGAGGACGTTCAGCCAGGGGAACAGGGCGTGCTCCTGGAACATCATGAGGCGGTCGTTGCCGGGGCGCCGGACACGCCGGCCTTCGAGCGTGATCTCGCCCGTGGTCGGCGCGTCGAACCCGGCGATGAGATTGAGCAGTGTGGACTTGCCGCAGCCCGAGGGACCGAAGAGCACCACGAACTCGCCCTCGCGGATCTCGAGGCTGACGGGCGCGAGCGCCTCGATCGTCTGCTCGTTGTTGCGAAAGACCTTGCTGACGTTGGCGAGCCGCAGCTTCACCCCCGGCGGCGCGGGCGCCGGCTCGGCGGAAGGCGGGTGGTCGGGAGCGGCTGGTGGCTGCATGGCTAATCGGCAACGGGCGGGAGACCCTTGGCGTGAAGCACGTCGTTCAAGGCATCAAGCGAGTAGAGGCCCGCCAGACGCGGCTGGCTCCTGAGGAAGCCGACGCGGTAGGCGGCCTCGCCGCACTTGCGCAGGGAGGCGCTGATGGGGTCCCAGGTGAACTCGATCCGCTGCAAGGCGCGTTTGACGACCGCCTCGGGGAGCGCCTTCCCGGTTTCCCGTTTCAACTCGGCGTTCAGGATGCGGGCCGCCGCATTCTTGTCCCCGTTGATCTCCTGCGTCACCTCGATCAATGCGGCCAGCAAATCCCGAATCAACTGGGGGTGCTCTCGAAGGAAAACTCGATTGGCCACCAGATGCGTGGTCACGTACCGCCCCTCGGGCCAAAGGGTCCGTTCATCCAGAAACAGCTCGCCGCCGCCCTCGAGTTCGAGCCGCGCCACCCACGGCTCCACGGTCCAGGCCCCGTGGATCTCGCCTCTCCTGAACAGCGTGAGTTGATCCGGATTCGACAGCGCCACGAGCGTCAGGCTGCCGCCCTTTTCCTTGAGCCTGTACCCGTGCTCGGCAAACCAGAGCCGCGCCGCCACATCCTGGGTGTTGCCCAGTTGCGGCGTGGCAATGATCTTGCCGTCGAAGTCCGCCTCGCTCCGGATGCCCGCCCCCGAACGCACCACCAGGCCCGTTCCCCCGCTGGCCCCGCCGGCGATCACCACGAATTTCTCCCCGCGGGTGCGAAGGAATCCATTAATGGTCGGGTTTGGACCGACAAACGCGACATCAATCGCGTCCGTGAACAGCGCTTCGATCGCTGTGGGCCCAGCGTTGAACGAGGTCCACTCAACCGCCCGACCGATCTTGCGATCGAACTGCCCGCCGGCGCGCGCATAGACGGCCTGGGCGTGCGTGAGGTTCGGGAAATGCCCCAGGCGGAGCGGACGCGGCTGGTCGGCGGCGCCCAGAAGCGACAAAGCGCTCAGGGCGGCCACGAGCACGCTCGTTTGAAGCACGGCCTTCACGGCGTATCGGACCGGCGCAACCGACAATGATTGACTGAGGAAATCACCTGCATTTTCTGCAATCGATCCGACAAATCGTTCCGACTCCGAGGCCCATCGGGGGCACCGCGCCACCCTTACCCTCCCCCGTGCCTGCCGGACGCGCATTCTACCAACCGGGCAAGGGACCGCAACCGTTACATGCTCGGCGATTCGAGACCGCAACCGGCCATTTTGAACCCGATCCCGAGTGCTTCATAAGGCTTCGCGGAGTTCGATGTCCGAGCTCCGGCAAAACCGCGCTCAGAAAGGGGGCCGGGAGCATTCTGTCGGTTCTGAGAGTGGTCTGCCGTGAGATCAGTGTGTTGCAGTTCTCGGTCTCTGGGACCTGGCGCGGTTTTGCCTTTCTAACCCGCATAACAGACATCAGGCGAGATCCGGCCACCCTGTGCACTGACGGGGGTAAAATATGCGGATTAGCGCGCGTTTCGGGCCCGACCCACCGCCCACTGGCGCAGCCGGTCCATCTGCTCGGACATCGTGCGGGCGAGAGGCACACTCTGTTCGAGGGCGGTCAGGATGTGGCCGGTCTCGAGCTGTTGTCGGGCATGGAACGCGTCGAAAAGAGCGCTGACGACCGCCTCCTCGATCTCGGCCCCGCTATAGCCGGCCGAGGCGCGCGTCAGGGCGTCGAGGTCGAACCCGGCCGGGTCCCGATTTCGCTTGCGCAGGTGAATGGATAAGATCTCGAGTCGCTCGGCTGCATCGGGAAGATCGACAAAAAAAATCTCATCGAGGCGACCCTTGCGCAGCAGCTCGGGCGGGAGTTGCGAAATGTCGTTGGCGGTGGCCAGGACAAAGACCGGGACGGTCTTCTCGGAGAGCCAGGTGAGGAACGTGCCGAACACGCGCGCAGTCGTGCCGCCATCCGCCAAGGCGGACCACTGGGAGCCCGCAAAGGCCTTGTCGATTTCGTCGACCCAGAGGACGGCGGGGGCGACCGATTCGGCGACCGCGATGGCGCGCCGGACGTTTTCCTCGGAGGATCCGACCAGGCTGCCGAATACACGTCCGATATCGAATCGCAGGAGGGGGACCTGCCAGGCGTTGGAGACGGCCTTGGCGCACAGGCTCTTGCCGCAGCCCTGGACGCCGAGCAGGAGCATGCCCTTGGGAGCGGGCAGGCCAAAGTCGCGGGCGGCATCGGAGAGGGCGCTCGCCCGTTTGGCGAGCCAGTCCTTGACCTGGGCGAGGCCGCCGACCGTGTCGAACGTCTCCTCGGTGGCGTAGTATTCGAGCAAGCCGCTCTTGCGGATGATCTGCTGCTTCTCCTCGAGAACTTCGGCCACGAGGTCCCCGCTGAGCCGCTCGTGTTTGATCAGAATCTTCGCAAACACGTTCTCGCCTTCGCTCAGGGTCAGCCCCAGCGTCGCCCGCAGCAGCCGCTCCCGTCCCGCCCCGTCCAGGTCGAGCGCGACCCGGCCGGTCGGGGCCACCTCGGCTATGACCTGGTCGAGCAACTCGCCGAACTCGTCACAGCCCGGCAACGGGAAGGGGAGCACCGTGATTTCCTTGTCGATCTCGATCGGCACTTCGAGGACGGGCGAGATGAGAATAATGGTCTTGAGACTGTTCTTGAGGTGAAGCGCAATTTCCTTGAGCCGGCGAATGACGGCGTAGTTCGACCGGACCAGGAACGGGTGGAGATCCTTGAATATGAACAGCGCGGGCTCGACCTGATCGACCACCTGATCGAGCGCCGCCAGCGGGTCTTTGGTGGCGGAATGGCGCTGCTTTTGCGATTGCACCGACACGCCGGCCGGGACCAGGCCCGACGTGCAGCTCCATTGGTACACCTGTTTCTCCCAGCGCCGGGCGATCCCGCAGATCACCGACTCGACGCGGGCCTCCTCGCTCGAAACCAGGTAGAGGATGGGGTAACGGGCCCGGATCAGGCACTCGATTTCGCGCGCGGTTTTCTGTGACGGGGTCAGCACGTGAAGGCATAGTCTGCCAGAAGTCACGGCGCGGTGCAATCGCGCAGCCGACACCGCCTGCGATTGAACATCCCGCGATGCGAAACGTCGTTTGTTTCATGAGTTCAGTTCGATCCGCGGTTCTGGCGTGTGCGGGCGGCGCGGGGGTGGTGCTGGCCATTTGGGCAGGCGCCCTGGGCCTCTGGCTGCCGGACTCGTTTGGCGCCGAGTTCGACGTGCGCCTGGATTCTGCCGTCGAGGCGGTCGCCCAGGTCATGCCGGCGGTGGTCAACATCGGCACGGAAACCATCGTCGCCGTACGTGACCCTTTCGAGGACTTGTTGCAGGAATTCTGGGCCCCTTACCACAGGCGGCGCCCGTTCACCACAACGCAATACAGCCTTGGCTCGGGGGTGATCATCGACGAGGCCGGGTATCTGATAACCAACGACCACGTTGTGCGCCGGGCCACGCGGATTCGAGTGCGGATCGGCGACGAGGCGGGCTCTCGAGAATACGAGGCGAAGCTCGTTGGGGAAAGCAGCCGCAACGACATCGCCATGCTCAAGATCGAGGCAAGGCCGGGCGAGCGATTCCGGACGGTGCGATTCGCGGCGGATGACGATTTGCTCCTGGGCGAGACCGTGCTGGCCCTGGGGAATCCGTTTGGCCTCGGGGGGTCGGTCAGCCGCGGAATCTTGAGCTCGAAGAGCCGGCGCCCCGCCCTCGAAAACACGCCGATGGGGATCGAGGATTGGCTGCAGACCGACGCCGCGATCAATCCGGGCAACAGCGGCGGACCCCTGATCAACCTGCGCGGGGAATTGATCGGTCTGAGCATTGCAGTGTATCGCGAGGGCCAGGGCATCGGATTCGCCATTCCGATCAAGCGGATCACCGAGGCCCTGCTCGAAATCGCGTCGCCCGAACTGCGCCAGTACTGGTTTGGTGCCCGGGTGCGACCGGGCGGATCGACGCTGGCGGTCTCTTCGCTCGAGGAAGGGAGCCCCGCGGAGGCGGCCGGTCTGAAGCCCGACGACATGATTGTGGGAATCAACGGACGGGCGACGCGCGGTTTCCTCGATTTCATCAAAGAACTGAGCGCCGCCGGGGATGAGCGGGACATCGCGCTGACCCTCAGGCGCGGTTCGGACCGTCGGTCGGTGACGCTGCGAATGGTGCGCGCCGGCGCCGTTTTCAACGCGGCTCTGATCCGCCGGAAACTGGGGTTGGCCGTCCAGGAGATCTCACCGGAGCTGTCGGGGCGGCTGGGGCTGGCGGACAATGCGGGCCTGGTGATCGCCGATGTGGATCGCACAGGGCCGGCATCCGAGGCACGGCTTTCGCGCGGCGCCATTATCGTCGCCGTGGATGGCCGGGCCCCGGAAGGGGTCGTCGAGTCAGCAAAATACTTGTACGGCAAGAAGAAAGGCGACACCGTCGGGCTTGAAGTTCTGGTGCAGCGCCGCCGGGGGATGGTGTTGACGTGGGAGAGCCTCGAGATTGCGTTGCAGGTTCAATAGCACGGTTTGCAGGGCTGCTCCGGGCCCGTGTTCGAGCGACAGAACAGTCGATGAGCAACCAGGAACCGATGATTGAAATCGAAGATCTGACGAAGCGGTATGGACGACATGCCGCGATCGATCGGATCTCGTTCAGCGTCTGCCGGGGCGAGATCGTGGGTCTGCTGGGTCCGAACGGCGCGGGCAAGAGCACGATCATGCGCATCCTGGCCTGTTTCATGCCGGCGACCTCCGGCACCGCCCGGATTGCCGGTCTTGACGTGTTTCGCGAGGCCGACAGCGTGCGTCGGCGCATCGGGTACATGCCCGAGAACAACCCGCTGCACCTGGACATGCGCGTGCGCGAGTACCTGAAGTTCCGGGCGCGACTCAAGGGACTGGGCATCGCCGAGAGCCGGGATCGGGTCAGCGTCGTGATGGACCAATGCGGATTGTCCGAAGTGGGATGGAAGATCATCGGCACGTTGTCCAAAGGTTTCCGGCAGCGGGTGGGGCTTGCCGATGCCCTGGTCCATGAGCCCGATCTCATCATTCTCGACGAACCCACCATCGGGCTCGATCCGCACCAGGTCCGCGCTGTGCGGCAGTTGATCAAGGAACTGGGGCGGCACCGGACGGTTCTCCTCTCGTCGCATATCCTCCCCGAAGTCGAGATGACGTGTCACCGGGTCCTCATTCTGCACGGCGGACGAGTCCTGGCCGCGGACACCACGGAGAACCTGCAACGCCGGATGAGCGACTCCGGACAGGTGGTGGCGGAGATTGCGGCCAACCCGCACGAACTGGCCGCCTGCTGGGACGGAATGGAGGGGGTCGAGCGCTTCGACGTGACGCCTTCCGACGGTCTCTACTGTCGTTGCGCTCTCACGCCCCAGCACGGAGTGGATCTGCGTGTGCGGATTTTCGAGACGGTGTTGGCGCGGGGATGGCGCCTGCGGGAGCTGACGCACAGCCGGCACTCGCTCGAAGACATCTTCGTCCATGTCACCCGCGCCGACCGGGAGGAGGAGGAGGAGGAGGAGGGCCTCTGATGCGCGTCCTGATCACCCTGATCCGGCGGGAACTGAGCAGCTTCTTCAGCGGGCTGGGAGGCTATCTGATTATTGCGGCCATGCTCTTCCTGACCGGCGTCAGCTTTGTCGACATCATCGAAGCGGTCAACAATGACACCATCCACACGCCGCTGACGGAGTTGTTTTTCGGATCGCCGTTTTTCTGGCTGATTCTGCTCGTGGTGCCGACGCCGGTGATCACGATGCGGTTGTTTGCCATCGAGAAGTTCTCAGGCACGTATGAGACGCTTATGACGACCCCGGTGGGCGATGTCCAGGTGGTTCTGGCCAAGTTCGCCGCGGCCTGGATGTTCTTTGCCGTGGCGATCGCGCCGTTGCTGGGCGTGCTGCAACTGGTGCATCACTACGCCTCGCCCGGCGAACGGTTCGAGTGGTGGACGACCGCCAGCACGTTCGGGGGCATTCTCTTGATCGGCAGCAGCTACCTGGCCTTGGGCTGCCTGGCCTCCGCCCTCACCCGCAGCCAGATCGTCGCGGCAACGATGAGTTTTGGCGCGGGACTCGCCCTGTTTCTCTTCAGCTTCCTCCAATTCAGCATCGGCACGCAGCCCGGCTGCCTGGCCACGGTGGTGAACCATGTATCGTTGTTCGGACACATGGAGGATTTCGTGCGCGGCGTGGTGGACACGCGTCCGCTGGTCTTTCACCTGAGCCTGGTGGCGTTTGTGTTGTTTCTCAATGTCAAGGTGGTCGAGAGCCGCCGTTGGAAATAAGATGCCGCATCCCTCCGATCCAACCGAGAGCTTCTCGTCCGCCAGCCGCTTTCGAATCGCGTTAAACGTGGCCCTGGCGCTCCTGGCTCTCGCGGCCTTGCTCGCAATGGCCAATTATCTCGCCGCGCGTCATTTCCAACGTTTCCTCTGGGCGGAGGATGAGCGGTATCAGCTCTCCCTCCCCACCCGGCAGGTGTTGGCAGCGATCGCCAACGAGGTCAAGGTAACGATTCTCTTCAGTCGGAACAATACCCTGTATTCGCCGGTGACGGGCCTGCTCAAGGAATACGGCTACGCGTGTCCGCGCCTGAGGATCGAGACCATCGACTACGACCGCGACGTGCAGTTGGCGCAGACGACCGCCGCGCGCCTCCAGTTGTCGCCCGAGGACTCGGACCTGGTGGTCTTTGAAGGCGAGGGACGCACCCGTATCGTGCGGGCGGTCGAGCTGTCCGAGTACGACATCAGCGGTCTCCTGGCGGGCGGGAAGGAGGTTCGCCGCGTCGGTTTCAAAGGCGAATCGCTCTTCACCGACGCCCTGGCCAATCTGATCGAGGGGAGGAGCCCCAAGGTCTACTTTCTCCAGGGCCACGGGGAGCACGATCCGACCAGTCTCGAGACCCGGTTCGGCTACTCGCAATTCACCCGCCTGCTCCAGCAGAAGAACATTGCCACGGCGACGTTGCGGCTGGTCGGCGACGCCGAGGTGCCGGAGGACTGCGAACTGCTCGTGCTGGCCGGGCCGCGCAGCCGCATCGACCCGACCGCGCTGGAGAAGATCGGCCGCTATCTGGACACCGGAGGGCGGATGTTGGCACTGCTGAGTTTCTATCAGTCCGGGTATGCCCAGACCGGTTTGGAACGGTTCCTGGCCGGGTGGGGTGTGGCTGTCGGCGACAACCTGGCTCTCGATCCGAGCAACGCGGTCCGCGGAGGCGGCATTCTTGCGACCAATTTCTCGAACCATCCCATCGTGCGTCCGATGCGGGGTCACACGGTCTATCTCCTCGTCCCCCGCTCCGTGGCGCCGCTGCGCTTGGGAGGTGCGGCTGGAGACGCCCCCAAGGTCGAGCCGCTGGTGAGCACCAGCGTGGGAGGCCGCACGGAGAGCGAGGGACTGTCGAGCGGTCTGCCCGAGTTCAACCCCGCGCGAGACCGGCGCGGGGTGATCCCGCTGGCGGTCGCGGTCGAGAAGGGGAGCATCCAGGGCGTGGCGGCGGATCGGAACTCGACGCGGCTCGTCGTGGTGGGAGAATCGATCTTTCTGGCCAACGAAACGATCGTGAAATCGGCCGCCAATATCGAGTTTGCGAGTCTGGCGGTGAATTGGCTGCTGGATCGCCCCCAACACCTGTCCGGTCTCGCCCCTCGCCCGATCAAGGAGCACAGTGTTCTTCTGTCGCAGTCTCAAGTGGTCCAGTTGCGCTGGATTCTGCTGGCCGTCCTTCCCGGGACCCCGCTGCTGATCGGGCTGCTGGTCTGGTGGCGTCGGCGTCGCTAGCTCGCATGAACGCAAAAACCACACGCTGGCTGCTGTTTCTGGCCGTTGCCCTCGCGGCCTTCATCGCCCTGTTCGAGCGCCGCACGGACGACACTGCGCGTCGGGCCGAACAGGCCGCGCGGCTATTGCCCGAGCTCGTGACGGCGGAGGTGACGGCGTTGACCTTGACCGGGGCAACGAATCCGGCCATCCGCCTCGAGCGGGTGCACGACGGCTGGGAATTCCAGAGCCCGCTCCGCTATCCGGCGCAACCGGCCGGTGTGGATCGGTTGCTGACAGCCTTGCGGGATCTGCGGTGGCAGGGGCATGTCACGGCGCAGGAACTCCTGGCGCACACCAACGGCCTGGCCGCGTTCGGCTTCGCCCCTCCGGCCGTGAGCATCGCCATCCAGCAAGGCGACCGCCCCATCGATCTGCGGCTGGGCGCGCCCACGGCGCTGGGCGGCCAGATTTACGCGCAAGTGGCCGGACGCGGCGGGCTCTACACCGTCGATGGCGCGGTGCTCAAGACCCTCCCCGGCGGGGTGAATGAATGGCGGGACACGGCCCTGGTGCGGCTGGCCAGGCGCAGATTCGACCGGCTGCAGGTGCGCCCGATCACCAACGGGTTCGAGGTGGTGCGGAGCCCCTCGAATCACGTGTGGCGGATGGTGCGCCCCCTCTCGACACGGGCGAACAACGCGCGTCTGGACCTCCTGCTCGACCAACTCGAACTGGCCCGAGTGATACAATTCGTCACCGACGACCCGCGGGCCGACCTCGAGCCCTACGGTCTTCAACCACCGGATCGCGAGTTGGTGCTCAGTCAGGGAACCAATGACATTCTGACGCTCCAAATCGGCAGGAGTCCGGCCAATGCGCCCGACCAGCTTTTCGTGCGGCGAATGGAGCATTCCAACGTGGTCGCCGTGGCCCGATCGAGTCTGGCGCCGTGGCTGGCCAGTTTCCGCGAGTTCTGCGACCGCCGCATGATGGTGTTCGATCCGGATGCCGTGACGCGCATCGAGGGGATTGCGGATGGTGCTTTCGCCCTCGAACGCCAAACCAACGGCACCTGGCAGATCGTCGCGCCCTTCCTCGCCTCGGCGGACTCGGTGCTTGTGCTCGAGATGCTGCAAAACCTGGCCGAACTCGAATTCCTCGAATTCGAACGCGAGGTGACAACCGATTTCGTCCCGTACGGCCTCGCCCCGCCGCGGCGGCAGTACGTCCTCCAAACGACCGTGGCGGGCGCCGGGTCCGCGCCCACCAATCAGGTGCTGGCTCAGGTTGGCTTTGGCAACCCGACCGGATTCAAGTACTACGCGCGGCGTTCGCTGGACAGCGCCGTCGTCACGATCATCGACAACAACCGCCTGCCGCGCGCCGCATTCGAGCTGCGCGACCGCCGAATCTGGAATGTCAGCACCAACCAGATGGTCAGCATCACCGTGCACCAGTTGGGCGAGACCCGAAAACTCCTGCGCACCGGACCGATGCAGTGGACGGCCCCGCCGGGCGACACCGCCCAGCTCAATCCGGTCAGCCTCGAAGAGGCGGCGTATCGACTCGGCCAATTGCGGGCCGACCGCTGGGTGGCCCGCGGCGAAGATCAACTCGCCCGCTTCGGCTTTGGCACCATCGATCATCGCCTGGCCATCGAGGTCAACCAGGATGGACGCATCCGCACCCTCGAAGTGCGCTTCGGACGGCGTACCCTGTCGAACCAATCCGCCTATGCCGCCGTCTCCATCGAGGGCGTGGAAGGCCCTGTGATCTTCGAGTGCCCCCGCTCGATTTACGAGTTTGTCCTCGGCAACCTGACCTTGGTGCCGACACTCCCGGACGGGTCCGGCTGATATGTCCACACCTCCGCGGACGAGCAGATGGCGTTTCCTTCGCCGCGCCCTCCGGTGGTGTCGCTTCGGGCTCTCTTTCCTCGTCCTCGCCCTGCTCTTGGCCCTGCTGTATGTGACGCGCGTCGGCCTGCCCGGCTTCTGCAAAGTGCCGCTGCTCTCCGAATTGCGCCGTCGCGGGATCGACTTCGAGTACGAGCGGCTCGCCTGGCACTGGCATCGCGGCCTGGTGGCCCAGAACGCCGCCCTGCGTCCGCTCCCCGATGCCGGCGGATTCCGCGCCCGGGCCGCCGAGATCGTTCTCGACCCGCATTGGGGCCGCCTGATGCGCGCGCGCCAAATCGAGTTGGAATCTCTGCGCATCCTCGACGGTCATCTCTCGGTGCCCTTGCATGAACCTGGCCAGACACCCGACGAATTCTCGATCGAGGCCGTGAACGCCGGCATCCGGTTCCTGCCGGGCGGCACCTGTGAAATCGAGAATCTCGAGGCCTCATTCCTGGGGGCAACCGTTCAGGCCAGCGGCGTCATCACTAACGCACACGACCTCATCGAGTGGCTCCACACGCTCGACAGACGGGAGCGACCGGACCCGACCCCGCCCTGGCGCGCGCCGCTGCGGCGCTTGGCCGAATTCCGGAAGGGCCTGCGCCTGGCCGGGGTGCCGGAGTTCAGGCTGCGGTTTCGCGGCGACGCCCGGCACCCGGAATCGTTCGCCGGCGAGTTCAAAGGGAAAACCGACGGCGCCGAGTCGCCGCAATTCAGCGTTCGGAATCTGCGCTGCAGCATCGATCTGAGCACCAACCAGCCCCGGCCGCTTGCCGGCGCCTGGCGGCTGATCGCGCGCGTCGAAGCCGACTCCGCCGGTGGGTCTTGGGGCAGTCTGCGACACGCGGAGTTCCGCGCGCACACCGATCTTCAGACCACCCACCCCATCCCCGCCCGGGTCGATTGGGAGGTTGTCGCGCGCAAGGCCCAGACGCCCTGGGCCTCCTTCGATGGCGTTCGCCTGGCGGGCCATTCCGAGCGCCTTGGCGCGAACGCCCGGGAGTGGCGGACGAGCCTGACACTGGATGCCCAAGCGTGCACGGCCCCGTGGGGGGGCACCCGCACGAGCCGAGGCGCCGCCTCATTCGAACACTCGCTGGCTGGCCTGCTGTCGGCCCCGATCGACCTCAAGGCAAGCATCGAGGCCGTCGATACCCCGCCGGTTACGATCGGAGTGGCGCATCTCGAGGCGCGTCTGCGGTCTGTTCCAGATGCGGTCGGGGGCGGCGGCCCGCTTGCCACGCTGCCAGGGTCACAGCGTGGATGGGAGATACTGAACCGGATCGAGGGCTCGTGGCGGATCGCGGCGACGAACTTGCAGTCTCAGTGCCTGGCTCAGCCACTGACTCTCGAAGACGTGATCGGCGCGGGCGATTGGAAAGCGCCGTGTCTGCGCGTCGCGAGCTTGCGGACTGGGCTCTATGGTGGATCACTCGATCTGTCCGCGGCGCGCCTGGACGTGGCGACTGGGGAAGTCGAGGCGCAGCTCCTCTCGGACTTCGATCCGCATGCCGTGGCGGCGCTGGCGGGTCAGCGCCCGTCCAAGTGGCTTGACCAGTTCCAGTGGGACCGCCCCCCGCGCGTCCAGGCGCGTGTGCGCGCCCTGCTGCCCGCGTCGGGCGATCGCGATCCGGACTGGGCTCGCCGGGCTCTTCTCCACGTGAGGGCCGAGGGGCGCATCGAGGGCGAGAACACGTCGTACCGGGGTGTGCTCATCGATCGGGGAGCGCTTTCCCTGAGTCTGTCCAATCAGATGCTGCGCCTGCGCGATTTTCATGTGGTGCGGCCCGAGGGCGACGCAGATCTTGCCTACGACCTGCACACGCTCACCCAGGAGTTTCGCTGGCGCCTGCGCGCGAACCTCGATCCCAAAGGCACCTGCGCCGCCATCAATCTCGACGCCCCGCGCCTGCTCTCGGCGTTCGATTTCACAGGGCCGGCAGCCGTGTCCGGCGAAGCCTGGGGCCGCTGGGGTCCCGACAAGGAAGTCAGCTTCGCCCTAAGCGGGATCGTCACCAATTTCACTTTCCGCAGCGAGTCGATCGATGAACTGCGCGCGGATGTTCGAATGGCCCACCAGTTCCTGTCGGCCAGCAATGTCGCGCTCCGCACGGGCGCGGAGTGGATTCGCGCGCCGGGCGTGGGCGTTGATTTCGTCGAATCCCGCGCCTATGTGACCAACGCCCAGGCCGAGCTCGATCCGATGCGATTCGCCCGTGTCGTCGGCTCGAACCTGGTCAGAACCCTGCGCCCCTATCGCTTCGACCGCCCGCCGCGGATTCACGCTGACGGGCAAGTGCCCATCCGGGGCGCAATGGACGACGCCGACATGCGGTTCTCCGTCGCAGGCGGGCCGTTCCACTTCTGGCGATTCAACATTCCGGACGTTGACGGCCGGGTGCACTGGGAAGGCGAGCGCGTGACCCTCACCAATGTCGTGTGCGACTTTTACGAAGGCCGCCTAGAGGGCCAGCTCCAGGCGGATCTCCGGCCCGACGGAAGCGCCGATCTCGCGTTCCGCGCCGCAGTCACCAATCTGAACCTCCAGCCGCTGGTGCTGGACACCATCGATACCATTAATCGCATCGAGGGCATTGCTCAGGGCGAATTCGAGCTAACGCACGCCAACAGTGCGGACTGGGGGAGTTGGAACGGCTCCGGGCGCCTTTCGATGCGCGACGGCCTGCTCTGGGATCTGCCTATCCTCAGCGTGTTGTCGCCGGTGCTCAACGCCATGGTTCCCGGGCTGGGAAACAATCGGGCGCGAGCCGCGACCGGCTCCTTCGTTATCACCAACAGCGTCATCTACACAGACGACCTCGAAATCGTAGCCCAGCCCGTACGGCTCGCCTACCGAGGCACGCTGGACTTCAACTGGAACGTCCGCGCCCGCGTCGAGGCGGAGGTCATTCCGGGCGTGCCCCTGATCGGCCCGCTCCTCAACATCATCTTCGCCCCCGTCTCCAAAGCCCTCATCTTCCGAATCAGCGGCACCCTCGGCGAACCGGAACTCGAACCGCTCCTGGTCCCGCGATTCCTGCAGCCAATCCTCCGGCCCGTGCACACCATCCGCGGCGTGTTTTCCTCCCCGCACACCCCCCAGACCACGAACGCGCCTCCAAAGGGCGTGCCCTAGCCTGCATTGTAAGCGTCAAGGCGGGTGCATCCTATGCAGCTCAGCAGCGGTGCGTAGGAGGGCGGGGCGAAAACCGACATTTATTTACGCCGCCTTATTCGCGAATTTGAACATGCCTCAGCGAGTTGGACACGGCGAAAACGACAAATCCACCGGCCGAAACTGGCCGTGGCATCCGACCGGCGCGGCAGGCCGCAGGATAGGCAAAGCACAGGAGCAGCAATGAAATCGACAACCGCCACAGGAAACATGACCGGAATGGCTCATCGAATGAACCGCCGCACTTTTGTCAAACGAACCGCCGGGGTGACTGCCGGGTTGCTGACCTCCGACCGGTTGTTTGCCGCGAGTCCGGTATCGCCGACGGGCGCGGCCATGCCGACCTGGTCATTTCGGCCGCCTCTGTCTCTCGAGGCGTCGCTCCGCCTCGCGGGACAAAACCTGCTGGCCATTCTCAATCCCGAGGACAATTACCTGCCGTATTGGGAGCTGTCCGTCAGTCCGAGATACGAAGCGGCCCTCAAACGCTGGTGGCCCGCCCACAATATCGGCCGCTGGCTGGATGCCATGTTGCGGCTGCGGCAGGTCATGGGATTCGACATTCCCGAGCCGATCGAAAAGGCGATGGTGGAGAACACCAAGCGCTTTTTCGACAACCCGGACCACATCAGCCTGAACCCGGATCGCTGGCCGCTGCATCCGCACACAACCGAGGAGGGCTTGCAGTGGGACCTGCATTCGCTCCGCGAAGGCCTCCTGGCTCTCAACGCCCTGGCCCGGTGGCACCAGAGCGATTGGGCCGCCGACACAGGCCGGAAAATGATCCAAAGCGTCGATGCCAAACTACGCGATGACGGCCGTTGGGAGCTGGAGCAGTTCGATGCCTGCCGGAAGCGCGGCAAGCAGGTCATTCACAATACGGCACCGTGTGATACCCACGGCCGGATGATTGAGGCCGTAATCTGGTTCTTTGAAACCACCGGCGATCCGGTGGCGCTGCGGTTTGCCCATCGACTGGCGGAGTATCATTTTGCGAACACCACACAGCCCGACGGCGAAATTCCCGCGAGCGCCCAGGTCGATCACACCCATTCCTACCTGGGCACATTGCGCGGACTTCTCCTGTACGGACGCCTGACGCGGCAGCAGAAGTACCTCGAGCGCGTGGCGGCTGCCTACCGGGTGAACATTCCGCGCCTGGTCAAGGAATCGGGATACACCAGCCACAATATCTTGATCGAAAGCTTCGGCGAAACCACGTCGCCCGGGGATGCGGCCCAACTGGCGCTCTGGCTGGCCCGGGCCGGAAACGCGGAATTCCTTGACGACGTCGATCGCCTTGTCCGGGCCCGCATCCTGCCCTCGCAGATTCGTGAAACGCCTTCCTTGCACCCGATCTCCCGCTTTGGAAAAGACGCCACCCGCGACCTTGAGAAACGCATCATCGGCGGCTATGGCGGCTGCCACAATCATCCCCACGGACACAAGGTTGCCGTCACGGACGTGACCGCCGCCGACGTGCACACGCTGCTGGACATTTACGAACACATGGTTCTGTTGGACGACCAGACCCTCGAGGTGTTCTGCCATCTCGATTACGACGGACCGCACGCCACGGTATTGAGCCGCCGGGGCCAACGCGCGGAACTGACGGTCATTCCGAAAATCGAACGCGCTGTGGCGATCCGGGCACCGCGATGGACTCCGGTCGAATCCATTCGTGTCCGTGTTGGCGGCGACTTGGTGCACCCGGTTTATGCGGGTCATTTCGCCCGACTCGGCCGCCAGCCGGCCGGAACCCGGATCGTCATGGAATATGACCTGCCCGAACGTCGCACCCGGGAAACCGATCTTGGGAGTCCGTACGAAATTGCCTGGCGCGGTGATGAAGTCACGGGAGTGCGCCCCAATACAACGCTATACCCCTTCTACCCGGAGCTGCGTTGACCTGGAGGCCCGACCCGGGGCGGGTGCGGTCTGGGCAACGTTGCGGCGGCGGAGGTCTTCAGCCGCAAAAGAACGCAAAGAGCGCAAAGCCGACACGTCCCTTCTTTGTGGTCCTTGTGTTCTTTCGCGGCTGGAAATGGGTCAGCATGGTACAGTCGGCCATTGGTGTCTGCTGGGTAGAGGGTTTGGCGCGTAGTCGTGTGGAGCTTGCGGGCCTTCGAGACAGGGATATTTCCGGAAGTCCCATTCGGTCAGTCTCGGGATCAATCTGTGTTCCGTCCTGAATCTGTGTGGAGTCCGTCCCTCACAGATTCGGGGCGGAACACAGATTGCCCGGTCAAAGCCTTCTCCGTGTCCTCCGCGTCTCTGTGGTTCATTCCGCACGTTGACATTCAGCGAGGGGGATCAACCACAGAGGCACAGAGAGCACGGAGAGGGGAGATCGGAGATGGGAGATGGGAGATCGGGTATCGACTGCCGGAGCCGACTCTCTCGCTGACGCACCTGCGTTGAAGCGGCTCGTCTTGCGGCGGAGGTCTTTAGCCGCAAAAGTAGGCAAAGAGCGCGAAGCCGACACGTTCACTTCTTTGTGGTCCTTGTGTTCTTTCGCGGCTGGAAATCGGGCTCAGTGTGTAATATCTTCCGCTAAATCCGTTTTCTTTATGCATGGCCCAGAGTCCGAGCCTGACCGAGAGGGGCACCGCTTTCGCGGTGTGTTCCGGCCACGGCGGTGTTTCCTGCCTTGGTGCCCTGCGGATCGGACCGGGTATAGGTTCTCGCATGCTGCTCATCACCAAGGAGATCGGGTCGAGGCTCAGGCCGCTGGCGGACCTGCCCGCCAGCGGGTCCAGCCGTGCCCGTGGCCGGCGCCCGCGCCACATGGCCTCCGACATCCAAGTGGCCGACGTCCGTCCGCTGCACCGCACGACACGCATCGAAATTGACTGCCGCACCACGCGCCCAAGACCAGTGCATCCCTTCCCTTCGAGGCAAACCTCAATCACACAACGCAACGCATGAAAGCTACCGCCCATTCCCCAAGCCATCGCCCATTCTGCACCTCCCTCCTTGCTGCGCTTACAGCCCGACACCGCTCACGGGGAGTATACCGGGTTTGCTTACGGGAAGTTGATCAGTTGGTGGGACCGGCGAGTAGTGCTCTTCCCTTTCCAAGAAGGGGGCTGAGGCTTCCGAGCAGGGAGGGTTCACT
>Ga0255344_1001586_pt1 | contig 29836 bp, 31 predicted proteins | sample wastewater_treat_5_FD_192414 | JGI IMG/M metagenome (GOLD analysis project Ga0255344, IMG submission 192414) | Wastewater microbial communities from Lulu Island WWTP, Vancouver, Canada - plant18 | ecosystem: Engineered > WWTP > Wastewater > Unclassified | place: Canada: Vancouver, British... | reverse complement strand
ATTTATTGTTTTTAGGTTTCAAAGTCTTGGATTGTTTGTAGTCATATTTCATAATCATACCGGATTCCCGTTATCCTTCACCCTCATTCCCCCTGAAAATTCAGGGTTATTCTCAACCATCCAGACTTCAATATCCACAAGTACAGATAGTAACTTTATCTTTATTGGTGTTGGTAAATCCTTCAGTTGATAAAAGAATGCACCCACGTCAGCAGGTCTTTTTCCATTCGTGAACTTGTTTGCATTGGCATACTTTTCCCAGACTACCGTTAAAAGATTATGCACGTTATCTAAATTCAGGTCAAAAACGTGATGAGAAACGATTTGACCGGTATCCAGTTCTATGTCCTTATTTATTGCCATCTGGAGCCTCCTGTTCTTTTGTGCGTTTTGTGATGAACTCATTTACCTGGTTTAATACCTGCTGATCCCGTTGCAAAGTAACAAGAATGTCATAAGCTAATGCCTTCAATTCCTGAAGACTCATTGTTTCGAGATTTACCTGTTTAGGTTCAGAATTTACCTGTTTCGTTTCTTGATTTACTTTTTTTGGTTCCATTTTGTCAACATAAATTATGTTTCACTTACTAAAATTCCGTTTATAAATGTCAGTTTTCTGGTTACCGCTCCACCTGAACTATCAGCAACATAATAAACTTTTGTACCTGAAAGTGGGGTTTGACCATCAATTAATCTACCATTTGTAGAAGCAATAGGTATTTTCCCTGAAGTAAGATTTGAACCATCATTCAGTATAATTCCTTTTCTGGCTGCTCCGGTTGTAATTGTAACATAGTAATCATCCGTTAAAAACTCAACAGCACCAGCTGCTGGTGCACTAAGTAATGTTCCGGAAGTAAATTTTAAAGGTGCTGTATTTGCTTTTGCTGTACCAGCTTTTAAGTGCAAAACTGCGGTAGGTGCCGTTACGCCAATCCCTACATTTCCTGTATTTTTAATGATCAACCTTGTTGTTATTGTTGCTGTGTTCCCTGCTGTTCCGCTGCCGGAGGTGTGAAAATTAATATCTCCGGTTACAATTTCTATGGCAACACCATAACCATTTGCCCTATATTTCCATGCTGCATTATAATACAAATTATTAGATAATATAATGTCATTTACAGCGTAACTTTGAACTTCAAAACCACCCACTATAACAGATGAATTAGTTACATTGTGCGCTCCAACATCAAGAATACACCTGGCTGCAGTGTTCTTCCCCAGTACAAGATGATCATTTGCGCCACCTGTTCCAATTTTAAATAAACTTACATAAGATATTACGTTCCCTGCAAGACCGGAATCAGCTCGTAATAATTCAAAAACTCCATAAAAAAAGTTCCAGGCAAGAGAATAACCGTCGTTACGATAATATGTTGAACCTCCATCATACCATGCGTTATCATAAATAGCCCCGTAATTAGTGCCACCACTATAAAATTCAAAAGTTCCAAATCTGCATAAGTTATTATATCTTTCATGAATTGGCATATCTAATTTAAGTATAGGAGAAGAAGTTCCAATGCCTATTAAACCCCCATTTGGCTGTAAATTAAGATAAGATACATTTCTTGTAGCATTTGTTGTACCTTGAATAGTAATATCATCATTTGCATACGCACCTCCATTTATAACGGGAGTATAAATCGTATTTACATAAAGATTTGCCCAGTATTTTGAAGATGATCCCAAATCATCTGTGGAATCAGTAGCAGAAATCAATGATGTATTTATAGCAACTGAAGCAAGATTATCCAATGCCTTGGTGGCAAAGTCACCGGCTAATGAGCTTATCTTCAATTTATTTTCCTCTGCCCCGATTCCTTCAGTAATAGTTATGCCTGATCCAGCAATTATTTTATCTGCCAAATAACCGGCGGTCGGATCGGCAGCATCATACTTTACTTTTTCGTCAGTTGCACCTCCGGAAGCTGAAATCTTTAACTTGTCTGCATCATCTCCGGTTCCCTCTTCCACCGTAATATTTGTACCGGCCACTATCTTAGTGGAAAGATACCCCGCCGCTGCATCGTCAGCGGCATATTTGACCTTTTCATCATTAAAAGTATGCGTGTGCCCAACGGCGGAATAAAGCGTGTCAAAATACGTTTTCAGCGTTGCTTTGATGCTCTCCCAGGTGATTTTCACCAGCGTGGCAACACTTTCAACCGTCTTAATGAAGTTGAAGGTGCTGGTATCATCGACGGTTGCAGCATCCACTCCGGCTAGCTTGGAAGTGAGATAACCGGCCGCTGGATCGTCGGCAGTGAGCTTAACCTTCTCGTCTGATCCAGATGTCGGTGTAATATCCACAGATTCCACTGCTGTGACGCGACCTTTCTCATCTACGGTGATCTTGGGGACACTGGTAGCACCTCCGAACTGCCCCACATTGCTATTGACGGTCGCCAGTGTGGTAGGAACGGGACTGCCTGTGACACCAGATCCTGTGACATCTCCGGTCAGGATGACACTTTGATTCAGAACGGGTTGTTCAATACCCATTTCCAATTTGATGTAATCCAGGTAAAATCCTGAAATAGTGCCACCAGTGGTCTTGTAAAAATATAGCCTGATCTGGTTAAATTCCCCGCTGAAAAAGTTTATCCGCGAAAACAACAACATCAGGTTTTGCCACCCCGTCGCTGAACCACTGAGCGTAAAATTCGTCGGGTTACAAATAGGCACGCCGCTTAAAAGGAATTGCACCGCCAACTTGCTTTTTCTAGTGTCCAGGGGTGTCGATTTCAATTTCAAATTTACAATTATGCTTTCCCAGTCTGCTGTTTCCTTTGATGTGCCCGATTCAAATTGAATGTAATCAGCATTCCCGATTGATCCCACATCAATACTTTTGCTTCCCATGTAGTGTTCGCCGGTATAATCAGCGTTAATCACCACACCGTTGCCTGTTGCAGTCCATTCAACATTCTCATTGTACACAATTTCATCGGTGGGAACTGGAGTGGGTTCATCTTCGCCTGCCGTAATGTAAACATCCGTGAGAAAAATATCTGTACCGGCATCAATCGTTGGGCGCATTGGACTCTCCGCAGGTGTACCGGTAATGAATGTAAAACCATCAACAATATCCAGTATCAAAGCATCAATCCGATCTTGCCCGGAATCAGCAGGATCCAGGGTCAAAACCGATGTGTCGATGGTGTACAGATTCCCGGCCTTGTACCATGCTGTGGGGTCAATCTGAAATGACAATCCACCTAACCATGATATGTGTCCCCCGGCAACCACCCCGTCAGCCTTGGGAATGTCGGTGACGAATGTCGGAACACTGTCTTTTTCATAATATAAATAATCAATCGGGAAAGTAGGATCAGGTTCAACATACACATCCTCAACGCCACCTCCACCTTCAGGCAGGTCATGATAACCTTTCACTCCGATGGCATCTGTACCATAGTATTTTGAGGTACCGGGGCTTTCTTCATCGTTTACAAGAGTAATGGGGGCATCTGCTGTTCCGTCACCTGTTACCGAAAGGTCTGTTATTACCTCTGCTATCCCTCCTCCATACTTCGGTATAAGCGTACCAACGACAACAGACCCCCCATTGATAATAACCTCTACTTTTACTGCTGTCGCACTATGCAGGGCAGCAACAACCTCTGAACTCCCCGATATCGTGCTAATGAGAGCGTTGATATCCTTAATGAATCCCGTTACCTCCGAACTGCCGTTTATTTCAACAGCCATACCGCCCTGAACCCGCAAGGTGGCTACAACCTCCGAACTGCCGTATATATGCGTCTTGGCCAGAGCCTTCAAATCAAGCGTTACCCACGTTTTATCCTTTCGCAGATACAGGCGGCCGTCAACCGGCGCTTCCGGCAAATACCCCACATTGCCCCAGAGCATTTCGGCAAGCCGTGGCGAACCGGAAACGTAAATCGTACCCATTCGGTAATAGAGGTAGTTGTCCTCAATGAAATATTTTACCTCCCGATGAAGAGTTTCAAAATGAAACGTTCCATTGGTTGCGCCGGCCTCCAAAGGTAATTTTGCGTGCAAATAATAAACGTCAGCAGTCGGCAGGGTAAAGTCAATGGCAGCCATATTCCATTCCCTGATTGGCAGATAATTCGGCCGGTCAAGTGAAATTTTGTATCTGGTGAGTACATTATCCGGCCAGTTACTGACAATTATTTTGCCCTGCGAAACGTAAACCCTGTCAGTCTCATTCATCCAAGGCGTGTAAACAATGCACCCCTGAAGATACCATTGCGGCACTCCGGCATCAAAGGCCAACATTCTGGGGTCAATGCTCTCATTCCGAACTATTTTGTCCGCATCTAACAATTCATCAACAGGGTCAAATAGCCTGTTTTTCAGTTCTTTAGTGGTTTCCTGATTGGTGCGCATCGTCTGGGCGTTCGCTTGGTCGGTGGCACTCTGGGTTCGCTTGAACTCGTCCAGTAAAACCTTAACCCTATCCCGATATGTCAACTGCCGATGTTCTGAAAGGTGAAGGGTATAAATCCGTTTTCCGGCCTCATATTTCAACTCCGCAATTCTGCGGTATTCGTTCAGGCCAAAGTCGCCGTCAATTACCGTTACACGGTCGCCAACTTCGGGTTTTGAGGAAAGCGCATCGGTGTATTTCGGGTGCAAAATGGCCGTATAGGGATATTTCAAAACAGAATACTCTTGAATGAATGCCGTGGCTGCCGCCTTCAGTTCCAATTCTGCTTCATCCCTGTAAACTTTCGGCAGAACAATGTCGGTCAGGGTATAGAGGTTTCCTGCCACAATGGGGTGGGTCGGGTTTGGGTATTTGTTGCCGGCCTCGTCCTCGTACTGAATCAGGTAAATCCAAAAGTTTTCGTGGTCATACAGTTTTATATCAAAGGTCAATCCGGCACAAGGGCCGTCAAGCATAGAAACCTTCGGCGTTGTGCCGCCCTGTAAAACTCCCCCATTATCGGAATCAAGGTCAAGTCTGAAATTTATGCTCTTATCTTCAATTCTGAAAATGCCGTTGGGAAAATTCTGCTTTTCCTTATTGGTTAAATCAACTTTGGCCTTATAATAGTAGCCGCCAACCTTTGCCTGTCGCCGTGGAAAAATATCATCCCACGTTTTTGACAGTTCAATGGGCATATTATCATCATCATTCAACTTCAAGGGATTGCCGTCAAATTCAAGCCGGTCTTTGCCGCCTCGGTAATCCATCGGAAGGTTTTTGTTTGAGCCGTAAGCATAGAGACAGGTTACCAGTTCATTCCGGTTAGGCGTACCCCTGCTTATCTCGTACATAGCGTTGTTTTTGCCATATTCCAGAGTAATTGCCGTGTCTCTGCCAATTTTCTGTTTTATGTCAATTATGTACGTTGACCCGCTCGCCGGCCACCTGATATCGTATTCAAGTTCATACTCGGATGCCAGTCTCTTCAGAAGGTCGTAACAGTTTTCACACGTGAATTTATGGAGTTTATTGTTGGTTGGTGCAATCTCACCTTTTGTAAATTTCGTCAGTCCGACAAACCGGTTGCCGCCATCAATAATCAAATCCAGAATTTCATCCAGATTGGCGTACATATAAAAATCTGCCTCATAATTTGAGTTCAGAAATGTTGCCTGTTTCAGCAGGATTGAACCGTGGTCAAGCCTGACCGTTACCGCATATTTGTTCGTACTGATTTTCTTTATATCCGGTTCGTGAAGGAAATAATAGGGTTCGGCTCTCACCCCATTGGTGTTAATCATCACATAATCCCAGATATGAAAGGTGGGTTTATCTTTGACCTCAAATGAACACGTGGCGTAACTTTCTCCCTGTAACATTCTGTTTACCACAAGGTTGTCGGTACGAATGGTGTATTTTGTCAAAAAGGTTTTCCAGTCAATGACATTATAATACTGGTAATTTATATCCTCTTTGACGTGAATATTCAGGTCAAAAGTGCCTATTTGTTCATCGTATAAATAGGATTTCTCCCTTGTGACTGTAACGCCGTCTTTTATGCGGCAAGTTTCGATTGTTCCGTATGGGGTGACGAAATCTGCCCAACCCTCGTTAAGAATGGCATCAAAAAACGCCTGAACCTTGGCCAGAAAAACTTCATATCCTCCATCGGTTTCGGTAGGTGCGGCAGCAATGAAACATTTCAGGGATATGGTGCGGTCATTGTACCGCATATCCCCGCTTCCCTGCCAGTATTGAAGGCCGTCTGCATCAAGCCAGTTCGTACCCTCGGTGACAAGGGTGGGCATATTCAGTACCCCTTCCGATTTACTGACGTAAACGCCGTAGGCCTCAAAATCTATGCTCCCAAATATCCAACTCATACGTTACTGGTTACCGTTAATGTAAACCGGACAACTGCAATGTTCCCCCTGTGAATTACCACGGCCATACCCTTTTTCACAACGCAATACTGGTTGAAATTAAGGTTTCCGAAATACCACAATTGAACCAATTGGCTTTTTATCTTGGCCTGAAAATTGCCGATGCCTGTCGTTAATGCGGACTTGCTTGCATATTTTCCGGTCAATTCAACCTCAACGTTAGCCTCGTCCAATATCCTCATTTCTTCGCTCATATCGTTCTCTTCAAGGATATTTTTATAGGGCGGCAACTGAACGTGGTTTTCAAACTTCGTCAGCCTCAACCCATAGGTTGATATTTCAACTCCGCTTATTTTTTCTTGGGCGCTCATTACACGTTCTTGATGTATTGATTCAGCAAAACCAGTTCATTTCTTATTTCTGGCAAAATCCGGTTGTACTCGGTGTTTTTTGCAATCTGCCGGTTTAAATTTATCAATTCCGGCAATGAAAACTGTTTGATGCTCAAAAATTCGTTATAAAATAGCCTGTTGAGGTCGTTTGCCGAAAGTAATTGCGCCCTGATTCCGGTCAGGTCAAACGAACGCATTTCATTGAAGGCCATAAACCCAAGCCGCTGTTGGTCGGTTATGGATAGCAAAAGGCTCTTCAGTTCAATGTCTGCCGCTTGCTGCGCCTGTAACGCACTTTCCTGTATTGTGGCGCTCTTCAGCATTGGCGCTTTTATATCATCGGCAAAAGGCTTTAATTCGTCAGGATTAAGTTTCGGGTCGTCAATTTTGATTTTACCGCTTTCAAGGGCATCAATCAGTTGCGGCACTTCGCTTCTCGTCCTGTCTCTTTCGTCTGTTGTTGGCGGCTCTTTGTTTCCGCTCGGCGGTCTGCGATATCCTTCTGAACCCCTGTCTCTGCCCCGCTCGCCTTCTACCCCATCTTCCGCAGTCTTGCCAATATTCTTCAAGGCTTCAAGTTGCTGAACCATTACCTCGTACATTTTCATCTGGTTTTCGGCCGTTGCTCCAAGGCTGTCAACCTTATTTTCATCACAACACGCCCTCAATTCTGCTACTTGCGCATCAATTGATTCCCTGATGATATACATTTGGTTCAAAATCAACTTCACATTGTCGTAAATGCCCTGTTCATAGGTTTTCAGTTCAGCATCCGGCGGTTCATTCTCCGCTTCGACAACAACTTTCCCACCGGAAAGTACGCCCATAAGCGCCTTGTAAACCTTAATCTGGTATTCACGCATAGAAATAAGGATGCCACCCAAAAGGTCTGCCTGCTCTTCGGTGATGCCTTTAATTTTGCCCTTCAATCCCTCTTCTGCTGCCTCGGTGTCAAGTTCTTCGGTTATGCCGGAAAGTTCCTTGATTCCCTGCCAAGTGGTATTGGTATCTTCGATGATTTGAGCGTACAATTTCCGCAATTCTTCAATCTCTGCTTTCGTCAGGCCTTCTTTGTCGCCAGAAAGTCGGGCAAACTCTTCATAAAAGTCGTCCATTGCCTGATTGAGGATATTGTTTTTGAAACCGGCCAGTACCGCCTTTTTCATCATTGCCTCAAAATCATCCGTGAACTGCTCCATCGAATTGCGTCCTTCAAGGAAACCGTCAGCAATGGACTGCGCAATATCCTCCTGTGTGGTCTGGGTGAATGCCTCTTGAATCTCTTTCTTCAGGGCATAGATTTCCTCTATATACCCCTCGTATGCGTCAACAAGCAATTTGAACGCTTCATCGTCCGTTGTCGCTGCGTGGTTATACAAATATTTCATTGTCTGCTCGTTGGCAGCAATTACCCTATCCATTTCATCCAAAGTGAATCCATAAATAGCGTCTCTGTACCTCGTTCTCGGTTCTAATACCTCCGGCAAATCCTCCCTGTTGAGCAATTTCATTTGAGCCTTTTGCAGTTTGATGTAATTGGCCCAATGGCTTTCAATTTCCTTGTTAAGTTGCCCAACCGTGACGTTGAAATTACCGGCAAGCGAACCCAAAAGCGATTGATAGGATTTCAGCCGGTCAACCCCCAAGGCCTTGTCAATTGTGCGGCCAAGGCGCTCGTAGGCCTCTCCCATAACATTAAGCATATTCTGGGTATTTTCGGCCTCTCTTGCTTTTTCTTCCTCTCTCTTTTTCTCCTGTTGCTTGAATAATCCGTCAATGCTTTTTATTGACTGCATCAAACCGCCCATAATGTCACCGGCCGCAATTCTGGCCGCACCGCTAATCAGGCCGGAAACGTTTTCCAGTTCAGGGTTGATTTGACCAAGGATATCCGCAAACTGGCCGAACCCTTCAGCCAAAGCCTTTAAATCTTCGTCCGTGAATTTTTTTATTGAACCCTTTGTGTCATTGATTGCCTCGTCAACTTTGGCAATATCTTTTGCTGAAGCGCCCGCCTTTTTAAGTTCCTCCCGCATCTGTTTCAGCGATTTCAATTCATCACGAAGAACCTTCAGATTTTTCTGCCTCTGCACATATTCCTGCCCCCCCTGCTTCAACCTCGTTTTGCTAATCTGATTGTCTGCCTCTGCAATGGCCAATTCCAGTTCCTTAATCTGGTTGGCATACAGTTTGGGGTCTAATCCCTTGTAAATTGCCAAAATGGCCTCTGCCGTTTTCTTCTCTATTTCAAGCCGTTTTTTTGCAATGACCTCTTCAGAATCAAGGCCGCCCCGCTGAAGTTCAAGTTTCTTTATGGCCAGTTCCCTTTCGGCTTCCAAATCCTTAACACGGTACTTGGCGTTGATTTCCGCTTCTGCTTTCTTTTGGGCATCGTCAATGCTGTCAACAACTTTTTGCGCTTCCGGTTTGGCCTCTTTTGAAGCGCCGGCAAGGGCATCTGTGGCCTCTTTCCGCATTTCGGCATACATTACTTTGGTCTGCGCCAATTCTCTTTCAAGGTCGGTCTGCCAGACCTCTGCCAACTCTTGTCGAATCTTTTTTATTTGTTCCGCAGACTTTTCTTCTTCGGCCACAATTGCCGCATTACGTTTTTGTGCCAACGCAGTCGCTTGCTCAATAAACATTATTTCCTCTTCAGGGGGAAGTTCGGTAATATACCCCGCATCATCTGGGAGTTTCTTGTTTGCCTCATTTATAGCGTCAATCCTGTCCTGACGTGCATTGACAATTTTCTGTGTTTCTTTCTGGTGTTCAACGTCTATTGCAGCAAGCCTTCTGGCATATCCTTCTTTCATTGCTTCAACCTCGGCTTCTGCGTTTGCCAATTCTGTTGCTTGCGCCATATCCGACAATTCCTGCTGAAGGTCGAATTGCTTTTTCTTTTCACGGTACAGTTTATTGGCGGCAGTTTCTTCTTCTTTGCTCCGCTTTTCCGGCTTCTCATACCATTCTAACTTTCCCTCAATTTTGTCAAGTTGCGTCTGAAGGATTCCCCGCAGTTCAACGTCTTTTTTATTGTTCTGGTCAAGTTTTTTTAAATCTGCCTCAATCGCTTCTTTAATTTTTCCCCAATAGGCTTCATCCTGCACGGAAACCACGACCGGCTTCCCTTCCATTTGCGCTGTCAGGTTGGCTATTTTCTCTTCGATTTTGGTTTTATCCTCGTAATATGTCAATGAGTTCTTTTTCAGGGCGGCCAATTCATCCTGCGCAATTTTCTTCTGGTCTGCCCACGCCTTTTTCTGTTCATTGGTGGCCTTCTTCTTTAATTCATCCGCTTTCTTCGATTCGTAGTCAATAAATGGTTGTGTTTCTTCAACAACTCTTGCGGTTTCTTTGCTCTGGTCTGCATAAGTATTTAATAAATCCGTAACTGAATCCCATGCGTCTTTTTGTTTATTAACTTTGACAAAACCCAAATCCCATAAGAGGTTATATTTTTCTAAGAATGCCTCTCTTTCTTTATTGACATCAATGCCGCCTTTCTTAATTTTCTCCTTTAAATCTTGCATTTCTGACCAAGCCTGTGCCGCCAATTGGCCGCCAAGCCTGTTTAACATGACTTTTTTAAATTTTGCCTCTCCCTTGTTTACTGCTGCCGCAAAAGAATCTTCGACCGCATTTATAGCATCTGCCTGACCCTTCAGGGCAAGTTCTTCCCGCTTTTGCTTGTTCACCTCGGCCTGTGCGCCGGCCATATCGTCAAGGTTCTTTATTTCATCCCTCTGGTCTTTAAGGTAAACAGAGTATTTTTTGCTCATTTCATCTTTGAGCGCCTTGTATTCATCCGTGCCTTTCTTCAGGGAAGCCAATTTGAAAAACTCATCGTCAATGGCCTTTTGCCCTTCATTCATGGATTCTGTGAATTTCTTCACGGCCTTTTTTGCTTCGCCCTGTTGAAATACGAATTTCGCCAGTACATAAACCAATCCGGAAATGGCGGCCGTGGCCAAACCTATCGGAGTTGCCAATGTGGCCAGATTAAACGCTTTCTGGGCGGCGGCGGCGGCGGTCAGGCTTGCTCGGTATGTATTATATGCCTTCACCATTGCCATAACTTTTCCAACGGAGTTCACGGCATAAGTCAGGGCAACCGCAGCACGGTACGCCCCATACATTACAATTATCTTTTTCAAAGCCTCCAAATACACATCGTAATTGGCGACCATTTGCTGCAATTTCTGGATAACGTCAGTTACAATTCCTTCGTTATCCTCGCCTATTTCATTAAGCATTCTGGCCCACGCATCCTTCAGGTTGCTTATCATTCCGTTGAGGGTCTTTGACTGCTTAATCATAAGGTTGTCAAATCTTCCCCCTGCGGCGGTCATTGTCGCAAATGCCTTTTCAACGTCTTTGAACCCTATTTTGCCGGCAGAAACCATTGCGGTTATTTCTTCGGTATTTTTGCCGTAATTTTTTGCCAGTTCGTCCAAAAGAGGTACGCCGGCCATTGCAAAATCCCTTAAATCCCTTCCGGTAAGGTGGCCAACATTCTTCACCTGACCAAAGTTCAGGATAAGGCGCTGAATAGGCACGTTCAAGCCGGCAGAAATGTCACCAAGGCTTTTCATTATGCCCATAACGTCCTCTGCGGCAACGCCTACCGCCAATAAACTCTTTGTTGCACCGGAAAGGTCGGTAAGTTCAAACGGAGTAATGGCAGCAAATTCGACAACTTGCTTCATAAGTACGTCCGCTTTCTCCTTGCTCTTCAGCATCGTTTCAAACGAAATTTCAAGTTGCTGAAACTCCGAACGAACGTCAATGATTTGCTTTACAAGTGCGCCGCCGGCCGCAATTGAGAAAAACGTAGCCATCTGCCGCCCCAATTTGGAAAAGGTGTCGTCCATCTTTTGCCCTTCTTGGATGGCTTTTTGGGTAAAATCTCCCGCCGCTTGCCTTGCCCTTTCAAAATCTCGCAATAACTGTTCAATGTTTACTCCGGCATCGAAATAGAGGCTACCGCCTGTTGAATTTGTTGGCATTATTTCAGGAAATTTAAAAGTTCTTCAGGTGTTTCGGCTTCAGCAACCGTTTTGATTGGTTTTCCCTTCGGGTCTAATTTATCCTCTGGCTCATAAAACGGTGCGTCTGCAAATATCAGCATTAGATTTACATAGGACATTTCCCATAAAACCTCGTTGTAGGTCAGGCCGTATTCTTTAATTGCTGTTCCGACCGTACCCCAGAGGCTGCGGTTGCCTTTGTATCTCGTGTCGTCAGCAGATTCTTTCCTTTTATCAAATTTATAGTGAAAAAAAAACTTTCGACATTCATCATTGACGTTATGGCCACCCAAAGCCTGAACCCCTCCTGCGGCTCTAACCGCCATTCAAGTTCTTTGGCAAAGGATTTTCCACGTTCTTCAATTTGTTTTTTGTCGTTCAGTATTGCGTATGATATGGCCAGTAAGATTTTCCGGTACAATTCTGGGTTTTCCAAGGCATACGCAAGTATGGTTTTTTCTTCTTTGACATCAGGGATATCGCAGGCGACCTCGCTAATGTAAATCAACGTGCCGAATTTCAACGGTTTGATTTCAAACTCTTCAAATTCCGACTGTTCGGCCTTTCGCAAAAGTCTTTTTATCAAACCGTTCTTTTTCGGCAATCTCCGCAAATGAAAGGGAATACCCTGTTCTGTAAGGGTTTGCCCTGCTTTTATTTCCACATTCTCCATAAAGTACAATTGCCCCGACCAGTTACGGTCGGGGCAATCTCCAGTTCATTGGTTAAGATGAAGGCGGTGTGTACTTGCTGATTTTGTACGGCGGAGTTGCGGCTTTGGTGGGATTAAGCACCGTTGCCACTACACGAACCTGACCAAGTTCAGCACGTCCAAGTGTGGTGTCAAAGTTCGCCTGAATCTTGCACCGGACAAGTTCAATTTTCAGGTTGGTTTTGGTCAAAACCTCAATTGATTGCTCAATGTCGGGTGCCGTTGCCGGCGCTTCCCATACCCCTCCATTGTCTTTACCACCCATAATCCTCGCCAGTTCGGACGCTGTAAAGTCCACGATAGTCCATTCAAGCCTCGTTTTCCCCTTTTTCAGGGATGCGTAAATGGGGTCGTCAACCTCTTCTGCGTAAAACTCGGTGAGTTCATCTTCATCTTTGGCAAGTCTGGCCGTTCCTGCCAAGGTTCGGCCGTCACCAATAGGGGTGAGCGATGTTCCCATCCCTCCGTCTCCTCCGACTGCACCCATTTTGATATGGGTCAAGCCGATTGTCATAATTTCTGCCATATCCTTAATTATTTATTAGATATACATTTAACTGAATGTTCTGATAGTGAGATAGTTTGTCCAATTCACGGATTAGATTTTCACGGCCAAAATAGGCGTGCATTGTTGGTTCAACGAACGGAAGGTAAGATACAAAAGTGTTGGTCATACTCTCAATGGTATCAAAATCAGTTTGGCCCTTCGCCAAGTCCTTGACGTGAATGTTTACGTTCACCGCCAAACTCTGCAAAATTCCAAGGTCTGATGAACCCACCTTTTCAGAAAGCGGCAGGGTGTTGACAACTATCCAGACATCGTGTATTTTGTCGTCTGGCTTTTCTTGCTTGTAAATGTTACAATCAGGGAAAATTTCTCTCACCTTATCGTAAATCATATTTCTTGCATCGTTGGTCGTCATAATCCCCTTGTCGCCCTCAATAAATGTGTACGAATGTTCACTAATGCAATCGTGGATTGTACCGTAATTACGTTTAAGCCTCTTGATTCAACTTCTGCTGCATAATCCGCACCCGCAATTCCAATCAGTTGATATCCGTTAATTCGTGGGATTGTGTCAACGGCTTGGTCGGCCGCCACCTTGCCTTCCGGCTCTCCCTCAAAATATTCTTCTATCAACGTGCTTTTTGCGAACAAGTAAAATCCGATGCTGCTTCTCAATACTCCGGTATTATCCCGAAATCCCCCCTCTGCGTAGGTCATACCCTTTGCATCATCAACGAATGCTTTCCCTTCGGAGCGAAGAACGTCCAAGATAGTTTTTTCGGCATTTGCAATTACGTGTGAAACGTAAATCGCAATATCCCTTGCATTATATCTCGGTCTCAACCCCATAGCACCGTGTTCAGTTGATTGGGTACAAATCCTTTTATCCGTCCGGTGAATGTTACGCCCCGCCTGTTCAGCGTATATTCAGAACCCAGAGGAATGTTCGTTCCGCTCATAGGCTCTGCATAAATCGTGAAATTGTATTGCGTCTCCACTCCGTCCACGTTTCCGGTGTCGGCCGGCATCGCTTCATCTGCACGGCAGTCAAAGTCAATAGTTCCGTTTAACACGGTTTTTCCAAAGTTACCAGTATCAATGTCCTGCTCGTAGGTGTCAGGTATTTTGATTGTGATATGGTCTGGATATTGTGTTACCACGGCGTTTTGGCTCTTACTGCGGGTCGTTTCAACGGTGCGCTTAATTCCTCCCCATATTTCGCATAAATGGATTCGGCCATTTCTTTCAGCGCTTCCCTTTCGGGTGCGGAGATTGAATATGTACCCCCTTCAGATATGGAGTTCGGAGCGGTCAAAAGCAAAACATAAACGTCTGCCCTTGCAAGTTGCATATTTTTTACCTGCACGGTGTCAGTTGGTACAAAGGTCGCCGACCCTGTAATCCCCCTGTCCTCTAATGCCGACAAAAATGATTGCTCCTTAACAGGATAAAGGCAGAGCGCTTTTATCTTCTCCAGATTGGTCATTGCTCACTAACTTGAATACGGTACGTTGGTCTGCAAAATCGCCATTTGCTTGTAGGCCTCAAAAGCGGGGAAAGCGTTGAGTTCATATTCAAGGAATCTGCCCTCATTGTTTTCATAAGAGGCCACCAGAACGTTGTCAACCGTAGTGTAGGTTTTCCCCACCCTCGGCGAACGCTGTTCAATGGCGTAACTGTATTGCATCGTTCCCAAAGTCGGAGTGTTGGTGAAAACCACCCTGTCGTCAGCGAACGGATAGACCATAGTGCCATCAGGCAGCGCAAGTGGCGCTTCAATAATGACAATGTTCGGCAGTCCAAGAGCGGAAAGGTAGGTGTTCACCAATTCAACGGTAATGTAGTTCAGCGGGTTCACCCTCACATTTTTGGTCATTTCAAGGCTGAAAACTCCCATTTCGGTAGCCTTAACCATTTTGTTGAAGGTGTTCCGGCTCATATACATAGTAGTCGGAATCTGCCCAAGAACACGGCGGGCATCCATAACCGCACGAATGTCGGCAAGCGGCGTGTGGGTGGTGGTGGTCAGCGACCAAGCGCCTCCGTAAACCGGATAGGTAGTTATACCAAGGTCAATTTCAAACTGAACGCCGTCAGGATTGTTGGCCAAGTCCACGGTGATAACGCCGGTTGACATACCGGAAAGTACCCAATGGTCAAGCCTTTTGTGGGGTGCAATGATAGCCTTTTCAAAGTCACCATAGATGAAATCAAAAAGTTCACGCACATTCGCTTCGCCTCTGGCAATCCTTTCTTCAAGTTCCAGAACCTTACGAATCATCAAAGCATCCATTTGGAATACGTCACCAATCTGCCCCAAAGTACCGGACAACTGGCCAATGGTAGGCCTTTTGCGAACCGGTTTACCAGAAGCAAAACTGATAACAGAACCGGCAACGGCCGCTCCGGCGGTAGCCATATAGGCTTGGAAGGTCAGGGTGGGCGTATAATCCCACGACATAAACTGTTTCCACAAGGGAGTATATGTCATTCTCTGCATTACTTGGTCAATGAAAGTTTTGAACAACTTTCCATCGTCCATCAGTTGTTTAAATGTTGACATAGTTTAATCCTCCCTCATTAAATGAACATAAACCGACCTCCAAGTGAGGCAATTTGCGCAGCATTGATACCATTGGGCATCAGACTGGTTTTGATTTCGTATGCACGTCCAAGAGCGGTGACCGCCGGCGTGCCGGTGAGCGGGGCAACCTCAATGTAATTGAGTGCGTTGGGAGCAAGCAACGGTGTGGCATCGCTGCCAGAAGTCGCCTGAAACAAAATTTCGCCGGCAGCAATATTGGTTGCGCTCAATTGTGAGGACAGCGTAAATTCGTCATACAGGGCATTTGAGGTGTCAATGGCCGTAACGTCAATCACGTCCGTTCCGTGTGCCACGAAATCGGTCGCAACGAAGATACTGCCCTTCTCCACTTTAATTTTGGTCTCCGTTCCAACATAGGTCTCATAGACCTTTGCAGATTTAACAGCATACGCAATCCGTGTGGTGAAATTGACATACAACATTTGCCCTTTCGGTAGAGCCGTCAATGCGGTAGGAAGGTTGGTTTTATCCAACTTGAAACCGCCGGCCAGAATATAAATACTTTTCTCCTGCCAGAGTTCATTCAGAACTGCGTCAGGGGCAGTAATTGTATAATTCATTTCCTAAAGGTTTTTTGTGAATACTACTTTTTGTCTTTTCTCTCTTCTTTTCCCCACGCCTTGATGTCGGCAAGTAACCCGCTCGCAGCATTACCCTCTTTGGGCGGGATTATGTTTACCCCTCTTTCAACCAATGATTGCAGAGTTGCATCGTGCTTAGCCTTGATGTCGGCGGCGACTTTTTCAATCTCCGATTCTTCAACCAATTGCACGCCGTTAAGTAGGTTAAAGTCCTTTAGGTTGTGTTCGTCAATTTTCAGGTCGTTCACAAGTTTGCTCCTCAACTTTTCCTGCAAAACGGTGGTTTTTTTCTCCGTTTCCAAGGTTGTGATTTTGCCTACCAATTGCTCGTTCAACTCCAAAAGTTTCTTTCCCCATTCTGGCATTTCTTCGCCGCCTTTGGTTTCATCGGGTTTTTTCTCGGTTTCCGTTTTTACCGGCTTTCCGTCTTTCAGACCGTGCTTTTTCTCGTAGGTCTGAATCCCCTCTGTCAACCTTCGGTCGGTTTCTGATTGCAAGAACTTTTGGCTGCTTTTGATTGCCCGAATGACCCCATCCGTAATGGTGGTTTCAATCTGTGATTCTTCGGTGATGGTTTCGCTCAAGTCGTTGGCGACCCCTTGTAAGTAGGTTTCCTGACCCCCCTGTATCTGGGATTTCAGAAATGCTAAAATTTTTTCCTTCATAAAAGTACAAATTTATTTAGTTAATACGAAATTAAACATATTTTGATTGAAAATGTCAGTTACTGTTCGGCCAATTCCTTTTTTTCTTTGTACGCCTTGATTTTGTTGCGAAAATCCCAATCGTCAGGGTCGTAATGCTCTGTCGCAATGCACTCAATATCCTCTACTACCTTTTCCCTGAATCTTGAAATCATCCTGTCAATCTTGGCCTTATATTTTTTCGCCTCGTATGGTTTAAGGCCGCTGTCAATGAGAATTTTTTCCTGACCGTCCTCTATCCATAGCCATAGGCCAGTATCGTTTTCTTCATTGCCTGTCAAAACTGTTTTCATTCCATTTTACCCATTATGAAATTTGCGTGTTCGTGTTTAAGCGCCAACTGGTACTCGGTATTGTCAAAGGTTCGGGCGCTTGGTTTCCACCGGTATCTGGCCAGTACCTCTTGGTGGTTGCATATCCGCATTCCTACCCTGACCATTCGCAGCCACATAACCATATCCTCCATTCCGGCCACGTTGCGACCCTGCAATTTGCCTTCACGGTAGCCGCCAATTTCCATTACGGCATCCTTGCGGTAACAGATTGCAGGTTGGTTGGCCCACCAGAAACTTTTTTGTTCAATCCCAAGGCGCAGCGCTATTTCATAGTCAATCACGGCAGGGTGTTTTGTCGGGAAACCTCCGCCAAGGGTCATTGGTTCGCCTGTTTCAAAGTGAAACGCTTCAAGTTGAACGCCGCAAGCGGAAACCTCTGGGTGAGTGTCCATAAATTCCACCTGTTTTTCAAGCAAGTTCGGATAGGCAATGTCGTCACCGTCAAAAACCACTATCAGGTCGCCGGTACAAAAATTCAGGCCTACATTTTTTGCGTTGGCAATTCCGTAGGATTTTTCCAGTTTCACATACCAGTCTTTTAACCTTACTTTACCGGATAAATCTTCGTGGCTCGCATCATCAACCAGTACAATTTCAAAATCCTGATATGTCTGTCCAACCAATGAATCAATAGCCTCTTCAAGCCATATAATCATTCTGTCATTAACGGTTTTCACCGTCATTAAAACGGAAACTCTCATTTCTTTTTCATTTTTTCGTACAACTGCTCTTCAGAAATCCAGATACCGGATTCACTTTTGCGTAACCGGTCAAACCCTTCATAGGTCAACAGTTCCTTTTTCATTTCTGGGTCAAGTACAGGGAATTTTTTCTTTGACTTCCAGATAACGGTAACGCCGTTGCCTTGGTCTTGCGGCAGGGTGATTGTGTGAACCGTGACAATCAGGGATTCGTCAAAAATAACGTCAACCACGGCCTTGTAAGCATCATTGCAAAGGTCGGGGAGCGTGTACCGTGCGCTCGGCGGGTTGGTGTCGTGCAAAACAAGGCAGCCTTTTTCTTCAAGCGCTTCAAGGGCATTCCGTGTGTCCTTCAATACTTGCTCTCTCTTGTGGTCTCCGTCAATGAAAATGAGGTCATATTTCAACCTTCCCCTGAAATGGGCGAAATATTCGTCACTCGTCATTTTGAACGTAGGCATAAGCCGTGGGTCTGGCGGCCTGAACTCAACGCCATCCTTCACCTGACAAAGTACGGCGTGAAACGTGTGGCCGAACGCCATTCCGATTTCCAGATATTTCTGGTAACCCATCGTGTTAATAAGGTTGTTGATAACGTGGATTCTGTCAACATTCTGGGTTTTCTTTGGCGGCTCTGGCGTGACATAACCCTTCCGGTCTTTCAGGTGAGGCACAATTTCAAAATTACCGGTGTGGTAAATATTCTCCTTCAGGGTTGTCGGTTTGAAATTGTTGATATGACAGACATAAGCAAAACTGATTTGGTCTTGCAGGGTGTATTTCATTTGCTGCTCCCACCAGTCGGCCATAAGTTTTTTGATGAACGGCGTATGTTTTCGCACCATCAATCCGCATACCCATAGGCCACCGTGGGGCGGCACGACCGGCGCATAGTCCGCAATTTGCCGGTCAATCTCCGCACCGTTGTAATATTTGATTGACTTGCTGACAATGGCCTCTTCGTAAATGCAATCCCTGTCAGGATGCCGGTAGTTTAGCATATCACTGAAAAGCCTGATGATATGCCACTCCACAAAGGTTTCAGAGGTAATTTTGAATGAGCCGTCAACGAAAATACTTATATTAACACTTTGAAAACCAGGCACTTCCCAAGGGTGCAGTTTGTAATATTTCGCATTCTGCCGTGGGTCTGGGTATTTCTTTTCGACAACGGCCATTTCCCATCCTTCAGCCTTCAGGGCAGGGTTGTCGGTGACGCATACCCATTTTACTCCAAGTTGAGACCAAGCGTGCGGCTTCGGGTCGTCATAGTCACCGAAAATCGTGGTGTAAACCCCAATTGTTCCCTTTTCGTGACCTCTTATGTCGCTGTCGTATGGGGCGCATCCCTCATACATTTTCTGGGCGTAATTTGTGCCGTACTTTTGTGATGAAGCCGTATGCTGTTCGGCGTGCGCATCCTTCAGGTACTTTTGAAACCCGACTGTCTGAATGGTGGTTGACCCCAAATGATACATTTCCGCATCCGGTATTACCCCGACCCTGAAACCGGCCTGTCTGGCACGTAGGCAATAATCCCCCTCAACGCCGTAGCCGTGGGTGAACGATTCATCGAAATATCCGATTTTCTCAATGACGTAACCCATAATTACCGGCGCAGTAAATTCAATTGCTCCCAAAACTGTCGGCTCTTTCACGTAGTTTGGCTGACATTGCTTTATGAAGCAGTTGTAAGCCGGTGTGAAAATATCCAGTTCCTTGTTGGCTGCCGCCTCTTTAATGCGCTCAACGCTTCGCCGGTCTATTTCAATGTCGGAGTTCATAAGCCAGTATGCGTCTGCCTTGCCGACCGCTTGCATACCTTTGTTCCACCCGATTGTGAAACCGTAATTCTTGTCAAGTTGAATGATTTGGTTTTTAACTTTCAGCCGCTTGGAAGGGTCTGAACCGTTATCAATGACAATAGCCTCTGGCACGGCCTCACATAGCCTCTTGGTAACCTCCGGCGTGTTGTGGTGAAGAATCAGAATTTTAATGTTCATAAAATCAGTATTTAATGAGTAGGTAAATCATTACGGCGTAAAACGCTACAAGTCCGATGATAACCGCCAGACAGCCATAATCGTACTTTTTTTTCTGGTTTCTTACTTTCTTGGATTCCATAGCACTTTAAAGTATTTGTTATTCCATACGCTTTTATATACTTCCGAATTGAAGGTAGCAGGCGTAAACCGGTAAACCCAACAAACGAAAGGTAGGGATATTTGGTCTTGGTAGGTGTGCGCAATGCACTCTTTCAACCACGTTCCGCAAAGTGAACGGACATTTTCAGAGCGCATATTTCTAACAATATATCCGCATTCATATAGCGGCCTCTGTTCGGTAAATCCCTTTTTACGGTAGGTTTCCGCTTGCCCCATAACGTCCTGACCTTGGTATTTGTCAAGGCTTGCCGACTTTATGGCCTCATCAAAAATGTTCGTCCGGCTGCCGTGAAGCGAAACAGAAAACCGCTCGTCAGTCAGATTGGCCAAACTAAACCGCACAAAATCCCTACTGGTCACCTTAATCGAAGCATCAATAAATATCAGGTTGTCGTATTCCTTCAGGGCGGGGCAGTCATAAGGCACGCATTTGTAATTCTTGGCAAGCATCCGGCTACTGGTATGGCCGTTGGCCGGCATTACCATAATTCGCCATTGTTCGGCCGCCTTGGCGTTTTCACAGTCTGGGGGGATATCGCAAACACAAATGAAATCAACGTCAACCGACTGCTCTGGTACTGACCGAAGAATATCATATTTCCCGAATATCGTTGTATATACCGCCGCCCTCTGCTTGCGGTTTTCTTTCCATTGCATATTCCCGAAAAGGTTGTGGTTTTGGTGCTTCGCATAAAGCGCCCCTTGTTGCCGCAATCCCTCTTCCTCGTATTTCTGTTGGTCTGGTAATTGTTTAATGCTCTGCTTTCGGATATGATAAAATTCTGCCGTGTCAAGTACCCCTACCTTAATCCCTGCGCTGTGCGCCCTGAAACAAAAGTCGTATTCAACGCCATATCCATTAGGAAAATTCTTTGAATCGAAATAGCCAATCTTTTCAAAGACCCAACGTGCAATAACCGGAGCGGTGAACTCTATGAATTTGAGCGACCTGAAACCATAGCCGTCACGATGCCGGATTTCTTCATTCCAACAATTGTAGTTTGGGGTGAAAATGCCGTAAAAGGCCAGATTGGGCATTTCCGGTACAGAGCGCTCAATGTTTTGAAAACAGTCTTTGTAGGGGATAATGTCAGAATTGCAGAGCCAGAAATACTTTGCCTTCGTCAGCGCCATTGCGGCCTGAACCCCTTTATTCCACCCCTCGGTAAAACCATAATTCTGCCCAAGTTGAATAATCCGGTTCGGCACGTCAAGGTCGTAACTTTCGCAGTTCGCAATGACAACCGCATCCGGCAGTTCACGGCACAAATTTTCAGTATGCTCTTTGGTGTTGAAATGAAGGATAAGAGGTAAAACAATCATCTTTCAATCGTTTTGCGTTCGACAATGTAACCGTTTACCTCTATCGGCGCATCCGACCCCTGCCGGCGCTTCATACCGAAAAACGTGTTGTAATTCAGGGATATATGGTTACACGCCAACCGGTAGTTGCTGAAGGTTCGGATTTCGCCGTCACCGGCAGCCGGCCGCACAAGGATAACGTATTTCAAGCCTGTTTTCATTTCGTTTTTAATTACAAAAATACTTTATTTATTCGTGCGGGAAAAGGGCAAAATGAAGATTTTTTCGACAAAATGCACCACCACCGGCCGGATATGCCGCCGTCTGGGCGCAAAAAAACCGGCCACCCTTGCGGCCGGTAACTGAAAACTGAAAACACGCCGGACTGAATGCCGGCTTATCTTTTCAAACCTTTTACTTTTGCTTGAAATATTTACACTTTTGAGAATTACCGTTTAACCGTTCATTTATGTAAAAAAATGAAATATTTTCTTTTGCCGGCGTATTTTTATAAATTGACTGACAAATGTATTTAAGTCTCTTCTCTTCAGGTGAAAAGTTGATGCAATTTTCGCAAAGTATTACAATTTCTTTTGTTTTCATATTATTCAATTTAAGGCCGGCCGGCCTAAAAAACCGGCCTTAAATTTTCAACTATGAAAAAATCTGATAAAATACAAATCTGGCTTATTGTAATTTGTGCCGTTTATTTTTTCGGCCGGTTTTTTATTTCTCTAATTTTCAAAATCTGAAAAAATGAATGATTCTAAATTTATGGTTTTCAAAGTTTATAGAAAATCTGCAAAAAAGAAAATTCTCTTTAGAAATTTGACAGAAACTGAAGCGCAGAGAATTGTAAACTCATATCCGAATAGCGACTGTTCAATGGTTTGCTACACAAAACAAGGCCGGTAAACGGCCGGCCACCGGCGGGGCATCCGGCGGGTAAACGCAACCACGTTGCCTTCCCAAGGCGTGACGGTGAAAACGGCCGGTGAAATTCCGGCTATGCTCCGCTTCCCTGTGAGGCCTGAAGAGATTCAGGCCTTTTTTTCGTCAGGTTCATCCTGAACGGTTTCTTCTTTAAGCCGCTTCAATTCTTCATCAATATCCTCAACCATTGCCAGTCGTCTGACTGCCGTTTCTTGCGACAAAAAACCGCCTGTTTTCGCCGTGGAAATAGTTGCAACCTCTTCTTGTAGGTTTTTGGGAACAAATGGCGTAAACTCAACATCAACTTCAAGGTTGTTTTCTTCTGATTTTAATTTCACGTTGAGGACATTGCAAATGCCGGCCTTAATCACGTTGCACCGGCGAACAAACATTTCCCCGAAAATTTCCTCCTTTGTCTTGGCCTTCATTCGGGCATCAAGGTACATATTTTCAAGCGCCGTACCCGAAACCACGCCGCCCAGATTCTTCAATTCCCCGAACGAAATGTCAGGTGTTTGTGAGCCGGAGAAAATGATTTCCTTCACGTGGTCACGCTCAATTTTTATGCTTTCGGGTGCGCCATTCGCCGTGAGGTAACTGACCGAAGCGCCGTCCTCCAATTCAAGCACCTTCCCCCTTTCGCCCTTTTTCGACCATCCCCTTATTTCTCCCGAAACAACCGTAATTGGTGAGCCGGTATAATCGTTGGTATCTCCGTGGTTGGAAACGGAATCCTCATAGCGCTCAATGGCCGACTGAACCAATTCCCATTCTGCTTTAGGCTGACGATAATAAATAACCGGTATCTTTTTGAAATCATTCGGCACATCTTCGGTTTTTGCCCATTCTCCGGTAGTTCTTTCCCAGAATTGGATTCTGGTGGCCGTGTAAATGTCAAAATGTTCCGTGGTGACGTTGTTGCGCTCAATGCTGTATTTGCGTGAAAACATTTCCAAATCTCCGTACTCGTCAAATTTCGGGTACAAAAGGTCTTTATTGCTGTTATAGGCCAGTTTTACCTTCAGTTTCGGTTTGTTCTCCGCATCTTTGATGAAATACCATATTTCGGCAATTTCACGCTCGGAAAAAAGGATTCTGGCAATGCTTCGGTTCATGTAGTCAAGTTTCTGGCTGCGCCAGATTTTCTGTATTTCTTCAAAAAGTGATTTGCGTGTTTCCTTACCCTTTTCTTCGCCATATTCAACCGGTTTGAGTTTTACAGGATAACCCAAAAGAAACCCAACGGCTCTTTCGACAATAAGCCATTGGGCAGGATAACCGATGCGGCAAACCTCAACTTGCGCCGGTCGCTCAACCTTGTTTCCGTTTGTATCAAGCAGTCCGGTATCTTCAATGATGTCTTTTTTGGGTCGCAGAGTTGTGTTAAAAACCTTGTGTCCAGATATTTCATACTGGTTTGCAATGGTTTCGTATGGTATGACAAATTGTGTTACGTCCGTAGCGTAGGCCAGAATTTCCGTGAATGGCTTACTCAAAATTTCCTGTACCGTTGTTTCCATTTCGTTTACATTTTAAAATAACCGCCGACATTTTTGTTTTCTCTGAAGAATTTCGGGTAAAAGGTATTGGCAAGGGCATCCGCTTTGTCAGGACTGCGCCCCAACCTCTGCCTGATTGCCTCTTTGTCCTCAACTTTGATTTTCCCCATTGAACTGAACTCGTATCTGGTTTCGGCCAATTCCTGCGCCAATCCATCATCCGGCGGCAGACAGGCCTCAAAGTTATTGGCAGGGTTCAGCCAATCCCTTATGCACCAGTAAAGATACGCTTTCATATTTAGAAACTCAAGTTGCCCTGTAATATCTTTCCTGCCCTCTGCGGATTCAGAATATTTACACGAAATGGCATTTACCATACCCAATTCACGGAGACGGCTGTAAACCCCTGCGCCCTCGCCAATGGTATCAATGAAGGCCATAGAGCCGTAATTCACCCGCATAACCTGATGAACTTTTCCGGCGGTTTTCATATGGTCGGCCTGTCCGGCTGAATTGTTGTACTCCACCATATCCAACCAATCCCCATACCGGTAGGCAAATGAATTTCCGTCACGCCCCATACCGGCCACGTCAACCCCCAAGCGCAATTTTTCTGTTTTGCGAATTTTCTCTGCTTCGCTCTTTTTCTTTTTCCAACGTTCCTGCGCAATCTCAATCCAAAGAGGCGGCACAAGTACGTCCTCCGCTTCTTTAGGAAACATACCCCGAACCTTGATGCGAAAAAGGTCGTTTGGCCGGTACATTATCCCCTCCCATTCAAAGTCGCCCAACCCTTCATTGAACTCGTCTTTCGGGATAACCTCGCACCACGCTTCAACCTTGTCTTTCACCCACTCATAGTCAACTTGGCCGTTAATGACAATCCTCTTTTCAAGTACGTTCGGCGCATTCAGGTCGTCAAGCCGGTATTTGACAAAACGACTGGAAAATTGGCTCTTCGCAGCATACCCAATGGTTGTGTTTGGGTTAAAAACAAGCAGCAGTTTTGAATTTCCCTGAAGGTTTCCTTCAATGGCCGCAAATGTACCGTCCGCAATACCGGATGCCTCGGTGACAACAAACATTGTGTTGACGGCGTGAAATCCAGACCAAGCCTCGTGTTTTCTTTCGTCTGCCTTAAAGCCGGTCAAAAACCACTCTGCATAATCGGTGCGGATATCATAGTAAACGGTTCGGCCGTGAAGAATTTTCGCCCTATCGAAAAGCCTCAAAATTTCAGGGTATATAATGTTGCCAATCTGGCGGTCAGTCGGAGCGGTCAACGCAACTTTGGTATTACCCACCAAATCATCACCAACAAATTCCGGTGTCAGGTACATAAAACAAAGGGCAGCCACCGCCGCCACAAAATCTTTGCCTCTGGCCGTACCGGAACATACTGAAACCATTTTGTTGTTCTGAACCGCCGTCAAAATCTCCCTTTGCTGCGGGTCAAGTTCGGCTTTCAGTACGTCATAAGCGAATTTATTCCAATCCTTCTTCCATTCTTTGAAAAGATTGGAATATTGGTTGGCAAGTTCTTTTTCACTTAAAACTTCAGGCTTCATTCTTTTCCTTTTCCTCCCTCTGGCTTGCTCGTTTCAAAATGTCAAGGAAACCGTTGTTGTCCATATTCATAATTTCCTGCCGCTCAACCCAACCCCGCTGCTTGCCCCTTGTTTTCAAAGTGAAGAGAATGCAAGCAACGTCCGGCCGCTCTATCCACCCCTCAAACCGGTTGTCAATAATCCGTGGAATGCCGTTAATGAGAATATTTAACTGCGATTCGCATTGGTCAACAAGGCCTTCAATGGTGTCCTGATGAAAGTCGGCAAACCGCTTGTCGTTTTCAATCCAGTTCTGCACGCTTCTTCGGGTCACGTTCATTGCCTCTGCAATTTTTGTGATATTCCCCATTTTGGCTTTGCATACCTTCTGAAAGGCTTCTAATCTCGGTTTTTTCATCTCTTTTTATGAGTGTAAAAAAATGGAAATTTTACTCTTGCTCGCCGTCAATGACAGCCTCCACCATATCGTTGAAAATCTCCCCCTTAATGTACTTATCCATAGGGTCAAAACCAAAGCGCCCCATAAATTCTGCCTTGTTTTCCCAATTGTCGAAAGATATCATTACATAGGCTTCAAGGTCAGCCACTTTGTCGCCTACTTTGTTTGCAATCTCCTGTTTTACGTCTTTTATGGCCTGTTTTCTCATTTCGGCCTCTGCCTGCCTCTGGTCTGAAGAAATCTGCTTAATTTCCTCCATTTCCCCCGCAATATTTTCAACCTCAACGGTCATTGCCTTTGGTAGTTCAACGCCCATCTGGTTCAGGTCGTATATATCCAGACCGGCTTGCTCGTAGTCAATGTCAGGGATTAAATCACGGAGCAAAGTCAAATCAAACTGCCCCTGAACCGTGGTGCTGTTCATAAAAATATTTTGCTCCATTTCGGTTTTGTCGTCCATATCAACCAGTTCGACCCGCACGTTGTAATCCTGCGTTTTTTCAATTTGGTCAAGGGCAAGTAACCGTTGGTGACCTGAAATGATGTTCATTGTCCGCTTGTTTACCACAATACCGCCCAATAAACCAACCCTTTTCAGGTTTTTTTTGAGTTCTTTCAGCGCATAGTCGCTGATTTTCCGTGGATTGTACGGTGCATTGTTAATACTCAACCTCGGCACTACTGCCGGAATTGATGTTTGAAACTTTGTTAGTTCGTCTGCCATAGTCGTATTCAAATAAAAGTCGTTCTGCCAATGGAAAGGTATTGAATATTTTCTTCAAATCGTCAGGGTAATTTTTCCTGCAATAAAGCAAAACATTGATGTCAAAAGTTACGCCGTTTGAACTCAATGTCGAATATTGTATTGGACTTGGAAGCCTGTTTATTTGTATGTAGCGCAAAACGTCCTTATTTGACCAGTCGGCCAGAGGATAAACTTTGTTTGTGCCGCTTAACATACCGCCGTGGCCATAGGTGTTCAGCATAAGCCTCCGGTGAATACTGTCGTTTTTCTTCATACCGTAAAAAGTATAGCCAACGCCATACTTAATCCGCATACCTTCGTCAATGTCTTTGATGGTCATTGCCCTGACGTAGTGTTTCGGGCAGAGTACGCCGGCACGAAAAATATGGGTCAATCCCCAATGGGGTACTTGAACCAACTGAACATTCGGGTATCTGATTAAAGCGTCACGGAGAAAAATGTTAATGTGTTCAAGGTCTTTTACAAAATACATAAAAACACAAATGATTTCTTTGAAATGCGGGTACATAAGGTTCAGCAGGGCGATGCTGTCTTTTCCACCGCTATAAAATAGAATAACACGGCCAGTATTCCCGCTGACCGTGCTAATCATCGCATTTGTGTTTTCAACGATGCCCATTACCCACCGGATAAACCAAGACCACGCCGAATGTCACGGTACTGTTGATTTCTCGTAACAAATCTGCCACCACGTCCAAGAGGCCCACCGGATGATGTGGACAACGCACGCCTTGAAGGCGAACGATACCTTGAAGTTGAAACATTAGTCCTCATTTCTTCAACCCTTTCATTTATGAAACAACTCCGTGACTTATCTCTGAACACAAATGTAACAAAAAAAACCGGCTGACGTTGTATCAACCGGCTTAATTTGCTCATTTATTTTCTTCATTCCTCTTTCGGCGGCCCTTTGACGTTTATGACAGCGCCCAACTCAATTTCTATTTGAGAAAGCCAATACTCTTTCCCATAATAGTCGTAAGTAATCACCTCGTCATTATCGTCAACAAAAACCACAATTTTTGCACTTTTCCACTCAACCAATGCGCTCTCCCTGTCTTTGTTGTAACCGACATAAAATTGGATGAAATCGTACTTTATAGGCGTGAAATCTTCAGTTTTCGGGTCAAGGACAGCATTACCCTCCGAATCACAAACAACATATTTACGGTAGGTGGTCGGCCTTAATTCCCTATACTCAATTTTCTTTTCACCTGAAATAATTTTGTCGAAGAACTTTTTTTGAATAATGAGCGTCAAAATTTTCTTTTTTTCATTCATAGGCAATTTATTCATTAACAAATATAGTAATTATTTTGATATTCAACAAATTTCAAAGTATGTTATACAACATATAAACATATTATTCTCTGGCCTTCAGGCCTTATTTTCAGCGCTTTTAAGGCGCTTTTTATCAAGTTTTGCGCACTCTGAAGAACAATACGGCCTTTTGTCTGGCCTTTTATTTTGACATTCAGGGCGAAGGCACTTTAATTTAATTGCCGGCCTGTTTTCGGTATGAGTTGACAAGAATCTGCGGAGATTATAGTTATGCGGCAACTTTTTTACCGGCCCTCCAACAATAATTATTTCTTTGTAATCTGTTTTTTTGGTTAGTTTCAGCCTCATATCCTTTTCAGTTTGCCTTTTTTGTGAAAATAAAAGGTTTTGCCCTTCTGAATTTCTCTGACCTGTTTTCGGGTCATTTTCTTAACCAGTTTATGTTTTCCCGCCCTATAAAAAGGGGTCTGGCCTCTGCCCTCTGTGAAGGCGGCCGCAATGAAGAAAAAAGCCAAAATCAAAAAAAACCTTTTCATTTTTCTATTTTATAAAATTCAACGCATTCGGCCGGATATGAATTGTCATTGAGCGCATAACTGACGACAAATAAAATATATCCAATAAATGCAGTCAAAATAATGACATACCCAAATAACAAAGTTAATATCCAATCAATTCTTTTCAATAGATATTTCGACCGGTTTTTCATTTTCTTTTACCTCTTCAATGTTAATGAGGACATAGCCTGCCTTGGCCGCCCTCTTTGCAGCATTCGTAATCTGTGCAAGAGTGTACTTATCCTCAATCTCAACGATTGTATAATAGGCATAATCTTTGGGCATTTTCAGGCCTGACAACATTTTCATAAAATCTTTGATGCCGGCTTTAAAGTAAATGGACTTGTACTTTTTCATTGAAACATTTTTATTTGGGTCTCCGGCGGCGCAAAAAACTGCTTTATAGCATTATCAACCTTCTGTTCGTACCCTCTTGCCTTCCTCAATTCATTGGGTGTCCTGTTATGAAAATAGTCGGTTTGTGCGTCTCTCATTTTCTTCACCAGACCGTAAAATTCATACTCCGTCATTCTTTAATAAGTTTAAATGGTTTGCCGTCAATGATAATTATATAAACTCCTTTTAGCAAGGACGCTATATCAATGGTTTCGCTATCCGTGGTCATTATTCTGATGCCCAAGGTATTGTATAACTCTGATTTTCCACCAACATTTATAGTGCCGGCAGAAGGGTTTGGGTATAGGCCGATTGCATTATAAATACCGGAAATATTTGTCACCTTCATTATTTGATTCACCGTTGGGCGAATATACCCAAACCGTTTACCTTCATTTATCACCAAAACAACAGGAAGATTTACCGTGCCGGTCGGAGCAAGATTAAATTCAATGGCCACGCTGAACATAGCGCCCAAACAGCCGGCAGAATCAATATTACAGTATGAAAATGGGATATTTGATGCCGTCAGTTCATTGCGTAGGTTGGTAGTAAATCCACAAGTATTCCGGCCATAGATTGTTATTTCATACGCCTGAGCAAACGAAAAACAAAATAGCAAAGCCACTATTAAAACCCGTTTCATTCCTTTGCCTCCTATATTTCTGTGGTTACCGCACAATGATTGCAATGTATCGCCTGTGTTTGGTATGTTTTTTCGCTCCCACATACAGGGCATTTCATCCCGTTATATTCTTCTTCCACAAGTTCAAAATCAAAGTCATTGGGAATTGCGATGCTCTGCACGATGTCGCTAAACATGATCTCGTCTGATATATCTTCCCAGCCTTCGTAACGTGCTGTGATCTTTATTGTGATTGATTTCATTTCTGTTCCTCCTATTTTATGTTAATTGTGTTTATAAATACGTTAGCCGCAAGCCTAAACGACCTCCGTAAATGTGGAGAAAGATTTACGAACCGTTACTTCTTCGCCTTTTTCGACTTCGTTATAAGCAAGAATGGCTTTTGCCTTTCCTTTGGTAATTATACC
>Ga0255344_1001578_pt1 | contig 29962 bp, 22 predicted proteins | sample wastewater_treat_5_FD_192414 | JGI IMG/M metagenome (GOLD analysis project Ga0255344, IMG submission 192414) | Wastewater microbial communities from Lulu Island WWTP, Vancouver, Canada - plant18 | ecosystem: Engineered > WWTP > Wastewater > Unclassified | place: Canada: Vancouver, British... | reverse complement strand
GGATAAGATGGTGCTGACACCGACATACTGGCTTTTCTATATGTATAAGCCGCATATGGAGGCTACATATATTCCTGTTGACCTTCAGGATATTGACGTGAAACTTACCCCGAACGAGCGCTATGCTGCCAATCCTGACGAGGGTGCCACACGTCCTTTACCCCTGTTCAGTTCAACTGCTTCTAAGGATGCATCGGGTAAACTCCATCTCTCTATGTCAAACGTGAAGCTTGATGAGGCTGAGAGCGTTACTGTCAATTTGGAGGGATTCAAGGCCAATAAAGTAACGGGCAAGATACTGACAAGTGACAAGGCTACCGATCACAACACATTTGAGAATCCTAATAAAATTAAGCTGACCGATTTCAACGGAGCTAAGATAGACAGGAGATCAGGTGCAATAACACTTGAGATCCCGGCTGCAAGTATAGTTACGCTTGAGATAGAGTGAGTTTGATCATTTTACAAAATAGAAGAATCCTGCTTTTCGGCAGGATTCTCTTTTTGTATAAGGTTGTATAAAGGGATGTCAGTTTGCTGTCTGTTGTTTCAAACGGTCTTCCACAACCTTTTCAACCATCTCGCCCATAATATATAGGTAATCGGTGCTGACCTTGGCGTTTGTCTTCAAGGCGATAGTTTTCTTAAATACACCCGGACGTCGTGTGGAACCGGTATAATCCACCTTTATGGAATCTTTACCTCCGGGAGGTATGGGAGTCTTTGGGAAGGAGGGAACCGTGCAACCACATGAAGCTGTGGCTGAAAGTATCAGCAGGTCTTTATTTCCGGTGTTTGTAAATACAAACCAGCATGTCTTGTCGCCATTCTTAACATCAAATATGCCGAAATTGTGAGTCCTCTCCACAAATGTCATTTCGGCGTACTTTTCATTGCTGTTCTGTTGCGTACCTTGGGCTTTGACAACCGTTGTGCCTGACAGGATCAGGCAGGTTATCGTAATAATTGACTTTATGTTCTTCATATAATACATTTTATATGTTCCGTTTTCGTGTGCTAAGTTATAAAAAATAATAATAACAATCAAATGCTTCAACTCTTTGTAATTTGAGAAAAACGGATTATTTTTGAGGTTAAATAATCTTAATCTTGGAAAGTATGTTTGAGAATAAGGATTTAGTACAATTCAATGTAAAAGGTATCAGTGTTGCTCAGGTTGAGGCACAATTGGAACTACTAAGTAAGGGTTTCCCTTATCTGGAATTGGAAGCGGCGGCTTCAGTGGGAAACGGAATAATGGCAGTTGATGAAAATCAGCGTGATGGTTATATCAAGACATGGGACACCTACTGCAGCAGCGGTCACCGGATTTTAAAGTTCGTACCGGCTTCGGGTGCTGCCAGTCGCATGTTTAAGGACCTGTTTGCTTTCCTTGATGCACCTTATGAAACTCCTGAGACTCCTTTTGAGAAGACCTTCTTTGACGGGCTGGAAAAGTTTGCTTTCTACGATGAACTCGACGCATCATGTAAAGAGAATGAGGGTAAGTCCATAAGTGAGCTGATAGCCGAAGGAGATTACAAAAGTGTGGTGAAAAATCTGCTGGGAGAGAAAGGACTGAATTACGGAGCATTACCAAAAGGACTGCTCAGTTTCCATAAATACAACGGATTCGTACGTACTCCGCTAGAGGAGCATATGGCTGAGGGTGCCATGTATGCGTTAGGCGCTGACGGTGTGGCACACCTCCATTTTACCGTATCGCCCGAGCACAGGGAGCTGTTCCGTGCTTTAGCCGAAAAAAGCAGTAAGGGCTTGTCAAAACGTTTCGGAATTGTTTATGACATTACCTTCTCTGAACAGAAGAAGAGTACCGATACGGTCGCATCCGATATGGATGGCAAACCTTTCCGCAATGAAGACGGTAGCATACTGTTCCGTCCCGGCGGTCACGGCGCTCTGATTGAGAACCTGAATGAGTTGGATGCCGATGTGGTCTTTGTGAAGAATATAGACAATGTGGTTCCGGACAATTTGAAATCCGATACGGTCACCTACAAAAAGCTTTTGGCAGGTATTCTGGTTTCGGTCCAGAATCGTATTTTTGACTATCTGAGGCTTCTAGACAGCGATAAGTGTACGCCTGACAAGCTCCGTGTAATATCGGATTTTGTGCGTAACACCCTATGTTGCAGAAGACCGGGATTGGATGAAATGTCTGCCGATGAACTTGCAACATGGCTCCATTCCAGACTGAACCGCCCGTTGAGGGTATGCGGCATGGTTAGAAATGTGGGCGAACCGGGAGGAGGACCGTTCCTCGCCTATAACAGCGACGGAACCATCTCACTGCAAATCCTTGAGAGTTCGCAGATCAATCTTGCCGATCCTGTTAAGAAAGAGATGTTCACAAAAGGAACACACTTCAATCCGGTAGATCTGGTGTGCGGCCTGAAAGGATATAAAGGCGATAGGTTCAATCTTCCCGATTATGTTGACAAAAACACGGGATTTGTATCACAAAAGTCAAGCGGCGGGCGCAAACTGAAAGCTCTGGAGCTTCCCGGTTTGTGGAACGGAGCCATGAGTGACTGGAACACGATTTTTGTAGAGGTTCCTCTCACTACCTTCAATCCGGTAAAGACTGTCAACGACCTGTTGCGGCCGCAACATTAGTCGCACGGAAGTATTAAGCGCACGGAAATGATTAAGGCTCCCAACTCAGGAGCCTTAATTTATGAGCGGTAGACGGGGCACGATCCCGCGACCTTCGGCTTGGGAAGCCAACGCTCTGCCAACTGAGCTACTACCGCATTTTCCGTATGCAAATATAATCCATTTTTAGAGACAGATTCAATAACCGGTGTATCATTTTTCCCTTGTTATGTCGATTACCGCAATTGTGTCGGGATTGGGGACCCGGAAGGTCACTTCGTACTCTTCGATCCAAAACCCGTATTGGCGCTCCGGATCATTCTGATACTGCGGGCGGGGGTCTTCGGCCAGAACGTTTTTTATCTCTTCCAACTTATCTTCCGGTATCCGCTCTAAAATATCATCGGGAATTATGACATTGCGATAACGCATAGGAATATCGGCAGTGAATCCTGTAGCGGCATCGGGATGGCTGTCGGTGTAGGGGATATAGGGCTTGATGTCATATATGGGAGTGCCGTCCATCATATCGACTCCCCGTACATGAAGTACCGGACCTTCACGGGTTGTAAGCTCAATTTTCTCAAGAACTACGCATGAGAGGCCGATGGGGTTGGGACGGAACGGTGACCGTGATGCAAAGACTCCGACACGGGTGTTGCCGCCTAGCCGCGGCGGACGTACGGTGGGCGACCATTCCCGGCATACGGACTCTGAAAACTTCCATATCAGCCAAATGTGGCTGAACCCCTCCAGCCCGCGCAGTGCGTCGGGGTTTCGAAACTCGGGATTGAACACTATAGTTCCCTTAAGCGAACTTACCAATCCGCTCTGTCTGGGTATTCCGAATTTGGTCGGGAATCCCGTTCTTATAATTGCAATAGGGCGCATTTTGCAGATAAATGGTGCTAAGGTATAAAAAAAGGATTATTTTTGTATGTTATGGCCCACAAAGGATACGTAAAAATGACAAGGAGAGTGATGGCGACATGGTTTTGCTGCATGCTGCTTGCTATTTGCATATCTTCCTGTTCAAAGAGGGACGACAGGGCTTCAGCGCTTAATAACAAGGCCTGGTCATATGCTCGGATCGATCTGGATTCGACCGAACATTTTGCCCAAATGGCGTATGATATGACCAAACGCAACTCTGCGGAACGCGCATTTTCAGTAAATATATTGGCCAGAGTAGCTTTCAGCCGTTTGGAATTTGTCAAGGCATGGGAACTCTATAATTCGGTGCCCCAAATTACAGCCAATCTGATGGAGAGGCTGACAGCTAAATTGGGTCTGATGCGCATATGTCAGCGGATATCGGACAATGTCTCATATTATGAGTATAGAAACGAGATATTATTGCTGCTTAGGATATTACATGAAGAGAGTGCGACATTGGATGAGGATCAATATCAACGTATAATTTCACTGGAACGTACGTTCCGAATGGAATCGGCACGTTATTGGTTTGAGTTGGAACAGCCTGCACAAGCCGAATACGAGATGTCATACGTGAAACATGACAATGACTTGATTGAGGACACAGACCGCTACCTTATGTATATGTACATGTATGGACTTGGTGTGGGCTTCGGTTCGGATGGGGTAGAGGATGATGTGGAGGACCGGCTGCGGGTTCTGGACGAATGTCTTAGAAGCAGTATCCGTGATAAGGATATCAGAATGCAGGCTATGAGTATGAGTGCTATTGCCGGAATCCTGCTTGAATATGGTCCCGAGAATGTTTTGTCAGGTATAAGCGGCGATATGCTCTCCAGACTTAACGCATCGGATGTGTCGGCTGACCTGCTGCCTATACAGCTTACCTTGAAATCCATACAGCTTTTTGCACAATACGGGAGTATCTACGACATAATAGATTGCAAAAGACTGTTGGCTGCATGTTATCTTGAACGCGGACTTTATGAGGATGCACTGAATACGCTTGCCGGTACGCTTGAGATGCTGAATAGTAATTGTCGCATCAACTATCCCGAAAATGAGTCACTTGACAGACTTGAACTGTTCAGAGAGGACGGGTTGTTTGTCGAGGAACAATGGATGCATGAGGCTCCGCTGGCAGCCCTGCCGGAGATGATGAGTGCAATCAGGGAGCAGATCAGTCTTGCATATTCGGGACTGGATGACAAGCCGGCTTCGGATTATAACAGGACTATCTATCTGGAACTGCAGAAGAATATAAGGCTGGACCGCAAGTTTGAGGCCAGAACCGGATTGCTCGAACGTTCAAATAACAGGCTTACCGTTTTGTTGTTTGCAATAGTCGGTATCATTTTACTCTTCCTGCTGTTTCTGGCTCTATTTCACAGGCGCATTGACGCATACAGGAAACGCCATGTCGCCCTTATGCAGAAGGCGGTCAGGCTTTGTGAGGATATTTTGCATCCTCTCCCCGAAGGTTCGGATATAACGGATGAATTGAACCGTCGTGTCTCGCCGTCAATTCGCGAGATTACCGGCGCATCGGAAATTCGGATAGATCCCGAAGGGCATATTAATGTCGATTGGGGTGCAAAAAGGCCTGATAGAAGGAGTCTTACGCTGTTGAATACGATAGAACTGTTTCTAGCCATAGCTTTGCGTAATGCCGAGGAGATGAGATATCAGGCTGACCGGTTGCGTCAGGCTGAAAAGAGACATTATGTTTACCGTATGCATGCCGATCGCAACAAGCGTGAAAATATTGCCCGTAAAACATGCTGTCAGGTGGTTGCCGAATCTTTGCCTTATATCGATAGGATGCGTGCCGAAATAGGGATTTTGACACGCCTCCCATCGGATTCCGCTCAGTATGAGAACAGTCTGCAATATATTCGCGAATTGGCAGGGTATATAAACCGATACAACGATATCCTTTCGGGATGGATACGCATGCGACAGGGAATGGTGAGGCTGAACGTTGAGAGTTTCGGATTGCAGAAACTATTTGATATAGTTAAACATGGAAGCCGAAGTTTTTCCCTGAAAGGTATCACATTGGAGGTGGTTGACACCGATGCTATTGTCCGTGCAGACCGTATTCTGACGCTCTTTATGCTTAACACCCTTGCCGATAATGCCCGTAAATTCACCCCTTCGGGCGGTCATGTCCGTATTGAAGCTGTCGAGGATAAGGAGTGGGTTGAAATATCTGTCCGGGATAACGGCATTGGATTGAGCGCCGAGGATGTAAAACTCATTAATGAAAACAGGGTATATAATCCCGAGAGTATAGGTTCGGATGATGCCGTACAGCATAAAGGGAGCGGATTCGGACTGATGAACTGTCGCGGCATAATTGACAAATACCGTAAGTCGGATGATATCTTTTCGGTCTGTCGGTTCCATGTGGAGAGTGTTCAAGGCAAAGGCAGCCGTTTCTCTTTCAGACTGCCCAAAGGGGTGAAGCGTGCCCTGACAATATTGGCGCTGCTATTTGCTGTCAGTCCTGCAGGCGCTCAGAACGGTAAGCTGAAATACAATCCGGACTCTCTGATAGTCAAAGCGTACAATTACGCCTACATGACCTACCTATGTAATACCGAAAACAGATATTCCGAAGCTCTGGTCTATGCCGATTCGGCCTTTACGGCTCTCAACGATGATTATTTGGCAAACGGAGGTGACAAGGAACAGATGCTGTATATTATAAACGGTGGAACTCCCCCTGAAACCCGTTGGTTGGAGTCGGGATTTGCCACTGATTACGAAACCATACTATGGCTTCGCAATGAGGTGGCGGTATCGGCTTTGGCGCTGCGTGACTGGCCGGTGTACCGTTATAATGACAATGCGTACCTTAAACTCTTCAAACTCTTTTACAGTGAAAGCAGAATTGAGGAGGATTGTCTGGAATTGCAACGTTATAACAGCAATCTTTCAATGGCTTTGATCATTTTAGTGGTCATTCTGCTCTTTGTCATTCTGGCCCGCTTTATGATGTATTCCCGACACTGGTTACGTTACCGCAGCGATCTGCAGCAGGTGTTGAGAGTGATAAACCGTATTTCGGAGGTTACATCTGTAAGGGATATTGAGGCTGTGAGTCTGGATGATATTTTGCAGAGGCTTGTTGACGGTATATATGTTGAGATGGAACATCTTTACGATATACGTCAGCTTATAATTTCCGTTATTGACGAAGATAAGATTTACTCTGTTTCGAGTCATGAGAAATTTGTGGATGAACGTCTGCCGGACCGGGTGCGTGAATCTCTTGAGTCGGGCCGTCCGCAATCCACTTTGGACAGGCTCTGTCAGGCAGTCCCGCTTGTTGTCGAGATTGATTCCAGCGAACATCTTGTGGGTGCAATCGGACTCTCTCTGAAACATAAGCCCGACGAAACGTGGCAGGTGATAACCGATATGGTGACCCATTATTTGGCAACTGCGCTCTATAGCTGTGTCATGAGGTTCCAGTCGGGATTGCGCAGTCTGGAACAGATACAGGAGGATTCAGACCGTATAAGATTCGAAGACAACCGTCTGCATGTGAGCAATCTGGTTTTGGACAATTGTCTCTCAACGTTGAAACATGAAACCGTATGGTATCCGAACCGTATTATGCAGATGGCTAACGATGAGGCAAATGCCCGGGAGATGCAGGAACTGGTTGATTACTATCGTGAAATATACGGAATACTCAGTCAGTATGCGCTTGCTCAGACAAAAGAGCGGCTAGTCCATCTGGAAAAGATAGATGTTGACGCACTTTTCAGACGCTCGCTCTCATGGTACGGGAAAAATCGGAATGGAAAGGATACCCATCGGCTTGAGATTTCGCAGAACGGTCTCTTTATGAGCGGCGACAGGGCGATGATTGAGTATCTGATTGAGAATCTGCTTGAAAGCAGCCAGGAGGGAGGCCCGATGCGTCTGGATGCAATCCGTGACGGGAGATTTGTCAGAATTTCGCTAAGCCGGATTTCCGATGCTGAGCCTGAGAGAAACTGCGATACGCTCTTCTCCACGCTTGAAAACAGGGATAATATGGCATATGTGATATGCCGTCAGATAATCCGTGAACATGACGAGGTGTTCGGACATACGGGCTGCCGGATAAATGCCGAATGCAAATCGGACGGAACGGTAATTTGGTTTACTCTTCCGGCTTGGGAATAAAAAATTTAACATATGATATGGAAAAGATTAAGGCAATTGTTGTTGAGGACGTTTCACTTGAACTGAAAGGAACTCTCTCTATAATAAGGAACGACATTCCCGAAATTGAGGTGACGGGAACTGCACAGACGGAACGTGATTTCTGGAAGCTGGTGAAGGAGGGTCCCGAACCGGATCTTGTCCTGCTGGATCTGGGTCTTGGCGGCTCTACAACAGTAGGGGTGGATATCTGCCGCCGTCTTAATTCGGATTATCCGAATGTAAAGGTGCTTATCTTCACCGGTGAACTGCTTAATGAAAAGCTCTGGGTCGATGTGCTTGAGGCAGGTGCAGAGGGCATAGTTCTCAAGACCGGTGAACTGCTTACCAGAGGTGAGGTGATGGATGTCATGTCGGGCAAACGTTTTGTCTTCAACCAGCCCATACTTGAAAAAATGGTGGAACGTTTCAGCAAATCCGTGAAGGAAGAGGGTAGGCAGCGGAGTGCCTTCATCACATACGAGATTGACGAATATGACGAGAGATTCCTGCGGCATCTGGCATTGGGATATACCAAAGACATGATAAGCGAGCTGCGTACCATGCCTTTCAGCAGCAAGTCGCTTGAAAAACGTCAGGCAGATCTTGTGACCCGCCTCTTCCCCGAAGGCGAACAGCGCGGGGTCAATGTCACACGTCTGGTCGTAAAAGCTATTGAACTGAATATTATAGACCCTTCAAGACTTGAAGCCGATGAGTGAACGTCAGTGCCGCAGATTTCCACATCCGGCGATAATCTACCTGATAATGCTTGTTCTCGTGATAATGATATCATGGATAGGCAGTATATTGGAAATACGCTCGATGGAGAGGAACAGCGATATCATATTGCAGAGTGTTTTGAGTGAACAGGGTATCCGATGGTTTATACGGAATGCCGCCGCCTGTTTCAGTACCGCACCTGCAGGCGAGGCGTTGATGATACTCATGGCGATGGGCATAGGGCAGGGAAGCGGCTACTTCAGAGCTCTGCGCCGCATGAGACTGTTATCGCCCAAGGAGAGGGTATCGCTGATCATAAGCATGGTGGTTCTGCTGCTGTATATTCTCTTCATAGTTATGGATTTCCTTTTTGGAAGTTATTCTCTTCTGGGAGTTTCAGGTACGCTGAAGGGAAGCCCTATGGCCGAGGGCGCCGTATTTCTCTGTATGCTTGCCATAGCCTTGCCTGCAACGGTTTATGGCATTTCGGTCGGTTCTATACGGTCGGCTGACGATTGTGTCGCAGCCTTTTCGGGTATGATAGGTCCGGCAGCATCATTTCTCATCACAATGCTTGTTGCATCCCAATTGATCCAGGTCATTTTATACACCAATTTTGATGTTATGCTGGGCATAGGACCGCGTCTGATGCGGCTCATTTCGTTCCTCTTATATTGGACTCCGCTCCCTCTGATTATCTGCTCAAATCAAAAAAGGGACAAAGAGGTTTGAAAAGCGAAAAAAAACCTCTATTTTTGCGCCCGCAAAAGCATGGTTCCGTAGCTCAGTTGGATAGAGCAACAGCCTTCTAAGCTGTGGGTCTTGGGTTCGAATCCCAACGGGATCACATAAAACCCCGCTAGAACATATCCTAGCGGGGTCGCTTTTTTAAAAATGCCAAAATCGTGCCAAAATCGTGCCAAAATCGTGCTAAAATTGTGCCCCATTTGTGCCCCATTTTTATGCCCCTCTATCGAATTGCCCCGTCCATTTTGGGAATCGGTCAAATGTCCGCATTTACCTGAAATACCGCAAATTATATTTATATCCGCATAGAGAATGCTAATAATTGCTTACCTTTGTCCCATTCATCCTTATAAGTACCATATGAAGAATACATTTTTTTTCCTTTTGAGTCTTGTTCTTTTCGGAGCATGCACCAGTAATCCTCGTGAGTTTACAAATCCCCGGTCCTATGCTGATAACACCTGTGATTGGATGAAAAAACTGCGTATCACACATGTAGAGTTTGCCGATACGGCCACCATTCTCACATTCTCTTACAAGTCAAGTCTGCCATCATACCGACTCAGCGTAGGCCCGCAGACATATCTTTCCGATGAAAAAGACCGTCATTACAAGGTTCTCTTCATGACAGAACACATGCTTGGCGAATTCTTCTCCGCAGGCCCGGAAGGCACAACTTTTCATGTAGGTTTCGAGCCCTTGCCTGCCGGAACCAGGATATTCGATATGATAGAAGGCATGGGTTCCAATTATTTTAAGATTATTGGAATACACGATTCGACATATACTCTTGCCAAGCCTAAATTCAGCCGAAAGGAATTGGCGGAAGCTAAACAGATCCGTAGCAGTATCTTTAAGCCGGGTGTAGTGACATTACGCGGAACTATCGTAGGGTATGACCACAATGATGGTTTCCGGACCTACAAGCTGCATTATTCGGACTATCCCGCCGACATTAATAATACATTGGCTCTTGATATAGATTCCGAAGGTAATTTTGAATCATCATTTGATGTCAATTATTTCTTTGGCGGAGCAATCGTTGACCATAATAACAACTGGTATGAGTTTATTGCCCAACCGGGTGATACACTGAATATTACTTTCTATAAGGATGGCTCTGTAAACTACTCATTATCCGATGGCCGTCCGTATCTGCTTAGAAATTATGTGCGGTTTTCTTCAGGTTTGAATGTCGTTGACAACAGCAAATTCCAGTTTACTGACTCCATAGATTGGCCGTCGGTTCTCGACTATGCATGGAAGTGCAAAAAACGTGGACATGATTATATTGACTATGTTGCTTCCAAGTACAATCTTACGGCCTTTGAATACCAGTATGCAAACATCATGATGGAGAATAGCATACTGGAGAGTTATCTCGATTGCCGTATGGATATTAGTTACCAGTATATAACATACATTACATCAACAGAACATGTTGACACAACAAAAATAATAGAGATAACAGAAAACTCAGATCGGATTCTTGCAGACTCTGCGGGGTTAAACTTTATAGCTGATTTCACGGCCAATGACTCACTAATGCTCATCATGCCCGTTCAGTGGGTAATATTCAACCGTTATAAGTATGATCGTGCATTTTACAAATCGGTCGTAAATTTGGATTCTCTTAAGGGTAAGGTCGATGATGCCACGTTATATGCACTTGAATCATATATGACGGACTCCATACACCTCGCCAACGATATGAAACTATTCGGTGCCTCAGAGCCGTCGCTGTTCGGAAAGATATGCATGATGCAGGATATTGACCGCCATCTTGAAACTCTTAATACAATCTTGATTCTTTATGCCGTTGCCAATCCGGATAGTGTACTCACGTCATATATGACTAAAATGAAGGGCCTTCTGAATGATGCAAACCTTGAGGCACGTGCTGACCGGATATATCAGGATTATTTCCGCAAGCAGGTTCCTTATTGGGATCTTCCCGAGTGCAGAGGCAAGGAGGTATTGAAATCCATACTGGCAAACTACCCCGGCAAGTACGTCTATATAGATTTCTGGTCTACAGGATGCGGCCCCTGCATATCCGGTATAAAGAGATGTTACAACAATCGTCGTGAGCTGATGACCGGGAAGCATGACAAGTTTGTCATGATATTCATTACCAGTGACCCGGAAGAGGCATACGAGCCTTTCCGTAAAGAGTGGCTTGAGGGAGCAGAGAGCTACCGCCTTTCACAGGATGACTACAATGTACTGGCAGGAATGTTCAATTTTTCTGCAATACCACACCACGAGATGATAACTCCCGATGGCCGTGCCGTTACCAACGTACCGGAAATGTTTGTCGTCAATCCTGATGACCCCGATCCAGAGCTACAGTCAAAACAATAGTATGTGACGTAGGATGAGGGTATCTCTAACAGAATAGGTATCATTCGAGTGTGGAGTAAGCGGCGGGAATCTTCTTGACATACCCCTGAGCGGTAAAACTGGCGATAAGAACCCCATTTGCATTATGGATGAAAACGGTTGCCGAAGGAATTTTGTAGTGCGGCGAAGTTAGCTCTCCCGAAGCGGTGAGTACATCGCCAAGCTTGGCTGCCACATGGTAGTAAATGGTGGAATTGATGCCAAAGGCTATATATTCACCCTGATTGACGAGAGCGGCAAATACCAGGTCGGCAAGTGTGAACAGGGCTCCGCCCTGACAGATGTTGCCCGCATTCAGGTGATTTTCACCCACTGTCATAGATGCCTCGGCCGTTCCCTTTCCTATTGATGTCAGCTGAATCCCGTTTACTTTGGCATATCGGTCACGATCGTTAAGAATATCCTTAAGAGTCATAATATTACGTTTTATGGATGTTTGTTTATCCAAATATGAAAAAATCCAATGTTGTGTATTCCATTTTCCGATGCGAAGATACGAAGAAATAAGATACAATCTTGGTATTTATAATTATTCATAAGTTATTAAATAAATATTAAATTTTTCCATATTTTTCGCTTACATCTTGGCTGTTATGTGCTTTTTGTGTAATTTTGCACGAATTTGAATCATGCATAATTATTTCGTTAAATATGTTCAGACAATTAAGTGAGAAGGTCAGATACATAGGTGTTGACGATACCGCGCTGGATCTTTTCGAGGGGCAGTATATGATTCCTGACGGCATCTCATACAATTCTTATCTTATCCTGGATGAAAAGGTTGCGGTGCTTGATACGGTTGATGACTGTAAGGCCGATGAGTGGAAGGAGAATCTCCGTGAAGCTCTTGACGGCCGGAATCCGGACTACCTTGTAGTACATCATATGGAGCCGGATCACTCTGCTCTGACAGGATGGATGCTTGAAGAGTTTCCTTCAATTAAAATTGTGGGCAGCGCAAGAGCTATACAGATGATGCCGCAATTTTTCGACGGGATCTCTTTGGAAGGGAGGACGGCAGCCGTGAAAGAGGGCGATTTACTTGACCTTGGAAGTCATAAGCTGCGTTTTATAGGCGCTCCTATGGTGCACTGGCCTGAAGTCATGGTCTCATTTGACGAATATGACGGCACGCTTTACAGCGCCGATGCTTTCGGTAAGTTTGGAGCGTTGGGAAAGTGCGGTTTTTATGGCCGTGACGATGATGACTGGTCATGCGAAGCCCGTCGCTACTATTTCAATATTGTAGGTAAATTCGGCGCACAGGTCCAGACGCTTCTGTCTAAAGTGTCACCTCTTCAGATAAGTTCAATCAGGCCTCTGCACGGTCCTCTGCTTGAGGATAATTTGGAAGAATATGTGAATCTCTATGATATATGGAGCAAGTATATGCCCGAAACTGAAGGCGTCTTTATAGCATGTGCCTCAATGCATGGAGGTACGATGGAGGCGGCAAAAAAGCTTGCCGAAATACTTCGCAGCAAGGGAGCCGAGAGAGTTGTCCTCTCTGATCTATGCCGATCGGATGTGGCCGAAAATGTTGAGGATGCTTTCAGGTATTCAAGAATGATCCTGGCGGCGCCGTCATACGATGGAGGACTCTTTACACCGATGTATGATTTTCTGCACAGACTGCAGATAAAAGGCTATTCAAACCGTATTGTAGGTATTATTGAAAACGGTTCATGGGCTCCATCGGCAGGTCGTGTGATGAAGGAGATGCTTGGCAGCATGAAGAACGTGACGGTGGTCAATCCTGAAGTCACAATCCGAAGCAGAATGAAGAGTTCGGACCTTCAGGCTATGACATCTTTGGCCGATTCAATTCTTCAACAGACACTTTAAATACGTAATAAACACTTTTATAAAACACTTTAATAAAATTAGTTATGAATGTTGACAATTTTATGTCAGAGCTGGCGATCCGCCATCCCGGTGAAAAAGAGTATCTGCAGGCAGTACGTGAGGTCCTGCTGAGTATAGAACCCGTATATAATATGCATCCTGAGTTTGAGAAGGCCAGAATAATAGAGCGTCTTGTCGAGCCGGACCGTACATTTATTTTCAAGGTGCCATGGACCGATGATAATGGAGAGATCCATGTCAATACCGGTTATCGTATTCAGTACAATAATGCCATTGGACCGTATAAAGGCGGCTTGAGGTTCCATAATTCGGTTAACCTTTCCATACTTAAGTTCCTCGGATTTGAACAGATTTTCAAAAATGCCCTGACCACATTGCCCATGGGCGGCGGAAAGGGTGGTTCTGATTTTAGTACACGCGGCCGTTCCAGCGCCGAAATCGAACGTTTCTGTCATAGCTTCATGCTTGAGTTGTGGCGCAATATAGGTCCCAATACCGATGTTCCTGCTGGTGATATAGGCGTGGGAGCACGTGAGATAGGTTATCTGTACGGTATGTATAAAAAATTGACCCGTGAGAATACCGGTGTTTTGACAGGTAAGGGTCTTGTTTACGGAGGTTCCCGCATACGTCCTGAGGCTACGGGTTTTGGAGCTCTCTATTTCGTAACTCAGATGCTTGAAACAGCCGGCGATAGTCTGAAAGGGAAGACGATTGCGATTAGCGGTTTTGGCAATGTGGCCTGGGGAGCTGCCAAGAAAGCTACGGAACTTGGAGCAAAAGTGGTCACTCTGTCAGGTCCGGACGGATATATCTATGATAAGAACGGTCTTAATGATGAGAAGATTGCATACATGCTCGAACTGCGTGCCTCAAACAATGACGTCGTAGAGCCGTTTGCTAAGAAATTTGGAGTTGAATTTATAGCCGGCCATAAGCCCTGGGAGCGTAAGGTGGACATTGCCATGCCCTGTGCGACACAGAATGAGCTGAATGGCGACGATGCAAAACAACTGGTCTCCAACGGTGTGAAGATGGTTGCCGAGGTTTCCAATATGGGATGCACCCCTGAGGCGATAGATACCTTCATCAATGCCCGTATCGTTTACGGCCCCGGAAAGGCGGTTAATGCCGGCGGTGTTGCCACTTCCGGACTTGAGATGACTCAGAATGCCATGCATTTGTCATGGAGCTCCGATGAGGTTGACGCACGTCTGCATACTATTATGTCCGACATACACGACCAGTGTGTGCAGTACGGAACGGAGTCTGACGGCTACATAAACTACATGAAGGGTGCCAATATTGCAGGTTTCATGAAGGTTGCCCGCGCTATGCTTGAAGAGGGTTATCTGGGATAATCTTTGCCGCTTCAGTATAAGTATATGATTAAGGAGAGAATTCGCGAACTGCGTCGCTTAATGATGCAGTGGGGTTGGGACGCTGCAGTATTTGTAGGTTCCGACCCTCATAACAGCGAATATACTCCTTTGCGCTGGTATCAGCGTATGTTTATAAGCGGCTTTACGGGTTCGGCCGGTACGGTAGTCATTACCAAGGATAAGGCGGGGCTCTGGACGGATTCCCGCTATTGGATACAGGCGGAACGCGAACTGGAGGGGAGCGGGATAGAACTTCACAGAACCGTGTCGGTCGAAGATACCGGCTGGCTTGAATGGATAGCCGGCAATATAGGACCAGGCGGCAAAGTGGGTGTGGATGGTCTCTGCATGAGCAAGGGCCAGGCTGCCGAACTTCAGCGCATGCTGGACCCGAAGGGATCACTAGTGGTCTCAAAACCCGATTATTTGGATGCTTTATGGCCGGACCGTCCCGATATGCCTGAGGAGCCGGTCCGGATCCATGAAGTCCGGTATGCAGGAAAGAGCAGGGATGAAAAGCTCGGTATGTTACGTTCTCTGCTGGAAGAGCAGGGATGCAGTTATATGCTTGTAAGCTGTCTCGATCAGACAGCCTGGCTGCTTAATATCCGTTCGAACGACGTACTATACTGTCCTTTTGTAATCTCATTTGCAATAGTTGGGCCATATAGGGTGACTCTGTTTGCCGGGGAATCAAAGTTTTCAGATTCGGTAAGAGAGGAGTTGTCGCAGTCGGGGGTTGATCTGTTGGCTTACGATGGTATAGGAGACTATATTTTGTCCATGAAACCTGAGGGAAAGATACTCATTGACCCTTCTACGCTGAACTTTGAGATAGGTCATGCTGTTGACCGGACTTTTGGGCAGGCAGGACAGGTTTTTGCACAATCCCCGATTGAGCTTATGAAAGCTGTCAAGAATAAGACAGAGATAGAAGGTTTTCGCAGAGCCTATATTCAGGATGGCATTGTACAGACCCGTTTTTTTCGCTGGCTTGAGGAGGCCGTCTCTTCGGGACAAAAGATAACGGAAGCGGATGCGTCCGACAAACTGCATCTTCTCAGGGCCGAAATGCCCGATTTCCTTGACGAAAGCTTTGAAACCATATCGGCTTACGGCCCCAATTCGGCGATGCCTCACTATTCGACCGTACGGGGCAGAGATGCAATCCTTGAGCCTCATGGTCTCTATCTGAATGACAGCGGTGCGCACTATAGTTACGGTACAACCGATATAACCCGAACCATACCGTTAGGTCCTCTGACCGACCTTGAAAGAGAAGACTACACCTTATGCATGAAGGCTATGATAGACCTTGCAATGGCTGTTTTCCCAACCGGTACTCCCGGGTGTCGTCTGGATGCTGTTGCGCGCAGACCGTTGTGGCAGACAAAACGGAATTTCGGTCATGGAACCGGCCACGGAGTCGGAAATTTGCTATCTGTTCACGAGGGTCCGCAGAGTATCAGACAGAATCTTAAAGACCAGCCGCTTGTTCCGGGAATGATAACCTCAGTTGAACCCGGAATTTACAGGGAGGGTTCTCACGGTGTCCGTCACGAGAATATGACGCTTTGTATTCCTGCAGGTGAGAACCAATTCGGCAGTTGGCTTGCTTTCGAAACTCTTACCCGTACATATTTGGATACCGGTCCCCTTATTCCTGAAATGCTGGACAAAGAGGAGAGGGAGTGGCTAAATTCTTTTAACGAAACGGTTTTCAGGGAAATTTCTCCCTTTTTATCTAAAGCCGATGCCGGGTGGCTCAAAAAAAAGACCCGCCCGATATAAAAAACAGTCAGTTATATTTACAAAACATAAGAGGGTTGTCTAATTTTATCCGAATTAGTTATAAAATCAGACAACTTTCTCTTTTTTTACAATTTCCGTTTGGCGCAAGATTCGGATATGGATATTTTTGTAACAGTATTTAAAAATACCATGAAGACATAATTATTCGTACGAATGGTCGTCTTTTGAACGGACATTGCATTATGCTAATGACGGTTAAAAGACGACTAATTTTTTGAGACAACAGAGTATTAAATGGTTTATAAGTTTGATGAGGCAAAGCTAAAGCTAAAACTAAAGCAGGGAATTTTAATATAGAGGTTATATTATATGCAGTGGATTGGGATAAACCCTCAAAAACAACGGAAGACCCGCTCCACAGCGGATCTTCTGTTCTCAATAGTCCTTTTCCAATAATTGAAAATTAGATAAACCGGTTTCACAACCAATCTTCTCTCCTTGTTTGCGTTACAAAGATAAGATGATTGTTAGGTTGTAAAAACTAAAAAAATCAAATTATATTTAAAAAGCATTTATTTTCTGATAAAGATGTTATTTAAAAATCAATATATATACGCTTGGCTTGATTGTTGGGAAACAGAAGAGCGGGACTTCACAGTTCCGCTCGCCTTGAAATAAAATCTAATACCATGAAAAACACAAGACAAATATAATGCAGATATCTGTTTTATCCAAGAGTTGGATTGTTTTTTTTTAATTTTGCAAGGGAAAAGTGCCTCTTTTCTTAAGATTTATGCCGAAATATGAAAATTCAATCAAAGGATAATGAGAAAAGGATACTCTAAATCTTACAGAGCGGATAATATAAAACGTTTTCCTGTCAGTGAAGGTACAACGTTATTGCCATTCCTCTTTTCTATAATGCCCGATATGAGCAGGACCGAGGTTAAGAATTTACTCAAATATGAACATGTAGCTTTAAAGGGCGAGGTGGTCACTCAATTTGACACGCCTCTTTTGCCTGATGATGTGGTTGAGATTAATTTTGGACGTCCGTTTTACAAATTTAATGATCCTCATGTAAATATATTATATGAAGATGAATGGCTGGTGGTCATTGAGAAGGCTTCGGGGCTTCTTTCGGTAGCAAACGATAATTCTAGGGATAATAACGCTTTTCGTATTGTAAGAGATTATGTACGTAATTGTAATCCCGAATCCCGGCTATATATATGTCACAGACTTGACCAATATACTTCCGGAATACTTGTCTTTTCAAAAGATGAGGATCTGATGCGGGAACTCAGGTCAAATTGGGATTTTTATATTAAGGAACGTAAATATATGTGTGTTACAGAGAATGTCCCTGCCATTCCGGAGGATACGATACGAAGCTATTTGATTGAAAATTCACGCATGCAGATGTGTTCCACAAATGATTCCGAACAAGGACAGCTGGCCGTGACACATTATAGGGTGATCCAATCCCGGGACAGGTATGCTCTGATAGATGTGGAGATATTCACCGGTAAGAAGAATCAGATAAGAGTACATATGTCCGATTTGGGATGTCCGATTGCAGGAGACCGGAAATATGGGGCGGAGACAAATCCCGGTCGCAGACTTATGCTGCACAACTACAGATTCACTTTCATTCATCCTGTAACAGGCGAGCTGATGCGTTTTTCCCTTTCAACACCGCAGATATTCAGAAAACTGACTCAATAATATATTATTAAAAAGGTCTTAAACAGGGAACGACATTTTTATTTTTATTGTTGGTTTTTCCTCGGAGGAGGTCAGCCGAAGGTGGTCAGAATGAGGGCAAATACTCTTTGATGTTGGTCGGTAAAACCCTTTGCAGTCGAGAGTTTTCTATTTCAGAGTAATCCTGAGTCTAAAAACTCCAAAAATGATTCCACGTCGGGATTGAAGGTGTAGGGACCTGCCTTAAGATTCCCTTTTGCATCGATCACAACATAGAAAGGCTGCGCATTGGCTCCGAATTTGTGACGCTGAAGCAGACTCCATTTGTCGCCGACAGTGCGTATTTTTACTCTTGTTCCGTCTATATTTACAGTTACAGGTTTGTCAAGGGAGGTTTTGTCATCGACAAAAAGAGATACCTGAATGAAATTGTCACTTATCTTTTTTGCAACCCTGGTATCATTTCGTAAGGCTGTCTCCATTTTGCGGCAATTGACACATCCGTATCCGGTAAAGTCAACCAACACCGGTCTGCCGTTTCTCGATGCCGACTCAAGAGCTTCGCTGTAATCCGTAAACTGAGGGTCGAATCGGTTATCTTTTTTCCCAAAAATCTGAGTGCTCATCGGGGGTGTGAAGGCGCTTATGGCCTTTAACGGAGCTCCCCAAAGACCCGGGACAAGCCATGCCGCGAATGCAAAACAGAGTATAGCCGAAACAGTTGCCGCTATTCCGGGTTTTGAACGTTTTACACCTTTTTTGAAATTCAGGAGTCCTATCAGGTAGAGTCCGAGCAGGATGGCAATGATGATCCACAGGATTATGAATAGGTCGCGCGGCAGTATTCCCCATCCGTAGGCCATATCGGCTACCGATAGGAATTTCAGTGCAAATGCGAGTTCAATGAATCCGAGGGTCACCTTTACCTTCTCCATCCAGCCTCCCGACTTGGGTATCGACTGCAGCCAGCCGGGAAACATTGCAAACAGTACGAAAGGGATAGCCAGGGCTAAAGAGAAACCCAGCATGCCGACAGTAGGGGCCAGAATGCTTCCGGTCGATGCCGCATCGACCAGCAGGAAGCCTATAATAGGGCCGGTGCAGGAGAATGATACTATTGTAAGGGTCAGAGCCATGAAGAATATCCCTCCGAAGCCGCCCGACATTGCCCGTCGTCCCGTACCGGTACTCCAGCTGGCAGGCAGGGTAAAATCGAACAATCCGAACAGGGCGAGTGCGAAGACAACCAGAATAAGGAAGAAGGCTATGTTGACAATGGAGTTGGTGGCCAGTGAGTTGAGGGCATTGGCTCCAAAAATCAGAGTTATGGTCAATGCCAGTGTTACATATACGATGATTATGGAGAATCCGTACAGAACAGCGTCCCTGATCTCGGATTTTCTATCTTTGGATCTTTTCATGAAGAAACTGACCGTCATCGGTATTATAGGCCATACGCAAGGAGTGAGCAGGGCAATCAGGCCGCCTAAAAAACTGGTAAAGAAGAGCCTGGTAAGACCGATTCCTTTTGTTGACACACCGTTTCCGGAACTATAGGTTACGGGTTCCCATTGCTGCTCGTCATATCCCTCTAATGAGGAGAGATCGGTGTAATTGTCATCGGCCTCTGACAGATTGGCAACAGGTTCCGATGAGAAGGTGAATTCGGAATATTGCGGCGGCAGGCAACTTTCGTTATTGCATGCCCCGAAGGCTAAAGCTCCTTCAATATGCCATACGGGAGCGGTAAGTCTGAAATCCTGCGTGAAAATCACCTTTTTTTCAAAATAGCTGACCTCCATTTCGAAGACTTTGTCGTACATAGTCTTCTCGTCCCCTTTGAACCGGAGCGGTCCTAACGGTGAAGCGCCCGAGATAGAATCGTAACGGACTGACGCTCTGGTAGGGCCTCCTTCGGGAACCGTTACGGAATAGACATGCCACCCATTTGAAATAGTTACGTCGAAACTGACGCTTAGAGTATCCGATGTCTGTTTTACAGACTGTTTTACGCTGACGGGACTGCCGGACGACAGGCCGGAGAGGTTAAACTGTGGTGAAAGCAGCAACAGACAGGCTGATAATAAAGCTGAGAATGACATTTCAATTTTTAGAATTTCAGCGCGAAGATATATAGAAAAAATGGAATAGCGCAGAAAAGTTTATATCTTCGCGTATTATAAAATAAGGTTCATATGAACAGAAGATTTACATTTGGTATTCTGGCAATTGTTGTTGCTGCAGTTTACCTTATACTATTTGGAATGAAGGAGGAAAACGGGAGTACGGTTAACATCGGAAAAAGTGAAATTACGATCGAAGACGGCGTTCTTACGCCTGAGGTCCTGTGGGCAATGGGAAGGATAGGCGGGGTAGCCGTATCGCCTGACGGTTCGATGATAGTCTATCAGGTCTCTTACTATAGTGTAGAGGAGAATGCGTCTCATACGGTGTTGTATGTAATGACTGACAAGGGTGAAGATGTAAGGATGCTTACGGGCAACCACTGGTCCGAACACAGCCCTGCCTGGCTGGATAATGAGAGGATTGCATTTCTTTCAAATGAATCCGGCAGTCAGCAGATATGGGTAACAGACACAAAAGGTAAGCGTCGCTCAAAGCTCTCCGATACCGACCGTGATGTTGAGGGTTTCCTCTTCTCGCCCGACCTAAGTAAGGTCTTGATGGTTATGAGTGTTCCCAATCCTTCGGTAAAAGAGGTCCAGTATGCCGATCTGCCTTCAGCAACCGGTCGGATAGCTGATGACCTGATGTTCCGTCACTGGGATAGCTGGGTAACTCAGCTTCCTCATCCCTATGTGGCTGATTTTGACGGGACCGGAATATCACCGGAAGTCAGGGATATAATCGAAGGTGAACCTTATGAGAGTCCGCTGCGTCCGTTTGGGGGCGTGGAACAGTTCGCATGGTCGCCGGACAGCCGTTCCGTGGCATATACCTGTCGCAAGAAGCAGGGCTTGGAGTATGCTAAAAGTACTGATTCGGACATATACCTTTTCGATGTAGAAAAGGGTACAACCTTGAATCTCTGCAAAATAGAGGGCGAAAAGGATCGCAATATGGGGTATGACATAAACCCGCAATTCTCTCCTGACGGCAACTACATGGCCTGGCTCAGCATGGAACGTGACGGATATGAGAGTGACCGAAACAGACTCTACGTCATGGATATGGAGACCAAACGCAAGTGGTCGGTCTCTGAAAATTTTGACAGTAATGTAGATGCTTTTATTTGGGAATCAGACGGTTCTTGCTTCTATTTCATCGGTTCCTGGAATGGAAGGATGGCGCTGTTTACAGTTGATTTGGAAGGAAATATAGTGCCTATGAGTGATGATACGGCAGACTTCAATTCGCTGGCATTGGCCAGAAACAATCGCATTATTCTGACCAGGCAATCCATACAAAATGCCACTGAAATATACTCTTTTGACCTGAGGAGAGGTTTGGCTGAAAAGATTTCCCATGAGAATGACCATATTTTTTCCCAGTTGGATAACATAAGGGTAGAGGAGCGTCACATTACCACCTCAGACGGTAAGGATATGCTGACTTGGGTAGTCTATCCTCCAAATTTTGATCCTTCAAAGAGATATCCTGCGCTGCTTTTCTGCGGGGGCGGTCCGCAGAGCATGGTGTCGCAGTTCTGGAGCTATCGCTGGAATTTCCGTATAATGGCTGCTCAAGGTTATATAGTGGTGGCACCAAACCGTCGCGGTCTGCCCGGCTTCGGTCAGGAGTGGAACGAACAGATTAGCGGTGATTATGGCGGTCAGTGTATGAAAGACCTGCTTTCGGCCATCGATGAGGTAAGCAAGGAGCCTTATGTGGACAGTGAGCGTCTGGGATGTGTGGGAGCCAGTTTCGGCGGTTATTCGGTATATTGGCTTGCAGGTCATCATGAGGGTAGGTTCAAGGCATTCATAGCTCATGACGGTATATTCAATTTGGAACAGCAGTATGTAGAAACCGAGGAGATGTGGTTCCCGCAGTGGGATATGGGCGGTCCCTATTGGGAGAAGGAGAATGCGATTGCCCAACAGACTTATGCCTCCTCGCCGCATCTTTTTGTTGACAAATGGGATACTCCGATCCTCTGCATACATGGAGAGAAAGATTACAGGATAATCTATTCGCAAACCTTGTCGGCATTTCAGGCAGCCCGTTTGCACGGAGTTCCGGCACAGTTGCTGCTCTTTCCCGATGAGAATCACTGGGTGCTCAAACCGCAGAACGGTATTCTGTGGCAACGCACCTTCTTCGGATGGTTGGAAAAATGGCTTAAGTGATTATGCTCAAACAGGCATAACAGTCTTTTTTTAGACCTGTTATTATCACTTGCGCTGTTGTCTTTGCAAACGCTCCTGCTCTTTTTGCATGGCTTCAAGCCGTGCCATCAGGCTGCTCCCTTTGTTGCGTTTGTTGGGGTCATTGCGCGATGCCTGATAGTTAGCTTCAAGTTTTTCCAGAATCTTCTTGTCATCGGTTGACTGCCGGAGCCAAATCATAGTTATTATATTGACGAGACCTGAAATGAAATAGTAGTAACAGAGTCCTGACGAATAGTTGTTGAATGTGAAAAAGAATACAACGGGCATCAGATACATCATCCATCTCATCATTTTCATCTGATCTTCTTGTCCGGGAGCCTGTTGTTGCTGCTTCATCGAAATTACGGTATTTATGATGTTTGTCAGACAGAAGAGTACACAGAAAATGCTGAGGTGATTGCCTATCAGAGGAATGCTGTTTTCCCAGTGTATTATGTCATCAAATCCTGTCAAGTCGGTTGCCCAAAGGAAGCTCTGCTGACGAAGCTCAATAGCATTCGGTACGAAGAAGAAGAAAGCCATCCATACGGGCATCTGCACAAGGGCAGGAAGGCAACCGCCCATTATTCCCACACCATATTTATTGTAAAGCGCCATAACCTCCTGTTGTTTCTGCATTGCGTCTTCAGGTTTGGGATATTTGGCGTTGATCTCATCAACATAGGGTTTGAGTGCGCGCATCTTTGCCGACGACATGAATGACTTGAATTGTGCAGGGAATACTATTATTTTCACAATTATTGTCATGAGAAGAATGACAAGACCCATGTTCAGGTTCCACTTTGAGAGCAGATTGAAGAGTGGCATTATGAGAAAACGGTTCATTTCACGTACCACTGGCCAGCCCAGGTCTATCACACGGTTAAGCCGAAAATTCTTGTCGGACGAGATGATTTTATTGTCAGCCGTTAGAATGGCGTAATCGTTCGGGCCGAAGTAGAAATGCAGTTTGGTTGATTGGTTGCCGGTCGGATCAAAATAGGTAGAGGTCCTGCTTTGGAATTTCTTCATGTAACCTTGTCCTTTCGTATAGGTTAGACCGGACAGTGTGCTGTTGCTGTTGAATGTATGGTCTGAAGCCAGAATACATGAAAAAAACTGATTTTTATAAGCAATCCAGTCCAGAGGTGTTTCAACGGTGGTCTTGGTTGTACCTTTTCCTGATCTTATTATTTTTGCCCTCCTTTTTTCGGCTGTTTTGTATGTAAGGGTGGTATATCTCTGTTCAAATTCAAAACCCTTTTCATGCTGGCGCAGATTTTGTATCCAATCCATGGAGATGGTGTTCAAATCGGAACTGAAGAAGTTGTACATTCCGTTGGCTTTGATTTCGAAGTCAAGCAGATAGCTTTCAGGATGAAGCGTGTAGATGAAATCCAGCCATCCGTATCCGTTGACTGCAAGACGCATTGTAACCGAGCTGTCGCTCTTATCGACGGGCTGAAAATAGAGATCTTTTGTGTTTATGTTTTCATTTTTACCGTCAATCATGAAACTGAGGCTAATGTCATCCTTGCCGAACAGGAGAATATCCGTACCGTCCTGCTCTTTGTACCCATACAGTTTAGCCGATGCGGGTACGCCGCCTTTATTGGAGATATCTATTCTGACCTTACCATTGTCAAGGGTTACAACACCGTCGTTGCCATTCATCGCATTGAAAATAGATGATGAGTCGGCAGCAATAAATGTCTCAGTTGCTGTAATTTCGGTTGTATTATCGGAAACGGAATCTATTCCCGTTATATTTAATTCTGTCTCCTCTTTTGATTCGTTTTGTTCGGGAATAGCCTTTTTCGATGAACGGTCGGTCCAAAATAACAACATTATCATGGCCAATCCTATAAATATAAGGCCGAAATAACTTCTTTTATCCACTACAATCTCTTATTTTAGATTAACGAAGTGCAAAGTTATAAAAAATTACGTGTATGAATACTCAGAAAGTATTATATAGTGTTTTTTTGATTAAATTTGCTTTTCAAAATCAACTTTTTATTACTTTTGAAAATAGAAAGTCACATAAGATCAAAATATGAAAAGCATCTCCTTCTTCTCATTGATGGTTCTGTCAACCCTAACTATGCAGGGAATGGCGAATACGACTTTGTTTTGTGTTTCCGATGATCCCGTACAGGGAATAACAGATGATTCCATTTCATCCAAAAGCTCCAATATAATATTCAAAGACTCCACTGTTATAGTATCTGACAATAACCCCGTCGGAGTATATGATAATTCCGATTCCGCTATAATAAATACCGATATAATAGAAGTTTTTTCCGATAATTCTTTATTGAATCTATCTGATAATCCCTTCTATTTCAGGCTGTTTATGCCTTTGACTTTCTACTCTTCCGTGATTGATGATGCCGTGGCGCTACCTGGTCAAGTATTTGATAATCTTGATGAAAAACCTAAAAATGACGATCTTCTCCCTGTTGCGGATTTTACATCGAAGGAGTCGGATTTGACAAAAAATATCAATGAGGTTCTCTTGAACATTTATATGAATTATCCTGATATGGTACGTATGACTGAGCATGAACTCAGGACTATACTGGGATCGGTTGATCTGGATCCGGAAGAGATGGTTGACGGGCTGATACGTAATGCATCTCCCGAAGGCAGAAGGTTATCCGATAAACACGAGCCCGATCCGGTCAATATAAAACCCAGATACTGGAAGAAATTTGGAAGATTTTCAGGGAAATATACACAGAGTCAGTACTCCGATAATTGGTATAAGGGCGGCGAAAGTAACCATTCAGTGCTTGCTCAGGTCACGCTTGAAGCCAACTATGCAAAGAATCAGACCACGCTCGACAACAAGCTTGAAACAAAGCTCGGTTACTATACGACAGAGGTTGACGGCTCAACTAAGATGAAGACTAACGATGATCTGCTCCGTTTTACCTCAAAATTCGGGTTAAAGGCATGGAAAAGTTGGTCTTATTCTGCGCAGATACAGGGTTATACTCAGTTTATGGCTGTTTATGATAAGAAGGTACCCACAAAACTTAAGTCAAAGTTTTTTGCACCTGCATACGGCAATATCTCCATAGGTATGGACTATAAGCCTAAATTTAAAAACAAAAACATAACATTGTCGGTCCAGTTATCGCCACTCTCATACAATTGCCGTTATGTGAGTGTGGATAGTATTGTTACCAGTTATGGGATAAAGGAGGGAGAAAACTTCATGAAGACCATAGGCTCACGCATGGAAAGCAACCTGAAATGGAAAATGTTCACTGATTTTAACTGGACCTCCAAGTTGCAGTACTTTACCAACTATGAGAGCGTTGAGTTCAACATAGAGAATACTTTGGATTATCAGCTTAGCAAATATTTTTCAATACAGTTTTTCTTCCACTGGCGGTTCGATGACAGTGTTAAGCGCAAGAAAGACAAAGACGGTGAGCTGATGGGGTATGGGCAGTTTAGAGAATTCCTTACCCTCAACTTTAACTATTCATGGTAGTCTGCCGGGTTTTTTTGCGGCGCTCTCTCATTATTTCCGATCTGCGTTTGAACGGCGAATTCGGTTCAAGTGCCATAAACCAGTATTCCACATGGTCGGTTATGGTGGGGAACAGACGAGTCAGGAAGAGTAGAAGTTTGCTGACCGTTGTCAACGTAGGCCGACGGGACCGACGTCTTATGTGTTTTATCATTATCAGCGCAACTTTTTCGGCACTCATCATCTTGTTCTCCTTCCGTGGGGTTTCACCCTGCTCGCTGCCGTTGGCCGTCAGGGCGGTTTTGCGTATATTGGAGGATGTGAATCCGGGAGCAAAAATCATTACGTGCAATCCATCGTAGAGATGTTCAGACCTGAGTGTGTCCAGGAAGCCGTTTATGGCAAATTTGGAGGCCGAATATCCGGTGCGGCCCGGCAGTCCCTTGTATCCGGCGGTGGAGATAATTCCTACTACTGAACCTTTCGATTTGAGCAGGTATGGCAAAGCATATTTGGTGCAATATACCGTTCCCCAAAAGTTGACATCCATCAGGCGTCGGATAACGTTCAGATCCAGATCCTTGAACATAGCACGCATGGATATCCCCGCATTGTTAATGAGTATGTCTATTTTCCCGAATTTTTGTACGGTTTCTTTGATTAGATTTTTGCAGTCATCTTCAATGGATACGTCGGTCTTGACATAGATTACTTCGGTTATTTTGGAAAGTTCCTCTTCTAAAAGGATAAGTTTGTCTTCTGATCTGGCGGCCAGAACCACTTTGGCGCCGTATGCAGCAAACTGTCTGGCGGTAGCAAGTCCGATACCTGAGCTGGCGCCCGTTACTATGACAACCTTATCTTTAAAATATTTTCTGTTCCTCATTTTAAATTTAATCTTGTCTTTTCCGTTTTTCGTATCATGGCTGTAAAGTTACTCTTTTTTTACCGTAGTAGTCTATGTTTTCATTATTTTCATTATCATTTTAGGGAACATTTATCTACTTTATTTTTATTTGCATTTTCACGCAAAAAACGTGCTTATATGATTGAAATACAACATCAATCTTTATTTGGAGGTCTTAAGTGATTCAAGTTTGAACATCTCGTCACGATACTGGGCGGCCTCCATGAAGTCCATGCGACCGGCGGCCTCGTTCATTAAGCGACGGGTACGCGCTATGGCTTTATCAAGCTGCAGCGGGGTCATTTTAGCTATAACGGGATCTGCTACGGACTTGGTCAGGTCTTGCTGGACATATGGCCTCTCCTTTTCGGATTGGCGGTTTTGAATCAGCGATGAGGTGGTAAGAGCCTTCTCAATCTGTTGCGGAGTTATACCGTGCTCCTCATTGTAGAGCATCTGTTTTTTGCGGCGGCGATTTGTTTCGGTAATGGTGAGACGCATACTTTCGGTAATCTTGTCGGCATAGAGGATCACCTTACCGTTCAGGTTACGGGCGGCACGGCCTGCTGTCTGGGTCAGGGAGCGGTGGTCGCGCAGGAAACCCTCCTTATCGGCATCGATTATGGCTACCAACGACACTTCGGGCAGGTCTAATCCTTCGCGCAGCAGGTTTACACCTACAAGCACATCATAAACACCCTTGCGCAAATCGGTTATTATACTGATACGTTCCAGAGTATCGACATCGCTGTGAATATAGTTGCAGCGCACTCCGTTTTTAAACAGATAATCATTGAGTTCCTCTGCCATACGCTTGGTGAGAGTCGTAACCAGAATACGCTCGTCACGTTCCGAACGGAGGGCTATCTCCTCCATAAGGTCATCTATCTGGTTCTTGCTGGGGCGCACCTCTATCTCGGGGTCAAGCAGGCCGGTGGGGCGTATCACTTGGTCAACTATCACGCCTTCGCTTTGGGAGAGTTCGTAATCGGCCGGAGTGGCGCTCACGTAGATAGTCTGACCGGTCAACTCTTTGAATTCCTCAAACTTAAGAGGACGGTTGTCAAGTGCGGCGGGCAGACGGAAACCGTAATCCACAAGATTTGTCTTTCGAGCACGGTCACCTCCATACATTGCGTGCAGTTGAGGCACGCTCACATGGCTTTCGTCAATCACGGTTAGGAAATCCTTTGGAAAGAAATCCAACAAGCAGTAAGGGCGGGTGCCCGCAGCGCGACCGTCGAAATAGCGGGAGTAGTTTTCTATTCCGCTGCAGCGCCCCAACTCACGTATCATCTCTACGTCATATTCTACGCGCTCCTTGAGGCGTTTGGCTTCCAGGTTTTTACCTAATTGATGAAAATATTCCACCCGCTCCACAAGGTCGTCCTGTATGGCATGTATGGCACGCTCTTGGCTCTCTTTGGTGGTCATGAACAGATTGGCGGGATAGATGCGATAAAATTCGTAGATATTAAGACGTTCACCCGTAAGCACATCGAACTCTTCGATGGACTCTATTTCATCGTCCCAGAACTGTATCCTTATGGCTATATCATTGTAGGCCAAATTAATGTCCACGTTTTCACCCTTGACACGGAAACAGCCGCGTCCCAGCTCTATGTCATTGCGGGTGTAAAGGCTTTCCACCAGCTTGCGTAACAGTGTGTTGCGATTTATGCGGTCACCTTTTTTCAATTCAATAACGTTATTGTAAAAATCGGCCGGATTGCCCATTCCGTATATACAGGAGACCGATGATACCACGATCACATCATTCCTGCCGGAGAGCAGAGCCGATGTTGCAGAGAGCCGCAGCTTGTCAATCTCATCGTTTATGGCAAGATCCTTCTCTATGTATGTATCGGTGGCCGGTAGATATGCCTCCGGCTGGTAGTAGTCGTAATATGATACGTAATATTCTATTGCATTGTCCGGAAAGAAAGTTTTGAACTCGCTGTAGAGCTGTGCAGCCAAAGTCTTGTTGTGGCTCAGAACAAGGGTGGGGCGGCCTATATTTTTGATGACATTTGCTATAGTGAATGTTTTGCCTGAACCGGTCACACCGAGCAGCGTCTGCGCTTCGGCTCCGGCCAGCAACCCTTCGGTGAGCTGTTGGATGGCCTGCGGTTGATCACCGGTAGGCTCGAATGATGAAACAAGCTTGAACTCCATTGGTCGTATTGTCAGAAAAGACAAAGATACTGCAATTTTATCCGGATTCTTACCGGCTTTTCCTTATGTCGCCCTTTTTGTATAATTTTGTGCCGTTAATTTGATAAATGTATGACAGTTGAAGAGAGAAAGCAGCGTGCCCGTGAACTGTTCCGTTCGGGATATAACTGCTGTCAGGCAGTGGCAATGACTTTTGCCGATGTGATAGGACTTCCGGAAGATGAGATAGCCCGCCTTGCAAGCGGATTTGGAGGCGGAATGGGGCGGATGCGTGAGGTGTGCGGCACAGTCTCAGGTATGGTAATTGTCTCCGGAGCCATTATTCCGGCTACTGACGTGACCGACAGGAAGGCCAAGACTGCCAATTATGCTTTGGTTCAGGAGATGGCGGGTGAATTCCGTCAGGCGAACGGCAGTATAATTTGTCGCGAACTGCTTGGCCTGTCAAAGCCCGAGGGTACACCGGTACCTTCGGACCGTACTCCGGAGTATTATAAAAAACGTCCTTGTGTAGAGCTTTGCGCCTGTGCAGCAGGGATTGTAGCAAAGAGACTCAAATAACCTATATTTCAAACTAAATATTTTAATTATAATAATGAAAAAATTTATAATAACCATAGCGGCGATAGTCCTGTACACAGTTCAATCCCTTGCTTGTACCAATCTGATAGTTACAAAGGGAGCTTCATCCAACGGGTCCAATATGTGCACCTATTCGGCCGATTCGCATCAG
>Ga0255344_1001573_pt1 | contig 30034 bp, 29 predicted proteins | sample wastewater_treat_5_FD_192414 | JGI IMG/M metagenome (GOLD analysis project Ga0255344, IMG submission 192414) | Wastewater microbial communities from Lulu Island WWTP, Vancouver, Canada - plant18 | ecosystem: Engineered > WWTP > Wastewater > Unclassified | place: Canada: Vancouver, British... | reverse complement strand
TAGATAAATTATTTTCGGAGGGAAAAGAAAAATTTTTTCTTAAGAAAATACAATTTAAGTTAGAATTATGAAAACTTGATAAATATTTTTATTGAATTAAACTTTAAATTGGTTTTAAATGTTTAGATTCTTGATGTCCTTTGTAAAAAGGAGAAATAATATTGATAAAAAAGATTAATTTTAAATCAGTTTGTAGTAAGAAAAAACCAAACAAAAAAGTTTTTCTATTGCAGAATAAAAATTAATTAATTGATATAAATATTTAAACAATTCTATTTTTTAAAAGGAGGGGGTTAATGCTAAAAAAGTTAATAACCACTTCTATCATTTTTTTTATTTGTTTAACTTTCCTTAATCCAATAATTGTGAAAGCTGATGATTGGAATTTACAGCTTACTGACCCAAAAGATTCTCCCATCAAACCCGATATTAAAGCAATCTATATGAAGGAGGATAATAACTATCTCTATGTTAAATTTGAAGGACACAATAACTGGAGTTTTACATCTAGCGAAAGCATGGCTCTCTATGTTAATACTCAAGGTGATAATGATATATCTAATTCTCGATATTTTCTTATGATTATATTAATTGAGGGGACATTTCTTGGTGCATGGGCTGACATGCAAACTGATGATATGTTACCATGCAGTGTTGATTTTGCTAAAAATAGTAATATAGGAACTGCTAATATCCCAAAAAATTATGCAAACAACAAATTTAAGAGTTTTTCATTCCTTGCAATTATTGGTTCTTTAGATTATGAGGATTTTTTCGTAGATCTCGCTCCTGATAGCGGTTTAATGAAGAAATACGAAAGAGGTCCTTCAAATGCTCCCCCTAAACTTGAGGTTTCACCAGAATCGATAGACCTTGGCGCAATTAAAGTTGGTGAAAGACTTACTTCAGAATTTGAAGTGTCAAACAACGGTGGAGGAACATTAAATGTTAATATAAGTGCATCAATCAATGCAATAATAGTTAATCCACAACAATTTAACCTATCTGAATATGAATCAAAAATAGTCAATATAGGAATAGAAACAAGAAATTTGTCACCAGGTGAATATTCTGAGAATCTAACTATAAATTCAAATGGAGGAGATAAAGTTATAAATATTTCATTTGAAGTTTTAAAAGAGCCAAAGCTATATTTTAAGCCTGACAAAGTTGATTTTGGTGAAATTTTAAAAGGTGAGAAAAGATCAGAAAACATAAAAATTGGAAATGTAAATAAAGGTCCAATAAAAGTTAAGATTTCTTCCGATCAAGATTGGTTAGTTGTGAGCAAAAAGAGTTTTGAAAGTGAAGAAGAAGAAATAAAAATTACCGTTATTACAAGTAAAATTGAACCAGGCGAACATAATGGTGAAATAAGAATATCTTCAGATGGAGGTAATGGGAAAATTCAGGTTTCAATTACTGTTGTAGATGCTCTCTCTATTAGCGAAACTAATATTGACTTTGGTAAAGTATTTTCAAACAAATTAGAAGTTCAACCAAAAACAATTAACTTAAAAAACAATTCAAAAGAACAATCAATTTCAGTTAAAATTAAAACTGATTCTAATTGGATAAAATTAAACAAAAGCATGATAGAACTAAATCCGCAAAGAGAAGATCAGTTAGAAGTAAGTATTGATTTTAATGAGATAAAATCAACTTATAAAAAATATACTGGAACAATAACATTAACTTATGGAAAAGAAAATACTGAATTAAAAGTTTTAGTAATAGTGGAAATTGTTGAAGCGTTACCTGAGCTTAGTTTTAAAATTAAAAACAATTTAGATAAGATAGAGGGTATAATCACAATAGGTGAAAAATTTGAGGATAAAATTACAATTAAGAATGTTGGTGGAGGAACACTCAAAGTAAATGCTTCAGTAAAAGACTCAGATTTACCGATAAAACTCAATAAATATAGTATTAATCTTAAACAAAATGAAACAGAGGAAATAATTTTATCTCTTGATTCTGAAAAAATAAATCCAGGTAAAATTGAGACTTTCTTAATTTTAGACTCAAATGGTGGGAAAGCTGAAATACCTTTATCAATCGCAGTTAAACCAAAACCAGAAATAAGAATAAAGCTCTATATCGGTAATGTTATTGCATTTATTGGAGATGATTCTTTCACTCTTGAAGCTCCTCCATATATAGTTAATGGAACAACATTTGTGCCTCTTAGATTTATATCTGAAGCGTTTGGTTCAAAGGTTGAATGGCAAAATGTAGGCAAAGGAAGAATTATAATAACTTTAAAAGAAAAAATTATAATTCTTAATATTGGAAGCAAAGAAGCAACCATTAATGGAACCTCTTACACTCTTCTTGCTCCTCCAGAAATTAAAAACGGGAGAACATTTGTACCTGTAAGATTTATTTCGGAAGGTTTAGGCGCGGAAGTACTATGGAATGCACAATATCAGGAAGTAACTATAATTTATAAACCTTAATCTATAGATAATTGGTTTAAGAGGTTAAACATGATGAGATCTTATCAAACATAAAATTAAATTTCTCATTCCATGAATTTTCTTTTGCAATGAGAGATCTTTTCTCTTTAAGAGAAATGTCATTCTCTTTTAGAGCTTTATCAATACAATCAATAAACTCACTTTTATTTGAATAAATATACAATAAATTGGAGTATCTAAGAAGTTCCCTAATAGGTATTGTTACAACAGGTTTACCAAAAGAAAAGTATTCATAAAGCTTTAATGGACTTACATTTAAAGTGAGCTCATTAATAATGAATGGTATAAGGCAAACATCAAATGCATATATATAAGAAGGTGCTAAATCGTATGGTTTACTGCCCAACAAATAAACATTTTTAAGTTCTCTTAATTTATCTTTAATATTCTCATTATAAGGTCCAACTAAAACAAAAGAGGCATCTTTAAATTCTTTTGCTGCTAAAGATACTACTGAGGCATCAAACCAATTCTTTATTGCTCCAAAATATCCAATAATCGGCTTTTTAATTTCTTTTAAATTATCTAAAGGATGAACATTTTCAACTTTACAAAAATCTATATCCACTCCATTGCTTACAACAAATATATTAGAATTGTACTCATATAGTTTATTCTTAAGCTCCTCAGTAGTTGTAAAAATAATATTGGAATTTTTTGCAACAATTCTTTCACACTTATTTACAAAACTTTTAGAACGTAATCCACCATATGATGAATGGTCATCAACACAATCATAAACTACAAATTTTGGTTTCAATTTTTTATATAAATATGGGAAATCAGTAAGATATAACCATAGTATATAATCATTGAAGTTTGTTTTTTTAAGCCATTTATTCAAATATCTCTCTATTAGAATCGAATTTAGTAAATTTATAATCCAAAATCTTAATCCAAATGGTAAAATATAAGGAAGCTTTAAAACATACAAGCTATCATTTATCTTTATTCTTTTATTATTTTTATGTTTTTTCCCTGCAAAAAAAGAGAGATATGTTTCTGGTGGTTCTAAATATAAAACTTTATTATTTTCGCTTAAACGTAACGCTATTTTCTGCTTTCTTGTAGGAAGATCATAAAAATCCATTGTTGAGAAAATAATGAATTTCTCACCATTTATCATAATTTTTTAATAATGAATCCTTTTTTTTCGGCTAAATTAGAATCGAAAATATTTCTTGTATCGATTATTATGGGCTTTGAATTCATAAGTTTTTTTATTTTATTTAAATCGTTTATTTTAGGAAAATTTTGCTTACATAAAATCATTAAACAATCAGCTCCTTCGAGAAATTCTTCAAATGTTTCAGACATACCATAAACTGAATCTTCAACAAAAGGATCAAAATAATTACATGAATAATTTTTTGCTCTCATTAATTCCAAAACTTTTAATGCAGGAGAAGACCTTAAATCATTTGAATAGTCCTTCATAGCAAGACCAAATAAAGCATAGTTTGCATAACATGGATCTTTTCCTATTTTTGTTAATGTTTCTTCTGCAATTCTTATAACTTCGTTTGGCATATTATCGTTTATAAACCTTGCAGTTTTACATAATTTAAGCTCGTAAACAGGAGGCTCTACTTTATCAAGATAAAAAAATGCATTAGGTATGCAATATCCACCCACACCAGGACCAGGCGATAATAATTTTACCCTCTTATGAGTATTGGCAACATCTATAATTTTAAAAATATCTACATCAAGCTCATTGGCATACAAAGCAAGTTCATTTACAAGTGCAATGTTTACATCTCTTGATACATTTTCTAAAATTTTTGCAATTTCTACAATTTCTATAGATGATACTGGCAAAACTGACGGACAAATTGTGCTAATGATTTCAGTTGCTCTATTTAAAGATTCTTCATTTATACCTGCAATTGGTGTTATTGAGGACGTTAATTCTTCATAAGCTTTTCCTTCTGCCATTCGTTCAGAAGAATAAGCAAGATAAAAGTCTTTACCTGCTAACAATCGAGATTCTTCCTCAATAATAGGTTTAAATCTAAATTTCGTTGTCTGCGGAGGAACAGTAGACCTGAGAACTATTGTTGAACCCTTTCTCATGTATTTACCTATGGTAGCAGCAACATCATCAAGAAATGTAAAATCAAGACTAAGGTCGCTTTGTACAGGAACCCCAACTGTTACTACAATGTTAGAACATTTTTTTAATGCAGATGCAGCATCAAGAGTTGGAACAAATAGGTCTTTTTTTAAAGCATCTTTTAAAACCTTATCGGCACTTTCGCCATCGAATAGTTCACAAGAATTTGTAACACCATTTTTTAAAGAATTTATCAAATTTTTTGAAATATCGACACCTATTACTCTAACCCCTCTTTTTGTATATGTAAGAGAAAGAGGTAACCCTACAAAACCTAATCCAAATACAGCTACATTCTCAATCATTTTCTCCTCCTGGAATAGCCAAGTTAACCGTTAATCCAATCAAAAACCATAAAGTTACGGAAAGCGGAATAACCTCCCACAAATTTTCAGTAAAATTATGAATCATAAATCCAATAAAACCACAAAAAATCCCAATTATTAAAATTTTATCATTTTCTGTTGAGTTTTTAATAGAAACCGTAAACAATTTTACAATTTCCAAAATAAGCCATGTAAAAACCAAAAATCCTAAAAAACCATAGTTTGATAGTATTTCAAGATAATAGTTATCCACATAAAGTCCGCTAAACTCTTGGTATCTATATGCAGTAGCACCCCCATAGCTACCAGGACCTCTGCCTAAAACAGGGTTTTCAGCAAAAATTGTCATCGCTAAATTCCATCTATAAGTTCTACCACCTATTTCACTCTTCTCCTGATACTGTTCCGAAAAGAGATTTAAAAATCTTTGTCGTAAAGGAGCTACGCTAAATGTCATAACAACAATCAATAAAACTATAGGAATTACTATCTTTGTTTTTTTTATTAGAATGCCAAAAAGAATTAGAGAAGGGATAAAAGCAATCCATGCAGCACGAGTTAAAGTACTCATCATACCGACAATAATCGTTAAAAACAAAAAAATAAAGATTGTTTTATGAGTAAGTTTTAATTTATCTTTGAAAAAATAAGATAGAACAATCGGAGCAAACAAAATACAATAACCAGCAAATGCATTTGGACTACCGAGAAAAGAAAAGGCTCTTGTACCTATTCCAACTTCTGTATCTTTATCAAGCCAATTAGGTGGAACTGATACTCCTTGAGTAAATTGAAATATTCCAAAAAGTGCTGCAATGGAAACAGCAATGACCCCTGCAAATAGAAGAAATCTTGTCGATTTTTTACTTATGTTTGAGTTAATAACAATAAGGAAAAATATGAATGGCTGAATAACAGATCTAATCGCATCTATTCCCTGAGGCAATGTAACATTTTTACTAAAATAAATTGAAAGAAGTCCAACCATTAAAAAAGCTAAAATAGGATATATTAGAGTTGTTAACTTAAAGTTAAACTTCTTTTCTTTGTATAGTCTATAAAAAACAACAATTAGAAGAAATATAAAGATTCCTTCATCCCATAAACCTAAAAATCCACTTGTGTAATTTTTTATGAAAAAATCAATAATTATAAAAAATGGAAGAGAAAGTAGAGCTATCTCTATTCTAAAGAATGAAAAGATTAAAGCTAAAATTAAAAGAAAGACTAAAAAAACATTTGTTCCACCTAAAAAAAAGGAGAGAAATCCTAAAACTATTCCTATCAAAATAAATTTTAACTCTCTCTCCTTAGAAAAAATTACTCGAATATTTTCTTGATCCATTTTATGATAAAGCTTCCTTTAATAATTTCCTGAAAAGAAATTTCAATTTTTGTAAATAAAAAAAACATTATAACCAAAAAAATATAAATAAGCATTTCAAACTTCGTAAATCCGGCACCAAAAATCAGCTCAAGGATAACATAAACGGTAATCCAGCATAAAATTAAATAGGAGGAAAACTTAATTGCATTTTGAGTTAAATCTTTTCTTATAGAATTAAAACTGTTATTAGTAAAAGAATCATAAAATAAATTATTATTAAATTCAATAATAGTTCCAGTTAAACCAAAAAATATTTTTTTAAAACTTATTACTATGAAAGAATCGCTAAAAAACCTGTTTAATATACTCTCCTCATTTAAAAATTGCTTTACTGTCAAACTTGAATTAAATGCATTTGAGAATAATTTGCCTATTCTAAACAATAGATTCCATGTGAAACTTTGAGAAATTATCTCATATGTTTTGCTTAATAATAGAAAAGTAAATGAATTTCTATAAATAGTGATAATATTCATTTAAATTACGGAGTACTCGGAGTACTATTAGTTGGAGAAGTATTTAATTTTACTGTTTTTAGTTCATTTTCTATAAGTTCTTTTAATTCTTCTTCATTTGGGACAACATAAGACAAACCATCCACAAATTGAGCATTTCCTGGAAAGTTAAGGAATATTATGTCATTATCAACGGAGATATCTTTTAAGGTTATAGCTGCTTTTAATAGTTCTGAAGAGCTAATATTTGTTTCAACATAACGACTTATGATATTTATTAAATTACTTATTTTTAATATATTTCTATTTTCAGATAGCTTTAAAGCGACTGCTTTCAAAAAGTTCATCTGTCTCGTAACTCTTCCATAAATTTTACCAGTAGAATCCCTTGCAAAGTCACCTTGTGCATCATTTCTAAATCTTACATATTGAAGAGCTTTATCTCCATCAAGTATTTGCTCTCCTTCTTTAAGGTTAATGAGGGTTCCATCTGTTGGATCATAATAGTACATGTCTTTTTCTACATAGTACTTAACTCCACCAATCGAATCTATAATTTTCTTAAAACCTTCAAAATCAACTTTTACATAAAGCTTTATTGGGATATTTAGTAAATTTTCTAATGTTTTCAATGTTAAAGATATTCCTCCATCCTCCCAATAAGCAGGATTAATAGTCGAATTAATTTTATCATATGTATCATGGCCTGGAATAAGTACACGAGTATCTCTCGGAATGGAAATCAATTTAATTTTTTTATTCTTAAAATCAATATTTACAAGAATCATTGTATCACTTCTTGAGCCAACATTGATGTTTTTTCTATTATCACAACCTATTAGAAGAATATTTACTCTATCGGACCAATTAATCTTGAAACTACTTCTCACTTTTTTTGCCTCTTCTGTTTCTGGAGAGATACGAGCAAATAAATTCCATAAATAAGCAGCAAATATAGCTGAAACACTGAGAATCGTTATGAGTATAATTAAAAATAATTTATTTATTTTCATGCTCTATTATACCTTTTAAATCAGATTTTAAAGTCAAATAAATAAAAATAAAATAAGTTATAATGCCCACAAAAAGCAAAATAGCAACCTCTAAAAGTTGGTTAAACTTCGTTAAAAGATTCATATTCTTTTCAAAATATTTTAAAAGAAAATAAATTACTGTAAACATAACCGTTGAAGAAAATATTGTAGCTAAACCAGTTTTAATAAAGCAAGAAATCCTTACACAACTGTATTTTCTCCTTATTATAATTAAAAGAAGAATAGCATTTATATAAGCTGCTATAGCTGAACCTAACGCTAAACCTTTATATTGCATCTTTTTTACGAGTATAGCATCTGCTGCAAACAAAATACAAATAGTTATAAGCGCTACTATAACTGGCGTTTTTGTGTCTTTATTAGAATAGAAAACTTTTATTAAAACAGCAGTAAAAGACCAAGGTATTAAAGCCAAAGAATAATATTTTAATGCAGTTGATGTAATTACTGTAGAACTTTCCAAAAATTCTCCTCCCTGAAACAACAATCTTACTGTTGGATAAGATATTGCAAAAAGACCAACTGTTGCAGGAACCATTATTAGCATAACAAACTTTAAAGCCCATTCAAGGTTACGTTCTAATGCTTTACTATTATTACAAACAACATTTTCAGAAAGAAATGGAAATACAACAGAAGAAATTGCAAGTGCAAAAAGACCAACAGGAAACTGTGAAACTTTAAAGGAATAACTTAAAGCAGAAATCATGCCTTCAGGTAATCCAGAACCAAAAAATCTTTCTATAAAGGGAGCAAGGTAATTTATGCAAGAACCTAAAAGAACAGGAATAATTAGAACATAAACCTCTTTTATAGCAGGATGACTTAATCTAAATGTAAATTTATAACCCAATTTGTTTTTATAAATCCAGGGAAGTTGAATTAATAATTGTCCAATAGAACCTATAACAAGAGCTAGTGCTGCACTGTAAATGTTTAGCTTCTCTGATAGCAGAAGAACTATAATTACAACAGAAAAATTAAATACAATACCTCCAAGTGTAGGAATACCAAACATCTTAAGAGAATTAAGGATGCCTGTTGCCATAGCAGCAATACTAAGAAAATAAATTGACGGTATAGCAATTTTAAATATCTTTTGAGCCATTGCGAATCTATAAGGATCAAAGAATGGAGCTTGTATCTTAACAATATAAGGAGCAAAAAAATAAAATATTATTAAAACAGCACCTATAATCACTGTAAATTGATTTATTAAAACGGAAATAATTTCTTTAAGCTCGTTCCTTTTGTCATTATAAATATATCGTGTAAAGAGAGGGATAAATACAGCACTAAAAACACCTGCAACAAGTAAATTTGAAATACTAATAGGTAAATAAGAACCTACTTCAAAAGCATCTTTTGCGGCAGATGTTCCAAATTTGTTAGCAATAACAATTTCTCTTGCAAGACCAAGTACTCTACTTAAGGCTATACCTATTGTTATAATACCAACATTTTTAAATAGTGTGTTTAGTTTGATATTCATTTATGAATATTAATATTTTTAAGGAGTTTCAGTTGTTTCTTTAGTTGGGTTATATTTTTCTATGGAAAGGATAGATATAGGATACTTACCGAAATAAGTTTCTATGAAACCAGATGCTCCAACTTTAAATGTTTGATTTCCATAATTTATTGTTTTAGCTCCTTCTGGCACTGAAACAAGGATGCTAAAATACACATCTTTAAGCTTAGGTTGAGTTCTTGGGACTATTATTCCTTCAGAAGTTACTGCATAAACTTCCGTTTGTTTAATAACGGGGTCTGTAATTATTTCTCCAAACTTTGAACCAGTAGGAGTTACAATAAGATTGCCCTTCTTTATAGAGTTTGCAACTAACTCTTCAAGATTTGGTGCTTTTAGTTTGATGACATATTGATCAAATGATTTTTTCACAAAATATCTTTGAACAATTTTCGAAATTCCGAATACAAGTAAAATGCAGATTAAAACAATAACTACAAAGTCAAATAAATTTATCTTTCCAAACAATTTTCCATTTTCATCAAGTACAATCATTTACAATCCTCCACTTTTCTTATTTCTCCTCCAACTTCTTGTAACTTCTTATCCATATTTTCATAACCACGCTCAATTATTTCAATCGAACTTATTTCGCTTTCACCTTTAGCAGCTAAAGCTGCTAATACAAGAGCTGCTCCACCACGTAAATCTGGAGCAACAACATTAGCGGAAAAAAGCTCTTCAACACCAGTGACTATCGCCATCCTATCGTTTGTTGTAATTTTTGCTCCCATTTTTATAAGTTCAGGAACAACTAAAAATCTATTTTCAAAAACTGTCTCATTTATAACACTAACCCCATTTGCTATACAAGCTAAAGAAAGCATTGCAGATTGTAGATCAGTAGAAAAGCCTGGATAAGGCATTGTTTTTATCTTGAAACCTAATGGTTTTGAATTCATTTTTATTCTCAATTTGTCTTGATTGAGAATAGTTATGTCTATTCCCACTTCTCTAAGTTTAAAAATTACTGATGTAAGATCCGAAACTGATAAATCTTGAAGAGTTATATCGCCTCTTGTAATTGCAGAGGCAACCATATAAGTTCCTGCTTCAATCCTGTCTGGCATAATTCTGTGATTGATAGGCCTGAGTTCATGAACTCCAACAATTTTTATTGTTTTAGAACCAAGTCCTGTTATTTTTGCTCCGGCTTTATTAAGAAAATTGATTAGATCAACTATTTCTGGCTCTTCAGCTGCATTTTCAATAATTGTATTACCATCTGCTAGACATGCTGCAAGAATCAAATTTTCTGTAGCTCCTACACTTGAATAATCAAGATAAATATGAGAACCAATAAGTTTTGATGTTTCTAAATGAATAGCACCTTTAATAAAGGATGCTTCTGCTCCCATTGCTTTTAAGCCTTTAAGATGTAAATCTATTGGTCTTGCACCTATCTGGCAACCTCCAAGGGAGGGAAGAGTAACAGATCCGAACCTTGAAAGTAGTGCACCGAGAAGAGTTTGAGAACCTCTGACTCGTTCAATATCGTCTCCTGTTATTTCTCCAGTTTTAATACTTGAGGAGTCTATAATGTATGTACTATCAGCTTCCTTAATTACATTTACGCCAATTTTATTAAAAATCTTAAAAAATGTTTTAATATCTCTTAAGTTTGGAACATTTGAGAGTCTTACTTTACCATTGATAAGAAGACAGGCAGATAGTATAGGCATAGTAGAATTTTTAGAACCACTAATCCTTATTTCACCTTTTAAATTTTTGTTGCCTTCAATAACATATTTCATAATTTTAATCAAACTCTCCTAATTTTGACAATGATTCTGAATTTATGGGTAAATTAAAGAAAATTTTAATATACTTAAGTATTCTTAAAGCTGCATTACCATCGCCAAAAGGATTTCCTTTAGAAATAAAACTTTCATAATAATCTTTATCATTTAATAAATTATTTAATTCCCGTTTAATTGTTTTTGAATCAGTTCCAACTAATTTTACAACTCCAGATTCAATTCCTTCAGGTCTTTCTGTAACTTTTCTTGTTAATAATACAGGTTTTTTTAAAGTAGGAGCTTCCTCTTGAATCCCACCTGAATCGGAAACAATAATATATGATTCTTTCATAAGTTTAATAAATGATAAATAATCTAATGGTTCAATCAATTCAACCCTATTAACTCCTTCAAAAACAGGAAAAACTATCTCCCTAACATATGGATTTTTGTGAACAGGGAAAATTAACCTTGAGTCTTTATTTTGAATTATAACATCTCTAATTGACTCCATAACTTCTTTCATTGGATCTCCAAGACTCTCTCTTCGATGCATAGTAAGAAGAATAATTTTACTGTCGCCAGACCTATTATTAACAGAGTAATTGTTACGTTCAATCACTTTAATTATGCTTGTTAATGCATCTACAACGGTATTACCAGTTATATATATGCCTTTACTTTTAACATTCTCTTTTATTAAATTATCTTTTGCTGTTTTAGTGGGACAAAAGTGTAAATCGGACAGAGAGTCAGCTAACTTTCTGTTCATTTCTTCGGGATATGGATTCCTCAGATCCCATGAACGTAAGCCTGCCTCAATGTGTGCGACTGGTATATTTTGATAAAAAGAAGCTAATGCCGAAGCAAATGTTGTGGTTGTATCACCATGAACAAATACTAAATCAGGGCTTTCTTCTTTTAATGTAGATGTAAATCTTTCTAAAACTGAGGTAGTTATAAATTCAAGGCTTTGCTTCTCTGTCATTATATTATAATCATAATCGCCTTTAATATCAAAGATTGATAATACTTGATCGAGCATTTCTCGATGTTGAGCAGTGAGCACTATTTTTGTAATAATTGAATCATCATTCATAAAAGCGCTTATTACTGGAGCCATTTTAATAGCTTCAGGTCTTGTTCCAAAAGTAAATAAAACTTTGGGTTTAGTTAACTTCATCTTGCAAAAATAAAGTATGGTATTATGCAAAGAAAAAGAGTTACGACATAAAAGAGAAACGCAATTTTACGCTGTCCCCAACCCTTTCTATGAAGTTGATAATGAATGTTTTCAAGGTCAGCTTTATATATTGGCTTACCTTTTCTAATTCTTGTAAAAATGGAAAATATAACATCAAAAATCGGAACACCTAATGCAATTGCTGAAACAATAATAATAACACTTGTAGAAGTTTTAAGTCCACCTAATATTGCTATCATTGAAACTATATAACCTAAAAATTGCGCACCACAGTCACCAAGAAATATTTTAGCAGGATAAAAATTATACCGTAAAAAAATCAAACAAACTCCTGAAAGTGATAAGCCAAGTGTTGCTGCTATAATCAAACCTCTATTTAAGGAAATCATAACAATGCCTAAACTTGCAATTGCAGCAATTCCAGATGCTAATCCATCTAATCCGTCAATCCAGTTTAAAGCATTAACAAGTGCCACTGACCACAATATCGTAAGCGGTATACCCCATATGCCTATTGCATAATATTGTTTTGAAAATATCGCACTTAAGAAATTAATCTTTACACCAAAAAATATTGGTATAGAGGCTGCTATGATCTGAGCAATAAATTTAATTTTAGGAGAAAGATCAAATTTATCGTCATAAAGCATTACAGAAAATAGAAAAAGAGAGCCTAAAAATATACCCAAAATTTCCATACTAAAGCCTATAGTAAGAATTATAGATAACCAGAAACTCAAAAAAACCGCAATACCGCCAGTTCGCGGGGTTGTCTTTGTATGAAGCTTCTCTCTTTTTTCTTTATTATTATCACTTTTGTCTTCAAATTCTACTTTATCTAAAATATCAAATTTAAATCCAACTTTTATGGCAATTGGTACTGTAAAAAGCATAAACAAAACTGAATAAATGAAAGAATAAACGTATATAGGCATTTTATATAATATTTTCCATTCTACATTTTATTTTCTCTTTTAATCGAGTTCAAATAATCATAAGATGCAATTTTTCTAAATTTTTCATATCGTTTAAAAATTAAATCATTTTGCGAGCTATATTCTTTTCGAATAGAAGAAAGCGTATTTATTAACTCGTATTTTACTTTATTCAACGTTTCTTTTGGATTTCTATGGGCACCACCTGGTGGTTCTTCAATTATTTTGTCAATTATTTTAAAATTAATTAAGTCTTTAGCTGTTAAATTAAGTAAATCAGCTGCAAGTTGGGCTTTACTTGAATCTTTCCAAAGTATAGAAGCACATCCTTCTGGTGAAATAACTGAATAGATTGAATATTGTAACATTAATAGTTTATCGGAAACACCTATTCCTAATGCACCACCTGAACCACCTTCACCCGTTACTATGCAAATAATTGGCACACTTATTGTAAACATATCTTGCAAATTTCTTGCAATAGCTTCTGCCTGTCCATGTTCCTCTGCTTCTATTCCAGGAAATGCTCCTGGAGTGTCAACAAGGGTAATAATTGGGCAATTAAATTTTTCAGCTAATCTCATTAATCTCAGAGCTTTTCTGTAACCCTCTGGGTTTGCCATGCCAAAGTTAAATTTTAAATTCTCTTTTACATTTTTACCTTTATTGTGACCAATTATCATTACTGTCTGATTATCCAGAGTCCCTAAGGCACCGAAAATAGCACTATCTTCTCTTAAAAGCCTATCACCGCAGAAATATACATAATCTGGAATAAGATGCTTTATATAGTCAGAAGTTTTTGGTCTTTCAGGGTGTCTTGCTATTTGAACAATTTCCCATGCAGACAAATTTGAGAATATTCTATCTATTTCTGAGTTTAATTCTCGTCTTAGTTCTTCAATTGAAGAACTAAGATCAATACCTTTTTCCTGACTTTCTTTTTCAAGTTCAACAATTTTATTCTCAATTTCTATGATAGGTTTTTCAAATGGAAGAAAATTCATCTTAGATTTTTACTCTGCTTCTTTCATAAAAAGTTAAAATTTTACTTAGCATTTTTTTTAAAAATTTTCTCTCTACAATTTTATCTATTAAACCATGATCAAGAAGAAATTCAGCTGTTTGAAAACGTGGAGGGAGCTTTTGTTTTGTTGTTTGTTCTATTACTCTTGCCCCAGCGAAACCTATTAAAGCTTTTGGTTCTGCAATAATTATATCTCCTAAAAAAGAGAAACTTGCACTAACTCCACCAGTTGTTGGATTTGTCAATACTGATATATAAAGACCATTATTATTCTTAAATTTACCAATAGCGGCTGAAGTACGTGCCATCTGCATTAAGGAAAACATACCTTCCTGCATTCTCGCACCGCCAGAGGCAGAAACAATTATAAGAGGGAGATTGTGCTCATTTGCATATTCAGCAAGACGAAAAACTTTTTCTCCAACAACTATACCCATGCTTCCACCAATAAAATCGAATTCCATAACACCAATACAAACTTTATGTCCGTCAATTAATCCTTCACCAGTTATTATAGCTTCTTTAAGGCCTGTTTTTTGTTCAGCTTCTTGTAGTTTTTGAGAATATGATTTTTTACTATCATCAAATCCTAATATATCAAAACTTTCCATATCAGAAAACATCTCAAAAAAAGAATCTGGATCTAAAAGCAATTCTATTCTTTCTAATGCAGTCATTTTAAAATAATAATTACATTTTGGACAAACATCCAAATTCTCTTTGAGTTGCTTTGCATAAATAAGACTTTTACAATTAGAACATTTTAACCACTCCGGAGAATCTGTAGGAACTGGACTCCATGGTCTAATAATCTTTGGCTCGTTATTTCTATTAAATGATATCAAATCTAAACCTTCTTTAATAAAATTGAAAAATTATGACCACCAAAACCAAAAGAATTACTTAGTGCATACTCTATATTAATTTTTCTTGGACCACCCTGAACATAGTCTAAATCACACTCGGGATCTGGATTGTCAAGGTTAATAGTTGGGTGAACAAAGCCCTTTTCAATAGAAAGTACAGTTACAGCTGTTTCTACTCCTCCAGCTGCTCCAAGAAGATGTCCTATCATAGATTTAGTGGAGTTAATAACTAATTTATATGAATGTTTTCCAAAAACTTTTTTAATTGCTTTAGTTTCGGTGACATCATTTGCAGAAGTAGATGTCCCATGAGCATTAATATAATCAATATCAGTAGGATCTATATTAGCTTCTTTTATAGCTTTAAGCATACATTTGGAAGCACCTTTAGCTTCTGGGTCTGGAAGAGTAATATGGTATGCATCGCAAGAAGCTCCAAATCCAACAATTTCGGCATAAATGTGAGCTCCTCTGCTTAAGGCATGTTCATATTCTTCGAGAAATAACACCCCTGCACCTTCTCCAAGAACAAAACCATCCCTATCTCTATCAAATGGTCTGCTTGCACGTTTTGGTGTATCGTTTCTTCTTGACAAAGCTTTCATAGCCGCAAAACCAGAAAGAGCAAGAGGAGTTACTGCTGCTTCAGCTCCACCAGCAATCATAAACTTCTCATTGCCATATTTTATGAGTTTGAAAGCATCTCCAATAGCATTTGTTCCTGAGGCACAAGCAGTTACAGGATCTGAAGTATATCCTTTTGCTCCAAGAAATATAGCAGCTTGACCAGATGCCATGTTGCCTATCATTTTTGTAATAAAAAATGGGCCAATTTTACTTGGTCCTCGCTCAATTAATAACCTATATTCCTTTTCAAAAGTACTAACACCACCTATTCCAGAACCAATAATTATTCCAAAATCCTCTTTTTCTTTATCGGTTAGCTTAATCTTTGCATCATTATAAGCAAACATAGAAGCTATTACACCAAATTGGCAAAATCTATCCATACGCTGGATTTCTTTCTTTGGCAAATACAATGATGGGTCAAAATCCAATATTTCGCCTCCTATACGGACAGCAAAATCTCTTGTATCAAAGCTACTTATGAGGTCAATACCAGATTTACCTAAAAGAAGGTTATTAAAGAATTCATCTTTATCAATCCCTAACGAAGTGACTACACCAATACCTGTAATAGCTACTCTATGAAAATTCTGCACGTTTAATATTTATCCTTTATAATTATTTTTTATAAAATCAACCATTGCACCAACAGTTGTTAATTTTGAAGCTTCTTCATCTGGTATTTCCGTTCCAAATTCTTCTTCTAAAGCCATTGTAATATCAACTAATCCTAATGAATCTGCTCCAAGATCATTTATAAAATTAGATTCCATTTTAATTTGATCCTGATCAATACCAAGCTTGTCAGCAATAATTGGTTTTACTTTTTCAAAAATCTCTTTTTCTGTCATTTAAAAAACCTCCTATTAATATTAAGTTTATAAAGTTAAACCGCCATCAACAATCAAAACTTGCCCTGTAATATAATTTGCAAAATTTGAAGCAAGAAAGATAATTGCGTTTGAAATATCTTCAGCTTCACCAAATCTTTTTATGACTACCTTATCAAGAAAAGTTTTTTTTATGTTTTCAGGTAAATTATCTGTCATTGAAGACTTTATATACCCAGGAGCAACCACATTGGCAGTAATATTTCTCGAACCAAACTCTTTAGCTACGGATTTAGTGAATGCAATTATTCCTGCTTTAGATGCAGCATAATTTGCCTGACCTGCATTACCAATCAATCCCATTATTGAAGAAATATTTACAATTCTGCCATACTTATTTTTCATCATTTCTTTTACTACCCTTTTCGTGCAGTTAAAAGTTCCTGTGAGATTAACATCAATTACTTGTTGCCAATCCTGAGAAGACATTTTTATGAGGAGATTATCCTTTGTAATACCAGCATTATTAACAAGGATATCAATTCCTCCAAATTCCTCTACAGCTTGTGTTACCATTTTATCAACTTCATCGAAATTTCTGACATCTGCTCTAAGAATTAATGCTTTACTACCAATCTTATTTACTTCATTTAAAGTTTTTTCTGCTTCACATAATTCTTCCGAAGAAGGATAATTTATAACTACATTCGCATGATGCAAAGCAAAATCTATACAAATATTCTTACCAATACCTCTTTCTCCGCCTGTAACAAGAACAGTTTTACCGCTAAAATCTAATTCATTCATCCTTATTCCACCTAAGTATAGCTCCTCCCCAAGTTAATCCAGCACCAAAAACAGCAATTAGAATCAAATCATTCTTCTTTATTCTACCAGAAGATGATGAAATTGAAAGAGCCATTGGAATAGCAGCTGACGAGGTATTACCATATTCATCAATTGTAACTATAACCTTTTCCCAGGGAATATTTAACCTTTTTACTGCAGAATCTAAGATTCTTATATTTGCTTGGTGAAATAAATAATGGTCTATTGATTCAATTGTTAAATTCGTGTTTTTTAAGAGAGTATCAACTATTGTGTCGCTAATACGAACAGCAAATTTGAAAATTTCTTTCCCTTCCATGTGGACATAATGTAAATGATTCTTTACTGTTTGAATTGAAGCAGGCATTCTTGAACCACCAGCAGGAAGAAGCAATTTATTGCCACCACTGCCATCAGATCCAGTAATTAGAGCAACAATAGCGTCATCATCATTTGTATCAGTATCTATATTCCTTAAAACCATAGCTCCTGCTCCATCTCCAAAAAGGACAGATGTTTCCCTGTTAGAAAAATCCAGAAACTTAGATAAAGCTTCAGTACCTATAATCAGAGCATTTTTGAAATGCCCAGTTCTTAAATATTGAACAGCTATAGAAAGAGAAAAAACAAATCCAGAACATCCCGCAGAAATATCAAAAGCAGTTGCATTAACACAACCAAGAGCACTTGCAACAATACAAGCTGTTGATGGAAATAGCATATCAGGCGTAGCAGTACCTACTATAACTAAATCAATATCTTTTGGATCCATTTTTGCATCTTTCAAAGCAATAATAGATGCTTTAATTGCAAAATCTGAGGATGCTTCAGATTCGCTTGCAAAATGTCTCTTTTTGATACCAGTGCGTGTCGTAATCCATTCATCGCTTGTATCAACTATTTTTTCAAAGTCAAAATTAGTCATAATACGTTCAGGTACGTAACTACCAATACCTGCTATTTTTATTTTATTCAATACTGTCATTTATTTACTTCCGTAACTATGATATCTAATTCACCAATACCAGCTAAGTCTGAATCAACCATTGCATTAGTTTTAAATTTATAAACTGACATCTTCGATGCTAAAAGCGCGCTCTCAATAAGCAAGCTATCTCCTGGCTTTATTACCTTTTTAAAATTAAAATTTGACACTCTACCTAAAAATCCTAATTTGTTTTCATTGTTTTCATTTAAAGACAAACTATTTAATAATATACCTGAGGCTTGAGCACAAGCTTCAACTAAAAGCACACCAGGAAATACGGGATTATCTGGAAAATGACCAGCGAAGAAGGGTTCATTAATAGTAATATTTTTTACTGCTGTAATTTTTTTATTATCCAAGTCTAAATCTAAAACACTATCAATTAGTAAAAATGGGTATCTATGGGGTAATAACTTATAAATCTGAAAAATATCGAGTTCCATATATAATTATCACGCCTTTTGTTGGCTTGAGGATTGATCTTCGGTATAGAGTAAAAGTTCACTTTTAGCGCTTTCTATTAAATTTGTATAATAATTACCAATTGGAAGACTTTGACCTCTTACAGCTGCAATTCTTACGCTTTGAAGCATAAGCTTAAGTGCTAACAAATACTTATTTCCCTCTACTTTATTTATAAGTTCTTCTACTGATACCCTACTGTAATTTTTCATTTTTTTCTCCTTTTAAAATATGATTCATTATTTCTTTAGCTGCTCTCTTAGGATCGTCATTAACAACTATATAATCATACCAAAACTGGTTAGAAAGTTCAATAAATGCTGTATTTAATCTTTTATTTATCTCTTCAGTTGATTCTGAGCCTCTTTTATAAAGTCTTTCTTTTAAATCATAAAAAGTTGGTGGTTTAATAAAAAATAAAATAGTGTTTTTAGGATATGCTTTTTTTACATTTTTGCCTCCATTAACATCTATTACAAGGAGAAGTTTTCCACCTTTATCTTGAATGCGTTTTATATTATCAATTGGTGTACCATATAAGTTTCCATGTACTTGGGCATGCTCAATAAAATAACCCTCTTTTATTTTTCGCTCAAAATCGTCTTGAGAGAGAAAATAATAATCTACTCCATCTTTTTCGCCATTTCTCATAGGGCGAGTAGTAGCAGAAATAGAAGGTTCAATTTCGGGCATAAGGTTAATAAGTTCTTTTGCTATAGTTTGCTTCCCTACACCAGAAGGGCCAGAAATAACAATTAACAAAAATTTATTATTTTCTTCCATAATAATATCTTTCATATTTTAATTTTTCTATGATTTTTGTCAAAACATCTAATTTAGCGACAATATATCCAAAATGTCACATTTGATATTGTGAAAATAGTTGCATGCCTCCTATTAAGGTTTGTTTTATCGAACTCTATAAAAAGCAGAGTTGAATGATAACTTTACGGTTACAGCTATACAATCCAGTGTTTGCCTTCAAAGTTAGTGTAATATGCTATTATATGAACATGGAGGGGAATCTATGTCCAGAAAGGCAGCAACTTTACATATTATGAAAGTACCTATAAAAATCTTATTATAGTAGCAGGAAGAAGAACAGAAGAAGCAAGGATGGTATTACGAGCTAAATTTATTCTTGGCAGCTTAAAATATTCTAGCATATCATGGCATTTCTCGTACGATAAATATAATCCTTGATTGTTCTTTCTCTTAAGCCTTTAATTCTTTTTGTTAAGAGAAAGTCATTAAAATATTCTTTCCAAATGGATGGTTTATCCGTAAAAACTTATTCTTTAAAATTAACGATTTATCCCTATTTTTTGCTCACTTTTTAAGAGCATTGGATTCATGGTTTAAATGGGAAAGTTAAACTGTAGAAATTATGTGGTGCCGAGGGGTGGAATCGAACCGCCGACACACGGATTTTCAGTCCGTTGCTCTACCGACTGAGCTACCTCGGCATAAATGGCGGGATCGAGGGGATTTGAACCCCCGGTCTCCAGCGTGACAGGCTGGCGTGTTGGACCGCTACACTACGACCCCATCTTATATAAATTTCAAACTGGGCGGAACAGGACTTGAACCTATGACCTCCTCGGTGTAAGCGAGGCGTTCTACCACTGAACTATCCGCCCCTCACAATTCAGGGCATACTGCCGAGAGTGGGACTTGAACCCACACGGATCTCTCCATACGCCCCTCAAACGTACGCGTCTGCCAGTTCCGCCATCTCGGCAAAAATATTCAAAGCACTTTATGCTGGACGCAATACAGCTAATATCAAAGTCGAAATTGCAAATATTATTGCACTCCATATAATCAACTTATCAAGAAAAGCATCTAAAGGCTTCCTTGCTTTATAAACAGTGGCTCCTCCTGATATTGAGCCAAGCCCTGAGGCTTTAGGTGATTGTAATAAATAACCTAAAATAATTCCAATAGAAGAAGCAAAATCCAATATTAAAAATATAAGTCTTAATGTTTCTAATTTCATTTCAATTAATTACCTCTTTATACAATATAATTAAAAATAAAAATCTTGCAAAAAATAATACAAAATTTAAAATTAAAAGCAAGGTGGTATCTCCAAAGAGAACCATACAAATTTTTTAGAAAGGATGGTTAGAGCCTGACACAACTTTTAAGTTGGTTAGAGCAAAAGCAAAATGAAAAAATTAAGCATCAAAGAAATCACAACAGGGGCTGTTCTTATAGCCATTTCAATCGTTTTAGGTATAACGGGACTTGGTTTTATTCCGCTTCCTATACCAGTATTAGCGGGAACTATATTCCATATACCGGTTATTATTGCAGGTATTCTTTTAGGACCTGAAATGGGATTTATTACAGGATTAGTATTTGGGATATTTGCAGTGCAACAATTCGGAGGTGCTTTTCCATGGTTTGTTTTAATTCCAGGTAGACCACTTATCGGTTTAACTGCATATTATTCTTTTACTGGTATGAAAAATTTATTACGAAGAATTAAAACTATCAATCCAATAACTGTAAGGTCTGTCTCATCCTGTATTGCAGGTATTCTTGGTAGTTTAACAAATTCAGTAGCTACTCTTGGTTTAGGAGTTATGTTTCGTGTTTTAGGTGGAACATACTTAGAAAACTTCCAAAAACTTGTTATACCCGCAATTCCTTCTATTGTTGCAGAGTTTATTCTTGCTGGCATAATTGTACCTGCTGTTGTTGCACCACTTTTACCTTTAATTAGAAGAGATAGAAAATGATTTTAGCAGTTGATGTGGGTAACACTAATATAAAAATAGGGTTTACTAAAGATAATACGATTCTACAAGCATTTAATATAGCAACAGATAGTGGCAAAACCTCTGACGAATATCTGCTTCTTATAGAACTATTTGCGAAAAAAGCAAAAATAAACCTGGAGGAATTAGAGGGAATAATAATCTGTTCAGTTGTACCTTCTTTGGATCCAATTTTTGAGACTCTCTCAAAAAGATTATTAGGAAAAAACCCTATTTTTGTTGAACCAGGTATAAAAACAGGTTTGGTAATCAATGCAGAGAATCCAAAAGAAGTTGGTTCCGATATAGTTTCAATTGCTGCTGGGGCAATATACTTTTATGGTACTCCTTCAATTACCATTAGTTTTGGTACTGCTACAGTATTTATCCCTATATCAAGGAACAATACATTGCTTGGAGTTTCAATTGCTCCTGGACTAATAAGCTCAACTGAAGCTCTTATTAAGAAAGCTTCAAAACTTCCAAGATTTAATATAAAAGATCCAAACACATTTATAGGGAAAAACACAATTACATCCTTGCAGGCTGGTTTTTACTATGGTTTTCAGGGCTTAACAAGAAACATTATCGAAGGAATGAAAAAAGAGATGAAAGAGAAAAAAATAAAAATCATTGCAACTGGAGGATTATCAGAATTTGCAGTCAATACAATTAAAGAAATAGATGCTATAGACCCATACCTTTCTCTTAAAGGACTATCTGTCATATATGATAAAAACGTTAAAAATAGGTAATGTAGAGTTAAAGAACCAGCTTATCCTTGCTCCAATGGCAGGGTACACTGATGCTGCTTTTAGATTAATCTGTAAAAAATTTGGAGCATCTCTAACATACACTGAGATGATTTCAAGTCTTGGAATATACTTTAAAAATGAAAAAACTTATTCCCTCCTCAAAACTTTTCCAGAAGAACACCCTGTAACTGTTCAGCTTTTTGGTTCGCATCCAGAAAAAATGGCACAAGCTGCAAAAGTTGTTGAAGATTTGGGATTCGATATTATTGATATCAATATGGGATGCCCTGCTCCAAAAATTCTCAAAAGTAATAGCGGAGGAGCTCTTTTAAAAGATTTAAAGCTTATAGAAAATATAATTACTGAAACCGTAAACTCAGTATCAATACCTGTTACTATAAAAATAAGAATAGGTTATAAAGAAGATGAATTTAAAGCAATTGATGTTGCTAAAATTGCTGAAAGTTGTGGAGCAAAAGCTATAGCAGTTCATGGAAGTACAGTTATGCAAAAAGAAACAGGAAGTAAGAATTGGGATGCTATAAAAAAAGTAAAAGAAAGTGTAAAAATAAAAGTTATAGCAAATGGTGGAATAAAAACTCCACAAGACATAATTAAAATTCTTGATTACACAGGAGCAGATGCAATAATGATAGGCAGAGCAGCACTTGGTAGACCATGGTTTTTTAAAGATGCATTAAAATTATTAAGTGGAGAGAGTATCGATTTAACCAAAAAAACTAATGTATCATTACTATTTGAAACATTATTTGAACATATAGAGCTTGAAAAAAAAATTTATGATGATTATACAGCCGTTAGAGAGCTTAGAAAACATATACCATATTATCTTAAAGACCTTCCAGAATCTGGTAGAGTAAAAGATAACGTAAATAAAGCAAAAAGCATAAAAGAAGTTCTATTAATATTACATAACTATAAAAATACTTTTTTTTAAATATAATAGAAATCTGATTTAAAATTCTTTCTAAATATTAGAAAGCAAAGGTGAACTATAAAGATGAAAAGAGTTATAAGTGTGAGTCTTGGTTCGTCTGAAAGAAACCATAAAAGCAGTATTAATTTTCTCGGTGAAGAATATGAGTTGGAGAGAATAGGAACTGATGGAGATCCTGAGAAAATGAAAGAAATTTTTACTACTTACGATGGGAAAGTTGATGCATTTGGGCTGGGTGGTTTTGACCTATATCTTACATACCGCAATAAAAAGTATGTGTTTAAAGATGCCTATAATGTTGTAAAAGTTGTTAAAAAGACTCCTGTAGCAGATGGTTCTGGTGTTAAAAGAACTCTTGAAAAAGATTCCATAAAAAAACTTTTTGATGAAGGAATAATAAATCCTTCTATGAAAGTTCTAATACCTTCTGCTGCCGCAAGATATTATATGTTTGAAGCATTCAAGGAGCTTGGCTTTACTGTTGTATGGGGTGACTTAGCTTTTGCTCTAAACATGGCTTCGGTGGGAATTGTAAATCCTATTCTTATTGAAATTCTTGCAACTTTGCTTCTGCCAATCGTTGTTAAATTACCTTTTAAGTTGCTTTATCCTATCGGGAAAGAAGAGGAAGAAATTATACCGAAATACGAAAATCTTTACAATTTAGCTGATATCATTGCAGGAGACTTCCACTTTATAAGGCATCATATGCCAGATAATTTAGAAGGTAAAATAATAATAACTAACACTCTCACAAAAAAAGATATCGAAGAGTTAAGAAAAAGAAAATTAAAAATGGTTATAACTACTACGCCTGAATTTAACGGAAGATCTTTTGCAACTAATGTTATTGAAGCTTTTGTTTGTGCTGCACTTAGCAAAAAAGCTGAAGATATAAAAGATTCTGAGTTTAGAGAGGTTTTTAAAGAACTCAATTTTAAACCAAGAATAATTAATTTATAAAATCACAAGGAAGGTATAAAATGAAAAGGGGAAGAGGAAGACCAAGAAAGAAAAAACCATTAAGCGAAACAGAAAACATAGATTTGGATTTAACCGAAGAGGAATTAACTGACAAATGGAAAGAAGAAAATGAAGAAGATGATGAATTATTAGAAGAGCAACCTTATAATTTAGAAGAGAGAAGAGAGTTTCACGAAACAAGCTTTAAAGAAAAACCTGTTCTCACAAAACATGGATTAGACTTACTGAAGAAAGAACTTAAAGAACTTAAAACAATAAAAAGACAGGAAGTTGCAGAGCGTATCAGACAAGCTAGGGAGTTTGGAGACTTAAGTGAAAACTCTGAATATGAAGAGGCAAAAAAAGATCAAATGTTTGTGGAGAATAGAATTGCAGAGTTAGAAAATATTCTTAGATCTGCAATTATCATTGAAGAAACACCTGAGAGTAAAGATCTGGCAGTCCAGGTCGGAACCACTGTGAAGCTTCAAAACATTGAAGACTCTTCAATTAAAGAATTCAAAATTGTTGGAACATTAGAAGCTGATCCTTTTAACAATATTGTTTCCAATTCTTCTCCATTAGGTAAAGCTTTGATTGGGAGAAAAAAAGGAAATATTGTTAGAATTGAAACTAATGATAAAGTAATTAAATATAAAATTCTTGATATTAAAAGAACTGAAGATGACTGAAAGTAAGGACATTTATTTTGAAGATTTAATACCAATAATTAATAATTTAAAAAATTTAAACATTGATCCTTACCCTATATTTGCAGAAAAATTAGATAACATAGAGGAAATAAAGAGTAATTATGAATTATATGAAAATAAAGAAGTTAATGTTGCAGGAAGAATTTTAACAAAAAGAGAACATGGAAAAGCAAGTTTTGCAACTATTTTAGGTGGAAATACAAATATCCAAATTTACTTTAAATTCGATAATCTCGGAGAAGAAAAGTATAACCTTTTTAAGAAATTCATAGCTGTCGGGGATTTTATAGCAGTAAAAGGTATTGTTTTTAAAACTCATACTGGAGAAATCACAGTTTCTGCGAATGACATAAAATTACTTTCAAAAGCATTACTTCCACTTCCAGAAAAATGGCACGGTATTGAAAATCCTGAGGTGAGATACAGACAAAGATATCTTGATTTAATAATTAATAAGGATACAAAAAAGACTTTTGATACAAGAGCAAAAATCATTTCAACAATTAGAAAAACACTTGAAAGCTTGAATTTTACTGAAGTTGAAACTCCTATTCTTCAAGAGATGTATGGTGGCGCAATAGCTAAGCCCTTTGTTACTCATCATAATGCTCTTGACGAAGACTTATATCTAAGAATTGCTCCTGAACTTTACTTGAAAAGATTGATTATTGGTGGTTATGAGAAAGTATTTGAGATAGGTAAAGCATTTAGGAATGAGGGTATTTCGATCCAGCACAATCCTGAATTTACTATTCTTGAACTTTACGAAGCTTATACAGACTATAAGAGGATGATGGAGATAACAGAAATAATATTTGAAGCTCTAATTAGTGAAGTTATTAAGACTCCTCAAATTGAATACAGAGGTAAAACAATCGAATTTAAATTTCCTTTTACAAGGCTTACATTGTCTGAAGCATTCTCTCTTTATGCAAATGTGGATATCAATGATCTTAAAGATTTAGATTTCGCTAAAGCATACATAAATAAAGAAAATATTTCAATTAATAAACCCCTCTCCTGGGAATCTGTAGTTGATGAAATTCTTAAGAAAAAAATTGAGCCTAACTTGATTCAGCCGACATTTCTTTATGATTATCCTCTCCCGCTCTCTCCGCTTGCAAAAAAGAAAGTAGATAATCCTGAATGGGTAGAAAGATTTCAGCCAATCATTGGTGGTCTTGAGATAGGTAATGCATTTACAGAATTAAATGATCCAATTGACCAATTTGAAAGATTTGCCCAACAGGAAGAGGCGAGAAAAGGTGGAGACCTTGAGGCTCATACTTTTGACCGTGATTACATAGAAGCTATGAAATTTGGTATGCCACCAACAGGTGGTTTGGGGCTTGGTATAGATAGAATCATTATGTTGCTAACAGGGAAGGAATCAATAAGAGAAGTTATACTTTTCCCACAGCTCAGGAAAAAAGATTAATGGATATTGTGTTAGATGGTGAATCCCTCAAATTAAGCGTCATTGAGGTTTTCTTAAGCGAAAAAGCAAAAGTAACCATAAATAAAGAAGTATTAAAGAAGATTAAGAAATCTTGTGATATTGTAAAAGATAGCGTAGAGAAAAAGAAGATTGTTTATGGAATAAATACAGGTTTTGGAAAGCTTTGCAATACAGTAATAAATGAAAAAGACTTAAAAAAACTTCAATTAAACCTTCTTAGAAGTCATGCAATTGGTGTAGGTGAATATCTTTCAAAAGATTCAGCCAAAACCTCCATTTTAATTAGATTAAATAGCCTCTTAAAGGGAAATTCTGGAGTTACTCCTGATACAATAAACTCAATTCTTACGATACTAAATAGCGATGCATATCCTCTCATACCTAAAATTGGCTCTTTAGGAGCAAGTGGTGATCTTGCTCCACTTGCACATTTTGCTCTTCTTTTAATTGGGGAGGGTGAGTGTATCTACAAAGGAGAGAAAATAACTGGAAAAAAGCTTCTTAAAAATTTAGGTCTTAATCCACTCTCTCTTGAACCAAAAGAAGGGCTTGCTCTTATTAATGGATTGGCTTTTTCATCTGGTATTTTTAGTGTAGACTTATTAAATGCAAAAAATGTAATAATTGGTGGATTGTGTGCAGCTATACTTTCTCTATCTTCCTATATGGCAAGAATAGATGCGTTTTCTCCAAAACTTCATTCCTTAAAACCTCATAAAGGGCAGATGTTTATTGCAGAATTACTATATAATGCTCTTAAGGATTCTAAGATTAAAGATTCAACAAAAAGAGTCCAGGATCCATACTCTATGAGATGTATTCCTCAAGTATTGGGTCCTATTATAGATTGCTATGAGTATTGTAAAAATGTATTAGAGATAGAGATAAATTCTGCCACTGATAATCCTCTTATAATTTTAGATAGTGGAGAAATCATTTCTGGTGGGAATTTTCATGGTGAACCAATAGCTCTTGCTTCTGATTTCTTAGGGTTCTCATTAAATATTTTAGGAGAAATAAGTGAAAGAAGAGTAAATCAACTTCTTGACCCAAATTTAAATGAATTAAATAAACCATTTTTAGCCAACAACCCAGGAATTGAGTCTGGTTTCATGATAGCTCAATACACAGATGCAGCGCTTATTTCAAGAAATAAAATTTTATCATACCCAGCGTGTATGACATCTATTCCAGTTTCAGCAAATCAGGAAGATTTTGTTAGTCAAGCAGCAAATTCATGTTTAAAACTATCAGAAATTATTGAAAACCTTTCAAAAATAGTAGCAATCGAATTGCTGGTTTCTGCTCAAGCCCTTGAAGAGAGGAATTTAAAGGAAGTTAGCGGAAAGACTGTAGAAATATATGATTTTGTGAGGAATTTAAGCGAACCTTTAAAAGAAGATAGATCCCTCTCTAAAGATATTAATATTGTAGCAAGTGAGGTTCTGAAGGGTAATTTTAAGAAATTGCTCCCTTCCTGTGAAGAGTTGTAAAATATTTTTTTGCAAATCTATGTGCTTCATCACGAATGCTTTGAAAGAGTTTTAATATTTCTGAGTGAGCTTCTAACTTTATTGGCTCGCTTTTTCCAAAAACATAAATTAATTCTTCCCTTTTTGCAAGAGAAATAATAGGGATATTTACCCCATCCTCTGCTAAAGCTTCATTTGCCGCATTAAGTTGACATTCTCCTCCGTCAATTAAAATTAAGTCAGGGAGATTGCCAAACTTATCGTCAGTATGTTTGATCCTTCTTGAAATAACTTCTTTTATCATCGCAACATCATTTGGTCCACTCGTAAACTTTATTTTAAATCTTCTATATAGCTCTTTTGACGGTTTTGCATTTACAAATACTACCATTGAACCAACTGCATCTACTCCACTAATATTTGATATATCATATCCTTCGATCTTTTCAGGCACTTTTTCAAGAGATAAAAGTTCTTTAATATCTAAAAGGACTTTCGGAGGTTCATTCTTTGGAACAATTCTATTAGATTTAATCTTAATTTCAAAGTGCTTTTTTGCATTTTCAAGACATAGTTCGAGGGCTTTTTTCTTTTCTCCTCTTGTAGGATAAATAAACTTAATGTTTTTTAAATTATATTTCTCTAAAATTGCTTTTAATAAGCTCTCTTTGTCGCTTTCATTAAGTTTTAAAGAAAGAATAATTTCAGTTGGTGGAGCCTCCTTATTAATATCAAAATAATATCTGGATAAAAAGGAAGTTAATACAGATTGGGGAGTTTCAGAAAGAGTACTCTCAACTGTAAAATTATCTTCATATATAATTTTTCCTTCTCTTACTTTCATGATTTCAATCAGAGATTGACTTTCTTCTGTATAAATTGCAAATATATCTTGAGATAATTTTAATGAAGGACTAACAACTCTTTGTTTATCGATAATACTATCAATACTAAAAATCTGGTCTCTCAATATAGAGGCATATTCAAAATTTTCTTCTCCTGAATAGTAATTCATTTTTGCTTCTAAATGCTTCTTTAAGGGCTTATACTCTCCTTTTAAAAACATTACTGCATTATTAACAGCATCTGAATAAGTCTTAATGTCTACTTTTCCAACGCATGGAGCAAGGCACTGATTTATATGCATAAGTAAACAAGCTCTTTTTTCTCTCTTGTTAGCAAGATTACCTTTACACACTCTTATGCAGAAAGTTTTTGAAAGTAGTTTTAATATCTTACTTAAGGCTTTAGCTGAAGTATAAGGACCAAAATATAAAGCTCCATCATCTAAAATCCTTCTCACTTTTAATATAGCAGGGTAATCATCATTTGTGATTTTTATGTAGGCATAACTTTTTGAGTCTTTAAGCTGAATGTTAAAATAAGGTTTGTACTTTTTAATAAAATTACACTCAAGGATTAGTGCCTCGTAAGGAGATTTAGTTATAATAAATTCTATATCATCAACGCTTTCAATAAGTTTCTCAATTTTCTGATCTGTTTTTGCCTTTAAGAAGCAAGATGAGACTCTATCTTTTAAGGATGTAGCTTTTCCGACATATAAAATTTCTTTAGTCTTGGACTTCATTATGTAAACTCCAGGACTATCAGGAAAATTTTTAACTTTTTCTCTTAAAGACGAACTCATTTTAACATCTCTTTGTATTTCTGCCACAACACAAGCATCAAAATAATAACTTTAATCCTTATGTGTGCATCTATATAACTATATAATTCAATTTCTTAAATTCAATTTCTTTACTATAGCTTAAGTTTGATTTTAATAAACTCCAACAAATTTATCAATTAATTAAAAGGAAGATCAATTTTGGAGTTATTATTTTCGGAGGAATTTATAAGCATTTTAATAACTCCCTAAGATAGAAAATCTTTTGTTCTATACTGTATAGCTTCTGATATATCCTGAATATCTACCTTTTCTACTTCCCTTAAATCAGCTATAGTGCGGGAAACTTTCATAATTTTAATTATAGCTCTACCAGAGAGATAAAACTTATCTGCTGCAAGCTTCAAGAGATCTTTTGCATCTTTTGTCATCATAACATATTTACTTATTTTCTTTGGCGTAAGTT
>Ga0255344_1001567_pt1 | contig 30137 bp, 33 predicted proteins | sample wastewater_treat_5_FD_192414 | JGI IMG/M metagenome (GOLD analysis project Ga0255344, IMG submission 192414) | Wastewater microbial communities from Lulu Island WWTP, Vancouver, Canada - plant18 | ecosystem: Engineered > WWTP > Wastewater > Unclassified | place: Canada: Vancouver, British... | reverse complement strand
TCACCTAAAAGAGATATTTCTTTAGATGATTTTTTTGCCCTAGAGCAAATGTCCGACACATAAGCAGTTTTATCCATTTTACAGCCTTATTTTCATTTCAGTGAAATTAGTACTTCCGCGTGAAATGTTCTTTTTTATAAATTCAATTTCATTATTCAATTCATTATCAGCATTTATAGAGTCAAGATACTTTAAAGCAGATTCATCATTCATTGCTGAAATTCTGCACATTATAAGAATACGCTTCATATAAACATCTTTTTCAATGGCTATTCTTTTATCCAAAAAATTACCCGTATCAGCACTGATTTCTGATAAAGCAGTATATCCGGCGATTCTGTCCAATGGATCTTCCGAATAAAGTTTATTCGAAATGGATGCAATTTCGGAACTTCCACTGCGAAGAATATAATCAATGCTGCCCGGCAGAATTTTTTTTGCAAGATACCCGATTAAAAACACCGAAAGAAAAATCACTGCAATGATCGGAATTTTTATTGCTTTACAAAGCACCATAACAACCCTTTTATTGGATTGAATCTAACTCGGCTTATTTTGGCAATTATTTTTTCGGAGGATTCATGGACTGCTTATTCTGTAAAATTGCTTCAAAAGAAATAAAATCAGAAATTGTTTACGAAAATGCCAATGTTGTAGCATTTAAGGACATACGTCCACAGGCTGCAGTTCATCTTCTCCTCATTCACAGAACCCATACGGAAAATGTATCATCAACAACATCCGATAATTCACACATTTTCGCCGATCTCTTTCTTGCTGCAAAAGAAATTGCCGATTTACAGGGTTTTGCAAAAGACGGATACAGAATAATCATCAACAGCGGCGGATGTTCGATGCAGGAAGTTTATCACACTCACCTGCATATTCTCTCAGATAAGACTTCTCTGGGTCCGCTTCTCGCCTGATTATTAACATGTTTTATATTGTTAATATTCTTTGCAGTTAAGCTTCCTTCGGGTTTTTATAATTAAAGCCCATTGATTCCAGCATGGAAATATCGTCATTTACGGATCTTCCCTGCGTAGTAAGGAAATCGCCGATCATTAAACCATTAATTCCGGATAATATTCCTTCATCATGAAGATGCCCCAGATTCATTCGTCCGCCTGCATAACGGATATTTTTCCGCGGCATAATGAAACGGAAAATGGCAATGGTTTTTATAATGTCTTCCGGGGATATCTTATTGATTCCAAAAAGCGGCGTCCCTTCAATTGGAGAAAGGATATTGAGGGGAACTGATTGAGGATCAAGTGACTTTATTTCAAACGCAAACGCAGCACGGTCATTCCATGTCTCACCAAGCCCGATTATTCCGCCGATACATAGTTCAATATCTGCCGAACGGATATTTCTTATAGTTTCCAGTTTCTCGCGATGGGAATGAGTAGAACATATTTTTGAAAAATATGAATTATTCGTTTCAAGATTATGATGGTAAAGAGAAAGCCCTGCTTGTTTCAATTTGACCGCTCTTTCCATGGTCATAAAACCGATTGAAGCGCAGATAGTCATACCTGTATCTCTGACAAGAGAGGATATGATATTGCAGACTGAATCAAATTCTTCATCATTAAGTGCGCGTCCGCTTGTTACAATGGAAAACCTCTGTACACCTAATGACTTCATTTTTAAGGCTTGCGGCAGAATTTCCTCATAAGAAATTAATGGATATTCGTTAATATTTGTGGAATAGTAGGAAGACTGAGCGCAATAACGGCAGTCTTCGGGGCACTTTCCGGATTTAGCATTTATTATTGAACAAAGAACCATTTCATTACCGGAAAAATGCCGTCTTATTCTGTCAGCAGAACGTGCTAAAGAAAAGCAATTTTCTTTTGTTAAATCAATCGCTTCTTCAAAGGTAAGCTCTTCTCCTGAAATAACCTTTAGTTCAAGCACATCTACAATTGAAAAATTGTTCATTTTGTAATTTCTTTTTCCTTTCTTTTCAATTGGAAAAGCCAAAAACCGTAATATAAAAGAAATGACATTATAAACAAATGAAAGAGAAAACTTTTACCTTCAAGATATGCAAGAAATATCACGGAATCCACAAAATATAGAATTATCCCGAATATAAAAAAGCGGAAACTGTGCTTCATTACCCGATTGGCAATTAATAGAAAAAGAAAAATGAACAGAACATTAAATGTTATTGAAAGAGGAAGTACTCCTTTATAGTAATATTTGAAATACTGACTTAGTCCATCCGATATTTGAAGAAATCCCAATCCGATGAAGAGATTTGCGTAACCGTGGGTATAATTAACAATGAATGAATTAACTGCTCCAAGAATAGCTATTAGAATAAAAATTTTTCCGCCGCGCTTAACTCTCTTTTCCAGAATATCAGAAAAAACATATTTACCATCTAACATTAATAACTCCGTTATAAGACAGATTTATTAACGTGACTGCAGTGTAAAGAAAATTTTAAATTAAAACTGTAGATGAATACGCAATGATCAAAAAATCAGTATCTTGATCCCATTTCGTTATTAGAACCGAAAATATTAAATTTTACGCCAAAAAACAGCTGATATCCGCTTATAGATTTTCCTGCCGCATCAAGACTTCCTGAATATAATGATTTATGCCATCCCAATCCAGCAAAAAGAGAAATATTCTGAGAGAAATCATATACAGTACCGGCTCTTAATGAAATTATAGTACCACGGTCTTTTATTTCATAAGAATCGGTATCTGTCGAATTCCATAGATCAGTGACTTTTGCATTCGAATAACCAGCTCCGAATTCACCGAAGCCGTACAAAGGTAAATTTTTAATCTGATGTCTGTACTGTACATAAAACAAATTGACCATGAAATCTATTTTTTCTTCATTAGGCTTGTCTGCATTTTCAGTTTTTGAAGCTTTACCGAATCGGTATCCGAGAGACAAATTTTTCATTAAGTCTGTTTCAATTGAAGCGCCGAGCATGAAAGGTGAAAGAGAAGCACCGGTCGAAATATATGAAATTTCCGGATTAAGACTCAATCTTGAAGAATATGCAGATACCGGAAAAATCAGTAAAAGTAACAAAAAATATCTTTTCATAAAATAACCCTCTCGGACAATGTAATCGGATGATTATTCTAACACTTGTATGCAATAAGTCAAACGAATTTTAAATCATCAGCTTCCGGAAAACAATAAACATTAATTATTATGATTGTTACCGCAGGTTAAACAATAAACATTAATTATTATGATTGTTACCGCAGGTTAAACATTAAAGTTTCAATTTTAATTGACAATTATGTGATTTTGATTTCGACTATTACAGGAGAGCTGAATGATAATTCTTAACGGAAACATAATCATCGTGGACAGTGAAAGAGCTACTCTTGATGATAAAATGCACTTCGAAAGAGCTGTCATTACTCTAATTCAGTCAGGTTCAAAAAGTATCAGCATTGACCTTAGCAAGACAGTTTATCTTCCTTCAGAAATGATGGGCTTTATGATGTGGAAAAAGAAAGAACTGGTCGATATAAAAATTGACTTTAAGATTTCAGCAATCAATTCTTCTCTAAAAAAAATATTTGATAATGCAATGCTTTCACAATTTTTTGAAATTGATATGAATACCGACGTCACCGAATGATTATCCTTTTCCCTTCATGTAGTTTATTATACTTTCAATATTCATTATTCTTTGTACTCCGCCGAGCCGGATAGCCTCTCTGGGCATACCGAAAACAACACATGACGCTTCGTCCTGAGCTATGGTATCGGCTCCCGCCTGCATCATTTCAAGAAGTCCGGATGCACCATCAGCTCCCATTCCGGTAAGAATTATTCCGGTTGCATTTTCTCCTGCTGCAGTTGCCGCCGACGAAAAAAGAATATCAACGGAAGGTTTATGCCTGTTTTTAGGAGGATCATCATTAACTTCAACAAAATATCCAGAGGAATCCTTTCTGAGGAGCATCTGCATACCGCCCGGAGCGATTAGCGCACTGCCCCTTTTTACCCGATCACCGTCGGATGCCTCCTTAATGAAAATCTTTGCAAATGAATTCATTCTATTTGCAAATGCTTCCGTAAATTTCGGCGGCATGTGCTGAGTTACAACTATACCCGGGAAATCTGAGTTCATGCTGGTTAGAATTTCCTCAATGACCTCGGTTCCTCCGGTTGAAGCCCCTATTACATATACAGAATCACTATTTTCCAGATGAGACTGTGCGTTATCTTTTGAAACAACTGTTCTTTCTTTAACTTTCCGATGCTTAATTGAAAGATGTTTTGCTGTCTCAATTTTCTCTATAAGCCTCTCTCTGAAATCTTCCCATGATTTTCCAGTTTCTTCTGATTTTGGCTTCAAGACAAAATCAATTGCACCGTATTCTAAAGCACGTATTGTTTCACTTGCTCCTCTGTCTGTAAGAGAACTTACCATGATGACAGGCATGGGCTTAATCATCATTAATTTCTGAAGAAATGTAAGTCCATCCATACGAGGCATTTCAATATCAAGCGTTATAACATCAGGCTGCAAAGTCTTTATTTTGTCGGCTGCTATAAACGGATCCATTGCAGTACCGACGACCTCAATATCAGGAACATTCTTAAGAGCATCTGTCATAAATTTTCTTACAACAGCGGAATCATCTACAATCAGAACTTTTGTTTTGCTCATAAGTCCTCATCCCCTTTTTCATTTTTCCCCATTCGTCTTAAAAAGACCTTGCCGGTCTGTGCCTCCATTATTATCTTTCGTGTTGCTTTTCCGCCTATATCTTCAAGAACAATCGGAATATCCTCAAGCTCCACCATTATTCTCGCAAGACGTATGTTACCTTCGGCGACAGGGCCTTGAGGTCTGTTTAAATCGATGACATTTCCGCCGCCGAAAATTTTCGCTTTCAGATTTTTTTTCATAGCACCGTTATGGTACATCGATTCTATTAAATTTTTTATTGCACTGATACCGTAACGTGAAGATATTTCATCTTTGGTAAAACGGTCCTTTTCGGTTATTTTTCCGGGAAGCATAAAATGATTCATTCCTGAAATTTTAGTTTCAGAGTCATGCAGGCAAACCGAAATACACGATCCTAATACAGTCGCAATATATTCATCTTTTGCGCTGACATAGTATTCCCCTGGATAAATTATCATCATGGGCTTTCCGTATTTTCTTCCCTCGTGCATGTTTTACAATACTTCCGAATTAAAAAATATTCAATCTTTTTTATACAGAGTTCTTCCGATATTGCTGAAATGCAAATTGAAATTTGTTATATTTTCTGAATGACCAATAAACAAATAGCCCGAATCAGCAATATAATCGTAAAACTTCTGAAACAATATTTTCTGGGTTTCTTTATCAAAATATATTACGACATTTCGGCAGAAAATAACATGGAACTTTTTTTTCATCGGGTATATTTCATCAAGAAGATTTAATCTGGCAAAATGTATCATCTTTCGAAGATTATCTTTTACTTTAAAAAGATTATTATTTTCTTTCTTCCCGCGCAGAAAGTACTTTTTCAGCAGTTCTGTTTCCATTACAGAAACCTGATCGGCTTTATAAACTCCTTCAGAAGCTGTTGATAAAACATTTGTATCAATATCTGTTGCAAGTATTTTTACCGGATTTTCTTTTCCTTGAAAATATTCACTGGCTGTTATCGCAATCGAATACGGTTCTTCGCCGGTAGAACATCCGGCACTCCATATTCGTATTTCACCCGAAGATTCTAAAGACGGGAAAACAATATCTCTTAAATAATCGAAATGAAATCCTTCTCTGAAAAATTCAGTTTTATTTGTTGTAACAGCATTAATAAATTCAACTATTTCTTTTGAGTAATTTGAATTCAGATAATCAATATATTCATTATAATTAGATAAATTTAGAATACGCATTCTCCTCATCACTCTGGACTGAAGAAGCGCCTTTTTATTAAACGAAAGTTTAATTCTGCTTTCACGAAAAACAATTTCGCTTAAAAATTCAAACTGATCTTCCGTTAACTCGTAATTTAAACTCATAATCACTCAAACAGCAAATAATTTGTTTTAATTTCTTTATTTCTGAAAGCTGAATCTATATATTCCTTTTCCAGTCTGACAAACTCCGAATTTGAATCATTATTAATCAGCATTTTACGAAAAGCCTCACCTGTGTGAGGCTTAAAAAGCAGATACCTTCTGAAATTTCCTCCAAGATCTTCAGCCATTAATTCAATTGCTTCACGCTGAAGATATTCATGAATAAAACGGATGTTACTATTTACAACTCCGCTTACTGCTCCTCCAACGACATATCCTGCCCCGAATATCTTAGCCTTAAGAGACCGGCGGTCACCGCCTCTTTTCACAAAATCAGCCACAAGAAGTTCTATATTATATATTCCATGTTCTGCGATTTCATCTGCATAAATTCCTTCTGTTCCCAAAGTGCCAGGAACAATGAAATGCCCCATACCACCTATTTTCAAATGAGGATCATAAAGACACAACACAAGACAGGAACCTGATACAGTATTAACATAGCACCTCTGATCTGTAAAAAAATGCTCACCGGGATAAATGACATAAAGAGGAAGTCCCTCCCTATAATTGTCAGTTTTAATCATCAGGCTGTTTTATCTTCTTCAATTTTCTTAAATTCTTCGTGATTCAAAATTTTATCAACATCCAGAATTATTACAAGAAGAGACTCAATTTGTCCAATCCCTTTAATAAAATCAGTTTCAATTTTAGAAGTAAAATGAGGCGTATTCTGAATGGTACTTACAGGTATTGACGCAACATCAGAAACTGTATCAACAATCATTCCGATCAGACGTTCCCGGACTTCAACGATTATAATAACAGTAAAGGTATCATATTCTTTCTCCTGAAGCTGAAACTTCAGTCTCATATCTACAACAGGAACAACTGCACCTCTAAGATTTATTACTCCGCGCATAAAAGAAAGAGAATTCGGCACATGGGTAATCTCTGTCATACCAAGAATTTCCTTAACTTTTAGTACTTCTACTCCATATGTTTCTGATCCTATCATAAAAGTTACAAACTGATTTTCTTCACCAAGTGAAATTTTTTCCTTATTATCTTTCTCCATTACTCATTCCTCCTATCTAATCAGTTTTTCAACAACGGCAACTAAATCAGCAGGTTTAAACGGCTTAATCATCCACCCTGAAGCTCCCACACATTTTCCTTCTTTTATTTTATCTTCTTCTGATTCGGTTGTTAAAACCAGAACAGGCGTAAATTTATCAGATTTACGGAATTCTTTTATAAATGTTATGCCATCCATTTCCGGCATGTTTACATCAACTATAACAAGTCCAAGTTCGGCACCGGAAGAACTAAGTGAAGAGAAGGCTTCAAGCCCCTTTTTGCCGTTTTCAGCCTGCTTAACTTCCATGCCAATCGGCTTAACGGCAAATTCTACACTGGCCCTTATTGTCGGCGAATCATCTATTACAAGTATTGTTTTCATTTTTCTCCTCCCTTTTTCATATACCCGCAAATTTCAAATTGTTTAATAATTTCATTATTCATTCCAGATACTTTAAATATTTTCTTTCTTTGCTTTGCTTCAATTCTTGCAGCACATATAACCTGAACAGAAGATAAATCAAGTCTTCGCTGATTTGAAAGATTGAGAACAACTTCTGAATTTTGTTCAATAGCACTCAGAATATCATTTTTAAACTGTTTGATATTTTTGATCCCGGCGTCTTTGGAAAAAAATAATTCTTTCATTCAATCACCTTTTCGTTTTTCAATCCGCTCATGAGTCCGTGAATATCAATTATTAAAGCAACAGAACCGTCTCCGAGTATTGTCGCACCCGAAATAGCACTGCTTTGAGTTATATAAGAATCCAGACTTTTAATAACTATCTGCTGCTGACCGATGAGATCATCAATCATCAGTGCAAGACGTTCACCGTTGGTTTCTACTATTATTAACAAAGATTCCCATGGATTTGTGTGATCCGCTGATGTTGAAAAAAAGTCATAAAGCCGTATTAAAGAAACATATTCTCCTCTTACAAGAACGACTTCTCCTTTGCCCTTTACTGTTTTGACATCATCCTTTTTCGGCTGGATTGACTCAACAATTGACAGCAAAGGAACTATATATGTTGAATTTCCGACTCTGAAAAGCATTCCGTCAATAATTGCCAGAGTAAGCGGAAGCTTAATACGGACTGTTGTACCCTTTCCTTTAAGCGAATCAATTTCGATAGTTCCGCGGAGTGCATCAATATTACTTTTTACTACATCCATTCCTACTCCGCGTCCGGAAAGATCAGAAACGGCATCTGATGTTGAAAATGCAGGAAGAAATATAAAAGATTTCAGTTTTTCTTCAGAAACTTCATCATCTTTTGAAATAATATTTTTAGAAATAGCTTTCGCCCTTATTTTTTCGTAATTTAATCCTCTTCCGTCGTCTCTTATTTCGATGAAAACACTTCCCTCCTGATGATAGGCATTTAGGGATATTACGCTTTGCGAATCTTTTCCGCAATTCATTCTTTCTTCAGAAGTTTCAATTCCATGATCTATGGAGTTTCTGATCATATGCTTGAGAGGATCGCTTATCCGTTCTATAACTGTTTTATCAAGCTCTGTATCTTTGCCGCTTATATCTAGACGAATGTCTTTGCCAATCTGTTTCGACATATCACGAACAAAACGTTTGAACTGCTCAAAGGTCGGTCCTATCGGAATCATTCGTATTGACATTATCTGTTCCTGAAACTCTCTCGTTATACGGTCAAGACCATAAAGAGCATTTTTAAGCCTATAACCCTGTTCTTCATCGAGAGCATCAGATATTCTATTTAAGGAAGCCTGACCTATAACAATTTCACCGAGAAGATTCATAAGATTATCAAGTTTCATGGTATCAACTCGAACCGTATTTGATTCGATTTTTTTCTTGATATCATCCTGAATTCCAAGTGCGGTATTTAAATCCTTTGGAGTAGCAAATCCTTTCTCGACAATTATTTCGCCGATCTTTTTGTTTTCTTTCTGCTGTTCGCTTAAGACATCTTCAAGTTCTCTTTCTGTTACAATTCCCTTATTTACAAGAATATCGCCTAATTTTTTTTCACCGCGTTTTTCATCAAGATTTTCAACATATTCAGAAGTGATATCTTCAATGATAATTTCGTTATTATCAAGAACGAAGAGAAATACTTCCTTAATCTTATCTATTGACTTTACGGTTTTGACAACAACACGCCACGAAAAATAGCATTTTTCAGGATCAAGTTTTGAAAGCATTGAAAGTTTTCGTCTGTCTACGAAATTTTCAACAACTTCACCGCTTTCAAAAAGATCTTCCATTACAATCAGAGGATCAATCCCGAATTCAAAAATATTTTCAATAAATTCCGCTTTTATTCTATAATACCTTATTTTATCAGGAACAACATTAACCGGCAATACCTCACCGCTTCGTATTACTTCCAATCTCGTAAGAATATCATTTTTAATAGTATCGTATTTCTCACCGATTCCGCCTTCAAAAAGAGTTCCTCTGATCCAGTCTGTACTTTGAAGAAGAATGCTGATAAGATCCTCAGTGATAGAAATTTTTCCGGAACGCACAAGATCCAGGCATGACTCAAGAGAGTGAGTAAACTCGCTTATTGATGTGAAACCGGCAATACCCGAACTGCCTTTTAAAGTATGATAATATCTGAAAAGCCTGTTTACTACTTCACTTGATTTTGTTTCTTCAAGCACAACAAGATCATTCTCGATATTGTCAAGAATCTCACGGGCCTCGTTCTGAAATATTTCAATAATTCCCGATTCTGACATAACTCACTCCCAAGAATATTTAAAACTCTTCAAATCCTTCGTTTGTAAGAATTTCTTCTATGCTTCCTTTCTGAGCTTTATCAGGCATCTTCTTGTCCGATATCTCAGTATGTGCTTTATCTTTCTTTATCTCAGGTGTAGTCTTTTTAGCCTGAGAAGATTTGAGATGAAGTTCTTTATGTTTTGCGGCATATGTTTCTGTTTTAAGCTCATCTCTGATCTTAAATTTTTCCATCATAGCCAGCAATTCCTGAGCTTGATTTGCCATTTCTTCCGAAGCAGAAGCTGTTTCTTCAACAAGACCTGCATTCTGCTGAGTCATCGAATCAAGTTCTTCAACCGCTACATTTATCTGACTTACACCCTGTCTTTGCTCTTCACTGGCAGCAGCAATTTCACTGACATATTTGCCGACGCTTCTTACGCTTTCCACAATCATCTTAAGAGCTTCACCGCTCTTATTAGCAAGCTCAGTTCCTTTAGAAACTTTATTTCTTGAGTCTTTTATCAGTTCTGCTATTTCCTTCGCCGCTGTACCTGATCTCTGAGCTAGATTTCTGACTTCTCCGGCAACTACAGCAAAACCGCGGCCCTGTTCACCTGCTCTTGCAGCTTCAACTGCGGCATTAAGTGCAAGTAAATTTGTCTGAAAAGAAATTTCATTAATTACATTAATTATATCTTCGATCTTCTTACTTGATTCACTGATATCATTAATCGCAGCAACGGCTTCATAAACAACACGGCCTCCGTCTTCTGCTTCGGTTGTTGTTGTTTTTGAAAGCTTATCCGCCTGTGTAGAATTGTCGGCATTCTGATTTATAGTTGCGGTTGTTTCTTCAATTGTTGAAGCAATTTCTTCAAGACTTGATGCCTGTTCGCTTGTTCGCTGTGAAAGGTTCTGATTTCCGCTCGATATTTCATTAACAGCCTGAGTAAGGTTCTGAGCCGCAGTAATAATGTCCGCGATCAGTTTCTCGAGATTATCAGCAGTTTTATTCAATGCCTTTGCAAGAACACCAAGTTCATCTTTTTGATCGAGATCAATCCTTTCTCTGAAATCACCATCCGAAAGCTTCTGTGCAAAAATCAGTCCTTTCTGAACCGGTTTCTTGACAGAATATGCAAGCAAAATGGTTATAATAATGCCGACAAGAATTGATACAACCCATGCAATCAATATAATACGTGAAGTCTGTTCGGATTCATGATTCTGTTCTTCAAGAATATTTTTCCCGCTTTCATCCTGATACTTTAGTAAAATATCCATTTTTTCTCTGAATTTTCTATATCCTACCAGCCACTCCTTGCTCGCAATTTTAACTTTCTCAACATCACGTGATTTGACAGCATCATTAAATTGCTGAGCTACACTTAGAGTAGCTTCAACATCTTTTCTGTAGTCTTCAGCAAGTTTTTTCTCGTCATTTGATACAATATTTTTAAAATATTCTTTCCAGATTTCTTCATTCTCAGCCCCAAGAACCGTAGAAGCCTGTACTCTTTCATTTACTGCGTCCCAATTATTTAACCGCATTTCTTCTTCAATTTGGAGCATATTTATACGTCGTTGAAGGATGTTTTTCATTGTATGGTTCAACTGGGATACCGGTGTAAATCTGTTAGTATAAAACACTCCGAAATTTGTTGAAGCATCTTTTGAATTCATATACGATTGTACTGCAAGTACGGATATTATAGTAAGAAATACCAAACAGCAGATTAAAACCTTAAATGAAACCCCGAGATTATTAAACCATTTCATCTTTACCTCCTCCGGCAAAAAGCTGATATTTAAAATGTAGTTATCCTATTCAAATTCTATTTAAAGTATACTCACCTCTGAACATTTAATTCAAGAAAATATTTTAGAGTGAGCATTATGAATAATTTCATTGATAGTTTCAATTTTCATTGGTTTTGTAATAATATCATCAAATAAACCGGATTCGACATGATGATAATATTCATCCCTGTCGTATCCGCTCAAAGCAATCAGACATTTATTTTGATGTTTTCCTGAACGGATTTTTTCTGCAAATTCAATACCGCTCATATCCGGCATGTTTATATCTGTTATAATGCAGTCTATATTTTCCTTATCCATTATCAAAACACCTTCTTCTCCCGAGCCCGCGCTAAAAACTCTGTGACCGAGTTTTTCAAGAATCATTTTTTCCATATAAATATTAATTGGAGAATCATCGATGAGAAGTATTGTTAGAACTTTTCTGGAAAATGTTTTCTTAGTTTCCTGCGGAACTTTAGAAGACGGCATATACGGAATTTCAAAAATAAATTCCGAACCTGAACCATAACTGCTTTTGCAATTAATACTGCCGCCTAAAACCTTTGCCGTATTCGCGCAAACTGCCAGACCGATACCGGTTCCGAAACTTCTTTTTCTGTTGTTGACTATTGTATAAAAGGGTTCAAATATTTTATCTGTTTTATCATCAGGAATCCCCATTCCGGTATCGGCAACAGAAAATATAATTTTATTTTCTGATAAATTCTCACTTATTTTTAGTATAATGGAACCTCTTTCAGTATACTTAAGAGAATTGCCGATAAGATTTATTAAAACCTGCTTTATTTTCGAAGGATCCGACTTGAAATATTTAAAATTCAGTTCATTGATAATTTCAAATTTTAAACCCATGTTTTCAATCTGATAAGAAAACATGTCCCGGATAAAAGATAGTATTGAATCAATGCTCGCATCTTCATACTTAATATAAACGCGCCCTTCTTCTTCGCGGGATAAAATCAAAACTTCACTGACAAGAGTATTCATATACTCAACAATCTGGCGTATGCTTATCAGATTATCTGTTCTAATCAAATCGCTTTCTGTCATCAGCGCGTTATCTGAAATAATTGCAATGGAACCGAGAGAATTCTTAAGTTCATGACTTAGAAATGATGCGAAATTTTTGCGTTTTTCGGAAAGTTTTGAAACTTCAGACAATGAAGCAGCAAGCTTTTTTTCAAGTGACATTATATCTGTTACATCAGAAAAAACGCAAAGAATTGCATAAAGCTTTTTGTTTTTATAAATCTTTGATTTATTTATACGGATATCGCGAAAGCCTTTGCCTTCAATATCGAAATTAGCGGTATACTCGATTTCATCATTTTCAGAATCAAGGAGTTCTTTATCATAATATTCATGAAGGCTGAAATCAGTTCCGGAATATAAATCTATTATTTTTTTCCCGATCATGCTGACATTATCAGGAACATGAAAAAATTCCAAAAATTTTCTGTTAGTATACATAACCTCACCGGAAATATTCTTTAAATATACCGGATAAGGAAGCATTTCAGTGAAGTGACCGTCGATAAAATCATTTTCGGTAAAATTCATCATAATGCATTATAATTCACCGAAAAAAATAAATAAAGTTTTTTATTTTAGATAATTAAGTGAGCGGCAATTTGATATTTTGCCGCTGTAAATAAAATTATTACAGATATATTATCTGTAATAAACAAAACGTGAAAGGAGAGCGCCGGCGATATTAAATAATGCGACAAAATAATTAAAATAGAAGAACACCGAATACTCAAAATTCTGAGGTTTGGTTATTGTTCCGCTTATATTCAGATAAATAATTGCGATTAAATAAACAGCGTTAAATATTATTCTGCCTGCAAAGGTAAATTTATTCCTGTAAAATGAAGAAATAATCATAAATAGAGCGATTCCTACAAGATATGCGGCATAAGGGTTTGTGACTCCCTTTTCAAAATCTGCAATTTTAAATGAGGCAGAATCCATCGAAGCGGCGAAAAAAGACGGAATAAGATTCAAAACAATAATTTTTTCTGATACAGGAATATATAAAAACCATTCCTTTGCTGCAAAAAAAAGATGCTTGGCTAGACCAAGAAAGAAAATGCATGCATCCAGCACAAAATGAACTATTTCTCTCATAAGATTCAAAAAATTATTCATGTAATAACTCCGAGTTTCAGTCAAATTACTTATGCTTGTTTTTTGTGCAATAATTTTATTTTTTAGGGTTTTTTATTGACGGGTATGCAACTCGAAAAATAAATGGTTAAGTATATACCGGAGGGATTTCTATGTCCACTTTCAAACTTGACGGCGCAAAATTCTCTTCTATTGACGATCTAAAAAACAGCCTTTGGCCGCTTTATGAAGATAAGATGTCAAAAGAAGAATTTGATAAATATGTTGATTCAAATATAATAAAGGGAGAATAATTACTCCCTTTTCTTCTCAAGAAGGAATTCAACTCTTCTGTTTTTCCTTCTTGCTTCTTCATCCTTATTCGGAAGATAAGGCATTGTTTCGCCCATGCCTCTAAACGACAATCTTTCCTGCGAAACTCCTTCAGATATAAGGTAGTCATATACAACTTTAGCACGCATTTCAGAAAGTTTAAGATTAAAATTATCATCACCGACATCATCCGTATGTCCTTCAATGACTACAGAATATAAGGAATATTTTTTAAGAATGTCCGAAACACGGCTTAGAATCTGCCAACCTTTTTGATTCAATTTATCGGAACCGAAAGCAAACTCGATACTGCTGATTTTAATTTTAAGGCCCCTTTCTGTTACAACGACAAGAATATCAACCGGTATTTTTAGAGGTTTAGAAGATACTATGTTTCCGGCATTATCAACTGCAGTAAAAACAGCTGAATAATCATCAGCACTTTCAACAAGTTCTCCGGAAGCGCCTCTGCCGTCCCATATAATTTCTGACGGGACATTCTCTTTTCCGGAAAATTTCTTAAACATAATTCCTGTAGGATTATAAATTGAAACTGACCATTCAGCCACACCCGAAAATTCATCAGCTGAAAGCATTATTTTCAAAACATCATTTTCCCCGTCTCCGTCAGGTGAAAACGGAAGAGGTTCACATTTAAGCGATATTTTAGGAGCACTTGAATCTATGATGATTTCTTTTTTGAATGATACCGGAGTATTTCCGCTGTCGAATTCCGCAGTGAATATATAGTAATATTTTCCGTCAGAAATTTTTTTACCGAGACTGTCAAGACCATCCCATTCAACACCGCCTGGAAGCGAATTCGCACCCTCAAAAGTCCGAATGATTTTGTCTCCAACGGAAAGGACTGTAATTTTCCATTTTCTTAAACCGGCAGTTTTTGAAAGAAAAGTGCTGAAAAGAACAGGTACACCGCTGTTATAAGAATAATATCTTGTCGAAGAAGTTATATCAGCTGTTTCATATCCCCTAGTTAAAGTAATTTCTTTTATTTCCCTAACAGATGAATTTCCCGAAAGATCGGAAGCTTTAAGTTTATATGAATATAATCCTTCAGGGACGTCTTCGCCGTTCTGGTTTTTCCCATCCCATTTTAAAACAGACGGAACAGATGATGTATTCCATGAAAAAGAACGTATTTCGATTCCGAGAGAATCGACAATGGAGCCTTTCCAGACATCGGCATTATCGCCGGTGACTTTCTGCACAATGGCTACATTATCTTTTTTCCCGTCACCATTAGGTGAAAAAAGATAACTATCTGCAGTTAATTCCATAGAAGGCGGCTGATTATCAATTACAATATAACCTGTCTTTTTTTCTGAATAATTATCGAATTCATCCCAGCAAATGAAAGAATATGAATACGCACCGTCTTTAAGTTTTGCTCCGCTTAAATCGGATCCATCCCAGAGAACATTCTGCGGTATTTTTAGACCAGCTTTAGAACCGAAAATCCGTTGAAAAAGAATTCCGAAAGAGAATTTTTCATTAAAACTTCTGTCATCAGATCTATATTCTTTTATCGGCTTGCCGTCATCTGAATTAATCTGAAAAATCCAGCCTTTAATTTCACTTCTGTCCGACACCGCAATAGAAATTACAGAGTAATCATTCTGCCCGTCATAGTTCGGAGAAATAAAAGCAGGAACAGCTTTCAATTCAACCAACGGCGGATTAACATCCACACTGGCAATATTAAGAGAAAGTGAAACATAATGACTTTTCTGATCAGTTTTGCTGAAAGCATAGTCTCCTTTAACAATTCCGGCATCTATTCCGGCTCCGGCACTCCATCCTGAATACTTGAACTTATCTTCAAAAAGCAAACCTGTTCTTACTGAAAAATAATTTTTAAATGTATATTCTAAACCGCTGGAAAGAGGTATCGTCTTATCTGATTTCAAATACTCAGCTTTTTCGTATAAAGAAAACTTTGAAACAGTATCTTTATAAAATGAGAAGGCAAATACTCCGTTATAGCTTGTTAAATCATAATATTTTTTATCATCACCGGACACATAACCCGTGCGCAAGGAAGCGGAAAACTGAGGTTCAATAAATCCGAAATTATTTGATGCTCTCAAATATACAGCCGGGAAATATGAAAATCCGAAAGAACCGCCCGCAAAATAATTGTTTGAAGGTTCTGAAACTTTCATGTAATCGAATGAAATACCGAGACTGAAAAAAGGATATATTTCTCTGCTCAATGCTGTAGAAAATAACATACTTTTATTATCATCACCAGACAAGTATCTGAAAGAATTTCCCCAGACTCCCCATGAGAACGGGATAGATAAGGTAATAAAAGGCGATGAGTAATTTTCAGAATAAATATATTCTGCATCTATCGAATATTTTTTATTCATTCCTGCAAGTGACGGATTCTGAAGTATGTCCTTATATTCAGAAGAATATACTCCTCCTCTTCCGGCGGATTCTGCGGAACTGAATGGTAATGCCGCGGCATATACCGGAAAAAGGGCGATCGCACTTAAAACAAACAGTTTCTTCATCAATTATCCTCCGAAAGAAGTTCGCCGGCTTTTATAATGTCATCATTTATCTGAGTTATCAACGCGTCAACTGATGAAAACTTAATTTCTCCGCGTATTCGTGAAACGAAATTAACTGAAATAACTTCATCATAAATATCTTTAGAAAATTTTAAAATATGAAGTTCAATCGTTCTGTTTTGATTTTCGAAAGTCGGATTGCTTCCGATATTTAAAACACCTTTATAAGTTTTGCCGTTATGCTGTGCATACACAGCATAAACTCCATCAAGCGGAATTACTTTAGACTCATTTACGCTGATATTGGCTGTCGGGAAACCGATTTGACGTCCGCGTCCGAAACCCTTTATGATTTTTCCTGACATCGAATAATATCTGCCGAGAAATCTTGAAGCAAACTCCATTTCTCCATCAGTTATAAAAGATCTAATTTTTGAGGATGAAACGGGATGACCTTCTATTGAATAAGGCTGAACTTCAATTACGTCAAGTTTTCCATGAGTAATATTTTTTATATGATCAATATTCCCTTCACGGTTTTTCCCGAGAGCATGATCATATCCGGCGATTATGGCTGTTACATTAAATGATGGAATAAGAATATTATTGATGAAATAACCGGGCGACATCTGTGATGTTTCTCTGGAAAAATCCATAATAAGAACATTATCAATTCCGCATGAAAGAATAATGTTTATTTTTTCATCTTCAAGAGTCAGCATCTTAATACTTTCAGACGGATAAAGCGATGAACGGGGATGGCGTTTGAACGTGATAATCAGAGTCTCTGCACCGCGTTTTTCAGACTCTTCTTTCATTTTTCTGAATATACCGGTATGCCCGAGATGTACACCATCGAAATTTCCGACGGCACAAACAGTTCGTTCAAATTTTCCACGGGCGTCATCTATTGAATAAAAAACATTCATTACTTTTGATGGATAATCCTTATTAAAACTATTTCAGGTCTGCGGAACAACTTCACCGGAGGTCCCCATGTTCCGAATCCGGATGAAACATAGTATGACGTATTCCCGCGTTTCATAAATCCGGTGCTTAATTCATAAATCGCACTTGTAATAAAATTGAAAGGAAACATCTGACCGTGATGAGTATGCCCTGAAAGTTGAAGATCAATCGCATGTTTTTCAGCATCTTCCAGATTTTTCGGCTGATGATCAATAAGAATAGTAAATTTATCAGACTGGGGTTTTATCATGATTTCAGAAATACTTTTGCGTTTTGCCCCCGCATAAGAATTTCTCATCAGGTCATCCCTTCCTGCTATAATAATACCTTCGGGCAATTCAACCATTGAGTCCTCAAGAAGTTTTATTCCGTTGGCAATAAGATATTCGCGCGCCTCATCGACTCCGCCGATATACTCGTGATTGCCAAGAACAGCAAACGTTCCGTAACGCGACTTAATTTCGGAAAGTTTTCTATTCAGTCTTTTTCTTCTGACAGGTTCAATATCCTCGTCAATTGTATCACCGCCGAGAATTACAGCATCGGGAGAAAATTCATTAAATTTATCAACAAGGAATGACAGTTTTCTTTTTCCGACTATATGACCGAGATGCAAATCGGAAGCATAAGCAATTTTAAAACCATCAGATGGAATTTTCTTTTCAGTAGAAATAACAAGTTCTCTGACAGCGAAATTAAATGAGTTAATAAAACCTGCTGTGCAGACAACAAAGGAAAATATTACTACAATAATTGATTTAATTTTTATCGGGCAAAGTATGCCCCGGCCCGATAGTTTAAAAATCAGATTAAGCGAATCTATTGCGATTGCGCCTATAAATGCGTACAAAACAAATGCAAAGAAAACAGAACCTGCTGTAATCGGAACAACTGACGCAGTATAAGAATATTTTTCAAGAAATCTTCCGAGAACAAATGACAGAGAAAGAAAGATATAAACAGCAAGAAATATTTTCCGGGAAGCATCACTGCAGAAAAAATGCTTCAGTGAATTATAAAGATATATATTTACTCCGATCCATACCAGAAGAGCAAATGAAAAAAATATAATAAAACCTTCTCTCATTTCAGTACATCCAAATTCATTATTCTTTCGGCTCTGTGCGGTGAAATATAAAAAGCGTATTCTGATTCAGTTGAAACTACCGGATAAAGATTATTTTTTTCTTTCGGAAATATTTCAAAACCTATTTCCTTTCCGTTTTTAAGAAAAAGTTTAACCGATGCTTCAGACTTGCCGCTCGGTTTAATATCGATAAATTTATCTGCTCTGAAGTCTTGAATATCATTTACAATAATTTCAATATTGTCTGATGATATATTTTTGCCTTGTAATGAATATACAATTTTCCCGTCTTTTTCTTCAGGTAAAAGAATTTCAGTCTTTGATTTAGTAACTGTTATCTTAGCTACTTCGGAAGGCTTCACCTTATAAATCTGTTTGTCACGCGCGGAATCTTCAGAAATTATCAAATCATTCGATTTGATGTTTTCAGCAAGATAAATCTTTCCGTTTTCTTCTTTCATGATGAAATAATTGCCGGATGAATTTTTTCCGATATAAAATGAAACTTCATTCTTCGCATCGCCAGCTGTTATATGAAAACGATTATCCTCAGATAATCCGAATCTTTCGTAACCGGATGAAGCAATTGCTTTAGCGGATTTGAGCTTTCGTAACTTTTCAATTAATTTTCCGAGATATATTTCATCTGCCTTGTACTTTCCGTTAAGAATCCATGTTCCGTTTTTCTGTTCGAACTTTATTGAAACTCCGATCTTTGATTCGATTGAAAGATTTTCAATCATCATTTTCTGATCTATCATCAAAACTGATTTGTCGGATCTTAAATGTTTTATGCCGATAAAAACGGCAGGTAATAATATAAGAAACAAAACTGATATTTTGATTTTATTCATTTGTTATCACCCCCGGAATATTTTGAAGTTATTGAAGCAGCGCGTTTTTTTCTTAAGAAAAATGATGCAAATCCCAATAAAGCAATTAAAAGCGGAATACCTGCGATGTTAAATACTTTTGCCGCTGTACGGAAAGATTCACTTTTCATATTAACAGGATTATAAACCATTCCTTTGCTTCTCATCGACGCTAAAGATTCATTTCCGTTCATATAATCAGTCAAATTATGAATGAATACCGCATTGTTATAAAGAAACAACGCCTCAGGATTCATAAGCGCCGCTGCTGAATTCATATTGGCATCAACCAGATTTCTTGTGGTAATTTCCGAGCTTGATATTAATGCGATCCTAGCAGGAGAGACTGCTTTGGTAATAAGTCCGCCGGTAAAATCGAATTGATTACTATCTTCTTTTTCTGATTTATATCCGTCTTTGAAATAGCTCTCGAAATTTCCTTCTGCTACAGCCGCAATATTATATGCTTTAAGTTCACTCTGCGGAGGAGACTGCATTCTCATTGGTGATAATTCGATATTATCTTTCATTGTCCATGCAGAAGCAGATGATTTTAAAATGTAATCATAACTGATGTTGTTTTTCTTCATTAGTTCATCATTAAGTTCAATTGAAGAAACTTTTGCAACAGCCATTCGTTTAAGATCTTTAGTAACAGAACTTTTACTGCTCATTGAAGAGCGTTCAATAAACGGAACAAAGTTAAGCGGAACTTCAGGCATGTCCCGTCCCCGTGCAATATAACAGTTTTTATCAAGAACATAATCCTTATTGATTTTAAATCCATACGAGGAAAGCAGTCCGTCCAATCCTGAATCGATTGGAATAAACATTCCGTTTCCGGCGTCATTGAAAGAATCAATAAAAAATATAACAGAACCGCCCTTCATTAAAAATTGATCAAGACGGAATAGTTCATCTTTTGAAAACGGCGATTTTGGAGAATTGATCACAAGTGTTTTTACAGAAGAATCAATTTCACTGTTAAGGTTTACATTTATAAAATTATAAAGATCGGAATTTATCGCTTTAAACGGAAGGTCGCCGTTTTGATCTGAAAGCGGAATTTCACCATGACCGGAAACATAACCTATCACGGGGTTCTTTGAAAGAAGCGAATCGACTGCCGAACGGATATCCCTTTCAACATTATTAAGCACAACTGATAAACCAAACACAGTTTTAGCAAAAGGTATCTGAACCACACGGAATTCATTTCCAAGCGTAACTATTATTCCGGCGACACCCGTACCCGCTGAGATATTTCTTCCGTCCGGAGTTTTAACATTTTTCCAGCGGCTTCCCGGAATATTGTATTTTGTTATTAAATCTTCAGCAGTTTGATTATCCGAAACAGGAGAATACGAATATTTAATTTTTCCGTGATTATCCTTATTTATCTTTTCAAACATTTCTGAAATTGCAGAATTAAGTTTTGAATAATCGCGGATTCCGAAATCCGACATGTTGACAGACTGATAAAGTGTAATTTTCATTTCATCTTTGATGCCGGCAAAGGCATTTACTTTTGAACGGATTTTAGTTATAGATGAAGTAATTTTATACTCAAGTCCTTCAATGTACGCTATTTCATTTATCTTTTCGTGAACATCACCATGCAAAATTACAATTCCCATATATGCAAGACTCTGCTTTGCCTGATCCGCGCCGCGTTCCATAATCTGCATGGGAGATATTCCGTACGCTTCGGCTTCTTCTTTGTCTTCCTGCGATTCCATTTTATGTACTTCGTATTCAAGCATTCCGTTTGATTCATCGGCATACTCAGCAACGATATCTTCTACATAGCGGCCTACCATATTGTAAGGAGACGCGAGATTTTTGCTGAAATAGATTTTTATTATCATAGGATCTTCAAGCGATGAAACGGCGTCTACGCTCGCACTCGAAAGCGAATACGAACCGTCCCTGGTAAGATCCAGCTTAAAATAGAATGAAGAATATATTATGTTTATAACGATAACAGCAATAACAGCAAAAGTAAAATTTCCTTTATTGCCGATAAAAAATATTTTTGAACTATTTAGAAATGATTTTATTCTAAGTAATAAATCTGTTTTAAAAATCATCTTCATCTCCTTTTATCAATTCCGATTTTAGCGGAAAAAAGAAAAAGTACCGACATAGAAATAAAATACAGAATTTCGCGCGAATCAACAATTCCTTTTGCGAAGTTTCTGAAATGATAACCCGTGCTAACAAACTGCAGAATATCAGCTATCTTTCCCGGAATGAACTGAAGTGCAAAAAATATAAAATAGAAAAAGAAACAAAGTGCAATCGAAACTATCAGAGATATAACCTGACTCGACGTTATTGCTGAAACAAAAATGCCGACTGCAGAATAAAGCGCGCACAGAAAGAAGGCACCGAGATAGCCGCCGAAAGTAACTCCTAAATCCACCTCACCTGTCAGAGAAACAGTTATTAGATATAAAAGAGAAGGCGAAAGCATTAACATAGATAGAAACAGAGCTGCTGAGAATTTGCCCGCGATTATTTCCCATAAAGTAAAAGGCGATGTCAAAAGCATTTCGATTGAACCGGTGCTCCATTCTTCAGAAAAAAGTCTCATTGTCAGAGCCGGAATAAAAACAGACAAGAGCCATGGAAGAAGCTCGAAGTATCCTCTGAGGCTTGCCTCGCCGTTCATGAAGTAATTATAGAAAAATACGGCGCCCGAAAAAGTCATAAAGAAAAACAAAACAATATATGCAACCGGAGAAAAGATGAAAGACGCAACTTCTCTTTTTGCAATTATAAACGGATTTCCGAAAATTGTTTTAATCATTATTCGAACCTCCTGATGTAAGATCCTTAAAAATATTTTCGAGCGTGTTCTTTTCTTTTTCGAGTGAAAGAAGAACCCATCCGTTATTTTTAGCGCAGTTAAATAGTTCTTCACGGATATCGTGTTCCGATGCGGCAGTTACTTTCAGTATCCCTTCTGATTCAGAAAGCACTTCAACAGAACTGCAGAAAGCATTCAGAGCATTTTTTACATTAGACTTTTCAGCATACTTAATTTCAGCAGAAACAGCATTTCCTGCCTTAAATTTTGCAGATAAAGATGATGTTTTATCATCCGCCGCAATTTTTCCTTTGTTAATAATAATCACGCGATCACATGACGCTTCAACTTCAGAAAGAATATGCGTCGATAAAAGAACGGTCTTTTTTTTACCGATTTCTTTTATAAGATTTCTTATTTCAATTATCTGATTCGGATCTAATCCGTTGGTCGGTTCATCAAGAATAAGAATTTGCGGATCATGAATCAAAGCATGTGCAAGACCGACTCTCTGCTTGTAGCCTTTTGAAAGGTTTGATATTTTTTTACCCATCACGCTTAAAAGACCGCACATAGAAGAAGTCTCGTCAATACGTCCGGGATTCTTAATGGAATGCAGTGATGCAATATATTTCAGATAATCATAGACCAGCATATCTCCGTATACAGGAGCGGATTCCGGAAGATATCCCGTCTTTTTTTTAACAGCAACCGGATTGGCAGAAATATCGATACCGTCAACAATTACTTTTCCGGCAGACGGAGGAAAATAACCTGTAATCATTCTCATTGTAGTGGTTTTACCTGCTCCGTTAGGTCCAAGTAAACCTGTGATTCCGCCTGAATCAATCGAAAGTGAAAGATCATCCACAGCGGTAAAATTTCCGTACCGCTTTGTAAGATTTTTTAGCTCAATCACTCAAAGCCTCCACAAAATTTCAGTTTTCCGCAAAATCGCGGATTCTTTCACTGATCAGAAAAAAGATATCAGGGGATTTTGTCAATAAAGGTTTTTCAGGGCTTCGCCCTTTATATTCTTTTACCAAAATTTGGGCGTGCCCGTGCCTCTGTTTTTCTTCACATATCTTTGACCGTCCACGCACGGTCGGGCTTTTGCTTCAAGGCGTTCCGCCTTTCCGCGCAATCCCTCACGCAGTTTCCGCACGGAGGCGGAAACATTGCCCGCGAGAAGAGCTTTAGCTCTTAGCGGGAAAACGGAATAATCACCTCAAAGATGGGTGCGAAAAATTCAATTACTTCACTATTACGAAGCGAACAGGAAGTTCGCTGAGAATAACTCAAGAATTATTGATTACTTAATTTTTCCCGAGTGCCGGGATACAATCAAAGGCTTCTGGCGATGCCTCATATTGCAACCTCCTGTTGCGTAATGAAGGCATCGCTTTGCAGGGATCGTTCCTGCATACTTTGTTATCCGTTTTTTGCATGGTGTCATGCAAAACAAAAAAAGGCGCTACGCACCTTTGATATCAGGTTTCGCATGGATCATGCGATAATATTCAAAGGGCGTTCCACGCCCTTTACCCGGTAGCTGCGTGGTGTCACGCAATTACATCAAAAGGGACAGGGCTTCATCCTCGGCGGCTTTAAACATCGTGTTGCCGCCTCGCTCGTGCTCCTCATGAGCACACGGCCAGCCCTGTCCCTTTTGAAATCCCTACCCGGCTTTTTTGTCGGGCGAATTCCTCGTACCGGCTTTGCCGGATACTGCGGTCGCCCGAGTTGAGTCCGACTGCGTCGAACGTTTAAATTATTTTTCTCCCACTCATCTCTTTCTGAAGTTCTTAGCGCACTTTGGAATTTCATCTATCATTAAATTATTTCTTTTGTTCAACAAATATATTGAGAGAAAGCCTTCTCTCTTTTTCTCTTTCCGTTGGCTTTTCTAATTTTTATTTCATTTTGGGTGAGGGCTCTGTCTTCCTCATGATATCCCAACTTGCAATCAACTCAGCTCTATTCATTCATCTTCTTCTCGTGCTGACGCGCGATGGGGATTTTTGATTTCAGTCGACAATGCCGGCATTCATCACATCACCGTTTTGCGGATGAAAGTTAAATGTGTCAGGTGAATACCATCATTGTACAATATATGAAACTATCTAAAACCCTAACTTTTCCAGTTTATCTTAATTTTCTTTTGAGAAGAGGCGCAATCAGACAAATACAAGTTAATCAGATTCTGATAAGTTATGCCGGTTTCCTTCGCGAGATTTTTGAAGTATTTAATCGTTTCATCATTTATTTTAATAGTGATCTGTTTCTTTAAATATTTCGCATAAGGATTTTTAATACTTTTCATTTTTGAAAAATCATATTCTTTTTTCATATATTGACTCCCCCGTAAAACTTAATCTCATTCTTTGTCGCCTTTCTAGCAGATATTATTCGTATAATATTTTTATTCTCTATAATGCAATGACAAACTATTAAAATTCTTAAATTTGTGCTCATTCCGAGCAAAAGATATCTTTCCTCATCCTCAGAATGATCTTCATCAAAATACAAACTCGCATTTTCATCAAAAAAAACTGTTTTTGCTTCATCAAAGGATATTTTATGCTTTTTAAGATTTGTCTGATATTTGTTATTATCCCAAATGAATTCTATCGATTTCATAATAATTATAATATAATTATTCAATCCTAAAATCAACTATTTTTTCCAAAATAATGATATTATAAATATTGCATATATCGCCATACAAAAACTCAAGTGCTAAAAGTGACACTTGAGTTTTCGAAAACCGACAAGATAATTGCTTTATCCTATTGAGTCGACAACTATCTTTAATTTTCTCCCCATCGCCTCAATAAGCTTCAGTTTCTCGACCCTCTTAACATTTTCAATATATTCTTCTTCGGCTTTCTTCTTTGCATTATCTGCGTCTTCCATCACTATTGCTCTCAGCTCTTCATCTTCGGGCTCTACATCCATAAATTCAAGGTCTTCTATCTTTTCTTTTTTTATAAGCATAGAGAGCTCCTGATTATTTGAGTTTGCTTTGGTTCAGGTTATTCCCAATCTTATCAGTACCCCCGACTTCAAAGAAACCAATAAACTTAACATCCACTCCGGCGTTGGCTTCTCGCAGATTATAAATTATGTCTCCGTCATAATCCCTGTCAGAAACTCCTACATCTTTATATGACCAAGTACCATCCGGATTCTGTCTATACCACAAATCTCCAAATTTCTTTGATACATACAAAGCAACTTTATAATTACCTTCTCCGCACTTCGCATTTTCATCAATCGGTTTAAAAGTATAAGACATTTTTTCAGCATCCATAATACAACATTCGATTATATTACTAAAATCATCATTCAATTTAGTGCCAGAAAAATCTCCTGGGTTCAATCCGTGTTTCCCGGTCTTTTCATTCGTTGAAAAATATTTCCCCGTTCTCGGATCTTTTATTATATTCAATGCGTAATTATATGAACTAGTTAAATTATAAACATATAAATATGTATTTTCCGATTTTAAAGATTCTTCCCATTCATCTTTACAATAAAAAGCTTCAAATCCTGATACAGGTAATACTATTTTATTTTTTTCTTTATCACAATCTTTGCAAAACATCTTGTGACGGAATCGATCAGAAAGAAGCACTGTACTTTTTGGGCCATCAGAATATAGATATGGCTCTATTTTAAAACCATTTTCAACATACGTAACAGAAGAAACTCCATTAACTTCATCATATGCTATTTGAATTGATCCACCACCAAACAAAAAATATTCGGGAATATAAATACCAGAAGCTGCATTATTATCAGGAACACCTTCGAGTTTAACTAGTTCTTCATATTTCAATCCTATGCGAATACTACAGAAATCATTGATAGTTTTTACTGTTGTCACACGCCTTATATAACGTTTTAACATTATTTTATCATAAGGTTGCAAACCAGCATAAAACATTTTGCAAAACAATAAAAGACAAAGAACTAAAAGTATTATAAATAGAAGTATTACTTTCCGCATTCTTATACTTATCTTATTTTTCAATCTTATCAGTACCACCGACTTCAAAGAATCCGATAAATTTGGTGTCATTACCGCTGTTTGCTTCTCGTGGATTATAAATTATATCTCCATCAAAGTCTTTATCTTCGATTGGCCAATCTTTGTTCTTATATGACCATGTACCATCAGGATTCTGTCTATACCATAAATCCCCATGCCTAGGTGAAACAAACAGAGCAACTTTATAATTTCCCATTGATGCCTTCTCGGTTTCTCCAATTACCTTAAATGTATATCCCATTTTCTTGGCATCAGCAATACAGCATTCAACAATGTTGGAATAATCTGAACTGAGTCGCATCCCTGCAAACTCTCCCGGTTTAAGTCCAAAAATCGCTCTATTTTTTGTTATCGAGAAATCCTTAAAATATTTCCCGTTTCGCGGATCAATCTGAATATTAAGTGCATAATTATAAGAACTTGTTGCTCCCGCAATATTGATTCCATCCATATTGGTCCATTTACTTTTATCATATTTTATTTCATAACTTGAAAGCGGAAAAGCAGTCTTTTTCTTTATTGTCACAATCTGTGAATCAAGCAAGCGACTTCTAAATTGATCATTTAACAAGATGCATATATATTCACCTTTCTTATTGTACAGGGAAACATCATATATTATATCATCCACAAAATAAATAACAAGCTTATCTCCATTTCGTAAATAATATAATGGAGGATTACTTCCACTTTCATCCAAATTAGCATCGAATTTTCCATATAGAGAAACAACATCGTCATATTTCATACCTATTGATAATTTTTTAAAATCCGAAATAGAGCGAAAGCTTGTTAATCGATTGATTGTGCGTTTTAATTCAATTCGATCCGCCAAATACATATTATGATATACGGCAATCATTACAATGGATAAAACAAATAATATAGCTAAAACAATAAGTGCCATTTTTTTCATCACTTTGATGCTCCAATAATAAAATAATGAACTTCATTACGCCTTGTTTCAATTAAGGATGGATCATATATAAGATTACCATATGAGTCTCTATTGCTTGGTTTTCCCCCACCCATTTTATTCGACCAAGTTCCGGTATTGATATCCTGTCTATACCAATGATAATCTTTCTTATTACCTGAATCTATAAATAAAGCAACCTTCCATTGCCCTTTTGAAGGTTTTGCATTTTTATCAACTTCATTCATTGATATCCCTACTTTCTTGGCATCCGCCAAAATATTACCTACATAATCAAAACTTGGAGGTAATCGTTTCTCTGCAAACATTCCTGGTTGCCATCCGAAATTATTAAGGCTCTCAGAATTACCAAATTCCTTCTTAGTAACTGGATTACGAATATAATTCAGAGCATATGCTGTACAATTTGTAGATCCCTGTATCTTTCCTCTATCTCCAAATTCATTAGGTTTCTTCTCATCATAAACCGGCAATATTCCAGTACTCGGTCTTATCGGTTTTATTGGTTTTTCTTCTAAAAATGAACCATTATATTTTCTTTCAACTTTATCAGCCATACCATCAGGATCATTATACATTATTGGATTATTAGCAGCATAACGATACAAATCATTATTTATACTTCGATATACGCCATCATTCGGCTTTCCTTGCAAATACATCTCCAATATCGGATCAGTTGAAATAAACCTTCCTATCTTCGCATCGTAATATCTTGCATGACAGTAATAGAATCCTGTTTCATCATCTTTCAAATGCCCGGTAAACCTGAACTCAGTCTTATCCACAGTAGCCGCCTCATCATACAGCGTTTCTCCATACGGCAAATACTCAATCATCTCGAAGAAATTACCTTTCTTGTCAGTCACATAACTGCTTGATCCCAGGTGATCCGGATGGAAATACATCGTATTCTGTTCAGTCATAGTTCCGCAGTTATTCTTCATGCTCACTGTGCTCGCGATTCGCTGATTTCCTGCGAATACGTGTTTTGAGATTACCGTCTTATTCCTGACGATATAGTTTGCGCTGACGTACTGTGTCTCTCCAAGCTCGCTCTTCTTTATTATTCGTTCTCCGTTTGTTTTTGTTTCGGGCGTTGCGCTCGTCTTTTGTTTAGAAAGGAATTTCAACACAGATTGATTCAATTCTCCATTCTTTCTTTGATTTCATACTTGCGCCGCGCTCTCCGCTTGTATCTTTTGCTCCGCAAAAGGATACCGGATACCGCTTCGATAGCTAACGCAAGATAGAGGTATTTATCCAATATCATGACCAGATTCTTTGACACCTTAGTTTGGTTTTGCTTTCATTCTAACACCGCAGCACTATTACATCAAGCAGTCTGCATAATTCAAATTTATCTCCCTAAGATCATCTCAAATCAATAGTATAGTCTTCTAATTTATTATTTACATCAAAATAAAGTAATACTTTACTATCCTTTCCTTCATAAACTACACCTTTTTTAAATTTTTTTAGATAATATGTCAAACATCTTCCTCTTGATGGCTCAATCCATTTTTTGCTCCCTATTCGTCTGTTATAATATGGCTCTCCCAGAATATTTATTACCTCCTGTATATTCATTCCCTTTTTTAAAATTTTAACCTTTTCTATGAATTTTTCTATATCAGCATCAGACATTTTAAAAAAATAGTCTTGGTTATCAGTTCCAATTTTTTCCGAATAATCTTTCATCTCATCCTTCACTTTAGAATACAGAGAGCCTCCTCCCATGAAAATAATTAACATAATAGTTATAATGTTTTTCATAAACCCTCCATCAATTCAACGGATCATCTCTATATATGTCCTCTGTCTTATCTACTGTTTTTTTATCTTCATGACCAGCAGAGAGTTCAGAAGGTTTGTGTTCTTTCGGATTTAAAGATTCCGATTTTTTTGTATCTAATCCTGTTTTAATAGATTTAGCATAATCTTCAACATCATTCGGTTTCCAAATAATATTCCAAGATGACATAAATGACGCATATTTATCTCCACCACCTGCTTTCAATCCTTCGGCAATTGTTGTGGAGCAATTTTGAGAAAATGTTTTCCAATAATTATTATCTTTAAATTTATCCCACCATTTCTGTATTGCCTCTTCATCCAGTCCTTTAATATCAATTACTATATCAGGGTCATGTTTTTCATCTTCTTTATCAGCATCGTAGTCTCTATCAACATAAGCCTTTGCAGTATATATACTTTTAATCAATAAGTTGTATTCTATTATTGTATCCTTAGTATCTGTATTTGGCCACCAGCTTATATATTAACCATTTTCCAATCTGATCGAAACATGTCCCCAATTCTGACCGCTCAAAGAACCAGTAAATCGCCATATAAACACTTTAAGTCTACCATCCGGATCAATGTAATTTATTGGATCATTACCACAATATGAGTATAAGTTTAAATTACTCGGATTATAAACTCCTCCCTCACTACCTTTACCAGCTAAATAGAGACTTAACGCTGGATCCACACTCAGCCACACACCAGTTTTAGAATCTCTATACCTCGCCCCATAATAATACAGCCCAGTCTCCGCATCCTGTTCCTTTGAGGTAAACCTGAACTCTGTCTTATCCACAGTCGCCGCTTCATCATACAGTGTCTCCCCATACGGCAAGTACTCTATCATCTCGAAGAAATTACCCTTCTTATCAGTCACATAACTGCTTGATCCCAGGTGATCCGGATGGAAATACATCGTATTCTGTTCAGTCATAGTTCCGCAGTTATTCTTCATGCTGACTGTACTC